>Ga0207705_10003064_pt1 | contig 12744 bp, 17 predicted proteins | sample KBSC13metaG_FD_184314 | JGI IMG/M metagenome (GOLD analysis project Ga0207705, IMG submission 184314) | Corn rhizosphere microbial communities from Kellogg Biological Station, Michigan, USA - KBS C1-3 metaG (SPAdes) (version 2) | ecosystem: Host-associated > Plants > Roots > Rhizosphere > Soil ...
CGCGTAGCTCAGTTGGTTAGAGCGCTACCTTGACACGGTAGAGGTCAGGAGTTCGAGTCTCCTCGTGCCTACCATTTATTTCAGTGATTTACAGCCCTATACAAGCAAAAGAGGAACAAGCGAAGGAACGGAAAGGAACTCTAAGCGTTTAGGGTGCCTATTTCCGATACCGTTTGAGGCAGAATCATGGCTGCGATTCTGTCCTGCGCTTCCCGTTTGTCAATGGTCACGGCTTGGGCGTAAGTCCCAAGCGTCATCACTGGCGTAGCGTGTCGCATGAGTTCCTGAGTTGTCTTCACTGTTGCCCCGGACGACTGGAGCAAGGTAGCAAAGGTTCTGCGGAACGTATGCCAGCCGATTGTTTTGGTAATCCCTGCGTCAGCGGCTGCGGGGCGGATGTGACGGGCTAGCAGGGTATTCGCCCAATACGGTTGCTCCCCCCGGCTTGCGGGGCTTGCAAACACCCAATCCCCCGGCTCTGCGTATGACGTTTGCCCCTTCCACAGTGCCAGAGCCTTGGATAGTTCACCATTCAAGGGTAGAGGGCGGTTAGAGCCTTCCGTCTTGAGTTTGCCCGCTACCTGCTCGACTAGGGAGCGGCGAACGTGGAGGACGTTGCTTGCGAAGTCCACATCATGCCACTGCAAGCCAAACAATTCACCCCTGCGAAGGCCGGTTAGGGCAGCCGCTAGAGTAATGGTGCGGGATGGTTCCGTCAGCCGTACAAGAATTGCAGAGACTTCATCCACAGTGAGTATGTCCGGCTCTGCTAGACGCTTGGCGCTTTGGCGAACCTGTCGGATAGGGTTTGCTGTCGCCCATCCATAGCGCATCGCGTGTTCGTAGAGTGCTGACATGATATTTCTCGTCTTCGCTTTGGTAGCGGGGGCGAGGGGTAAGGCTGCCAGCCAACTCTCCACCAGCACGGCCCGCACATCCTTCATACGGTAGTCTTTCCACCGTGGGAGTATGTAGCCGTCGAAATGGCGACCATAGACGGCTTTGGTACAAGCTGTTTTGGGGGCTGAATCTGCTAGCTCCACCTCTCGGTAGTGCTGGACTAGCTGGCCGATGCTGAGGGGCTTGTAGACCCCGGTAGGAGCTTCTTTGTTGACTTCCAGCCTTAGCCCGTCAACAGCTTTGAGTGCGGCTGCTTTGCTGGGATAGGTTGTCTTGTCGCCTATCACCAGCTTGCGGTTGGTTTGCTTACCGCTTGTGTCAGTTTCCCGCCAGCGGTAGACCCATACGGCGGAACCTGTTTTGCGCTTCTCGGTTGTCAAAGAGCCTTGCTGATAGCGTTTGCGTGTGTGTTTCATGCTGCCCTCACTTTCGGTTTAGGCAGCGCGAACGGCGCTATCAGTGTACTGCTCATCAAGCCAAGCATTAAGTTGTGAGGCACGGAAAGCGACGCGACGGCCAAGGTGAAGGCTAGGCACTCTTCCATCACGCGCCCATAAAAGTAGCGTATTTGGGTGAATACCGAGGAGCGGCGCAGCCTGGGCAGCAGATAAAAGCGGCTCAAAGCCGCTAGGAAATTCAACAATCATTATGTTTTCTCCGAATCAGTTAGCGAAAGTTCCCAATCAAGCCAGCGTTGCCAAGGATGTGCTTGTTTTCAGTCAATCCGATGAGGTCGATTGTGATTTACTAGCACCCGCCCGGAATGCGGAAAGAAGATTGCGCTAATAAAGACTGCAAAACCTGCATCGAGTGCGATGCCGAAGAGCAAGCGTTCAACTCTCCATAGACCAGAGTGCGGCCAAACGCAAGCTCCCTAGTTGAGTCTCCAGCGGGCAGCCCCGAATCAGGCTGCCCGAATTGCCATTTCGTTGCGCCCTACTGAATCCGCGACCAACTGCAACCGCCCGTCGATGTTGCGCCGGGAACGGGAAGAAATACCGCTGTAGACCCAACCGCCAAGGCAGTGCTCCCCTTGAGCGTTTCCGATCCATTCGGCGCAACCGTTCCCGCAGTCGTGCCCAAATTGAAGATAGAACGCGGCAACGAATATCCTAGACAACTTGGCAGTGTAATCGTCTGCGCCGCTGTCCCGGTCAGATCAATAAACCTGTCGCCCGCCAGTTCCTGATATGTCGCCGCCGCCGTTGAGAAGTGGTTTGTTGCATTCGACCCGATAAGTTCGTTTACCGCATCCTGCATAACCGTCGTAACGTAAACCTCACCGGCATCGTTTGGGTGCAAGCCGCCGAGAAAATATGTCGCATCGCTATAGGCATTGTCCGCGCCAAGAATCGGCTCCGTTGCGAGATCGGCGATATTGTCCGCACCCCAGCTAAAGGCTTCTTGGCGGATAATCGGGTCCAACGAATTTTTCATCGTATCGAACCCGTTGTACGCGCTAATCTCCGTTGCCACTATGACCCGCGCCCCAGCAGCCTTGGCCTTTTGCACCACGCATCGAAGGTTATTAGCGATGAGCCGCGCCGTCATTGAGCCGCCAAAATCATTGACGCCGCCCCAGACAACCATGATCGTCGGTCCATTTGCAGGATTGATATAGGGCTTATACATTGAGCCGAACATAGCGCAGGCATCGGCGATAGTCGCCCCGGAAACCGCCAGATTGGTCCTCGCATAGGTCGCATCCGTCAGATTCATAGCCAGCATCCATTTATTTGCGGGCGTGACGATTCCTACTCCATAAGTCCGCGAATCAATGGACCCGATTACCTGCGGCGTATAGATCGGAACCGGCGAGACATTGAGGACGGCTCCCTTCGACACGATATAGCTCATGGCATTATTCGACGCAGTAGAGATATCAGCCGCACTCAGTTGCGTTGACCATCCCCACGTTGCGGCTACCTTCCCAAACCACCATGAACCCGTTGCATAAGCCGATCCCCCAATCTGGTAGTTGCCAGAAACGACATTTCCGCACCCGTTTGATCCTTGAACAACGTACCCGCCAACTTCAGCCCCATCGACATAGATGTGAGACGGTCCCGATCCACAGGACAGCCCGATAATGTGCCAGCCAGGGGTTACGTAGTCCGTCGATTCCGTATGATCTCCTTTGTAGTCGTAAAATCGTTGGCTTTTGGCTTTGAATAACGAGTTTTCGATAAAACACCGCATTGGCGAGGCTGTCCCACAAAGCAACGAAGGGTTAGTCGCAAATGCTCCCCCGGAACTCGCAAGCGTATTGAAGTAAGCCGCAATCAGAAATGTCTTGGTAGCGATGCTCGCGCTGGTTGGGATGCTGACATATTGGCTGCTTCCCGAAAAGGAGAGATCGGTCGCACCGTCCCACGTGGCACCTACAATCGCCCCATTAGCACCAGCGCCGCTGGAATCGTTAGCGACCGCGCCGGTCCCTTCATTCAGCAAATATTGGAAAGTGAGAGACGATTTTTGTGGCATCACTACCTCTGCCGTCACCTGCTGCACCATGTGCCCGTTGACGCACTGCCAGATATTCTGGCCAGCCGTGGCATCTTTCTGCGTGTAGCGGGTGAGATTGGAGCAAGAATCGGAGGGCGCTCCGTTGCCAGAGGTCTCTTTGACGATGTTGCCATTACCGTAATTGACATCGGTGGCGGTAACGCTCTGTGCAAGTGCGGGCAGGGTGAGTGCGGTGGCAACGATGACTGCTGAAATAAATTTATTCATGGTTTCCTTGTGTTTCTTAGCGGTTGGATTCGGGTGCGGGCATCCACGCGCAATTGTTGGCGGTGAAGCCTTGCGACTCGTCGCGGCGACGAAGTACGGTGTTTTCTGGTCGATAACTCACGTCATCAAGGAATGCGCCGAATGACTCCCAGCGCGGCTCTACATTAGCTCCGGTGAGTTCTGCGAAGCGGAGCATCCCTGCCCATGCGCGGCGCGTGCTGCGGGAATTTGCGATGTACTGCGGTTCAGTTCCCATTTGTGTTTTCCTTTTCAATGTCTGGGTGAGGTAGAGGTGGTGAACGTTGTGGCAACGATGCAGGGGCAGGTTCACCGCTCTGCATCGTGCTTCGCGTTGGGCAGCGTCCGACACGCTGCTTGCCAACCTTGCTAGAGCAGTCCTTCGTCCTTCGCCTTGCGCTTACACATCCGATATAACGCCGGATTCTCCGAACTCAAGGCCATCGCCTTCTTCCCGCTGGATGTTCTGCCAAAGATAGAGGGGAGGTCTACGCGGTCAACGTCGGACTTCGTTACTGTCCGTGCTTGCGCTTTTTGCCGTGGTGTCAACGCAGCCCATTTCGCAAGGCCAAACTCTTTTACGGCGTCGTCTTCGCTCATCAAAGGCCGCTCCGAGAATCCATGAGGGCGGTACGCAAGCTGGCCATTGTGATCGACGTATGAGGTGGGGTTACGGCGCTCGACTTCCTCGCGGACACGGCGCGAGGATTCGACTTCTAAGGCCCACTGCTCCATGAGGCGGCGGTTCTCGGCCTTGACTTCCTCGAAGGTGCGCGTGGTGCCATCTGGCTGTTCGATAGGGCGCTTCAAGTTGCCTTGCTGTGCCTCTGCAAGCTGGCTTTCGAGTCGGACGATCTTCTCTGCCAAAGTCTCTTCGAGTTGGATTGCGGATTCGCTCTGGGCGGTAATGAGTTCGTCAACTTGGGCGAGAGTGGCAGGTGTTGCAGGAATGTTCTTGTTGGTAGACATTTTTTGAATGTCCTTTCGTGAATTGTGTTGCGGGTTGATGATGCGTTGCGGTTGAACCTGCCCCGATGATCTGCGGCAGGTGAAGGAAAGTTAGGATGCGGGAGGAGAACAGCCACGCAGGGGAACACGGCGTTCATCAAACTCCCGCTCTTATTCCCAGCCATGGCTGTAGCGGGGAATATCAATGGGTGAATATAGGGGGCGGGATGCGGAGCGCAACCAAGTACCTCTACATGGCGCTCTTCAACGCATCCCTGCGCCACCTGAAGACCGGGCGTAAGGAAACGGAACCGCTGGGCTACAGGTGGAATGTCAATCTTGTGTGCCATCGGGTTTTGGATACACCGGGGGCTATAACAGAATCATTGTTATGCGTCGTCTACACGGTTTCTGAAGGGTGTAGGAACTCAAGTCACTGGCAGCACTATCGCTCAGACCATCTACAGTACGCACCCCTCCCGATTCACCGACGACACAGGTGACGAGTGACTGGTTCAACATCCAATCACCCTACGAAATTAGAGCTGTAATGAGGGGAGTTATCACTTCCCGCTACGTGGTTCCCGGTGTTGCACGGTCTGAGGTCAATAGCCGCCGTGCCACCACGTACAAAAGTCATTCTTGCTTGCACCCATGCTGTAGGGGTGAACTACACGCCAGAAGGCGCATAGTGTGCAGAGCCAGTCCCCTCTGTCGTTTGAACTGGAGTGCAGTGGTAGCCTTACCTCGATTTTCGACGCAGGATGATGCCCGCGCCTCTAACGGTCGTGTGATAGACCGAGGGGATCTGGTGAATGTGGACCTAGTGGGACTGACCTGCAACCGGTATGGGCTACTCTTCGGTTGGAGACGTTGGCGCACAGTGTGCACCTTGCGTATTGCTACTCACATCCCTCTCGAAAGAGGAAGCCAGTATGGGGTAAAAGAAACCTCGGTTGAGAATCCCTTTTATTTTCCCCCTATTAATAGATTAACACTCTTGTCTATAGTTTTTGTAAACCCTTTATGCCTGCTAACTGCATTGCTTGCAGGCAAACTACTGATGACAAAAGGCAAAAATAAATGTGAGATTCAACCGTTGTTCCGCACGTCTTACTTTCGATTACTCCGAAATGCTCTATTCACGATATAGAAGTTGCAAGTCGCGGTGACCTTGTGTAACTACTCGGCGTCCCTGCCGGGAGCCAGCTTAAACACGAAAGAGACTCTCGTTTGAGAATCTCTTTTATATTTGCTCTTTTCTTTATTTTACTATGGCATTTCTAGATTGCAATAGGTCAGCGACTTACTACCCGAAAGGGTTTACAAAGATCACTGACCTAACTCATTACAAACAATCGCCCGAATAAGCATGAAAATATAAACGGTTGACATGCATTTTTTCGCACGTCACTTTCTGGAGTTAGGCCAAAAGCCCATCGTTGATGGCTCGGACGCTACATTCCAAATTCTGCGCTTCGAGCGATTCCGGTTCCGGGTGCTTCGCCAGCAAGGTCTTAAGGAATACTACGGTCAGTTCTAAACGTGCTTTGTTATATGCGGTCATTGTGTATTTCTCCTAGGTTAGTTGTGGAACGTGGTAGTTCTCCTGCAAAATGTGCAGAGAGTGAGTTTGTTAACGTGAAAGCCGCCTCAGAAGAGACGGCCAAATGGCTTGCTTTATTACCCCCTATCTAATGGGAAAAATATTTGCGCCGTGCTATCCCTGCCAAGCCAATAAGCCCAGTGCTGAGCAAAGCAATGCTGGAAGGTTCGGGTACAGGAGAGTATGTACCAGACACTTCCAGCGTATATGGAAGGTCCACGTGCCCAGAACCACCAATATAACCGGCCCAGTTGTATCCACCGCTTACTCCAACGTATATCGCGCCCTGCCCCAGGAACCTTACGTCATCTAGGTTGGAGAATCCATTGCTTCCATCGACTGTCAGGAAATTCGACAGATCGAAGATCAGCGAACCGGCATCTGCACTGCCCAACTGAAAGTGTCCATTGACTAAGACATTGTCGATCGACGCGCTAACTGTACCTCCATCTAATGTTGGTGCAATATGTATTGGATTAGAAGCATCTGGTGGCGATATCGCGCGCGTCGTGTAATCAACATATTCCGCTGGCCCTCTCACAAAGGGAGAGGGCAAAATAAGATCTAATTGTACTGAGGTGATTATGTTCCCTGTAGGAACAGAAAAAGTAATATTTGAAACGGGCGAATTCCCAAAGTTTGGAGCATTTGTATACACAAGCGCTCCAGTGCCCCATGCATCTCGTGGCGTAGAGTATATGCCCATGTAGTTGTCATTGCTTTTGTTGTCTATATTTTCGCTTACGCATTTTCGCTTACGCTTGAGTTGATAGTGAACTGGAAACTATCCGCGAGAGCAACTGGGACGGAAACGAATATCAGGGTGGCAGCAAGCAAACTGACAGTTAGGCGCATCGGAGACCTCAGTAGATAAATTTGTGTGCCTACTGAAGCTATGCTCTGTGTGTATGCAATTGACAGGTAAACGTTAGGAACAAATGTTCCTATGCGATATGTCTTGTGCTAAACAGCATCCGTGACACATCTACGGTCTGCCTCATGCGGGGAGGTGAGATGCACAGTGTGCGGGGATGAGTCTGCTAACAAAAAGGCCGCCCCCCGAAAGAGACGGCCAAATCAGACCATGCTTACGACTTGCTACCCCTGCCATTCCCAAGGTGCCCATGGGGGCAACAATGGTTGACAAGGTTCTACATCGTGACAAAACTTCCAGATAACCACCGCGTGTGAATCATGGTTCCATCCCACCTACCATGACTTCAATTGCAGGCGGTATCGGGAGTGTTTGCGTGTGCCGTCACCTGGCCAGAATTAAGCATTGCAGCCTTGTGACGGCGTTGTTACCGTGTCCGACATACCGTAAGGCACATCGAACACGGCGAACGCTTCTACGCGACTACCAGCCTGGGCGTTGCTCGAATGTGTCTAGCTGGCTCTCAAGGAGAACGGCACGTTCATTGTCTACGCCGCCGATGTTCATCTCGTCCATGATCGAGTAATAGACGTGAGCGTCTGGCCAGTTGGCAAGGTGGCGTGTCTGGCACGCAATACAGCGGTGTGTATCTTTGTCGATGTTGGTAGAACCGCACACACACATCTCTTGTTCATCATTGTTATCAAGGGCCTCGTTTTGCATGGTCTGAAATGTTCATCGTTCTCCTTTTGCGCGGCAGTCGCCGTCTCAGGGATATTAATTTAATCGGGAACGAAATTGCAACAAGAAAATTTATATAAGTAAATGATAATAAATGACTTACGCAACATAGTTGGTTGTCAACCTTTGTTTTCTAGCGATGGCAGGAGTCATCCTAACCGGGAGTTGACGGGAGACAACAGCGGTGTTTAGATTAGCCTCAACGGTCGTAGCGGCTAATCTAACAGGCGGTGATTTATGGCGACAGGCAGGTTTATCAGCTATCTCAGGGTGAGCACGGCGAAGCAAGGTGCAAGCGGTCTGGGCATCGAAGCGCAACGTGCAGCCGTTGACGCATATCTCAATGGTGGAAAGTGGTCGCTCATCTCTGAGCTGGTAGAGGTTGAATCCGGTAAGAAATCTGACCGCCCTGCGCTGGCAAAGGCTTTGGCTATGTGCCGTCTTCATAACGCCGTGTTGGTCGTGGCGAAGCTGGACAGACTGAGTAGGAATGTAGCGTTCCTCTCTGCACTAATGGAATCGGGAGTGGAGTTTGTAGCTTGCGACTTTCCAACTGCCAATAAACTAACGCTGCATATTATGGCCAGCGTTGCGGAGAATGAAGCGGCAATGATTAGCAAGCGAACTAAAGATGCACTCGCGGCTGCTAAGGTGCGTGGGGTTGTCCTGGGTGGTGATCGCGGGGGCGTGATCGCAGCACAAGCAGCTAAGGGTGCCCTGGCCAGTGCAGAGAAGAGAAGCGCAGCAGCGAAGCGTAGGTCTGCTGACCTTGCCCCGGTCATTCAACAGATACAAGCTGATGGCGCAAAGTCTCTAAGGCAAGTTGCGGCGGTTCTGAATGAAAGAGGGATTCTTACCAGTCGCGGCGGTCAATGGTCTGCAAGCCAAGTACTGCAAGCTCTGCGATACAGCGCATAGTGTGCGGAATACCCTGGCGCAATGCTTCTTATATACAGCAAATCCCACCCGCAAATCGAAGGTGGGATAACTGTTTTGCCGTCTACCGTAGCAATTCCAAACATGCTCGAACATCATTGGCGTTGCGCTGGCGCTGTTCTGCTTCCCGCTGCCTCTGTGCTACCTGTTCAGCTTTCCGAACTGCTGCCTTGACTTGCTCTTGTCGGCCTATATCTGCCATCCAAGCTACCATTGCATTGCGTGTTGCATTATCCATTGTGCTAACTCCATTATTCAGAATTAGCCACTGGAGATACTGACAAGGGGCTTTGTTCCGGGTGCTGATCCCGCAGGATTGCTGTTCCTGCCCTCACTTACTACTGTGAACCGCGTCTCGCCTTGTCAACTTGTCACGATATTCAGTGACTTGACATACACCTTATCACAGGTGTATGGGGAAGTCAAGACCTGCTAGGGAGGCTACGAGTGCGGGCACAGCAATATTTCTTCCTTTCGCGCTGACATCGTGATACAAGGGGCTACCTTATTTTTCACTTGCGGTAAATGGAGTCGCCTTTGCTGCCTTGCCCTGCCTGTAAATCCCAGAATTCCCCAACGTCTCATTTTTGCTCGAATTGTGGCCAGACCTTGACTGCAACGCAACCGCAGCTATTGCCCCCTTCGTCTCGATATTTAGCACCACCACAACCATCTCCATCTCGTTTACGGCCAAGCACCCTGTTTCTTGGCTTCGTCTGTCTTCTTGCCGTCATAGGGATGGTCAATTCCTATGAACCGAGTAAGCCTTCACATCCCACGACAACCAATGCAACCTCTGCATCCCCCGTTGATCCAACACTTGTTAATCCACTCGCATTAACCATTGATTATTGGGGCGAATCAGAAAGTACGTCCCCAATGGACGGCACTCAAACAATCATTTTGAGTCGCGCCTCGAATGATTCTTTCAAGGCGTGGATAGGAACCCATACCCCTAGACTCATTGTGCAGTGTTATACAAAGCGGCGTCCTGATGTGCTGGTAGATATAGGCTCCGCCGCATCAGTCGAGTATGGTACTGACCTGCACACTGTTCGGCTGCGGATGGACGCAGGAAAGCCTACGAGACAATACTGGTCTCAATCCAAAGATGACGAAGGTCTGTTCTCGACATCCCCAACTGTCCTTCTCTCTAACCTGAAGAAACATCAAAAGCTGCTTTTTGAGTTCGATCCGTTCAATACGCCTTCAACTGCAACCGTTTCTTTTGACCTCAGTGGACTGGCGGAAACAATGTCGAAGCATCCTGAGTGCGTAGCTAAGTAAGTTCTAGGGCGAGTTTGTACAATTACATTGCCGGTGCGTAGCACAAATGGCGTGTGGGATATATTTCTCTGTGAAGCCTAGGTGGATAGACTGGTCAAGCTATCCACCAATTCGATGACGGCACAACGTGGACCGACGACGGCACAAAGAAGTGCCAGTTCGTGAGAGATACCAGGTAAGTGCATTGCGGATGATGGCGAGATCGCTACCCTGATATAAATCATCAGTCTTGTTTGGCGCACCACTTTGCTCTACGTTCGGCCTAGTGAGCAGTTGAACAGCCAAGGTCGTTCAACGAACGATTCACCCGGCCTATAAAAGATTGGCTGAACATTATTGTTTTGGGGCTCACCCTTTATTTCATGCTTTCTGGTCGCAATCACTAGGTTGAGATTTGTTATTGATCCATTCTCAGGGACAGGCGGGATGCTCAATTAATCGAGCACTATAGTTAATACGCATTTCCCACAGCTTTCTCCAAAGTAGGATTGCTTCGGAGCAAGCACATAAGGAGATAGAGTGGCGATTACATACGGATTGGCTGAACTCGACCGATATACGGGAATGATCGACTGGAACATTCACCTTCCAATGGAGGGAGTTGAGCGTGGGATGCTGTACGATTTTCTGCGTAGTGCTGGTGAGAACGGCTGGGAGCTATGCAGCTCTTTTCCGAGCGGTATAACGGGAGCGAAACGACCAATAGACGGCGTGGCAGAATTGCGAGAATGTAAAGAGCCGTCGGAGCAAATTGCACTCATCTTCAAGCGCGCCTAAGGCACAAGGAATTGAGTCACCATTTCCGCGTAGAGCGACTCGGCATTACATCGTGAAACTCGGTAGAAGTGAGGTTTCCCTTTTTGCTATAAAGGACATGTTTTTGATGCATTCCTCCAGCCGTATCAACTGTCTGGATCACGTAAAATCCTTTTTCCCCTTCGGCGGGAATTGGATAGTCAAACGTTGGATCTTCGTCAGGCGGGTTGTTCGGTCGAATCAGACCCAATGCGTCCGCCATTTGAGGGTTCGATGTCCTATCTACAAAGGTTCCGCACAAACTTAAGTCCTCAGGCTCCATGCTCCAAGAACTGGTTTCAAGAGCAGGCCCATTGCCGGCATTTCTTACAACGAAATGGCAGTGTCCATCCTCATTCTTATCAAACTCGACCACCAGAACAGGCTCAATCTGGCCACGCCAAGAGGCAAGGGTAGCCTCCATGATCCTCTTTGTGTATCGGACATAGAACCAAAGACCTATTAGCCCTGCAATCGCTGCGCCACCAGCAACGCAACTTCCAATGGCACCCCATACTTCTGGGTGAATGTACCAAGCTGTAGCAATCATCTCAGCGCCAGCCTATCACGCACAATTCTTCAGACTCGGAGTTCTATCGCCGCGATTGGAGGTGCGCGTCGGACTGGATTTAGGGTGTCGTACCGGCCTATTAGTTACTAAATAGTCAACGATTTCAACATCGGTGGTACGGGTGTCTGTCTCTGGGAGCATCTTGAGTACGAGAGGGAAAATCCAATGAATATAGGTGTTTTATGCATGATAGAGGCATGAATCACGCATAAATACGCCGTATATTGACGGTTTTAGGGGTATTGTCCCTGTAAAACGTCATTTTAAGTAGGTGCATCACCACGATTATGACGTATTACAGCGCGTCACTACGTGTCGCAGCGTCTTACATCGCTGCATAGTGTGCAGTGTGATGCTGTGCCTCACGATGTAAAAACACTATCTGGCTCTCTTGTGTCTCCCTATCACCGGACAGGTTCCCTCTCTTGAGCCAGCTAATTCAACGGGAGGATTCTCGTTTGAGAAGCGGAGTTCTCCATTCTCGGTCTGGCATCTCTTCTGGAGTGGGAGGAAACCACTTCACAACCTCTTGATGCTTGAACCAGTGCCGCATGTGGGGCGCGTCGGGACTGTGTGCCACGATGTACCGCATTCCGATCTCATCGGCAATGAAGGTCTCGTCCTCGTATTGGATGATGTCACCCTTCTTTATCCGCAATGCTTCTAACTCGTCGAGGTCTGGAATCTGCCTCGTTGGTAAACGCATATATGTTTCCTTTGCCTCCAATGGGAGGACTTGGCTGTATTTCCTTGGTTGTGGTGGATTTCCTGCAAACTGTGCAGTGAATGATATCTGCTAACAAAAAGGCCGCCCTGGGTGCTGCGAAGGCGCGAGGCGTGGTATTGGGCGGCGACCGTGGCAACATCGCGGGAGAATCCAGCAAGGGTAATCGGGTGAGTGCCGCAAAGCGCGGAGCGATGGCAGCGGCACGCGTTAACGATCTGCTGCCAGTGATTCGAGTGGCGCAAGCGAGTGGCGCATCTTCTCTGCGGCAAGTGGCAGACGTGTTGAATGAGCGCGGGATAAAGACGGCCAGAGGTGGGGAGTGGTCTGCGGTACAGGTAGCGCAAGTCCTCCAGCGGGAGAAGGCCAGCGCATAGCCCCCCACGAAAGTACTATACGACGCTCCCAAAGAGCTATATGCCGATCAAACGTGCAATATACAGATCCCTCAAGTTGAGGGAAACTGAATCAGATGTAGTCAATACAACTTTGAAGGGATTGCGGGTCTGGTTGGGCTAATGGGAACGAAATCAAACAAGGTACGTGGGAACTCGAAATCGTTCAATGAGCGATTTACCCAGCCATTAAAAGACTGGCTCACCATCCTTATT
>Ga0207705_10003065_pt1 | contig 12742 bp, 11 predicted proteins | sample KBSC13metaG_FD_184314 | JGI IMG/M metagenome (GOLD analysis project Ga0207705, IMG submission 184314) | Corn rhizosphere microbial communities from Kellogg Biological Station, Michigan, USA - KBS C1-3 metaG (SPAdes) (version 2) | ecosystem: Host-associated > Plants > Roots > Rhizosphere > Soil ...
GGCGCGACGATACAGAAATCCTCATAAAGCCAATCGTTATAGGCGGCATAGCAGGCGCGCATGAACGCCTCGTCGGGGGTCTTGATCGAGGTCACCGGGCCGAACACCACATGCGCCCAGACGCGGTCGCGATCCATGTCCTGCAACCGCAACTGCGGGTTGCCGGCGCGTAGTTCCGTCAGGTCCTTTATCCCACCGCGGTCATAAGCCGTGTGAATCGGCTTCGGACCGTCGCCGAACGGGCTTGGGGCTTTCTTGCCCGACCAGAATCCCCAGCGCTCGCCGTCCGCCACCCACGATGCCGGCCCGCCTTCAGGCGCTTCGATGTGTGGCGCGCGTTCCTTCCACTTCGACGCCATGCGTTTTTCCAGCGCGTCGGCCGGCAGCATGTTGAGGTCGAGGTGGTCGTCGCAACTGACGAGGGCGGCTTCGATCATGGGACTCTCCGCAAGGTCATTTGCGTAGCATCATACGCAAAAGGGCCGCGCGGCGAAACCCGCCGCGCGGCCCTTGGCGGAACTCTCTATCCAATTCGCCTTAGCGGCAGCGCACCTGGCCGCGCTGGATCTGCCGTCCGAGCAGGGCGCCAACCGCGGCGCCGAGCACTGTGCCGGTCGTGCGCTCGCCGTGAGTATCGATCGCCCGGCCCGCCAGGGCACCTGCCGCCGCGCCGACGATCGTGCCGGTCGTCCCGTTGGAGCGGTGGCAATAATAGCGGCCGTCATTGCCGCGCCAGTAACGGATGTGATTGCCCGTGTAGTGATAGCGCCGCGCCGCCTCGCGTTGATGGTGGCGATAGCCGTGTGCGTGCGCCCACGGGGGCGGATCGGCCGCGGCAGGCATCGCGGGAAGCGCGAGCGACACGGCGGCGAGAGCGAGGAATGTCTTCTTCATGGTTGCGGACCTTTCCGTTCTTGTTGTCCCTCGAAACGGATAAGTTCGTTCAGCGATCCACAACCTCGGATGAACGGGGCGAAATCGCCCGGTCGGTGCGGTGATCTGCAACACAGGTGCGACGAATTTCGGCATGTTCAGCCGAGTGCGGCCTGCTTTTCCGCCGCCAGGCGATCCAGCTCCGCGCGGCTTTTCTTTTCGGCCGCGGTTTTGAGCTGGCCGCACGCGGCATCGATGTCGCGCCCGCGCGGGGTGCGCACCGGGGCGGAGATGCCGGCCCCGAAGACGATCTCCGAGAAGCGCCTGATTCGCTCCGGCGTCGAGCACTCGTAAGGCGCGCCTGGCCACGGGTTGAACGGGATCAGGTTGACCTTTGCCGGCAGCTTGTAGTGCTTGAGCAGGCGGACCAGCTCGCGCGCGTCGTCGTCGCTGTCATTCTTGTCCTTGAGCATCACGTATTCGAAGGTGATCCGCCGCGCGTTGGAGGCGCCGGGGTAGGCGGCGCAGGCTTCGAGCAGTTCCTCGAGGCCGTACTTGCGGTTCAGCGGCACGATCTCGTCGCGTACTTCCTTGTTCGTCGCATGGAGCGAGACGGCAAGGTTGGTGCCGATCTCCTCGCCGCAGCGCGCCATCATCGGCACCACGCCGCTGGTCGAGAGGGTGATGCGCCGCTTCGACAGGGCCAGGCCGTCGCCGTCCATGACGATCTTGAGCGCGTCGCGCACGTTGTCGAAGTTATAGAGTGGCTCGCCCATGCCCATCATCACGATGTTGGTCAGCAGGCGGCCGTCGGAGGTGTACTCGGCGGCGCTCTCCTCGTCCGGCACGTCCATCCTGCCTTTCGGCCATTCGCCGAGCGCGTCGCGCGCGAGCATCACCTGGCCGACGATCTCGCCTGGCGTCAGGTTGCGCACCAGGCGCATCGTGCCGGTGTGGCAGAAGCGGCAATTGAGCGTGCAACCGACCTGGCTCGAGACGCACAGCGTGCCGCGATCGGCGTCGGGGATGAATACCATCTCGAAATCGTGCCCGTCGGCGGTGCGCAGCAGCCACTTGCGCGTGCCGTCTATCGAATGCTGGGCTTCGACCACTTCGGGCCGGCCGATGACGAACCGCTCCGCCAGCCAGGGGCGCATCGTCTTAGCGATGTCGGTCATTGCCTCGAACTCGGTGACGCCGCGGTGGTAGAGCCAGTGGAACGCCTGCTTGGCGCGCAGTTTGGCCTGGCGGGCATCGAGTCCGGCGTCGGTGAACAAGTCGGCGATCTGCTGGCGGGTCAGCCCGAGCAAGTCGAGTCGGCCATCGGCGCGCGGGGTGATCTCGCGCGCGACGGGCACCGGGTCGATCGGACCCGGGATGGACATGAGGGCGGTGTCGGTCATGAAGGCGCGCGATATAGGGTCGAACCGCCCGCTTTGCTAGCGCGCCCGCGCGCAGCCGACAGTCGCCGCGTCCATCGCCGTGGCCGCGCCCTTGAGCTGGTAGCGATCCGTGAAGCGATGCCCGGCCTTGTCGATGCCGCTGACGCTCATCGAGTCCGCCGAACGCATCGCCGCGACGATCGCGGCGTCGGTTTGCCTGTCGTGCGCCCAGGCGTCCGCACCCCCGCCGGTCAGCTCGTAGCGCGTCCGGCCCAGCAGGAGCGACAGGCGCGGGGATGGCGACAGCGGCCGCGAAAGCCGGAAGTGGACTTGCCCGCGAACGCCATGGCGGGGCCAGGTGGCGACGTCGGCATAACCTTGCGCGCCATTCGCCGGCTTCTCGGACTGGGCGATGGCATAGCAGCGCGGCACCGCTGGATCGCGGAACGCGCCCCAGTTGTCGAACACGCCCAGGTTGTCCCTGGCCGCCAGCGGAGCGGGGAGAAGCAGCAGGGCAAGGGCGATCGTCGGGCGCATTCCCTCGCTTTAGACTTGAAACCCGCGCTCAGGATAGCTGACGGCAAGCACTTCCCATTCCTTTTCACCGGCCGGGAGCCGCACGGTCCGCAGATCCCCGACCGCGGCGCCGCGCAACGCCCGGGCGATCGGCGCGCTCCAGCCGATCCGGCAGGCCGTCACGTCCTGCTCATCGTCCCCGACCAGGGTCAGCGCTCGCCGATTGTCATCCTCGTCCGCGATAGTGACCGTCGCGCCGAACCACACCCGCGAGCGGTCGGGTTGCCGCGCCGGATCGACCACTTTGGCGGCTTTCATCCGCCGCGCGAGGTGCGCCAGTTCGCGGTCGATCTCGCGCATCCGCTTGCGGCCGTAGAGATAGTCGCCGTTCTCGCTGCGGTCGCCATTGCCCGCGGCCCAGCTGACGATGGCGACGATCGCGGGTCGCTCGGTGCCGAGCAGATGATCGTAGCGTGCCTTGAGTGCGGCGAGGCCGGTGGGGGTGATGTAGTTGGCGCGCGGTTCCATCGCGTCGCCCTTACTGGAGGCCGCGGCGAAGAACTACCTCAGGAATTGGCTAAGGCTGCGCGGGTGGCCGCCGGGGGCCTTGTCCGGGTGAAGCGCCTCGTAAACCACCGCGTTTTCCAGCACCCGCTGCACATAGTCCTTGGTCTGGTAGATCGGGATCCGTTCGATCCAGTCGACCCAGCCGATCGCGCCGGTGCGCGGATCGCCGTTGGCCCGGAGCCACTTGTTAACGTTGCCCGGCCCGGCGTTGTAGGCGGCGATCGCCAAGGGATAGCTGCCGCCGTAATAGTTGAGCATCCGCTGGACGAAGGAATTGCCCAGCTGGACGTTGTAGCTCGGATCGCTGAGCAACGAGGCGGACATGTACTGGATGCCGAGCTTGTTGGCCTGGTCGCGCGCGGTGCCCGGCATCAACTGCATCAGGCCCTGCGCGCCGGCATAGCTGATGGCATTGTTGGCGAACTGGCTTTCCTGGCGGCTGATCGCGTGGACCATCGTCCAGTCGACCCCGGCCGGGGTGACCAGGGTCGGGAAGCCCAGTGCGGTGAAGCCGGAAAAGCCGTTCGAATCCGCTGCGTTTGCCAGGATTACCGCCAGGTCGCGCCGGCCGATGTCGCGCGCCAGTTGCGAGACCAGCACGCCCTTGTCCACCGTGTCGGCCTGATCGGCTATCTCGCGGTAGAACTTGATGCCGACGCTCCACGGCGCGTCCCGCGCGACTTCGGTGACGGCTTGGGTCAGCGGCTGGTTGAGGAACGCGGCGCGCTCGGCGGCGGTCGGCACGACCTTGGGCGGCGGCTGGAACGCCAACGGCTGCCCGAGCCGCTCGCGAGCGAGCTGGCCGTAGAACCGGTCGGGATATTGCGCGGCCAGCTGGAAATACTGCTGAGCGCTGGCCTGGTCGCCGCCCTGCTGCGCGGCGAGGGCGGCCCAGTAGAGACCCTTGGTCTTGGTCGGGGAAGTCTTGGCCGCGGCGCCGTAGCGGTAGAACAGCGCCTTGGCGGCCGCGAAATCGTGGAGCTCCCAAGCCTTGGCGCCGCCGAGCCACATGAGCGAGGTGTAATCGTCGCGCAGCTTGTAGGGCTTGGCCGAGATATCGTCGCCCGGCGCGAACGCCTGGTCGACCGATTCGGCGATCTGCACTGCCTGCTGTGCCCCGCCGAGCCGGGCGACATTGAGCAGCTCGCCGACCCACGCAGTCTGGTCGAACGGCAGCGATGACAGGCGCGGGTGGCTGGCGAGCAGGGCCACCGCGTCATTCGGCCGGCCCTCGGTGCGCAACTCCCGGCTGCGGTTGTAGAGATAGCCCGGATCGGCCGCGGCCGCGGGATCGGTGGTAAAACCGTCGCCACCTTGCAGGATCGCCAGCCGGGCCTGGAAGGCCGCGCGTTTCGCCGGCGAGACGTAAGCGATCTGCCGCGCCGCCGCGGCCGAGTTGCGCTGCCACAACAGCGCATCCATCCGCGCGTCCTGATCGTCCTGCGTCAGGTAGCGGCTATAGGTCGACAGCAACGTCGCCTCGGTGCCGGGATCGAGTTCGCCGCCGCGCCAGGCAGCGCGGATCGTATCGAGCGCCTCGGCTGGCCGCAGAGTCGCCTCGGCCAGCGCGTATTGTCCGCGGGCGAAGTTGCCTTGCGGCGGATACTTGTCGAAAAACGCCACCAACTGGCTGGCGGGCACAGTTTCCTTCCGCAGCCGATCCTCGGCGAAGCCCTGCAGCTTGTCCGCGTCGGGCAGCCCAGGGTAACTGAGCAGGAAGCTGGAATAAGTCGCGAAACTGTAGCCCGCGCTGCCTGTCAGTTGCTGCCACAGGCTGACCGCGGAGGCCATTCGCCCGGGCTCGCGGGCGACCAGATTAGCGCGCGCCTTGTCCCAATCGGCCGCGCTGTAGGTCGCGTCTTGCGACACGGCGGGAACCGAGGAGGCGGCGGCGGAAGCGAGAAGGAGGGAAGCAAGGACCCGTCGAACCATGCTGGACATTCTGGCAAACGGCTCCTTATCAGGCGGTGAACGACCCCGTATGCGCGACAGCGCGGGGAACCTTTGAATCCAATCTGGAGCGTCAGACAATGTTTTCCGGTTCAATTCCCGCTCTGGTGACTCCTTTTCGCGACGGAGCGTTGGACGAAGCCGCTTTCCGCCGCTTCATCGACTGGCAGATCGACAACGGCTCGAACGCCCTGGTGCCATGCGGAACTACCGGCGAAGCCTCGACGATGGACAACGAGGAGCATCACCGGACCATCCGCATGTGCGTCGAGCAAGCGGCCGGACGCGTCCCGGTGATCGCCGGCTGCGGCTCGAACGACACCAGGACCGCGCTGTGGCACATGCAAGTCTCGAAGGATCTCGGTGCCGACGCCGCGCTGATGGTCGCGCCGTATTACAACCGGCCGAGCCAGGCTGGGCTGCTGGCCCATTTCAGCTACCTGGCCGAGCAGTGCGACTTGCCGATCGTGCTCTACAACGTGCCGGGCCGCACGGTGACCGACATGCTGCCTGAAACAGTGGTCGAGCTGGCCCGCCGCTATCCGGAGCGCATCGTCGGCATCAAGGACGCCAGCGGCGATTTGCAGCGCGTCGTGCAGCACCGTCTCGGCGCGGGCTCCGAATTCTGCCAGCTTTCCGGCGACGACCCCCTGGCATTGCCCGGTTACGCGGTCGGCCAGGTCGGCTGCATCTCGGTCACCGCCAACGTCGCGCCGAAGCCATGCGCCGAGTTCCACGCCGCCTGCGCCGAGGGCGATTTCGCCAGGGCGCGCGAGCTCAACGACCGCCTGTTCCCACTGCACAAGGCGCTGTTCGCCGACGCCAGCCCGTCGCCGACCAAGTACGCGCTTGCCCGCCTGCACAACTGGCTGACCGTCGACACCCGCCTCCCGATCGCCCCGTGCAGCGAGGAGGCGAAGAAGAAGGTCGACGCGGCGCTGGGGATCGCGGGCCTGGTCTGATCGTCAATAGAGCGGCGAGGGATGTTGCTCGCCCAGCATCATCGCGCCGTAGCTCGCAAGGGCCGGGCGCGCGATGATCATGTGCTGGTTCAAGGTCAGCGCGTCGCGGGCGAGGCGTTCGAGGGGTTGGCCTTCGAACACCGCGTTGGCGCCGATCAGATCGAACAGCGCGCGGGTGACTTCCACCGCCATGCGAAAAGCATTGACGTTCGCGAGGCCGAGGCGGCCCTTGGTCTCGACAGCGGGTGTGCCGCGTTCGAGCTCGGTCCAGAACTCGTTGGCCGCGCTGTAGAGAAACGCGCGCGCGGCGCCGCAGCGGGTTTCCGCTTCGGCGACGGTTTCGCGCACGTGCGGCAGCATACCGAGCGGCTGCGGTGGGATGCCGCCCATGCGCTCGGCGATTAGCTTTCGGGCCTCGTCGAGCGCGCGGCGGGCGGTGCCGAGCGGCACGGCGGCCATCGTCGTCACCCAGTTGAAGCCGCTCGAATAAAGCGGCTCGCGCCCGGCGAAGAGGCTCGCGTCGATGCGGAGCGCCTGGTCTTCGGGGATGAACACGTCCTCGGCGCGGTAATGCGTGCTGCCGCTGCCGCGCAGGCCGTGGGTATGCCAGGTGTCCTCGATGACGAGTTGGTCGGCGCGGCAGAAGGCGAGGCGGCTTTCCGGGAGACCGCCGGCGCCGATCACGGGCTCGCCAGCTTCGTCGAACAGCATCGCGCCGCTCATCACGACATCGGCGTGAGCGATCCCGCTGCCGAACGGGAAGCGGCCGTTGAGGCGGTAGCCGCCATCGACCTTCTGCAACCGCCCGCGCCCGGTGGTGAACTGCCCGGCGGTCACCATGTCGGGGTGCGGCAGCAGGCGCGCCGACGCGGATGGCGGCAGAAGCTCGGCAATGATGCCGCTGTCGGTGCCGATCTTGACGCACCAGCCGACGGAGGGATCGGCCTGCGCCAGCACCTCGATCACCTCGAGATGTTGCGGCAAAGTCATTTGCGGGCCGCCTTTGGCCCGGCTGCGACCCATGCGGAAGAAGCCCGCCGCCCGCAGCTCTGCCACGAGATCTTCGGGCAGACGGCGCAAGGCTTCGATCTCGGCAGATCGCGCGGCAATCGCGGGAGCCATAGCGCGCGCACTCGCGAGGATCGCGTCGGCCGCGAGCCTGGGCCTGCTGTCGCTTGCTTCGCTTGCCAAATCGCCTCTCCCTCCAGCGGCGTTTGCTTTTGACCGTGGCCAGCTTAAATGCGCAACCCCTATGGCCCGCCCGAAGCCCTCGACTTTCGACAAGAAGAAGACCGTCGCCGAAAACCGGCGCGCGCGGTTCGATTATTTTATCGAGGAGACTTTCGAGGCCGGCATCGCGCTGAGCGGTACCGAAGTGAAGAGCTTGCGCTTTGGCGAGGGCTCGATCGCTGAATCCTACGCCGAAGTGCGCGATGGCGAATGCTGGCTGATCAACGCCAACATCCCCGAGTTCACCCACGGCAACCGCTTCAATCACGAGCCGAAGCGGTTTCGCAAGCTGCTGCTGCACGCGCGGGAGATCGAGAAGTTCGTCGGCGCGGTGGAGCGCAAGGGGATGACGCTGATCCCGCTGTCGGTCTATTTCAATTCGCGCGGCCGGGCGAAAGTCGAGCTGGCGCTGGCCAAGGGCAAGCAGACCCACGACAAGCGCCAGACGATGAAGGACCGCGACTGGCAGCGCGACAAGGCGCGGCTGATGCGCGAACGGGGCTGACGGCGCGGCGGTCGCGCTGGCAGGCTGTCGCTTTCGGGCTTATCTGGGACGATATGGCGGACGGGAAGAACACTTCGGATGGAATGGTGGGCTGGGTGCAGCGCCATATACCGACGCGTGAAAGCCTCGAGCAGAATCGCCTCATCCGTCCGTTCGCCGGCCGCGTGCTCCATTCCGAGCTATGGCGCTTGACGCGGCGCTCGGTCCCCCGAGGCGTGGCGCTCGGATTGTTCGTCGGGGTGATGATCCCGCTCGCCCACTTCGTGGTCGCGACGTTCATTGCCGTCTTCGTGAGGGCGAACATCCCTTCGGCCCTGCTGGCGACGTTCATCGGCTTTCCGGTGATCTATGTCGGCATTGTCGCGCTCGCCTATGAGATCGGGCGCTGGCTGCTGCACGTCGACGCAGCGACGGCGATACAGCCGATCAGCGAGACGATGCAGGCGACCCAGACCGATCACCTGCTGGAACGGATCACCGGGGCGGGCTTGGAAGCCGCCGTGGGCTTGTTCATCATCGCCACGCTGCTTGCGTCGCTTGGCTATGTCGTCACGAGCTTCGCCTGGCGCTGGTGGATCGGCGCCAAGCGCCAGCGCCGGCTGGCCGAAGCGCGCGAGCGGCGGACGCGAGCGGCATGAGCCTGCTTGCCGATCGCGGGTCGAGCAGGCTGGTCGACACCCTGGCGGTGGCCGCCGCGGCGCTCGCCAGCATTGCCCTGGTTCAGTTCGCCACCGGCTCGCCGGTCGTCACGCTGGCCTTTGCCGGCGGCCTCGTGGTGCTCGGGCTGATAGCGTTTGCGGCCGCGCGCGGTGCCCGGACCGCCAGGAACGCCGACACGCCGGCCATGCCGGACTGGTCGGTCACCGTCACGGCTATCGAGCAGCCGGGCGTGGCGGTCGCGATCACCGACCGCGCCAATCGCCTGGTCTGTGCCAACGCCACGTTCGAACTCTGGTTCGGCTCTTCGCACGCGCCGCCACGGCTGCCGGTCGACGGCGCCTCGGCCGACGCCCTGCTGCAGGCGGCCCGGACGGCCTGGCGCGAGGGCGACGGCGGCAGCCACACGCTCGCCGACGAGCACAACGCCTGGACCGGCGAGGTGGTCCGCGCAGGGCGGAGCGAGGACTACCTCGTCTGGCGCTTCGCTCCGGTCGTGCGGCACGAGCCTCTGCAGGCCATTGGCAAGTACGTCACCGGGCTGTTCGGCAAAGTGCTCAGCGCGGCCGGAATCGAGATCGCGCTGGTCGGGCCCGACGGCGCGATCCGCGCGTCGAGCTCCGGCTTCGCCAAGCGCGCCGCCGGCGACGAGCACGCGAGCATGGCCGGCCAGGACTTCACCGCGCTGCTCCGCTCCGACGAGCGCGACCGGATCTACTTCGCTCGCGAAGGGCGCAAGGGGAGCCCGCAGACGCTGGTCCACGTGCCCCTCACCGACCCCGACGCGCCGCAGGTCAAGAGCGACCAGGCGCCGGCGCTGATGCTGCTGGTCGACAACGGCGTCGGCCTCGGCGGCTGGGGCGCCGAGGCGCGCGGGCAGACGCCGCAACTGGAAGCGCTGCTCGAGCAGCTTCCGGTGGGCCTGGCGATGACCGACCGCGACGGCCATTTCCTGTTCGCCAACCCTTCCTTCCGTCGCGCGGCCGGGCTGCCAGCCAGCAAGCATTTCCCGCCGTTTCCGTCGGACCTCGTCGTGCGCGAGGACAAGACGGCGATGTCGGACGCGGTGCGCCGCTATGGTCAGGGGCCGGCCTCCAGCGGGGATATCGCGGTGCGGCTGAAGAGCCAGCCGGACGAGCCGGTGTCTCTCGGCCTCGCCGGCGTGCGGGGCCTTGGCGAAGCGGCGGTCCTGCTCAGCCTGGTGGACACGACCGAAGAGACGCGCCTGAAGCGCCAGGTCGCGCAAGCGACCAAGATGCAGGCCGTCGGCCAACTCGCCGGCGGCGTGGCGCATGACTTTAATAATGTTCTGACCGCAATCATCGGCTACTGCGACCTCATGCTGTTGCGCCACATTCCCGGTGACAGCGATTACGATGACATCCAGCAGATCCGCGCGAACTCGAACCGTGCGGCCTCGCTGACCCGGCAATTGCTGGCTTTCAGCCGTCAGCAGACCCTGCAGCCGGAAGTTATCCAGGTACCCGACGTGATCAGCGAGGTGGGGCAGCTGCTCAAGCGGCTGCTCGGCGCGCGCATCACCTTGCGCACCCATCACGATCGCGAACTCGGGCCCGTGCGGGCCGATCCGCGTCAGCTCGAACAGGTGGTGATCAACCTGGCGGTCAACGCGCGCGACGCAATCCAGGCGCGTGGCGGCGAGCAGGCGAGCGGTACCCTGAGCTTCTCGACCCGCCGGGTGCAGGCGACCGACGTGCGCCGCTTGCGCGACAACGAGATCATCCCGGCCGGCGATTACACCGCGCTGATCGCCGAAGATACCGGCGGCGGCATTCCTGCGGAGAATCTGGCGAAGATCTTCGAGCCGTTCTTCACCACCAAGGAGCTCGGCAAAGGTACCGGGCTCGGCCTGTCGACCGTTTACGGCATCGTCAAGCAATCCGGCGGTTTCATCTTCGCCGACAACGTCACCGGACCAGACGGAAAGGTGAAAGGCGCCCGGTTCACAATCTACCTGCCGGTGTACAACGCTACTCCCGAAGAGCAGGCGCGCGAAAAACAGGCCGAGGAAGCGCGCGAGTGGTCGGGCGGCGGCCGCATTCTGCTGGTCGAGGACGAGGATACCGTGCGCGCGGTGGCCGAACGCGCGCTGACCCGCCAGGGCTACACCGTCGTCACCGCGGCCGATGGCGAAGAAGGGCTGGAGGCGGTCAAGGCCGACGGCGCTTTTGACCTGGTCGTGTCCGACGTGGTGATGCCGAGCATGGACGGCCCGGCGATGGCGCGCGAAATCCGCAAGATCGCACCCAAATTGCCGGTCCTGTTCATGTCGGGCTATGCCGAAGAGCAACTTCGCCGCGAGATCGATATCGAAGGCATGCATTTCATCCCTAAGCCTTTCAGCGTCCAGCAGATCGCGGCCAAGGCCCGGCAGGTTCTCGGAGCGCAACAAAGCGGCGGATAGAGGGCCGTCGCGGGTGGGTAGAGAGCGCAATCCGGGCAGATATTGAAAAATATGTTCCCCTCTTGTTCGAAAAGAACAAATAGGATACATCACCATTCCTACAGGGAAATCGGGCCATTGTGGCGCGGAGCCCTAGGCAAGCGATGGAGGCATGTGTCATGGCGGCGGCAAATCTCAAGCTGGTGGAAGGCAAGGAAGTGGATTTGGACCGTCAGAAGGCGCTCGACGCCGCCCTCGCGCAGATCGATCGCGCGTTTGGCAAGGGCTCGGCGATGAAGCTCGGCCAGAAGGAAGCCATGCAGGTGGAGGCGATCTCCACCGGTTCGCTCGGGCTCGACATCGCGCTCGGCGTCGGCGGTTTGCCGCGCGGCCGAGTGATCGAGGTTTATGGGCCGGAAAGCTCGGGCAAGACCACGCTGGCCCTGCACGTGATCGCCGAGGCGCAGAAGGGGGGCGGCACCGCCGCGTTCGTCGATGCCGAGCACGCACTCGACCCGGTCTACGCCAAGAAGCTTGGGGTCAACATCGACGAGCTGATCGTCTCGCAGCCGGATACCGGGGAGCAGGCGCTCGAGATCGTCGATACGCTGGTGCGCTCGAACGCGATCGATGTGCTGGTGATCGATTCGGTCGCCGCGTTGGTCCCGCGGGCCGAGATCGAGGGCGAGATGGGCGACAGCCACGTGGGCCTTCAGGCCCGGCTGATGAGCCAGAGCTTGCGCAAGCTGACCGGCTCGATCAGCCGCTCGCGCTGCATGGTCATCTTCATCAATCAGCTGCGCATGAAGATCGGCGTGATGTACGGCAATCCGGAGACCACCACAGGCGGTAATGCATTGAAATTCTATGCTTCTGTCCGGCTCGATATCCGCCGCACGGGTCAGATCAAGGATCGCGACGACATTGTCGGCAATGCCACACGCGTCAAAGTGGTGAAGAATAAGGTCGCTCCGCCGTTCAAGCAGGTCGAGTTCGACATCATGTACGGCGAAGGCATCTCGAAGATCGGCGAAATCCTCGATCTGGGCGTCAAGGCCGGCCTGGTGGAGAAATCGGGCAGCTGGTTCAGCTACGATTCGATCCGCATCGGTCAGGGTCGCGAGAACGCCAAGGAATACCTCAAGACCAATCCGGAAGTTTGCGACCGGTTGGAAGCCGCGATCCGCGGCCGCACCGACGCAGTCGCCGAGGAGATGATGACAGGGCCTGACGCGGAGGACCTTGAAGACTGATCCTCGCTGCGGGCCGTCTTAACAGGCGGCACGCTGCAACGAACCGGGGCCGGCGCGAATGCCTTGCGGGGCGCGCGCCGGCCTCTTCGCAATTGATCATGCGGGAAGCGCTGTATCGCTAGACAAAATTGGCAGCCTTTCGCACGTTTGATGCGCTCGCTATGCGTCTTGCAAACAACTTTTCCGCCGGAGAGCGAGATGACGGCTAAGGAAGATTGGCAAGGCAGGGCTGGCGACGGCTGGGCCGCCGAATGGCGCCGCACCGATCGCAGTTTCGGCGGCCTGACGGAGCGCTTGCTCGCGCGCAGCCGCGAGTTCCGCTTCCGTCACGCCCTCGACATCGGTTGTGGTGCAGGCGAACTTTCCCTGGCGTTGGCGCGCGGGCGGCCCCAGGCCCGCATCGTCGGTGTCGACGTCTCCGCGCAACTGGTCGCGACCGCCAG
>Ga0207705_10003067_pt1 | contig 12739 bp, 12 predicted proteins | sample KBSC13metaG_FD_184314 | JGI IMG/M metagenome (GOLD analysis project Ga0207705, IMG submission 184314) | Corn rhizosphere microbial communities from Kellogg Biological Station, Michigan, USA - KBS C1-3 metaG (SPAdes) (version 2) | ecosystem: Host-associated > Plants > Roots > Rhizosphere > Soil ...
GCTCGGCCCGCGCCTGGTGGGCGGCCTGGCGGGAATCGCCGGCGTGGGCTTCTTCGTGGTGGCGATCTATTTCCTGCTGGACCGCCTGGGCCGCGCGTCGGAGCGGCGGGCCCGCGAGCGGCGTTAAGCCCTCGGCCTGCATCTCGCGAGCGGGCGCGACGCATGCTAAGCCCCGCCGCATGATCCCCAATCACGGCCCCAGCCTGGAATTCGGCCTAGGCGAGACGGCGGACGCCATCCGCGAAACCACTGCCCGTTTCGCCGCCGACAAGATCGCCCCGATCGCCGTCGAGATCGATCAGACCAACAGCTTCCCGCGCCAGCTCTGGCCGCAGATGGGCGAGCTTGGCCTGCACGGCGTGACGGTGGAAGAGGAGTATGGCGGCCTGGGGCTCGGCTATCTCGAGCACGTGGTGGCCATGGAGGAGGTGTCCCGCGCTTCGGCCTCCGTCGGCCTGAGCTATGGGGCCCACTCCAATCTCTGCGTGAACCAGATCCGCCGCTGGGGCAGCGAAGACCAGAAGCGGCGCTACCTGCCCAAGCTGATCTCGGGAGAGCATGTGGGCTCGCTCGCCATGAGCGAGGCCGGCAGCGGCTCGGACGTGGTCTCTATGCGCCTGGCGGCCCGCAGGAGCGGCGACCGCTACGTGCTGAACGGAACCAAGTTCTGGATCACCAACGCCCCGCAGGCCGACACCCTCGTCGTCTACGCCAAGACCGATCCGGAGGCGGATGGGAAGGGTATCACCGCCTTCCTGATCGAGAAGGGCATGAAGGGCTTCAGCGTCTCCAAGAAGCTGGACAAGATGGGCATGCGCGGCTCGGACACCGCCGAGCTGGTGTTCGAGGACTGCGAGGTCCCCGCCGAGAACGTCATGGGGCCTGAGAACGGCGGCGTGGGCGTGCTGATGAGCGGCCTCGACTACGAGCGCGCCGTGCTGTCGGCCGGGCCGCTGGGCATCATGCAGGCCTGCCTGGACGTGGTGCTGCCCTATGTCCGCGAGCGCAAGCAGTTCGGAAAGCCGATCGGCAGCTTCCAGCTCATGCAGGGCAAGGTCGCCGACATGTACGTCGCGCTGAACTCCGCGCGCGCCTACGTCTATGCGGTGGCCAAGGCCTGCGACGCGGGCATGACCACGCGGTTCGACGCCGCCGGCGCGATCCTGATGGCGTCCGAGAACGCGGTGCGGGTGTCGCTCGAGGCCGTGCAGGCTCTTGGCGGCGCCGGCTACACCAAGGAATACCCGGTGGAGCGCCTGGTGCGGGACGCCAAGCTCTATGACATCGGGGCCGGCACCAACGAGATCCGGCGGTTCCTGATCGGACGGGAGCTGATCGGCGGATGAAGGCGTTGGGGGCCGTCCTGCTGCTGGCCTTGCCGCTCGCCGGCTGCGCGACCGCGCCGCCCGGGCCGCCATGCCCCGCGGGCCAGGAGCACATGCGCACGGCCCAGCTTTTCTTCGGGCGCAACATCGCCGGCCAGGGCTCGGTCAGCGAGGCCGAGTTCCGCAAGTTCGTGGACGAGGAGATGACGCCGCGCTTCCCCGACGGCCTGACGGTGCTGGACGCCGGCGGCCAATGGCGCGGCGACGAGAACCGCCTGATCCGCGAAGCCTCCAAGGTGGTGCTGATCGTCCTGCCGCCAAGGCGCGGGGCCGGCGACCGGCTGCAGGCGGTGAGAGCGGCCTACAAGGCGCGCTTCCACCAGGACTCAGTGCTGCTGATCACCCAGGCGGCCTGCGTCTCCTTCTGACATGCGAAGGGCCGTCGGAGATCTCCGGCGGCCCTTCCACCTGGCGCGCGGGCCGGCAAGCTCGGGGGAAGAGCCTCTCCAGAGCCGGCCGCGCCGCCGCGGTGTGCTCTAGCGGCGGACCGAGGCGCCGCCGCCGGCGGAGGCGTCGGCCGAGGCGTGCGGGCTCGGCCCGGCGAGGACGGAGCCGGAACCCTGGGCCGAACCGCCGGCCTCGGCGTGGCGTGTCTGGACCTGGCCGCCGCCGCCCGCCTGGCCAGCCGCCCCGACGCCCTGGTCGGCAGCCGAGGTCGCCTGTTGTTGAACCGGGCCGGCCAGCGCGCCACCGCCCTGCGCCGCGCCTGAGGCCGCCGCCTGACCCGTTCCGGCCGCGCCGGCCGCCGCGCCCCTGGCCTTGCCCGCGGCCGCGCGCGAGGCGCCGACCCCGCGCGAGGCGGTGTCACGCACGGGACCCGTCAGGTCGGGCCGGGCGCCAAAGGCCCCCGAACCGGCGAACGATCCGCCGAGGCCGCCGGTGAGGCCGCCCGGACCGGACAGGCCGCCCGTCAGGCCGCCGGCGAGGCCGCCGCCACCGCCCAGAATCTGGGCCTCGGCTGTGGCGGAAAGGGCGAGGCTCGCGCCGAGCACGCCGGCCAGAAGGAATGGGGTCTTTCGCATGGAGGTCTCCTGTCGTTGCGAAGCTTTCGACAGGTCCAACGACCGGCTTTTGCGGATTCATCCATCCGTGGGCGAATTTTTCAGCGGCGCCTGGCGAACTTCGCCGGATCGGTGCGTACGTCCTCGCCCACCAGGCCGCGTCCGTAGACCGGGTCGGGACCGGGCGCGCCCAGGTCGACGGCGTCTCGGGCGAGGAGGTCGAGCGGCGATGTCGGGCCGCCTCGCGCCTGCAGGATCGCCAGCCGTCCGGCGACGATCGGGGCGGCGAAGGAGGTGCCGCGCACCGCGACCAGTCCGCCGTTGACGCCGGCCGCGGCCATGTCCGCGCCTGGGGCCGTGAAGTCGACGTGGCCGGCCCGACCGGCTTCGGGCAGCACGTGGCGCGCAGCGTCGGCGCCGGTGACCGCCACGACCCCGGGGTAGGCGGCGGGATAGAGCGGCGGCGCGGCGGGGCCGTCGTTGCCGACCGGGGCCACGACGATCACCCCTCTGGCGACCAGGGCGCGCACGGCGGCGCCTAGCAGCAGGTTGGAGGGGCCGACGAGGCTGATGTTGACCACCGGCGCCTTGCCCTGCGCCAGCCAGTCGAGCGCGCTCGCGATCGCCTGGGCTGAGCCGCCGGCGGCCGTCGGGCCGTAGACGTCGGCCACGAGAAGCCGCGCGCCCGGCGCCGCGCCATGGAACGACCCCGCCGCTCCGGAGATCAGCGAAGCCACGGCGGTCGCGTGGGCCGTCACCCGCGCGCCGCCGGGCGCGAACGCCCGCTGCACCAGGCGCACGCCCAGGAGCGCCGGGCGGCTCTGCGCGGCCGATCCGTCCACCACGCCCACGGTCAAGCCTCGCCCGTCGGCCTTCGCCGCCGCCGACGTGGCCCTCGGTCCGCCGGTCGCGTCGCGCGCCGCCCCAGCGGCCTGGTAGAGGTGATTGAAGTCGTACTGGCCGACCGGGTCGAGGATCCGCAGGCGTCGGATCGCCTCGACGGCCGAGAGGCCCATGGGCAAGCCAAGCACGACCGTGTTCAGCCCGAGGCCGTCCAGCCTGTCCTGCGACCGCACGCTGAAGCCTGCGCGCCTCAACCGCTCGAGCACGCCGCGATCCACGCCGACAGCCAGGGCCTCGCCTCGCACGACCGGCTGGCCGTGGTCGTCGGCCTCCACCAGGTTGGCATGGTCGCGCAGCAGCCGATCGATGGTGAGACGGCGAACGTCGTTGAGCGGCCCCAGGACCAACTCACCCAGGGGCTCGGCGACATCGGCGCGCGGAAGAGGCTGCGTCCGAAGCGGTGGCGCATCGCGCGGGAGCTCGCCCAACCCGCCCGGAAGCCGCCCCGGCAAGGCTCCAGGCAGGCCGCCGCCGAGGATCTGGCCGGCCGCCGGAGCGCTCCACGCCACGACGCCGGCGACCCCGAGCGCCAGCACGCGGTTCCAGACTCGGCGTTTGGGGGTCATCTTGAACTCATGAACCTCAGCCTTGGGTCAGGGCTCTTGTGGTCGCCCCATGGATGAAACGCCCCGGCCGGTTCGTTACATCCTTCGAGACGAAGGTAATCCTTGAACGCCTTTGAGCGCGAGATGGTCGAGCTTCTGCCGCGCCTGCGCAGGCTGGGGCGGGTGCTGGCCCGCGCCCCGGCCGACGCCGACGACCTGGTGCAGCTCACCGTGGAGCGGGCGCTGGCGCGGCGCGCCCAATGGCGCGCGGGGACCCGCCTGGACAGCTGGATGTTCCGGATCATGAAGAACGCCTGGATCGACGAGAGCCGCGCCCGCGCCCGCCGAGGCGACGTGTTCGCGCCCGAGGAGGAAGGCGAGCGGGCCGGCGCCGACGGTGCGGCGGCCATGGAGGCGCGGCTGACCGCGCGCGAGGTGGAGAGCGCCATGGCGCGCCTGCCGCCAGACCAGCGGATCGCCGTGGCGCTCGTGCTTGTGGAGGGCCTTTCCTACCAGGAGGCGGCGGAGGTGCTGGAGATCCCGCCCGGCACGCTCACCAGCCGCCTGGTGCGCGGTCGCGCGGCCTTGATGGCCCAGATCGGGGAGGCTGGACGATGACGTCTGAGGAACGCCTCATTGCCTATGTCGACGGCGAGCTGGGGGCCCAGGATCGCGCGGCTTTCGAGGCCGAGATGGCGGCGGACCCGGAGCTGGCGGCCCAGGTCGCCGCGCATCGACGCCTGGCGCAGAGCGTCGCCGGAGCCTACGCCCCGATCCTTGAGGAGCCGGTTCCGCCGCGGCTTGCGCCCCTGGCCGGCGCCGCCAACGATCGCGGACGGAGGCCCGGCCTTGCGCAGTGGGCCGCCATGGCCGCGTGCCTGGCGCTCGGCGTGCTGGCCGGGCGGACGCTGTGGCCACAACAGGGGCCGCTCGTGACGCGAGGAGGCGCGCTCCTTGCCCGCGGCGATCTCGATAAGGCCCTGACCAAGCGCCTTGCCGCCGACGGCGGCGTCGTTCGCGTCGGGCTGACCTTCAAGGCGCTGGACGGGCGCTATTGCCGCACCTTCGAGAGCGCCGCCGACCGCCTGGCGGGCCTCGCCTGCCGCCGCGACGGCGGCTGGGCCGTGCAGGTCGCCAGCGCCTGGAGCCCGGAGCCGGCCGCCGGCTATCGCACGGCCGCCAGCGCCACCCCGCCTGCGGTCCTGGCGGCCGTGGATGCGACCATCGCCGGCGAGGCGCTGGACGCCGCCGCCGAGCGCGCCGCCCGCGACCGGGGCTGGACGAACTAGCCGCTATTCGCCGGGGCGGTAGCGCCGCTCCGTGTGGCCGACGAGCTGGTCGGGATAGAAGTAGACCTCGCGGAAGTCGCCGCTCGCGTAACGCCCCGCCTGGTCGTTGAAATGCTTCGAGGCGGGATCGCCACTCTCGCCGCCGGCGGTGACCGCCCGCGCCCGGACGCGTTCGCCGAACTCGACGACAGCGACGAAGCTGTTGCCGCTCGAGCCGTAATATTTCTTCGTGTCGGGGTAGCGCTTCGCGCCGAAGGACGCGAGCGAGCCCCACTGCGCCGAGGCGAAGGGCACAGGGATGCTGGGCATGCCGTCGTCGAAATGCTGGACGATCTCGTCGTCGATTCGCTGGAACCGGTTGATGTCGCCCCACCGGACCTTCCAGGTCCCGAAGTCCTGGATCAGGCGGTCGGTCGCCTCGGCCAAGGCCCGCAGCTTCTCCTCCGGAGACGCGCGGGTCGCCAGGTACTCGTAAGGGTGGACGCCCTCAGCCTTGGCTTTGGCGCCCACCTTCGCCCACAGCGCCTCGCCCCAGCCGACGGCGATCGTGGTCGGGACCGAGTCCGCGGCCCAGCGGAAGTCCCAGGCGCGCAAGGCGGCGACCGGCTCGCGCAGTTTCGCCTTCAGCGGATCGTCCGCGGACGCGGCGTCATAGGCCGCGACCAGGCCGGGGACCATCCGCTCGAAGGCCGGAAGCCAGGGATCGAAATCGGCGTCGATCACCCGTTGGATGGTGAAGTCCTTGCGCGCGCTCAGCACCCGGATCGCGTGCGGCGTTCTCGGATTGGAGCCCGCCTGGTCCATGTAGCGGGGGAAGGCGCTCTGCCGGGGACTGTCGGCGGCCGCCGCATGCCAGGGGCTGTCGTTCGAATTGTAGACCCAGCCCGCCTTTGGGTTGATCACATTGGGCATCGCCGCCAAGGGCGTCATGCCGCGCCAGTCGGTGGCCGGGTCGGAACCATCGACCGGCTTGGTGTAGTCGAAACGGTCGTCGCGCCTGGGCATGAACTGCGGCAGGAGCAGCGCCGTCTCGCCCTTCGAATCGGCGAAGAGGGTGTTGTTCGAGGAGTTGGCGTCGAGTTCGGAGACCTTCAGGAACGCGGCCAGGTCGTGGGTCTTGGTTCTGCCGAAGGACTGTTCCAGCGCCTCGACCGGCTTGTTCATCAGCGAGACCGCGATCCACTTATCACCTTCCGAACGAACGACGGGACCATGGTGCGAGCGGTAGACCGTGAATGTCTGGGAGGCCATGCCGCCCTCCTGCGTCCGGTAGGGGACGGTGATCTTCGACAGCTTGAACGGTATGAACTCGGGCCCATAGGCGTAGTACGGTCGGCACTCAGCGTTCTTGTGCGATGCTTTGGTGTCGCATGGGGCGAGGTAAGTGAGCCATTCCGCGAACTCGTCGATGGTGTCCGCCCCGGTCGAGGTGTGCATCCAGCCGGCGTGCTCATTGAAGCCCTGGTAGACGAACATCTGCCCCCAGGTGACCGCGCCATAGGCGTTCAGCCCCTGGTCGCTGGTCATCTGCAACTCTGAGCGGAAAAAGAACGAGGTGTGCGGGTTGATCAGCAGGAGCGCGTGGCCGCCCTGCGTGATCGCGGGCGAGATCGCAAAGCCGTTCGAACCGGACGGCTCCCTGAACCGCCACGCCTCGCTATCGGAGAGCGCCGCGGTCCGCTGCGGGCCGTAGAAGGCCTCCAGCTCGGGCAGCGAGATCTTCTCGATGTCGCCGCTGATGCTGCCCTCGGTGAAGCTCAGCGCCATCCACGGCTCGAAGTGGCGGATCACCCGCGGCTTCACCTTCGGATGGGTCGCCAGGTAGTAGTTCAGCCCATCCGCCCAGCCGTTCATCAGGGCCTGCAGCCAGGCCGGGCTCTCAGCATATTTCGCTTTCAGATCAACTGGATCAACGAACAGTTTCTGGCGCAGGTCCTTCCAGATCGCCGCGTGCCCCTCGGCCTCGGCGGTGCGGCCAAGGGCGGTGACGTAGTTGGTCTCCACGCGATTGAAGTCGTCCTCGGCCTGGGCGTAGATCATGCCGAACACCGCCTGGGCGTCCGTGCGGCCGTGGACGTGGGCGATTCCCCAGTCGTCGCGGACGATGCTCACCTGGGCGGCTTCGGCTTTCAGCCGGGCCAACTCGCCGGCCGGCTTCGCCTGGGCGGGAAGGGCCGCCATAACGAGGCCCGCCGCCAGCAAGCCCGTCAGTCTCCGCATCACGCTCTCCCCGATCACTGGCGCGGCTGGCGCGCTTAAGCCCACGCTTCGGCAAGCCCGCGGGAAATTGCAACCCCAGCGGGCGGGGCGCCAGATATGCGAAGGGCCGCCCCATCGCTGGGACGGCCCTTCCATAGTCGGACCGCAGAGCGGTTCGCGACCCTGCCTGTTAGCGTTGTAGGCTAGGCGCGGACCCCGCAAGCGGAGGTCCAGGTCACGGTCGCCGTGATGCGGCTTTCACTATGAGACACTGGATCACCTCCTTTCAGTTGCTGAGCAAGGACGCTGAATATGGGTCGCTTCGGGCGCGTGCGCAAACGTCGCCTTGGCCTCTTTTCAGGCGGTTTGCGGCGCCTGTGGCTTTTGCGCCGCCAGTTCCTCCAGGCTCGGGCGGCGGCGCAGGGCCTGGACGGGCCTGTCGAGCCTGTCGAGGGCGGCGATCATCGCACGGTAGCCCTCCGCCACCGCGGGGTCGTACGCGCTGAAGTCGCGGATTTCGACCTTGGACACGTCCGGGGTCACCAGGACGTCGGTGGCTTCCCGCGCGGCGCTCAAGTCGCGGGAGGTCGAGACGGTCGCCGCGCGCATCAGCAGAGAGACGATCGGCGGCCCCTTGCGCCATTGTCCCGACCAGATCCAGCGCCAGACGGACGCCGGCCTGGCCACGTCGTCGGCGGTGATGCTGCGTCCGGCGCTCACGTCGATTCCGACGATGGGGCCGAGCTGGCTGATCCGCATCACGTCGGCGGGGAAGTTCTTCATCACCGCCCCGTCGACCAGCACATTGTTGTCGTCCGTCGCGGGTGGCAGGATGCCCGGCAGCGAGATCGACGCCCGCAGAGCCTTCCGCAGCAGCCCGCGCCGGTGCATCTGATAGGCGCCGGTGGTCAGGTTGGACGACAGGCAGAAGAACGGCAGCCATAGGTCGGCGATCTGCGCCTCGCCGAAATGTTGCGCCAGCCGCTCGTTGACCTTCATCCCATGGGTCATGGCCAGCAGCGGCACGGCGATGTCGTCGAGCGGGCTGGTGGTGACGAAGGCCTCGCGGATGCGCCGCTCCATCTCCGCGTCGTCCCAGCCCATGGCGACGCCGGCGGCGACCACCGCGCCCATTGAGACCCCGCCCACGAAATCGATCGGCACGCCGCGCTCGCGAAGCGCCCGCACCGCGCCGATGTGGGCATAGGCCCGCGCCCCGCCGCCGGAGAGCACCAGGCCCACCGACTGGCCGGTCAGGATCCGCGCCATGCGCGCGATGTCGCCGTCGTGGTCGCGGCGCAGGTGGAAGAGCCTCGCCGGCCTGGCGACGTCCAGCCACGCCTCGGAGCCCGACGGGCGGCTGGTGTCCGGCGGATGCAGCAGGATCAGGTCGACGAGCTGCTGGGCCTGCAGGGGCGAGGCCAGAGCCGCCGCGGCGCCTGCGCCGGACCTCGGCGGGTTTCGGTCGCCGCGCCCCACATGGAACAGCCGGTCGACCTGGCGGGCGACCACATGCCGCCAGCCGGAATCGGGCGCCTCGGCGACATAGAGGACGAAGTCGTGGGTGCGCTCCACCTCGGAGAACCACTCGGTTGGCGCGCTCTGCACCTCCGAGCCGAGGGCCGTCACCGAATAGCCGAGCCGGGTGATCTCCCGCGCCAGCCGGTCGACCAGCGGCCGCAGCAGGCCCGAGCCCAGGGAGATGAAGCCGAAGACCGAGGGCTCGCCCACGCCGCCGCGCGTCACCGCCTGGCGGCTGCGCAGCATCATCAGCTTGGCGAGCTCGATCATCACCGCGGTGTCGGCCTCGCAGGCCTCCAGGAACACGTCGCGGGGCACCGCGATGATCTCGCTGTCGCGCAGAGCCACCACGTCGGCCGAGTGCGGCGCATCGGCGATCAGCGACATCTCGCCCGCCGGCTCGCCCGGCCGGATCACGCCCAGGAACTGGACGTCGTGCCCCGGCTCCTGGCGGAACGCGCCCAGCCGCCCGGCGCGTACGTAGTAGAGCTGGTCGGAGGCGTCGCCGGCCGAGAACAGCGTCTGGCCGCCGGGCAGGGAGAACCATACCGCCTCGGCCTGGACGCGATCCTGGCTGAACAGCCGCGCGAGCGCGGAGTCGTCGGGGATGTCGGGCAGGACGGTCACGGGGCGGGAGCCTAGCTTGGCGCAAGAGTCGGAGCTATGGCTTCGCCGTGGCGCCGCGCGGCTGTCTCGGACGTTTGGTCAAGGCGCGTCACAAGGAGCCTCCGCATGTCGAATCCCATCGCCGATCCCCTGGTCGAGGTCCCGGACACCAGCCCCACGACCGACCTCGTGCGCATCGAGGCGACGCAGGATGGCGCGGTGACGGTGGTCATGCATCGGCCGCAGCGGAAGAACGCCTTCAACGCCGACCTGATCTCCGCGCTGTCGGAGGCCTTCGAGACCTTGCGCGGCGCCGAGGGCGTGCGCGTGGTGTTCCTGCGCGGCGAGGGCGGGACCTTCAGCGCCGGCGCCGACCTCGACTGGATGCGGGAAGCGGTCGACCGCACGGAAAGCGACAACCGCGAAGACGCCTACGCCATGGCCCACATGCTGAAGCAGCTCTGGGACCTGCCGCAGCTCACCGTGGCCCTGGTCGAGGGCGGCGCGTTCGGCGGCGGGGCTGGCGTGGCCGCCGCCTGTGACCTTGCCATCGCCACCGCGGACACGAAGTTCGCCTTCTCCGAGGTGAAGCTGGGCCTGATCCCGGCGACCATCAGCCCCTATGTGGTGGCCGCCATCGGGCCGAGGACCGCGCGGGGCCTGTTCGCCACCGGCCAGGTGTTCGACGCTGAGCACGCCCTGCGTATCGGCCTGGTCGGCGAGGTCGTGGCCGACGCCGCCGCGCTGGCCGCCGCCCAGGCGCGGATCGCCGCCGAGATGCTGGCCTGCGCGCCGGGCGCCGTGGCCGACGCCAAGCGCCTCGCCACCGACGTCTACGCCCAGAAGATCGACCACGGCCTGATGGAGGAGACCGCCAAGCGGATCGCCCAGGCCCGCGTCAGCGGCGAAGGCCAGGAAGGCGTCCGCGCCTTCCTCGAACGCCGCAAGCCGGAGTGGGCGCCGGGGGCGGACTGAGCCGTCGCGCCGCACTGGTCAAACCGCCGGGCGCGCCCTAATCCAGGGTCATGGCCCTGCACATGATCAAGCTCTGCGTCGGCGCGGCGACCGTCGAGGACCTGCTGGAGTGGCATCGGGTCCACAACGACCCTGACGGCCACTGGATCATGCGCACGCGCCAGACGCCCAAACGAGCGGCGGAGATGGTCGACGGCGGCTCGCTCTACCGCGTCTTCAAGGGCGTCATCCTTTGCCGCCAGGCGATCCTGGACGTGAACACGGTGGGCGAGGGCGTCAACGCCCGCTGCGAGGTGACCCTGGACCACACGCCGGTTCGCGTCGCGCCAACCCCCAGGCGCGCCTTCCAGGGTTGGCGCTATCTGGAGCCGAAGGACGCGCCGCCGGACCTGCCGGCCGACACCTTCGGCGACATCCCCACCGAGCTCGCCCGCCAGCTTCGCGAAGTCGGCGCCTGGTAGAGCTTCGTCCACAGGCGGCGGCCATGGGTGGCGTTGACGCTTCATTTACCAAGGCGCTCCTTAGCGTCCTGTGAGTCGGCGTTCGCCGGCCCTTGAGGAGTTTCTGAAAATGCCGCAGGCCAGCGTCATCGTGGTCGGCAACGAGAAGGGCGGGGCCGGCAAATCGACCATCGCCATCCATACCGCGACTGCCCTCATGCACGCCGACGCCAGGGTCGCGGTGCTGGACCTCGACGTTCGCCAGCAATCGACGGCCCACTTCTTCGCTCACCGCCGCGCCTGGCTCGACGCCAACGGTGCGACGGCGCCCATGCCGGTCGAGCATCCGCTCAGCGACGGCGCGGTGCTGGCCAAGGTCACGGACGAGGAGGCTCTGGCGCGCTTCGAGGAGGCGTTCGCCTATGCGAGCGAGGCGGCCGACTTCGTGCTGATCGACACGCCCGGCAGCGACACGGCGATCAGCCGCGCCGCCCATGGCCTCGCCGACCTGATCGTCACCCCGATGAACGACAGCTTCGTCGATTTCGATATGCTGGGGGTGGTCGATCCGGTGACCCTCGAGCTCAAGCGCCACAGCCTCTATTCCGAGACGGTCTGGAACAGCCGCAAGGCGCGCGCCGTGAAGGACCGCAAGACCATCGACTGGGTCGTCCTGAGGAACCGCCTGGCGCCCACCGAGGCCCGCAACCGCCGGCGCCTTGACCAGCGGGTGGAGACCCTGTCGCGCAAGGTCGGCTTCCGCATCGGCCCTGGCCTGCGCGACCGGGTGATCTACCGCGAGCTCTTCCCCTTCGGCCTGACGGTGGCCGACCTGTCGCCGCAGATCCGCCCCGTGGCCATGTCCCTGCAGCACGTGGCGGCGCGCCAGGAGCTGCGGGCGCTGATGACCGCGCTTGGCCTGTCGGGCTTCTCGGACGGCGAGCAGATCGCCGCGGAATAGGCCATGATCTATCTGGCGATTGGGGCCGCGATCCTCTGGCTCCTGGTCGGGCTCGGCCGCGGGCGGATGGTCTTCAAGCGGCGAGAGTGGCGGCTGCTGTCCGGAGGCTCAGCGATCGCCGCCTTCGCCGCAGCCGCCTATGTCGGCCTGCGCGGCGCCTGGGAGATCTCGATCGTGCTGGCGCTGGCCGGGCTGTGGCTGGCGACCACCGCACGGATCAACGCCAGGCGGATCTTCGTTCAGCGCCCCAGCCGCATGAGCCTCGACGAGGCCCGCTCGGTCCTGGGCGTCGGCCCCGACGCCACGACCGAGGAGATCCAGGCCGCCTATAGCCGGCTGATCCGCATGGCGCACCCCGACAAGGGCGGCACGACCGGCCTGGCCGCGCAGCTCAACGCCGCGCGGGATCGCCTGCTGAAGGGCTGAGCGCTCAGCTCGGCTCGAGAACCAGGCAGGCGAGGCGCTTGGCCTTGAGCGCCCGGCAGGCGTCCCTGGCGTCGCTTTCGCTGAAGCCGGTGAACACGGCCTTGTAGCGGCGGCCTTCCTTGTCCGTGGCGCCGGTCGCGCCGTCGAACTTGTCGCCGAAGCGCTTCTCGACGAAGGCGATCTGCTGGCGCGCGTCCTTGGGCGAGTGGAACTCGCCGACCTGCACGGCCCACCGCGCCTTGGCGGTCTTCTTGGCCGCCGCGGCCCTGCGGGGCTCGGCGACGTTGATCTTTCCGGCCCTGGCCGCGGGGGCCGAGGTCAACTCGATCTTCAGGCCGTCCTGATCGCCGTCGCCCTGTTCGACCGGCGCGCGCACGACGGGTCCGGAGAGCTCCGGCTCGAAGAGGTTCTGCGCGACGGTGATCTTCTCGCCCATGGCCCGGCGGCGCATCACGTCGAAGCCGGTGAGCAGCAGGTCCTCCGCGTTC
>Ga0207705_10003069_pt1 | contig 12731 bp, 12 predicted proteins | sample KBSC13metaG_FD_184314 | JGI IMG/M metagenome (GOLD analysis project Ga0207705, IMG submission 184314) | Corn rhizosphere microbial communities from Kellogg Biological Station, Michigan, USA - KBS C1-3 metaG (SPAdes) (version 2) | ecosystem: Host-associated > Plants > Roots > Rhizosphere > Soil ...
CCGCACAACATGCGCGGCGCTCCCAGAGCCTGTATCTACCGATGCCTCGCGCAGACGTCGATACCCTGATGCTCCCCTTTCGCGTTGCTCTCGAAATGGTGCGCAGCGGGTGTGCAAACGAAGCGATCGCTCGACGCCTCGCGAGCTTGGTGTTGCTTGTCCGCTGTCTGACGGAAAGCAGGCCACGGACAGCTAGACATGAAGGATTTGCACAACGCTGAACGTTCGCTCGCCGAGATCTTCGACATCGGCCACCAATCGAACATGTGGTCGTTTCCCGAGCCGGCAACCGAGACGCTGAAACAGATTGTCAACGAGCACGAGAGACAATTGTTCGAAACCCGTCTTGAAGCAATCGCTGCCGCGAGTGCACGCCTCGACGCCTTGATCGAACAACACGGCACCGCTTTAGACCGCCGAACGGTATAGCCATGCAGGTGGTGCGAAGGTAGGCTCGGATCGACCCCAGCCAGTTGCAGAAACAATCTAATACGGGCAGTCTATCTCCCGACAGGCCCCTTGACCTTGCCTACGCCGTTCAACGCGTCTCCCATGCCACCATCCGCTTCACGCTGCCCCGCCAGCCCTAGAATCTCTGTGCGCCGCTCGACCGTCCACGGCAGAGGCGTCTTTGCGACACGGAGTATTGCCATTGACGAACTGATCTGCGAGTACAAGGGCGAGCGGATTGACTGGAACGAAGCCTTGCGACGGCATCCGCGCGATCCGTCAGACCCGGATCACACGTTCTATTTCGACCTGGGAGACGGGACCGTGATCGATGGCGCCGTCGGTGGCAACAGCGCGCGCTGGATCAATCACTCGTGCACCCCCAACTGCGAAGCCGAAGATCAAATGGGCCGGATCTTTATTCTTGCCATCAGACCAATCACGGCCGGCGAAGAATTGAGCATCGACTACGCGCTCATCGTCGAAGCTCGTCATACTCGGAAGCTTCGCCTGCAATACACCTGTCGATGTAACGCATCGAGCTGTAGGGGAACCATGTTGGCGGAACGACGAAAGCAGAGCAACCGGTCGACCGCAGCGCTTACGGAAAGTCTCGCGAATCAGCACGCAGCTACACAGGCCATCGTGCGCATCTTCGAGCGGCCGAGCCTCGATCAGCTAATCGTCTCTTGGCGCGAGGCCGGTCGATGTTGCTACAGCGAGCAGCGCTGGGAGCTAGCGGAAGCGTCGGCAGCCGGCACATGCGCGCTATCGAGCAAAACCTTCGCTGCCGGTGCGAAGGTTTTTCAACCAATCGGCAACCCCACTCCGGCGAACTGTCATGCCCGGATCGCCGAAAGCAGCGTCAACGACTTGGCCGAACTCGTCGACTACAAAATCAGTTGAGTTCGCGTAACTGACTCTCTTGCGATCGGCGCCCCACTATTCTGCCGCACCACCCCCCTGGATGCCCCCGTTCGATTCGTAATCTCCGCACTGTGTACGCGGAGCTATCATCCGCCGAAATCGACCAGGGACACTTGCATCGCCATCCGCAAAGTCAGGAGTGCATGTCTCGCATGCTCACCTTTTACCTCCGGCCTTGCTCGAGATACAACTGTCGAGCATCGTCGTTCGACGTCAGAACCTTTTCGCAAGCGTCAATGAAGTCGACGACTTGATCGCGGTACGCCGCTGATGTCCATAGGAGCATTCGGTCTTCATCGGATAGACGGTCCACCCCACCCCATAGCTCGTCAAACCGGTGGGAAATTTCCTTCATTTGTTGCATGCGCTGCGCCACATGGCCAAGTGCAGCGTCACGGAAGTCGCGTTCGGCGTACCAGCCAGCGCGGTTTGCTTGAGCATCGCGAAGTCGACATCGAACTCCGTTCCGCGCGCGATCGTGCGCGCGCTGCTCGATGAATCAGGCTCAGCCTGGATTTGCGCAATCGAGCATGCCGGAAACGGACGCAACACCTCGGGATGCAGCCGCTCGAACATCTCGGTGGGCACTTCCGGATGGTCGTCGTCAATGCGTGCAGCCGCCCGAGCATTGCTCAGTGGCGGAAGATCGCCCAGTGCGGGCTCGAACTGCGCGAAGGGCCGTTTCCTAGATGTCGCGCTCATCGCTGCCCGAGGTGAAGGACCGAAGCTCATCGACTCCAGGCAGTTCCGAAGGGGCGTCACAGGCGAGGCCGTAGACTTGATACCACTCGCCAGGACTGACGGAGGTTCAGCACGCGGACAAATGCTTTAGCAAGTCCGGCAACGCAGTTTGCACGGTGTCCCATACAACGTCGAGGTTGATGTCGAAGTAGCCGTGAGCAATTCGATTACGCATGCCGCGCATACTGCGCCAAGGCACTTCGGGATGCGCGTCGGCAAAGTCGGCATAACCGTCCATCACCTTCGTGGCGGCTTCTCCGATGATGACGAGGCTCATGATGACGGCCCGCTGCGTGCGCTTGTCCTCAAGGAAGTCGCGTTTTCCCATGCCCGACACAAAGGCACAGGAATCCTCCGCGGCCTGCCGCATATGGTCGAGGTAATCCGTCAACCGGCTCGCACTCATACGGGCCGCGCCTCCGCAAGCACTTTGGCCCTGAACTTAGGCGGCAAATCCGCCGGAGTCAGTATATCGACGTGAATACCCAGCAGCGATTCCAGTTCGTCCTGCAAGCCACCCAGGTCAAACAGCGTCGCACCGGGCAAAGCATCAACCAGCAGATCGAGGTCACTGCCGTCTCGGTCAGTACCATGTACAACCGAACCGAAAACGCGCGGATTTGCTGTTCGATAGCGGCACGCAGCTTCGCGCACTGCACCTCGCTTCAAATCCAGCACAACAGACGGTCGCATGGGCATCCTCTACGCTTCGAAGGGGTGGAAATGCCAGGGAGCACGGGCTTCGCGTCACGAGCGGTTTCGGGAACCGCGCTGGACTAGGGCCCACGGACAACCGTGGCTTCTAATGGAAGCGTAACCGTGCGGCCACGAATCGGCAACGCCAACCTCCCCGCCTCTGCCCGCCTCGATTGGGAGGCCAAAAAACAAAAAACCCCGCAAGCCATCGACTTTACGGGGTTTCTGCTTGAATTCTGGCGGAAAGGGTGGGATTCGAACCCACGGTACGGTATAACCGTACACCGGATTTCGAGTCCGGCGCATTCGACCACTCTGCCACCTTTCCTTCTTCGCCAATCGGGTCGCCCCGCATTCGCTTCGCCAAGCCAGTCGTCGTTTGGCGAAGCGAAGATTATAGAACAGTCATCGCGACATTCCAAGTTTTTTTCAACACACTCGACACACAACGACCGCGAAAAACTCAGGCCGCCGAAGTCGGCTCCAGCCGCTCCACCCCACCCAAGTACGGCCGCAGCGCAGCAGGCACCGTCACCGAACCGTCGGCGTTTTGGAAATTCTCCAGCACGGCTACAAGCGTGCGCCCCACCGCCAGTCCCGAGCCATTCAACGTATGCACGAGCTCAGGCTTGCCCTGCGCGTTGCGATAACGCGCTTGCATCCGGCGCGCCTGAAATGCCTCGGTATTCGAACAACTCGAAATCTCGCGATAAGTGGTCTGCGCAGGCAGCCACACCTCCAAGTCATAGGTCTTCGCCGCGGAGAAGCCCATGTCCCCCGTGCACAGCGTGATCACGCGATACGGCAGTTCCAGCTTCTGTAGGATCGCCTCGGCGTGCCCGACCATGTGTTCAAGCGCTTCGTACGACGTCTCAGGCGCCACGATCTGCACCATTTCGACCTTGTCGAACTGATGCTGACGAATCATCCCGCGCGTGTCGCGCCCGTAAGAACCGGCCTCGGAACGGAAACAAGGCGAATGCGCCGTGAGCTTGATCGGCAATGCAGCACCGTCGACGATACTCTCGCGTACCGTGTTGGTCAGCGAGATTTCCGACGTCGAAATCAAGTACTGTGTGACGACGTTCTCCCCACCGCCCTTCTCGACGCGAAACATGTCGTCGGCGAACTTCGGCAATTGCCCCGTACCGTACAAAATGTCCGGGTTGACGATATACGGCGAATAGATTTCCGTGTACCCGTGCTGCTGCGTGTGCGTGTCGAGCATGAACTGCGCGAGCGCGCGATGCAGGCGCGCGATCTGGCCGCGCAACATCGTGAAGCGCGCGCCGGACAGCTTCGCACCCGTCTCGAAGTCGAGCCCGAGCGGCGTGCCCACGTCGACATGGTCCTTCACCTCGAAATCGAATTGACGCGGCGTACCCCAGCGGCGCACTTCGACGTTGTCCTTCTCGTCACGGCCCGCCGGCACGCTCTCATGCGGCAGATTCGGCATGTCCAACATCAGCTTCGACAAACGCGACTGCACGTCTTCGAGTTGCGCGGCCGATGCCTTCATCTCGTCGCCGATGCCGCCCACCTCGGCCATCACGGCCGTCGTGTCCTCGCCGCGCCCTTTCATCGCCCCGATTTGCTTCGACAAGCTGTTGCGCCGCGACTGTAAATCTTCGGTGCGGGTCTGAATGGCGCGGCGTTCGGCTTCAAGCGCCGAAAACGCGGCCGCATCGAGCGTATAGCCGCGGGCGGCGAGCCGCTCTGCGACGCCGTCGAGATCTTTGCGCAGCAACTGGATGTCGAGCATAACTAGGTGCGATGGGTATCGTGGGTGGAAGCCGCGATTTTAACGCACCGGCTCCCCAGGCCGCGCAGTCGCTCGAATATAAGACCGATACCGCCGTTGCCACCGGGCCGCACATACACGATACACGACACACAGCCCGCGGCCTTCCCCTCACTCGCCCTTCGTCTTGTGCTCGCGGCGCCAAGCCGCATCGAGCTCGGCCAGCCGCGCAAGCTTTTCGCCGATCTTGCCCTCGAGGCCGCGCGGCGTAGGCTGGTACCAGTGCGGCTCGCGCATGCCTTCGGGCAAGTAGGTCTCGCCCGCCGCATAGGCATCGGGCTCGTCATGCGCGTATCGATACGCGTGGCCGTAGCCGAGCTCTTTCATGAGCTTCGTCGGCGCGTTGCGCAAGTGCACGGGAACGCCGCGCGAGCGATCCTTGCCGACGAAACTCCGCGCTTCGTTATAAGCCGAATATCCGGCGTTCGACTTCGGTGCCACGGCCAAATAGATCAGCGCCTGCGCCAACGCCAGTTCTCCCTCGGGCGTGCCAAGTCGTTCGTAGGTTTCGACCGCGTCGAGCGCAATGCGCGGCGCGCGCGGATCGGCCAGCCCAATGTCTTCCCATGCCATGCGCACGATCCGGCGCGCCAAGTAGCGCGGATCCGCCCCGCCGTCGAGCATGCGGCAGAACCAATAGAGTGCGCCGTCGGGATTGCTGCCCCGCACCGACTTGTGCAGTGCGCTGATCTGATCGTAGAAGGCGTCCCCGCCCTTATCGAAGCGCCGCAGATTCTCGGTCAGCGCACCGGCGATCAACGCGCCGTCGATACGCTGGGCCTTCTGCGCCTTCGCCGCGCGCACGACAATCTCGATGTTGTTCAGCAGTTTGCGCCCGTCGCCGTCGGCCGAACCGATCAGCGCTTCCTTCGCTTCATCGGTCATCTCGACGCTGCCGAGTACCGCAAGCGCGCGATCGAGCAGTACGCGCTGATCGTCGTCGTCAAGGCTTTTCAACACGTAGACGGCAGCCCGCGACAGCAGCGCGCTATTGACTTCGAACGACGGGTTCTCCGTCGTCGCCCCGATGAAGACGAACAAGCCCGATTCGACGTGCGGCAAAAAGGCATCTTGCTGGCTTTTGTTGAAGCGATGCACCTCGTCGACGAACACGAGCGTGCGCCGCCCATGCGCACGGTGCGTCTGTGCGACTTCCACCGCTTCGCGGATATCCTTCACCCCCGAAAGCACGGCCGACAACGCGATGAACTCCGCGTCGAACGCGTTCGCCATGAGCCGCGCGAGCGTTGTCTTGCCTACGCCGGGCGGGCCCCACAAGATCATCGAATGGGGCTCGCCCGATTCGAACGCCACGCGCAGCGGCTTCATCGGCCCGAGCAAATGCTTTTGGCCGATGACGTCGTCGATCGTGCCGGGCCGCAGCCGCTCGGCGAGCGGGATGCCGGCGTGGGTTTGTTCAAACATGACGTGATCCGGATCGTAACGGCGGAAACAGCGGTAGGGGCAACAACACGGATGCAGCAAAACGGCACTAACGGCAATAACGGCAATCAGCGATCAGGACACTGACGGCCAGGCCGCATTGCGGGGCAGGTAAATCGAAGCCCCGGCAGCGAGCCTATGCCCTTCCTTTATCCGTTGATTACATCCGCACCTTTGGGCATGGCGAATCTGAACGCGCCCGGCTTCAAAACCGGATTCTTTTGAATGTTCGAGAACGTGAGGAGCGTCACATTGCCGAACACGTCATGCAGCTCCATCGCCTCCAGGTTGCCGTCGCGAAAGCCGATGCCGATCCGCTCGAACTGTGTGTCGCGTGATTTCGGCGTCAGTTCGAGCCAATCGATGCCGCCCTTCACACCCGCATCGTGCAGCGTGAAGTTCTTATCGAGATCGTTGCTGCCGAACAGGATCGCGGCCGGGCTCGCCCCCAACGCATTACCGAGCTTGCGCACCGTGACTTGGTTCAGATCCTTGTCGTAAACATAGAGGTTATCGCCGTCCGCCTGCAGTACTTGTTCGTACGGTTTCTCGTACGACCAGATGAATTTGCCGGGCCGCGCAAAAACGAATGTGCCGCTCGACGTGCCGCCCGCCGTGGGCAGCGCCGTGTCGCTCGCGCCCGTGTTCTTGCGGGGCGCCTTGATTTCGCGCTGGACGAACTCGCCGCGCGCCGAATGCACCTGCGCAACGAACGCCTTCAACTGCTCGGTGCCGCTCGCGAACGCGGCCGGCGCGGAAACGAGAAGCGCAACACCGACCGCCGTCGCAACGAACCCGCGCCCGAGCGCACGCCAAAGCGCGCCGCCGCGGGTCACGCAACACGACAGCGAGCAGCCCGACAGCGAGCCATGCGACGGGCGCGCGCCGCGTCGAAACGAGTACTGCATCGAATTCAAAATAACTCTCCGTGATGGGACGGGAAACGTTCGCCGCGAAAACGATTTGCGGTGGGGTTTGCGGTGGGGTGCGGCTGGCACCGCACTCAATCGCCTTCGCGCGACGGAACGAGAATTTCGCGATTGCCGTTCGACGACATCGTCGAGACGAGCCCTGATTGCTCCATTTGTTCGAGCAGCCGGGCCGCCCGGTTATAGCCGATGCGCAGATGCCGCTGCACGAGCGAAATCGATGCGCGCCGGTTCTTGACGACGACTTCCACTGCCTGGTCGTACAGCGGATCGGATTCGCCTTCGCCCGCCTGGCCGCCGCTCGCCGCCGAGCCTTCATCGCCCTCGCCGGCCAAGCCCCCTTCGAGCAGGCCCTCGACGTAATTGGGCTCGCCGTGCTCCTTGAGCTTTTGGACCACGCGGTGCACTTCCTCATCGGAGACGAAAGCGCCGTGGACGCGCACGGGCAATCCCGAGCCGGGCGGCAGATAAAGCATGTCGCCCATGCCGAGCAGCGATTCGGCGCCCTGCTGATCGAGAATCGTACGCGAATCGATCTTCGACGAGACCTGGAAGGCCATCCGAGTCGGCACGTTCGCCTTGATAAGGCCCGTGATGACATCCACCGACGGCCGCTGCGTCGCCAGGATCAAGTGAATGCCGGCCGCACGCGCCTTCTGCGCGATCCGCGCGATAAGCTCTTCGACCTTCTTCCCGACGACCATCATCAGGTCTGCCAGTTCGTCGATAACGACGACGATGTGCGGCAAGCGCGTAAGCGGCTCCGGTGCATCGGGCGTCAAGCTGAACGGATTGGGCAGCTTTTCTTCGCGCTTGGCGGCCTCGTCGATCTTGTTGTTGTAGCCGGCCAGATTGCGCACGCCGAGCTTGCTCATGAGCTTATAGCGGCGCTCCATCTCGGCGACCGCCCAATTGAGCGCATGCCCGGCTTGGCGCATGTCGGTGACGACAGGGCACAGCAAGTGCGGGATGCCCTCATAGACGCTCATTTCGAGCATCTTGGGGTCGATGAGGATCATGCGCACGTCCTCGGCGCTCGCCTTGTAGAGCAGCGAGAGAATCATGGCATTGATGCCGACCGACTTGCCCGAGCCCGTCGTGCCGGCCACGAGCAAGTGCGGCATCTTCGCCAAATCGGCACAAACCGAATTGCCGCCAATGTCCTTGCCTAAGCCCATCGTCAACTTGGACGATGCGGCTGCATAGACCTCGGAGCCCAGAATCTCCGACAAGCGCACCGTCTGGCGCCGCTGATTCGGCAACTCGAGCGCCATGAAGTTCTTGCCGGGAATCGTCTCGACGACACGGATCGATACGAGCGAAAGCGAGCGCGCAAGATCCTTGGCGAGATTGACGATCTGGCTGCCCTTCACGCCTGTGGCAGGCTCGATTTCGTAGCGTGTGACGACGGGCCCCGGATAAGCTGCGACGACGCTCACATCGACGCCAAAATCCTTGAGCTTCTTCTCGATGAGCCGCGAGGTGAATTCGAGCGTATCGGCGGAAATCGTCTCTTGCGCCGGGGGGGCCGGGTCGAGCAGCGCGATCGGCGGCAGCGTCGAATCGCCGGGCAGATCGGCGAAGAGCGGCACCTGCTTTTCCTTTTCGACGCGCTCGGATTTGGGCGGCGTCGCGACGGGCGGCACGATTGTGACGGGCTCATGCTCTTCCAGCCGCACACGGCCTTGCACGACCTTGCCCTCCCGTTTGACGGCCGCTTGCTCGCCCAGGCGGCGATCGCGCCCCGCCTCGCGCCGTAGCTTGGCAAGCGTGAAGGCCGAGATGATCGACTCGCCGACACGTTCGGCCGCCGATAGCCACGAGAAACGGAAATAGAGCGACAGACCGATCGCAAGCGCGAGCAAAAGGGCGAGCGTGCCGCCCGTGAAGCCGAGCGCATGCGAAACACCGCGCGCGACGGCGTCGCCGACGATACCGCCCGGCGCGCGCGGCAATGGCACGCGCAAGGACCACATGCGCAGTGCTTCGACGCCATCGCAGGCAAGCAGCACGAGCACGAAGGAAAAAGCATCGGCAATCCAGGCGCCGTCGTGCGGCGTGTCGTCCTCGGCCGCGCCGTGCCGGGTCAGGCGCCGGTAGTTCGCGGCGATGCGGCGCGCGAGCAACACGACCCACCAATAGGCCGACAGACCGAACAGCAGCAATAGGATGTCGGAGGTCCAGGCGCCGACGCGGCCGGCCCAATTAGAGATGCGATCGACGTGCGCGGCATGCGTCCAGCTCGGATCGTGACGGCTGTAGCTGACGAGCGCCATCACGAGGAACACGCAGAGCGCGACCTGCAAGATCCAGCGAATTTCGGTGAAAAGGCGCGACATGCGATGCGGCAACGCTTGCGCAGGCGCCGAATAAGGTGCTTTAGCCATGAATCCGTAGCAGCGTGGCGGGCGCACCCGCCAAGGGTTCGATGCGGGCTATTGTAAACGTTGCGTCGCGCGCCCGGCTGTAAATGACAGTAACCGTGCCGATCTAGCGCAAAACGCTATCGGCGCGATTGAGCCCGCGATCAGCGGCGGCTGCGGCGGCCCTTTATAATTACGCCCGTATGCCCAACTTATGCGTTGTGGCGCAGCGCTGTCCGCCGACCATGCGCCGCGTCCCGCCGGGCAGCTCCCTTGCGGCATTTCTATTTACGGAACGAACAACCATGTCCACGCGCAAACACGCCAAAGTGCTCATTCTCGGCTCCGGCCCCGCCGGCTATACGGCCGCCGTCTATGCAGCGCGCGCGAATCTGTCGCCGGTGCTCGTCACCGGTATCGCCCAGGGCGGGCAGTTGATGACGACAACGGACGTCGAGAATTGGCCCGCCGATGCGAACGGCGTGCAGGGACCCGAGCTCATGCAGCGTTTCCTCGATCATGCGGAGCGTTTCAATACCGAGATCGTGTTCGATCACATCCATACCGCCAAGCTGCAGGAAAAGCCGATTCGGCTGATCGGCGATGCCGGCGAGTACACCTGCGACTCGCTGATCATCGCGACGGGCGCGTCGGCCCAATACCTGGGGCTGCCCTCGGAGGAAGCGTTCTCCGGCCGCGGCGTGTCCGCCTGCGCCACCTGCGACGGCTTCTTTTACAAACAGCAGCACGTGGCCGTCGTAGGCGGCGGCAACACGGCGGTCGAAGAGGCGCTCTATCTGGCCGGCATCGCGAGCAAGGTCACGGTCATTCACCGCCGCGACAAGTTCCGCGCGGAGCCTATCCTCATCGACCGGCTGCTCGAAAAGCAAAAGGAAGGCATCGTCGACATCAAGTGGAATCACGTGCTCGATGAAGTCACAGGCGACGATTCGGGCGTGACAGGCGTGCGCATCAAGCACGCGCAATCGGGCGAAACGACCGACCTGGCGCTGCAGGGCGTTTTCATCGCGATCGGTCATAAGCCGAACACCGATATCTTCGCAGGCCAACTCGAGATGAAGAACGGCTACATCATCACGAAGTGCGGTCTGAACGGGAATGCGACGGCCACGAGCGTGCCGGGTGTGTTCGCGGCCGGCGACGTGCAAGATCACATCTATCGGCAAGCCATCACCAGCGCCGGGACCGGCTGCATGGCCGCGCTCGACGCGCAGCGTTATCTGGAAAGCGTCCACGAGCTTCATCAGGATCACGTGATGAGCGCGGAAGCCGACCGGTAAAATAGCGGCCGCCGGGACCGCTCGGTAGACTGCGGGCGCGTTCGTATTCGAATCAGGGCCGCGGGTCCCAAGCCGGCGGCCCCTTTTTGCGCCGCGTGGGTGGTGCTTTCTTGCGTATCGCATTTTTGCGCTGGTGCTCCCCACCCTGCGCAAACCCTGCGAGCTGGATTCGTTTTAGTAGCTGTCAGTAGCCGTCGTTATCGCCATGTCGAAGAATCGTCCTCGTCCGAGCGAGACCCAGCGCCCCGAAGCCGGCGTACGCGTCAGCGCGCTCTCCGACCTTGCCGCGCTGCGCGACGCACTCAAGCAAGGCGCAGCCGAACGCGAACGCGAACGCATCGCCGCCGCCAAGGCCGCACGCGAAGCGGCCGCCGAGGCCGAGCTGTTCCGCCGCGAAATCGGCGACGTGGCGCCGATCGTCGCGCCGGCGCGCGCCATCCACGGCCGCACGCCGCCGCCGGCGCTGCCATTGCAAACGCAGCGCGACGAGCAAGCCGTTCTGCACGAGGCGATCTCCGACGAATTCGATCCCGAAGTGCTGCTCGATACCGACGAGTCGCTGTTCTATTGCCGGCCCGGCATCAGTCAGGAAGTGGTGCGCAAACTGCGACGCGGGCATTGGATCGTGCAGGCGCAACTCGACTTGCACGGGATGCGTCGCGACGAAGCCCGGGAGGCACTCGCCGAATTCATCCGCGAGACGGTCAAGCGCGGGCTGCGCTGTGTGCGCGTGATCCATGGAAAAGGCTTGGGGTCGGTCGGTAAAGAACCCGTGCTGAAGGGCAGAGTACGCGCCTGGCTCGTGCAGAAAACGCAAGTCATCGCGTTTTGCCAGGCCCGCCCGCACGACGGCGGCGCCGGCGCCGTGCTGGTGCTGCTGCAGCCGGGTTCGGCCAAGCAGAGCGCAGCGCCGGCCGAGCGAGGTCCCGCTCGTGCACCCTAGGCTCACGTTCGCGCTGTCCATCATCGAGGGTCTTGCCATCCTCGCCTATGCTTTCTCCGGTTTCATCGAGGCGCGCAAGCGCCGGCTCGACGCCGTGGGCACCTTTCTCGTCGCGCTCGCGACGGCTTTCGGCGGCGGCACGGTGCGCGACGTGCTGCTCCAGCGGCGGCCCTTTTATTGGGTCGAGCACGAGACTTACGTCCTCGTCATTTTCGTCCTGTCGCTGTTCGCGCCTTTCGTGCTGCGGTTGGCGTCGCGCGTATTCAATGAGCGAGCGCTCCTGATCGCCGATGCGATCGGCCTCGGTCTATTCAGCATCTCGGGCACGTCCATCGCGCTCGATGCCGGCATGCCCGCATTCATCGCAGTGATGATGGGGGTGGTGACGGGCGTGTTCGGCGGCATTTTGCGCGACGTCGTCTGCAACGAAGTGCCGCTGCTGCTGCGCGACTCGCGCCCCTATGCGACCTGCGCGTTCGCCGGCTGCTGGCTCTATCTGGCGCTGGACCGCCTTCAGGTGGATGCGGTGTACAGCGTCATCGTCGCCACCGGCTTCATCCTCATCGCACGGCTCATCACATTCAAGCTCGATGTGCGGCTGCCGCATTGACGCAACGAGGGCCGCGTGCCGTAGGCCCGCGGCGCGATACCCGATACCCGATACCCGCGCTAGAGCGCCGTGACGTTGACCGCCACTTCGACGATATGCTCCCCTCCGCCGAGGATGATGCCGCGCAGTAGCGACACGTCGCTATAGTCGCGCCCGTAAGCCAGCGTGACGTGGTCTAGATCGGCCAGCACATCGTTAGTGGGATCGAGATCGACCCAGCCCGCGCCCGGGCAGAATACCGACACCCAAGCATGCGAGGCGTCGGCGCCGATGAGACGCGGCGCGCCTGCCGGCGGCGTCGTGCGCAGATAGCCGCTCACGTAGCGCGCCGCCAGGCCGAGCGAGCGCAAACATCCGATCATCACCTGCGCGAAATCCTGACACACACCGTGACGCAGATGAAATGCGTTCAACGCGGGCGTATCGAATGCAGTGGTTTGCGGCCGATACGCGAAATCGGCATGAATACGATGCATCAGGTCGATCGCGCCCGCGACGAGCGGCGTACCCGGTGCGAAGCTCGGCCG
>Ga0207705_10003071_pt1 | contig 12729 bp, 11 predicted proteins | sample KBSC13metaG_FD_184314 | JGI IMG/M metagenome (GOLD analysis project Ga0207705, IMG submission 184314) | Corn rhizosphere microbial communities from Kellogg Biological Station, Michigan, USA - KBS C1-3 metaG (SPAdes) (version 2) | ecosystem: Host-associated > Plants > Roots > Rhizosphere > Soil ...
TTATTTTAATAAAAACGGCCACCTGCAAAAATCCATGAATAAGGCGTTTATGCCGGCGGGGATTGTGAAAGCCATGTACCTTATATAGAAAAAGTTTTTTGAAAATTGGTAATGTTGCCTTTGTAGCAACCGCTATCCGTCTTACTTCTTAAAGATGGTAGAAGTAAATGTATATAGACCCCTTAGTCGTGTTTATGCAAAATGTTGTAAAAGCCGTCGTTTGAGAGACTGGGAATATCTTATTAAATATTGCTTTTGATACAGTTCTGATCAATAAAAAACAGGAAGAGAAGAAATAATGGCGTTGGTCAATTTCCTGTTTCTTTGAAATAAATTTGGCATCTTTACCTAAATTTAACCTTTCAATGAGTACCACTGTAAATATCAATCCTCAGATGCTTTCCTGGGCTATTACCCGGGCAGGTAAAACTTTGGATGATTTAATTACAGCACTTCCCAAACTGCCGGCATGGTTAAACGAAGAGGCACAGCCCACAGTAAAACAATTAGAGGCTTTTTCCAGAAAAGTACATTTACCTTTCGGATATTTATTTTTAGCCCAACCTCCGAATGAGGCAATTCCATTTCCATATTTCAGGCAAGGAGAAAGAGCTTTACAAAATAAAGTAAGCCTGAATGTATTTGATACAATTCTCAATATTCAACAAAGGCAGCAATGGCTGTCTGAATATTTACAGGAAGAAGGACATTCCCCATTACCTTTTGTTGGACGGTTTACTGTTAAAGATAGTTGTGACACTATTTGCAATGATATCCGCAATACACTTGGGTTGCATAAAGAGTGGGCTGCTGATTACAGAAATAATTATCATGCAATGGCGGCATTAGTACAACATACAGAAGAAGCCGGGGTGATAGTAGTGATCAATGGAATAGTAGGAAATAGTACCAACCGGCGTATTGAATCTGAAGAATGCAGGGGGTTTGTAATGGTGGATAAGTGGGCTCCGTTTCTTTTTATTAATAATACCGACGCAGAAGGCGCGAAAATGTTTACCTTAATTCATGAACTGGCGCATATTTGGTTGGGGAAGAGTGCAGGTTTTGATACTAACAATATGTTACCTGCAAATGATCCGGTGGAATTACTTTGTGACAGGATTGCTGCCGAATTTCTTGTTCCAAAAACTTCCTTTGAAACTGCCTGGCGCCATGAAAATAGTTTTACTATTCTTGCCAAAAGGTTTAAGGTAAGTAAATTGGTAATTGCCCGCAGGGCATTAGATCTTGATAAGATTTCCAGGGCGCAATTCTTTAAATGGTATAACCAGTACAAAGAAGAATGGCAACAAATAAAAGCAATGAGAGGCGGTGGAGATTTCTATAATAATCAGCCCAACCGGGTAAGCCTCCGCTTTGCGGCGCTGGTAAACAGGGCAGTGCAAACTGAAAAATTAAGTTATCGCGATGCATACCGGCTAACCGGACTGAATGGAGACAGCTATCAAAATTTTATCAATAAGAAATTGCGATAGAACATGCCGTTACATCTATTGGATTCTAATTTTTTTATCACTGCTCACAGATTTCATTATCCTTTTGATGTAGTTCCTTCTTTTTGGATCAGAATTCAGGACTTGGCTACTAAGGGCGTAATAGGCAGCATAGATAAAGTTTCCAAAGAAATAAGAACCGGCAACGATGTCCTGAAGGATTGGATTGATAATAATCTTCCTTCAAATTTTTTTGTCGACTCTTCAGTTTATATTGAAGAATATGCTCAACTGGCACAATGGGCTGCAGGTAAAGCACATCATTACAATACTGCGGCTCTTAGTGAATTTTTAGATGCTGATGAGGCTGATGCGTGGCTGATAGAAACAGCAATGAACGGCCGACAAACCGTAGTTACCAATGAAGTAAGCAATCCGCAAATGAAGGCAAGAATTGCTATTCCGGAACCTTGTAATCATTTTGGAGTTTCTTTTTGTAATACAATTACGATGTTTAGAAATTTAGGTGTTACTTTTTAGGTGCCGTTGGCCAGGGGAGTGATGAATCAGCTCATTATTTCTTCTCCATACACTTTATATACTTCTCCATAAATTGATGATATTTTTCCCTGAAATGATTTCTTTGCGGGATTGCTTCTCCAATGGTGGCAGGTTGCTTTCCATATAAAGGCTCAGTGGCCCCTAACTATTGAGCAGATCAACAATTACGACCTATTGCTTTGCATAAGTACGCTTAAAGTAGGCAATTAAACGGTTTTTGCAGCGTCTCAATTTTAGGAAGAACTGTTCGTGGAACCTGCTTGTCTTCTTTATTCTTCAACTTTCCAGGATGGATTGTAACCAATTTCCCAAAGGTGCCCGTCTAAGTCCTGAAAATAACCATTGTAACCACCCCAAAAAGCTTTTTGTGCTGGTTTGGTAATTGTTGCACCTGCTTTTTTTGCCTGTTCTATTATAGCATCAACCTCTTTCCGGCTATTCACGAAATATCCAATAGAGAATTCAGTGGCGCTTTCTGCCTGCAATGAGAGGTTGCTGTCCCATGCTAAATTTTTTCTTTCATAGAGGCTCAGTATCATTCCATTGTCAAGATCGAAAAGCACTACGGCACCGTTTTCAAATTCAGTCCCTACAATCCCCTTTGTTTTCCAACCTAAGCCCTTTTGAAAGAAATCCATGGATTTTTGCAAATCATTTACTCCAAGCGTAAGCAGGTTTAGTCGTTGTTTCATTTTTTGATGATTTTTGTTTGAAGGTACATTTTTAATGAAACTATTTACTTTAAGACGTTACTGTCCATGATGAGGGATCCGCATATTTGGAGCAGAATACGGGGGACATTTTTCACTTCCTTATCACAGGATACATAGCTTCAATACATTGGAGTATTTCCTTTTCAAATGCCGGAAAGCCGGGTTTCAGCACGCTGATAAGGTTGTCAAAGCCGCTCATCCATTGTACCATAGCTGCATCCCCGAGAGAACCGAGCAGGTGGTATTGTGTATCATCACAAACAAAAAACAGTGCGTCCTCATTAGGATCTTTAATGGGCACACCGTGTAGCAGATATTGCAGTGAAAGCCGGTAATAGTTGCCTTTGTCTTTTAAAATAAATTGCAATTGCGGCCGGTCTGTTGAAATGGTAATTCGTTCAAGATATTTCCGGCGTGGAGGATTACTCATAAAATACCGGATATGTGCCAGATCGTATTTATAAACAAATGGCTGTGGGGAAAGCATAGGCAATGCCTGTTCCCATTGATGGAAGTTCTTAGCGACATGCATTTCACCAGCCAGCATTTCTTCCCAATCAAACTTATGCCTATCTGTAGCAGGTGAATACATAGCTTTTGACAGATTATATAACCGTTTCCGGTCGTTGGTAGTGAGCAGCGCCTTTTGCAGAGTGGGCTGTAATGATTATTCTGTCCATGATGTGTTTTTTGTTGGGCAAATCACGAAACAAATAGCTAAGTATCCTACTGGTGAGGGATGTAAATTACAATATTGGCTAGAAGATATCACATGATCTGTAGTTGCAAACTACGGACAGCACTGCTTTTTATTTTTAAACATTCTCACGATAGCAGGGGATGGATGTAAATTACAGGATTAGGTGGAAGATATCAGCTTATGCGTAGTTTCCAACTACGCACAGCCTGCGAAAGAAGATCTTAGAAAGGAGTAATTGAATTAAAATTTAGTTCGTGATGACAATGGCACAAGCGGGACGCTTGCCAGAAGGGGGGAACGGTGCGCATTATTAATAGTACTGTGAGCCCCTGTTGGAAGGCTCTTCTGAGACAGAAATTTACCGGCAATTTTATGGAAAGTTATTATTGAAGAATCTTATGATATAGTTTAAGCATTTTTTTAAACTGAATATGGAAACATAGTTTTAATTCCTTTTAAGGATTCCTTCTAATTTAATATGGAAATTAAAATGTGCTTTATGAAGTGAAAGGAATAGTGGACAGTTGTGTAATCTTATTAATACTCATTTAATTTCACATGCTCCATCCTGTCAAACATTATAAAACGGCAAAACAAAAGAAAAGCAAATCCCTTGTATCAAATATTGCAATGAATCCTTTTGTTTTAGTAGCAATTGCAGCTGCTTTGGCGATGGCAGTTTTTCTGGTAATTGCCTATTTTTTCTGGTTTTTGTGAAAACTAAAATCAATTGTATTTCTGGAATAGCGGTCCCTGATCCGAAAAAATTTCTTTTTTAAATATTAAATTATTTTTACCTTGAAGCACATTTGAGTTTCTCCTTCATGAAGAAACTAACTGTAGGGATGAATTTTGATTCTTTAAAATATGCAGGGGTATTAATCTAAACTGCACTGGAAAAATGAATGAAACAAAGCTATTTCAAAAAAAAATCAAAATGGGATTGTACTAACACGAATCTGGCGGCAGATGGATTTGAAAAGTATAATGCTTAACGCTTGATATTTAAAAACAATTTTTTTGCGGAGGGCAGTATAACATTAGAGATTAGTAAGTGTTGGCAGAAATTAAGAAACCCTAATGAATATAGCACTAAAAGAAAAAATTGAAGCTGCTATTAACAAGGCAATGCTTGACTTCAGAGAAAACGAAGATTCCATATTTTTTAATAAAAGAGATCAGCTCAAGTATCAGTTTTCAGTTGAAAAGGAGATGCAAAATTGGAAAAAGAACCAAACTTGTATTGTGAAAGGCTGTAAGAATAAAAGCATTGAAAGATCTCATACAATCCAAAAGTCAAATTCGCTAAAACTAATTTCAGAAAAAGGGCATGTCTTAATGCCCAAAATGCTAAATCTCAAAGAAGTTGGCGTAAAGCAAATTGGAATAAATGAAGCTTCTACATTTCCTGGTTACTGCAAAGACCATGAACGACTATTCGATGGCTTTGAAAATATTAAAGACTTCATATCAAATGAACATGTAGGACTTCAGATTTATCGAACCATTTGCAGAGAGATAGTTTTAAATGAAAATAATTTAAAAAATATTAGTCTATTAAAAACTCGATATCTTGAATTTAGAAGCAAAAAAATTCGAGAATCCATTTTAACAAGTTTAGGATCGGAAGCATTAGATCCAAATTGGAAGTTTGTGGACTTCAAATTTAAAGGTTCAGATTACCGCCTAAAAATGGCTAGAGACAGGGAAAAGACGATTTCTGAATACCTGAATAATTTCTTATATAATATTCATGATAGTATTTTAAATGATCTTAAAAAACAGAAATTTCAGAAAACTGCTTTTATAGCAATACGGTTTGACCAAATAATTCCGTTAGCCCTAGCAGGAAAAGGCAATTTCCATATTAAGTTAAAAGGAAAAATAAAAAATGTTGAAATAATTTTTAATGTACTACCAACTGCAAATGGAACATATATTTTTGTATCAACCTTAAGAAAGTTTAAAGAGGAACTTGAAGTTTACATGGGCCAGTGTCAACATCCATTACTCATAATTAATTTGGTTGAAAATTGGATGATACATGGATCAGATCATTGGTTCATTAAACCATCTGTTTGGAATTGCATAAGTAAAGAATCTCAATCGAAGATTCTTAATGAAATTTTGAATTACGACTTTAATGTAGGCAAAGAGCTTTCACTTACAATATTCAATGAAATTAAGCTAGATATTATTCGGAATATGGAACTTAATTATTCTAAGTTAAGCCCAGATGCCATAGAATTGGTTAGAATGGAAAAAGGTAAAATAACACTCTAACATATCAAGAATATTAACTTCCGCAAATAAAAGTACTGCTGCAAGCAGGCCGAGATATTGAACAGTCGGCTGCAGTTTGCTATCAGCATCGGTTCCGGCGGAAGAATATCTATTTGGCTTTTTGTTGTTATCTTTAATTCAGCTTTTCAATCGGCTTCAGTTCTGGGGCTTGACCAGCAATGAATCACCTGCCTGCAGCAATACTCGAACGTAAGCGGTAATTTTAAACAACCACAATGCTTAAACGAGACGACTATATAAAAATCATTGAAGAAATCAGAAATACTGACAAGAAATCAATTGATGAATTTATTGAAAAAGAACTTGAGCCGTTAAGAGTTGACAATAAAAATTTTATTGAAATTCTGTACAAAGACATTCATTATTTGATAAAAGACATTGATAAAAAAAGCGACAACGATTTGGTTATTGAAAAGGGAGATATTGTGATTGAAGATGGAGATTTTAAATTAACAGGTTATCAATCAAGGTTGCATAGTTTATCAAATTGGCTACATATGGAAGTTTGTAAAAAATTCATTGAAAACAATCCAACAACATTTGTTGATAGCATTGAAAATTTTGAAAAGAACTTTTTAGACAAACCTAATTATACACCAGAATACAAATCGAAACTTGATGCAATAAAAAAGAGCCTAAAAAAAGAAAGAAAATTAAATTCAGGAGAAAAAGAAAATTTTTGGACCAAAATTTTAGACTTTGACAATCTTGAGCTGAAGCCCAATATTGCAGGCTTTGGAATAAACTTTAACGAACTAATTAATAAATTTAGAAAATAAAATATGGAGCGAAAAGGTATTTAGAAGAGGACCTCCTGCTGTTGTTGGCGTCCACACTAACAATCCACGACGGCCGGCTTTTTTTATCAGTAATATATATAAAATTTGGATCCACTAAGAATTTCTTTTTTAAATATTAAATTATTTTTACCTTGAAGCGCGTTTGAGTTTCTCCTTCATAAAGAAACTAACTGTGGAGGAAGGATTTTGATTCTTTAAAAGTGTAGGGTATTATCAAGCTGCACTTGAAAAATGAATAAAACAAAGCATTTTCTAAAAAATCAAAAACCGGATTGTACCGATACGCTTTGCTGGAACTGCTATCACGAATGACTTAACTAAAAGAAAAAATTACTAATATGGAAATGATACTTTACCTTTTAACTGGACTTGTAATCGGTGGCTTTTTCGGTTATGTTATTTTGAAATTGATGTTTCAAAAAAATCATGTTTCAAAATCTGAATTTGAGGCTGCTGAGAAAACAATTTCTGAATTGCGACTGGAAAATGCAGTACGGCTTTCAAAGGATGAACTGGCGACAAAATATGTTTCAAAAGATCTCCACGACAGCATCAATAGTAACTTAATAACAGCAACCCAAAATTTAGAAAAAGAAATAACAATAAACAAAGAACATCAAGCAACAATATTACGGCTGACAAGCGAAACTGAACAAAAACTTTCGAAGTTGGAGGTTGAGCAAAACTATGTAGCAAAAGATACTTTTGATATTATAAATAGGAAATTATCTACAGCGGAAGCTGAATTAGATAAGAGGGAACAAACAATTCTTAGTTTGAATAATCAACTTACAGAACTGATACAGAAGGAAAAGCATTTAAATGAGAAATTAACGACCTTCAAAAACGAGCTCGAAGACCTTCATACACGTTCTCAAGAGCAATTCAAAAACATTGCAACTGAAGTTTTAGAAGACAAAAAGAAAATGTTCGTTGACGAAAACAAAAAGGAGTTAAGCACAATTCTTGACCCTTTCAAAACTAATTTGACTGAATTCAAGGATAAAGTTGAAGCTACAAGAAAGGAGGATATTCAAGATATGACTTCACTCAAGAAAGAGATTGAATCACTTCAAAAATTGAACACGCAACTTAGCGATGATGCAAAGAATTTGGCAACTGCATTAAAATCAGAGGTGAAGATGCAAGGTAGTTGGGGAGAGGACAGGTTGAATATGATTCTTGAGGTTGAGGGACTGCAAAAGTATATTGACTTTAGCAGAGAAGAATTATATCGAGATGATGAACAGGAAAAAAATCGAAAACCAGATTTTATTTTAAAACTTCCAAACAACAAATGCATCATCATTGACAGTAAAGTTTCTTTGACGGCTTATGTAAATTATTTCAATGCGCCAACAGCCGAGGAAAAAGTTGAGTATTTAAAACAGCATCTGAGAAGTGTAACCGACCATATCAACAACTTAGCAGACAAAAACTATCAATCACTAGCAGGTCTAACGACACCTGACTACGTATTTATGTTTATGCCTGTTGAATCTGCTTTGACATTAGCAATGAATCAGAATGCGGAAATATTCAATAATGCTTTGAAAAGAAAGATTGTGCTAATTACTCCTACTACTCTTGTCGCTACACTGAAAGTAGTAAAAATTCTTTGGCAAAAGGAAAATCAAGTAAAAAATGTAGAAGAAATTTTTAGACAATGCGGTGAACTTTACAACAAATTTGTTACATTTTTAGAGGATATGGATAAAATTGAAACTGCTCTTACCTCCGCAAGCAAAGCACATAGAGATGCAATGTATAGCTTAAAAGACGGAACAAAAAAAGGCAATACAATAATTGGACGATTTGAGACGATAAAAAAATTAGAAGCAAAAACAAACAAAGACATTCCTGATAAACACTTGAGGGAAATTGAACTTTTACCTGATGATAATGAAGTAGCCATCCTTGACACAGGAACAATAAGCATAGATGCAATAACCGGCGGAAATGAAAATTGAAATTTGAAAATTCAGACTGATCAGCAACAAACAGCTTCTGAAAGCGATGGTAATTTTTCTCGTAATTGCCTATTTTTTATGGCTTCTCTGAAACTAAAATCAATTGTATTTCTGCAATAGCGCAACCAACCAGTACTAATGATTGAATCACTATCTATAAAGAGTATTGCCACTTTCGACGAAGTTGGAATTCTGTTGACTAACCTGAAAAAGATAAATTTTATTTATGGTGCAAATGGTTGTGGAAAAACGACAATAACGAAGGTCGCCAACAATCCGATAGACACTTTATATTATAACTGTTCCATCGTTTGGAAAAGCGGAATTCCAATTAAGGCACTGGTTTATAACAAGGATTTTCGAGACAAAAATTTTGGCAAAGGAACTATTGACGGAGTTTTCACTTTGGGACAAGCTACAAAAGAAGAAATTGAAGCTATCCAAAAAATGCAAGAAGAACTTTCTGAAATTAAAGATAAAGGGATAAAGAAAAAGGAAGCTCTAACAAAATTGTCAAATGACAAAATCGAGCTTGAAAATGAATTTAAAGAGGCTGTTTGGATAGAAATTTATAAAGAATACGAAACCGATTTTAAAGAAGCGTTTGTCGGAGTATTAAAAAAAGAATCATTTAAAACAAAAATCCTCGAAGAATTTAAAAGCAATAAAGCTGCATTAAAAACTTACGAAGAACTGAAAGAAAAAGCTAAAACAATATTTGGAAAAACACCAGCAACTATTCCATTAATTACGACAATTAACTTTGACAGATTAGTTGAAATCGAAGAAAATAAAATCTGGCAAAAGAAAATAATTGGAAAGGCTGATATAGAAATAGCCAAGTTAATTCAAGAGCTGAATCTAAATGATTGGGTAAATGAAGGACGAACATATTTGCAAGAAAATGAAACTTGTCCATTTTGTCAAGAACAAACTATCACAAAAGAATTTAGAACCAAACTGGAAGATTACTTTGACGAATCATTCACAACTGATACTGCATTTGTAAAAACACTTTCAGAAGAATACAATCTACTTGCTTCAAATCTTTCAAATATTCTTCAACAAATTGAATCAACCGAAAAGTTAAATACTGAAACGAAATTAAATATTGAGACATTTTCAGCTTATCTAAAAACAGTATCAACCCAATTCATTTCTAATAAGGAACTATTAAATAACAAAGCAAAAGAGCCAAGTAGAAGCGTTGATTTAATTTCCATTAAGGAGCAATTAATAAATATTCAACAAATTATAACGGAAGCAAATATTCTAATTAAAGAACACAATACAATTGTTACAAATTATACTACAGAAAGAAGTGATTTAATCAAGGGGATTTGGAAATACTTAACCGAAGAATATAACGCCAAAATATCGACTTTTAATAAAAAAGCAGACGGCTTACAACGAGGTATTGACGCTCTACAGAAACAGCATCAAGAATTACAGATAAATTATCTTGCAAAAAATAAACAGATAAAAGAAGCAAATAAAAATGTTACAAGTGTTCAACCTTCCGTTGACGAAATCAACAAGACGCTAAAGTCATACGGGTTCTTAAATTTCGAAATAGTTCCCTCTAAAACCGTGAAAAATCAGTACCAGATTCAACGTGAAGACGGAACAATTGCAGAATCAACACTATCCGAAGGCGAAATAACCTTCATCACATTTTTATATTTTCTTCAGTTGTCAAAAGGAAGCACTGCACAAGAAACAATAACAGAGGAAAGAGTTTTAATAGTAGACGACCCCATTTCAAGTTTGGATAGTAATGTCCTTTTTGTAGTGAGTTCATTAATTAAGGAAATCATTAAGAAAATAAAAAAAGATGAAGGCAACATTAAACAACTGATTCTTTTAACCCATAATGTCTATTTCCATAAGGAAGTATCTTTTATAGATGGAAGAACACCCGAAAATGGTGACACCTTTTATTGGATTTTAAGAAGGAATAAAAACACTTCAGCAATTCAACCTTATGAAATGAAAAATCCTATCCACAATTCTTATGAGTTACTTTGGGACGAATTAAAGAATAGAAAGGATTTATCAGGAATTACTATTCAGAATACAATGCGTAGAATCATTGAAAACTATTTTAAGATTTTAGGTAAGTACGGAGACGATGATTTGATAAAACACTTTGACAACCACCAGGAGCAAGAAATATGTAGATCGCTCATTTGTTGGATAAATGATGGCTCACATAGCATTCCTGACGACTTGTTTGTTGAACAAAACGACTCGACAATTGAAAAATACTTTGAAGTGTTTAGAAAGATATTTGTTCAAATGGGACATCCAGAGCATTACAAAAGGATGATGGGTGAAGCATAATCCCCCTGCTATTATTAGAATGGGGTTAAAAACACGCCATGCAAATTCTCTTATAAATGAAAGAAAATGATTTGCTTAAAAAATAATTCGTAAATATTAAGCCATTTAATTATATTTACTATTCATTCCTCTGTAACTGCTCGATTTTTTCAAATAACTTTTAAATTAAAATCAAAATGAAAACAGTTACAACCGGCTTTTTATTCGCCACTTTGATGGCTTTTTCTATAACCGCAGCTAAGGCCCAGTCTGCTTCACAGGATGTAAAATATTCTGAAATGGTGGGGGAAAATCCTAACGCAGAAGCTGATATCAAAACCGTAAGCGATTATCTGAACACATTACTTGTAGCAGGCGATGTAGATAAGGCTACTGCCATGCTTTCAGCAAATTACATGGGATATGGCCCTGGTCCCGATGATTCAGTAAATCTTCAAACGACTACTGACGATTGGAAACAAAATATTACCAGACAGCAAAACCGTAAAGTGAATTTTGTTGCAGAAACTTTTAATGTAAAATCTGGCGATCTCTCTGGTCATTGGGTATCTACCTGGGGTACATACAGTTTTACTCAGGATGGAAAAGATATAAAATTTCCATTTCAATATACCGCTCACGTAACAAACGGGAAGATAGACCAGGACAGGGTTTATTATGACCAGATGTATATATTAAAAACGCTTGGCTACACCATCACACCGCCTTCAAAATAAGATTCTGTAAAATTTGATCTGATTTTTGAAGTTGTTCATTTTTATAAAAAATTAGAGCCTCAATGCAAACTATTGGGATAAGTTGCCTTATGCGTTTTTCTGAATAGAACCGGGATTATTGAATGGAAAAGGGTTACCGGCTTTACCAATACTGAAGAAGCATTGGTATTCAGAGGAGATCGTGTTCAAAGCTTTCCTTTTAATTATTTTTTAAAACAATTTTCAACCGTGAAAAAGTATATCTTTTTTTGTATTGCTATATCCGGCGCTATTGCCGGCCGCAAAACCACATTTTTTTCAAATAAAACATTTATCCCGCTATGACTGAAACCGTCCTTCAGGAAGAAATTTTTGAAGAAAAGAAAATAGATGAATCGAAAATTCCGCTTAGAAGGAACCTCGGATTGACGACAGCAATTTTAATGGTAGCGGGAATTGTTATCGGTTCGGGAGTATTTAAAAAAATTGCGCCGATGTCGGCTGCATTTATGAATAGAAATTATATCCTGCTTGCATGGTTGTTTGCGGGAGTAATTGCCTTGCTCGGTACTTTCACGATTGCGGGTCTTGCTACTTTGACCGACGAATCCGGCGGCATCTATGAATATTAAGCAGTTAGATAAATGGTATAACTATTTCTGTCCGATCAACTTCTCCAACCTCTCCATCATCTCATCCTTTTCTTTCAACATTCGTTCGTACAATGCAATCTTTTCTTCGTGGAGTTTTAAGATTGCTTCGACTGGATCGAATACCGGATTGATGTTAATTGCTGATGCTTTGTCTCTAAAATCTGTAAACGTATTGGCAATAATATTTACCGCCTGTTCTTCATCAAAATTCTGAATCGCTTCCGCTGGTATTTTTAATGCAGAAGATATTTGCTGCAGCAATGCAGGATCAATCGTTTCCTTTTGTTCCAGCAATGAAACTTTTTGCTGGTTCCAGTCGTCGCCAAGATCAGCAGCCAGTGCGTCTTGCTTAATGCCAAGCATTTCCCGGAAACGCTTTACGTTCCGGCCTTCGTGGATCTTTTTTGTAATTGCTGTACTCATCATAAGCAAATTTAAATCTTAAAGATTATTGATTGATAAAGGTATGTAAAAAACAAAGTAAAACCGGTAAAACACAAAGTAAGTATGTAGGATACCGGATCAGGCCATATGTA
>Ga0207705_10003073_pt1 | contig 12725 bp, 9 predicted proteins | sample KBSC13metaG_FD_184314 | JGI IMG/M metagenome (GOLD analysis project Ga0207705, IMG submission 184314) | Corn rhizosphere microbial communities from Kellogg Biological Station, Michigan, USA - KBS C1-3 metaG (SPAdes) (version 2) | ecosystem: Host-associated > Plants > Roots > Rhizosphere > Soil ...
CTCGGGGTAGTAGAACTCCACCACGTTCATGCACTTCTCGGGGGCGCGCGGATACAGCGTGGAGATCACGAGCACGTGCGGGTACCACTCGACCATCACGTTCGGGTAGTACGTGAGCCAGATCGCGCCGTGCGGCGGCGCTTCTCCGTTGCGGAACTTGAGCACCTGGTCGTGCCAGTTCCTGTAGATGTCGGATCCCGGCTTGCCCAGCGCCTGGTTCACGCCGACGGTCTGGACGCTGTGCCAGTCGCCCAGCTCCCAGCGCAAGTCGTCGCACGTGACGAAGCGCCCGAGGCCGGGGTGGAACGGGCCCACGTGGTAGTCCTCGAGGTACACCTCGATGAACGTCTTCCAGTTGAAGTCGTACTCGACGACGTCGACCTTGTTCAGCAGGTATCCCTCGAAATCCAGCTCCTTCGCGACACCGAGCTTGGCCAAGTCCTTCGCCACGTCCCGCTTGCCGTTGAACAGCATGCCGTTCCACTTCTGCAGCGACTGGCGCGGAAGGTCGAGGCACGGAAACTCCGGAAACGCCGGTGCGCCGAGGTGCTTGCCGCAAGAGTCGTAGCTCCAGCGATGCAGCGGGCACGTGATGGTGCCGCCGGGCAACTGCCCCGCGCCGTTCAGCATGATGGCCTGACGATGGCGGCAGACGTTCGAGACGAGATCGTGCCGTCCCTCGTTGTTCACGAGCGACCACGCGCCATTGGAGCGCCAGTCGAGCACGCGATAGTCGCGGGGGTTCGGCGCCATCTGCTCGTGCGCCACGTAGCCCGGGCCCATCTCGAAGAGGAATTTGCGTTCGACTTCCGCGACTTTCGGGTCGAAATACCACGAAAGGGGAAGATGGGGCGATGTGCGTGAAAGCGCACGCTGGCTCGCCAGATCCGTCATTATCCGCACCCCCTATGAAGGGAAGATGTAAACAATAAGCGGGCTAATCGAGGCAGCTAGCTTTTAACTCTGCAGCTCCGTCCCGACCTGAACATCCACAGCTAGACCTGCTATTTTGGGGTGGGTTCCTTTGTTTTTCAAGACCTTCCGCTCTTTTTATGGCCGAGGCATCCCCTTTGCGCCCCGGGAGCGTTATTCACGTCGTCGACACGGTGGATTTCTCATGCTGCTTCGCTCGCTCGCGCTTCTCCTCGCGCTCGCCTCGCCGATCGCATTCGGCTATTGGGAGCAGGTCCCGGGCGAGGCCAGCGCCATCGCCATCGGCCCGGAGGGCGCCGTGTGGACCGTCGGCACCGATCGCGAATCGGGCGGTTTCGGCATCTATCGCTGGGACGGCGCGCAATTCCGCAAAGCGCCCGGAATTGCCGGCGTGCGCATCGCCGTCGATGCCCGTGGCAATCCGTGGGTCGTGGACAGCTTCAACAACGTGCGGCGGTGGAGCGCAAGCGCGTGGCAGAACCTGCCGGGCTGGGGAAAGGATGTGGCCACCGGCGCCGACGGATCCGTCTGGAGCGTGGGGCTCGAAGGCGGCCTGTGGCAGTTCCGCGGACAGCGGTTCGAGAAGATCTATCCGGGCGGATTCGCGCGCGTCGCCGTGGGTCCTGACGGCGAGCCTTGGGCGGTCGACGATAAAGGGCAACTGGTCCGCCGGAGCGCGTCCGGGTGGGAGTCGGTGCGCTCGGGCACGGCCGCGATCGCCATGGGTCCCAACCGGGCGATTTGGGTCCTGGATACCGCGCAGGCCGCCAATGTCTTCGAGCCCGATGTGGGTTGGCTGCGCCGCGGAGGCCCGTTCCGCGAGATCGCCGTCGGTCCCGACGGGGTCGCGTGGGCGGTGACGCAGGATTTCCGCATCTTCCGCAGGATGGAGGACTGAAACACAACGGCGGTGTCGATTATCATTGAAGTCTTTCGGAAGTCCGCATGCCCGCCGATCCCGTACCCGCCGATCTCACCTTCGAAAAAGCGCTCGAGGAGCTCGAAGCTCTCGTCGGGCGCATGGAGGACGGCAAGCTGCCGCTCGAAGAATCGCTCGCGGCCTACCAGCGCGGCGCCGAGCTGGTGAAATTCTGCGAGTCGAAGCTCTCGGACGCGCAAGCCCGCATCGCGATCCTGGACGGGGACACGCTTCGCGACTTCAACCCCGATTCGAAATGAGCGGCCCGGGGGATTTCCAGGCCTGGTCGCGCGAGGTCGCCTCGCTCACGGAGGCCGCGCTCACCGAGCTGCTGCCCGCGGCGCGCGTGGCGCCCGCGCGCATGCACGACGCGATGCGCTATTCCACCCTCGGCGGCGGCAAGCGCGTGCGCGCCATGCTGGTCTACGCTGCCGGTGAAGTGACCGAGGCCTCGCCCGAGCGGTTGCGCATCCCCGCCTGCGCCATCGAGATGATCCACGCCTACTCGCTCATCCACGACGATCTACCGTGCATGGACGACGACGTGCTTCGCCGCGGCAAGCCCACCTGCCATGTCGAGTTCGACGAGGCCACGGCGCTGCTCGCAGGCGACGCGCTGCAGAGCCTCGCGTTCCAGATCATGGCCGAGTACACGCTGGCCGATCGCCCCGAGGACCAGCTGAAGATGATCCATCTCTTCGCATCGGCTTGCGGCGCGGGCGGGATGGCGGGCGGGCAGGCGATCGACCTCGACAGCGTGGGCAAGACCCTCACGCTTCCCGAGCTCGAGTTCATGCACATCCTCAAGACCGGCGCCCTCATCCGCTCGTCGGTGATGCTGGGTGCGTATTGCGGCCGTGCGATCGCGCAGCAGGACCTGGATCGCCTCGACCGCTACGCGAAGTGCATCGGGCTCGCGTTCCAGGTGGTCGACGACATCCTCGACGAGGAAGGCGACGCGATCACGCTGGGCAAGACGGCGGGCAAGGACAAGGCGGCGAACAAGCCGACCTACACGAGCCTCATGGGTCTGGGCGAAGCCAAGCGGTTCGCGGGCGAGTTGCTCGCGCAGGCGCACGAAGCGGTCGCGCCATTCGGCGATCGCGCCTCGCGGTTGCGTGAGCTCGCGGACTTCATCGTGCACCGCCAGCGCTAGGGCGCCTTCTTCAGCGGATCGAGGCGAGGTAGGGCCGCAGGCCGTCGAGCATCGTTTGCATGGCCAGCGAGGCGAGCACAAGGCCCAGCACGCGCGAGAGGACCGTCGCGCCGGTCGCTCCGATGACTTTCTGGATCATGTCCGCGCAGGCGAGCACCACATAGGTGAGCGCCATGATCGCCATCACGACCACCCCGGTCATTGCCTGCTCGCCGACGCTGAAGCGCTCGTTCTCCGTGAGAAGCACCGCGGCGATGATGGCCCCCGGCCCCGCGATCACGGGGCTCGCCAGCGGGAAGGAAGCCACGTCGCCCGATGCGCTCGTGGTCGTGGGCGCGACTTGCATCCCCAGCGCAATGCGAAGTCCGACGAGCAGCAGCACCAGCCCGCCCGCGATTCGGAAGGACGGCAGGTGCACGCCGAGCCCGTAGAGCACGACTTCCCCGAGCCCGATGAACGCGATGAGGATCAGCGCCGCGATGGCGCACGCGCGCAGGGCGACGCGCAGGCGCTGGGCGCGCTCCATCTCGCAGGTCAGCGCGAGATACACCGGCGCCACGCCGATCGGGTCGATCACCACCAGCAACGTGACCGCGTCCTGCACGAATTTGGCGTCCATGGGGCGCGAGGATACCCCGGGCGCGGCGCGATAGAATAGCTATCCATGGCCTCCTACCCCCTCCTCGAGTCGATCGGGGACCCGGCGCAGCTTCGGCATCTCGAGCGCAAACAGCTGGGCGAGCTTGCCCGCGAGCTGCGCGAATTCCTGGTCGAATCGGTCTCCTCCACGGGCGGGCATTTGTCGTCGAACCTGGGGACGGTCGAGCTCACCATCGCGCTGCACTACGTCTTCTCGACACCCGAGGACCGGCTGGTATGGGACGTGGGCCACCAGACCTACGGCCACAAGATCCTCACCGGCCGGCGCGAGGGCATGAAGCGCCTGCGCCAGAAGGGCGGCATCGCCGGGTTTCCGCGCCGCGAAGAAAGCGCGTACGACACTTTTGGGACGGCGCATTCGTCGACGTCGATCTCCGCCGCGCTCGGCATGGCGGTGGCCGCGGCGTTGAAGGGCGAGAAACGCCATGTGGTCGCGATCATCGGCGATGGCGCGATGACCGCGGGCGAGGCCTTCGAGGCGCTGAACAACGCCAAGCAGACCGGGGCGAACGTGCTCGTCGTGCTGAACGACAACGACATGTCGATCTCGGAGAACGTGGGCGCGCTGAACAACTATCTCGCGAAGCTCATGTCCGGGCGCTTCTACGCCGCGACGAAGAAGACCGCGGAGAAGGTGCTCTCGGTGGCGCCCGCCATGGCGGACCTCGCCAAGCGCTTCGAGGAGCACGCCAAGGGCATGATCACGCCCTCGACCATGTTCGAGGAGTTCGGCTTCAACTACACCGGCCCCATCGACGGCCACAACATGGACGTGCTGGTGGACACGCTGCAGAACCTGAAGCGCCTCGAGGGTGCGCAGTTCCTGCACGTGGTCACGCGCAAGGGCCAGGGCTACAAGCTGGCCGAGGACGATCCCATCACCTACCACGGCCCGGGCAAGTTCGATCCGGGCGTGGGTATCGTGAAGTCGAAGCCCGCGGCGAATGCGAAGCCACGGCTCACCTACACGCAGATCTTCGGCGAATGGCTGTGCGACATGGCGCGGCTGGACCAACGCCTCGTGGCCATCACGCCCGCGATGCGCGAAGGCTCGGGCCTCGTGCGCTTCTCGCAGGAATTTCCCAAGCGCTACTTCGACGTCGGCATCGCCGAGCAGCACGCCGTGACGTTCGCCGGCGGGCTCGCGGTGGAGGGCCTCAAGCCCGTGGTCGCGATCTATTCGACCTTCCTGCAGCGAGCCTACGACCAGCTGATCCACGATGTGGCGCTGCAGAACCTGCCCGTGGTTTTCGCGCTCGATCGCGGCGGCCTCGTGGGCGCCGATGGTCCCACGCACCACGGCGCGTTCGACCTCTCGTACCTGCGGTGCATTCCGAACATGGTGGTGATGGCGCCCGCCGACGAGAACGAATGCCGGCAGATGCTCTACACCGGCTTCTCGCTCGGCGGCCCAAGCGCCATCCGCTATCCGCGCGGGTTCGGCCCGGGTGTGGACATCACCAGCGCGATGAAGGCGCTTGCGCTCGGCCGCGCCGAGGTTCGGCGCGAGGGCAAGGGTGTCGCGATCCTCGCGTTCGGCTCGATGGTGGCGCCCGCGCTGGAGGCTGGCGCGCAATTGAACGCCACCGTGGTGAACATGCGCTTCGTGAAGCCGCTCGATGCCGAGCTGGTGCTCAAGCTCGCGGCGCAGCATGACCTGCTGGTGAGCGTCGAGGAGAATGTCGTGATGGGAGGCGCGGGCTCTGCCGTCGCCGAGGCATTGAGCGAAGCAGGGATCGCGACTCCGGTCCTCATGATGGGATTGCCCGATGCGTTCGTCGAGCACGGAGACCCCCAGCAGCTCCTCTCGGAATGCGGCCTCGATGCCCAGGGCATCGTTCGTGCGGTGCGCGCGCGCCTGGAACATTCGGGACGCCGCGGCCTGGCCGCATGACATGAACCGCCTGCGCGTGCTTCTCGCCGTCGTTCTCGCGGCCGGGGCATTCGCGACGCACGCGCAGGACAAGGCGTGCACCAAGCCGGATTCCGCCGCCGCCGAAAAAGCGCTCGACCGCGTCGTCACGTGGTCGCAGCTGCAGAAGGCGTGGCAGGACTATCGGCAGTGCGACACCGGCAATGTCGACGACCTCTTCACCGATGCGTTGATGCGCATGCTGGTGGAGTGGAAGAGCCCGGATGCGCTGGCCAACTCCATGAACGCCGATCCCGCGTATGCCGCCTTCGTCTTGAAGCACATCAAGTCCCCGTCCGCCAAGGACGATCGCGAGTCCGTCTACTCGCGCGCCAAGCAGAGCTGCCCCGCCAACCTCGCCGCCTTCTGCGAGAAGATCGCGGAAGCGTCCAAGCCCTAGTGCGCCTGCGCGACAAGGTGGCCCTGGTCACGGGCGCGGCGCAAGGCATCGGGCTCGCCTGCGCGGCCGCCTTCGCGCGAGAGGGTGCCAAGGTCATGCTGGCGGACGTGAACGAGGTCGCGGTGCACCGCGAGGCGGCGAAGCTGCACGAGGCGGCCACCCACATCCACGGCATCGGCTGCGACGTCTCGCGCAAGCACGATGTGCAGAAGACCGTGAACGCCGTGCTGGATACGTTCGGGCGCATCGACATCGTGGTCGCCAACGCGGGCATCACCCACGCGGCGGAGTTCCTCGACATCGAGGAAGAGGATTTCGACCGCGTGCTCGCCGTGAACCTGAAGGGCGTGTTCCTCGTGGGCCAGCTTGCCGCGCGCCAGATGGCGCGGCAGGGCGGCGGCGGCGCGATCGTCAACATGTCCAGCGTGAACGCGGTGCTCGCGATTCCGAACCAGGTGCCCTATGTCGTCTCCAAGGGCGGCATCAACCAGCTCACGAAGGTGATGGCGCTATCCCTCGCGCCGCACGGCATTCGCGTGAACGCGATCGGACCGGGGACCATCCTCACCGAGCTCGCGAAGAACGCGGTGCTCGGCAACGCGGAGGCGGAGAAGAAGATCATGTCGCGCACACCCCTGGGCCGCATGGGCGAGCCCGAGGAGATCGCGCGGGTCGCGGTATTCCTCGCGAGCGACGACGCCTCCTACATCACCGGCCAGACGATCTACCCCGACGGCGGCCGCCTCGCGCTCAATTACACGGTGCCCGTGCGTAGCTGAGGCCGGTGCGATAATGTGCGCCTCCTGAAAATCGATGCAGAGGCTCCCATGAAACGAACCCTCCTCGCGGCCGCGCTGCTGGCCGCCGCGCCCTTCGCCCTCGCGCAGGCGGCGGATGCGCCCAAGCCCGCCGATGGCGCGGCCGCGGCCGACGTCCCGAAACCCACCTGCGGCGGGGCCCCGGAGCTTCCCGGGCGCACCATCATGCAGGACTCCGGCGTGCGCAAGCGCTTCGAGGAGGACGTGAAGAAGTACACGGAGTGCGTGAAAGCGTATTCGTCGGCGCGCGAGGCGGCGATCAAGGCGAATCGCGACGCGGCCAACCAGGTGATCAACGATTACAACAGCTGGCAGGCGTCGATCATGGAAGAGCAGAAGAAGCGCCGCGGCGACAGCACGACCACCGAGGGCGGCGCCTCGCAGCCGAAGAGCTACTAGCGCACGCGGGCGAAGGTCGTGGCCATCGACCGCGATCCGGCGCCGCCCTTCGAAAGCTTCGGCGACAACGCTCCACCACGATCCGCGCTGAGGCGCGCGATCATCTCGGCGCGGCGCACACCGGAAGCAGCGTGCATCGACGCGCTGCTTGCGCAAGCGCAGTTCGAACCCGAAGAGGCCGCACGCATCGAGACGCTCGCACGCAAGCTCGTCACGGGGCTGCGTGCGCGCGAGTTCGGCCGCGGCCGCGAAAGCCTGGTCCAGGGGCTGCTGCAGCAGTTCTCGCTCTCGAGCGACGAGGGCGTGGCGCTCATGTGCCTCGCCGAGGCGCTGCTGCGCATTCCCGACGACGCGACGCGAGACGCGCTCATCCGCGACAAGATCGGCCGCGGAGACTGGCGAGCGCACGTGGGCCGCAGTCCTTCGCCATTCGTAAATGCCGCGGCCTGGGGCCTTGTCGTGACGGGGAAGCTCGTGTCCACCCACGACGAGACGCGGCTTGCGGGCGCGCTCGCGCGCGCCACGACTCGCCTGGGCGAGCCGGTCGTGCGCAAGGCGGTGGACGTCGGCATGCGCATGATGGGCCAGCAGTTCGTGGCGGGCGAGACCATCGGTGAAGCGCTGGATCACGCGAAGCGCCTGGAGGCGCTCGGATTCCGCTACTCGTACGACATGCTGGGCGAGGCGGCGATGACGGCCGACGATGCCGCCCGCTACCTGCGCGCCTACGAGCGCGCGATCGACGCGATCGGCAAGGCCTCCGGCGGCCGAGGCGTGATCGACGGGCCGGGCATCTCGATCAAGCTCTCCGCGTTGCATCCGCGCTATGCGCTCGCGCAGCGCGAGCGCGTCATGGCCGAGCTCTATCCGCGCCTGCGGGACCTCGTGTTGCGGGCGCGCGGCTACGACATCGGCATCAACATCGACGCCGAGGAGTCCGAGCGGCTCGAGCCGTCCCTCGACCTCCTGGAGGCCTTGTGCGGCGAGCCCGCGCTCGAGGGATGGCAAGGGATCGGCTTCGTGATCCAGGCCTATCAAAAGCGCGCGCCTTTCGTCGTGGACTTCGTGATCGATCTTGCGCAGCGCACGGGCCACCGCCTGATGGTGCGACTGGTCAAGGGCGCGTACTGGGATTCGGAGATCAAGCGCGCGCAGGTCGAAGGCCTCGACGACTATCCCGTCTATACGCGCAAATCCCACACCGACATCGCGTACCTCGCGTGCGCACGGCGTCTGCTCGCGGCGAGCGAGGCGGTCTATCCGCAGTTCGCCACGCACAATGCCCAGACGCTCGCGTCCATCTACGAGATGGCGGGAGGTTGGGCACCGGGACGCTTCGAATACCAATGCCTGCACGGCATGGGCGAGCCGCTGTACATGCAGGTGGTCCCGCCGGAAAGCGCGGGCGGGCTCGGACGTCCCTGTCGCATCTATGCGCCGGTGGGCACGCACGAGACGCTGCTCGCGTATCTCGTGCGGCGCTTGCTGGAAAACGGCGCGAACACCTCGTTCATCAATCGCATCGCCGATGCGAGCGTGCCTCTCGAGGAGCTGGTCGCGAGCCCTGTCGCCGTCGCGCGTGCGCAGGCCGGCGCCAACGGCCGCGTCGGCTCGCCCCATCCGCGCATTCCGCTTCCGCGTGCGCTCTTCGAGCCGCTGCGCGACAACTCGCGCGGGCTGGACCTGACGGACGAAGCCGTGCTCGCGTCGCTGCAGGATCCGCTCGCGGCGAGCGTCACACGCGACTGGCATGCGGCGCCGACAATGCGCGACGGCGCCGCGAGCGGCGGCGAGGTCGTGCACAACCCGGCCGATCCCACGGACATCGTGGGACGTTGCATCGCGGCGACCGAAGCCGATGTGGAGGCCGCGCTGCTGGCCGCGGAGCGCGCATGGCCCGCCTGGGCACGACGCGCGCCCGCCGATCGCGCGCGCTGCCTCGATGCCGCGGCCGAAGCGCTCGAGCGCGAGATGCCGCGCCTGCTGGGCCTGATCGTGCGCGAGGCGGGCAAGACGCTTCCCAATGCGATCTCCGAGGTGCGTGAGGCGGTCGATTTCCTCCGCTATTACGCGCACCAGGCGCGCACGCAGCTCGACAACGCCACCAATCCGCCGCTCGGCATCGTCGCGTGCATCAGTCCCTGGAATTTCCCGCTCGCGATCTTCATGGGCCAGGTGAGCGCTGCCCTCGCCGCGGGCAACGCCGTGTTGGCGAAACCGGCGGAGCAGACTCCGCTCATCGCGGCGCAAGCCGTTCGCGTCCTTCACGAAGCCGGAGTGCCGCGCGACGTCGTGCAGCTCGTCCCGGGCACGGGCGAGCAGGTGGGCGCCGCCGTGACGGCGGATGCTCGCGTGCGCGGGGTCGCGTTCACGGGCTCCACGGACGTGGCCCGGATCATCCAGCGCACGCTGGCCGGGCGCAGCGCGCGGGTCCCCGCGGTGCTGATCGCGGAGACCGGCGGCCAGAACGCGATGCTCGTGGATTCGTCCGCGCTTGCCGAGCAGGTCGCGGCCGACGCGCTCATGTCCGCGTTCGACAGCGCGGGGCAGCGCTGCTCGGCCCTGCGCGTGCTGTGCGTGCAGGAGGAAGTGGCCGATCGCATGGTGGAGATGCTGCGCGGCGGCATGGCGGAGCTCGCGATCGGGAATCCGGAGTCGCTCGCGGTCGACGTGGGGCCGGTCATCGATGCGGCCGCGAAGTCCATGCTCGAATCGCACATCGAGGCGATGCGCAAGCGCGGACACGGCGTGTACCAGGTGGCGGGCCACGTGCGCACGACACAGGAAGCGAAGGGAACCTTCGTGCCGCCGACGTTGATCGAGATCGATCGGCTCGACCAGCTCGAGCGCGAGGTCTTCGGGCCGGTACTGCACGTGATGCGCTTCCGCCGGGACGAGCTGGATGCGCTCATCGACGCCATCAACGCGCTCGGCTACGGGCTCACGCTGGGCATCCATTCGCGTGTCGACGAGACAATCGCCGCGATCACGCGGCGCGCCCGCGTGGGCAACGCTTACGTGAATCGAAACATGATCGGTGCGGTCGTGGGGGTCCAGCCTTTCGGCGGCGAGGGCCTATCCGGCACGGGCCCCAAGGCGGGCGGTCCGCTGTACCTGCATCGCTTCGTGGCGCGCACGCGCGACGACGCCGCGATGCGCGAGTTGCAGGCGCTCGACGCGAGTGCTCGTCCGAAGCTGGGCGAGCCGTTCGGTGCGTTCGCGGCATGGTGCGGCAGCGAGTCGCGCGATGCCGCGGCGCTCTGCGCGCGCCTTCGCGAAATCGCGCCCGCGGGAATCACCGTGGTACTTCCGGGGCCCACGGGCGAGAGCAACACCTACGCGGTCCTCGCACGCCGCCGAACGTTGTGCCTCGCCGATGACGCGGACGCGCTCCTCATGCAGACGGCGGCGGTCCTGGCGGTGGACGGCACAGCAGTCTGGTCCGACGAAGCCTCCAATCGCGCGCTTCGGGCCCGGCTGCCGGAGATTGCGCGAAGCCGGGTCGAGCTTTGCGCGGACTGGCGCGCGCCCGACGCGCGATTCGACGCGGCTCTCCACACGGGCGCTGCGGAGTCGCGCACGGAGGCGACGCTCGCGATCGCAAGGCGCGAAGGTCCGATCGTCGCCGTGAACGCCTTCGACGCGAAGGTGGGCGCCCTGCATCTCGAGCGCCTGTTGATCGAGCGCGTCGTGAGCGTCAACACGGCGGCCGCCGGCGGCAACGCCTCGCTCATGACGCTCGGCTGAAAAAGATTCGCGGCCACGACCGCGCGGCCTTCGCCGGGCGCACAAATGAAAAGGCCCCTCGACTTCGAGGGGCCTTTGTCATTCGTGCGGCTTGATGGTTACTCGGGAATCGTGAGCGTGTTGTTGCTGAACGTGATCTGGTTCGCCGGCGTGGGCACCAGCGCGATCGGAGGCACGTTGGCCGCCGTGATCGCCGGCGCCGCTCCCGGTGTGCCGCCGCGAGGCGTGGTGCGCACGACCTGCGAGGCCGGCAACGCCGCTCCGGTCTTCAGGTGCGCGTACATCATGTCGAGCGCCTGGTTCACGTAGCGGTGCAGCGGAACGAGGCGCGAGTCGTATCCCGGCAGCGCCGCGTTATCGATGAACGCGTCGAAGTGCTGCGCGTTCTGGACCTCGATGTACGAGAGCTGGCTCGCGCTGTCGACGGTCTTGTTCAGCGCGTAGTACGGGCGCGACGTGTTGTTCACCGGCACCAGCGTGTCCGAGCGCCCGTGCACGATGATCGCCGGGAGGCCGTGCAGGTTGCCGGTGCGCTTGGTCGCCTCGACGTTCGCGCGCGCCTTGACCGCGAGCGCGTCGCTGCCGGTCCACAGGTTGCGCAGGCAGATCGCGCCGTCGATGTTGAAGTCGGCGATGCCGGTGGACGGCGTGACCGACGCCGCGTCGACCGCCGTGCCGCCGACGGAGTTGTTGTTGAGGATGTTGATGCCGCTGGTGGGCGGGACGCCGTTGCCGGTGCCGAAGATCTGCGCGGCGGCCGTCGCGGAGATCGGCGCCGGAACGCCCGCCACCGGCGCGCCGCCGAAGCTGTAGCCGCAGAGGTTGTCCTTCACGCTCGATTGGGTGAACGCGTTCGCGTACGTCACCGCCACGGCCGGGACCGCGAGCGCGTAGTGCGAAGGCTGGAACGGGATCGAATCCAGCTCCCACCCTGTGTCCAGCAGCTTCTGGAGCGAGGCATTCGCCTGCACGGTGGGATTGTCGCCGGCGACGAGCCCCTTCGCGGCAAGCGACGCGCAACGGTTGGCCGCGAGCGCGGCCGGAACGAAGGCCGCACCCGGCGCGCCTGCCGCGGCGGGTGCCAGCGAGGCGCACGGCTCGTACAGGCTCGCGATGGTGAAGTAGTCGAGCAGCGGATGCGCGAACGACGGCACCGTCTTGTCGCCGCGCTTGATCGTGAGGTTCGCGGGCGCGTTGACGTTGATGGCCGGCTCGCCGACGGCGACCCCGTCGATGAGGCCGCCCGTGTCCTGCTCCGCCGCTCCGAGCGCCCCGGCGGCGCCGTTCGAGACGCTCGAGGCGATCACGATCGTCTTGTCGCGGGTGATCGTCTGCAGCTTCTGCGAGCCGTTGGCCGTGCCGAACTTCTCGTTCAGCATGTAGAAGGCGAATTGCACGGCACGCAGCGTGTCGCGTCCCCAGTCCTTCTCCGGGTTCTGCTGCGAGTGCGCGTGCTTGTAGGCCCAGCGGTTCGGGAACGCGCTGTTGAAGGCCGCGAGGTCCGTCGCGCTCACGTTGGCCGTGAACTGCGAGCTCGTGCCGGCGGTGCCCGCGTTGATGCGTTGCCCCTGGATCAGGTTCACCGCGTTCGCGTTGAGATCGTGCGCTCCGTTGCCGCTGCCCTTGTCGGTGTAGGCGACGGCGCATCCGTGTTTGAGGCCCCATTCGCCGGCCGTCGCGATCGCGCCGTAGACGCCGCGCGATCCGCTCGAGGTGGCCGTGATGATGCACGCGTCGTCGGGACGGAACGTCGAAGGGATCTGCACCATCATAGTCACGTT
>Ga0207705_10003076_pt1 | contig 12720 bp, 9 predicted proteins | sample KBSC13metaG_FD_184314 | JGI IMG/M metagenome (GOLD analysis project Ga0207705, IMG submission 184314) | Corn rhizosphere microbial communities from Kellogg Biological Station, Michigan, USA - KBS C1-3 metaG (SPAdes) (version 2) | ecosystem: Host-associated > Plants > Roots > Rhizosphere > Soil ...
CTAATCCTCAGCCGGTGTGGTTAATGGCCATTCCGAATGGCGCAGCCTACCGTGCCTATCGCATTCCAAGCCTCTACCCTGGAGTCCAGTGGTAGCGGAAGCGCCGGAGGAAGCTGGACTTCAACCCCCCGCGAATCCAGATAGATTCATTTCGGTCCCGAAGGCATTCTCGGCGGTGTTCGATCCCCATGAGTGGGCGCGAACGATCAGGAATGGATGCGCTTTGACAACTTTGGCGCGAGTCTTTCATACAGCTTTGGGTTGTCACTGTTGGTCATGAGAACGAAGCCGGAGCGGCCCGCTGCGAGGCTTCTGACATGCACTGAAAGCCGGGGTTCGAGCCGTCGTGCCCGAAATAGGTCCGCTCCGGTGGATGGGCGATCCCCAATCCCAGTCCCCAGGAGGCTTCCGCGACTGTTCGGGACTATCTACGTTCTCTAGCTTGAACGGGCAAAGTTAAATTGATCTGGTTCCGCAAAAGAACATGACAATTAGTGGAACCATATTTCGAGCTCGTGAGGAATCTTCAAGGTCAATATCCGAAGCCATCGCCGCGCCCGAGCTGCTGGACTGGCATCGAGCGCAGCCGAATGCGGGAGAACGCATTTGGGTCCGACTAGATCGCCGACAAATCGTACATTACCTGGGCGCTAGGAGGGTTGGACCTACACCGCACGTTGTATTCATGACCGCTGCTTCACCCTATACCGTACGTTCAATCCTCCTTTTTTGGGAGCTACAAAATCAGCAAAATGGAACACCCGCCCCGCATAAGGAATTTTGTGATCCGTCACCGCGCCAGCCTGAAAGATTTGTCTATCCTGATCGCCTGCTTTCTGATCGGTATTTATCTCCTCCTTGAATATGACATCTTCAGGAATTCCGATGGTGCATCAGCGCACGACAAGACAATAGAGCTCGATGAAGCTTTGCTGCTTGGGGCAATCGTCGCGATCGGGTTGCTCATATTTTCTATACGTCGATATATCGAGCAAAGGCGCGAGACGAGCCGCCGGACCAAGGCGGAACAACATGTCCGTATACTCGCGTTCCAGGATGGGCTAACCGGCCTAGCTAATCGACGCCAATTCGATGATGCTTTAACGGTGGCGCTTGCCACTCCGCCACGGGAAGGCGCCGTCCACGCCGTTATTTTGATGGACCTCAATGGGTTCAAGCAGATCAACGATGGCTACGGTCACGGTGTCGGCGATGAAGTTCTCACCGTTGTCGCGCAACGCATTCTGGGCAGCGTGCGAGCCGATACTCTCGTCGCCCGATTCGGCGGCGATGAGTTTGCTATTCTCGCACGCCACCTTGCGGGTCCGGAAGACGCAACGAGCATTGCACTTCGCGTGATTGAGGCGCTGAGAAAGCCCATTCAGATTGGATCTTCTACGCATCAGGTCGGAGCCGGTCTGGGCATAGCACTGATTCCGCAGGATGCTGACAGCCGTGAAGAAGCTTTGCGGAAAGCAGACGTTGCCCTCTATCGCGCCAAAGATGAGCGTCGTTCGGCGTTACGGTTCTTTGAAGAGGAGATGGACGAGCGAGTGCAGGAACGCCAATGGCTAGTGCAGGAGCTTCGTTCGGCGCTATTAACGGGAGCGATAAAGGCAAGTTTCCAAGCAACTGTGGAGATGCGCACAAACCGTGTGGTCGGGTTTGAGGTAAAGCCCAGCTGGATTCACCCAGAATTCGGTGAGGTTACGCCGGAGCGCTTTATACCGATCGCTGAAGAAACCGGTATCATTCATGAGCTTTCGATGCAGATACTGCGTCAAGCCTGCGTTACCGCAGCCGGATGGCCCGACGATCTTACCCTCTCGATAGATGTGCTTGAGAGCCAACTCAAAGACAAAGAGCTCAAAGATCGAATCCTCGGAGTTCTTCGCGAAACCGATTTCCCGATCGAGCGGCTCGAGATCGAGATCACTGAAATTACTCTAGTAAGAAATCTCGAAGCAGCTCAACATATTCTTGGAGCATTGCGTTCCGCAGGAGCACGAATTGCTCTGGACAACTTTGGAACTGGCTACTCAAGCCTCTACCATCTGAGAAATTTCAAGATGGATAAGGTGAAGATTGACAGCAGTTTCATACGCGGCATGTTGTCCAAAGATGAAGAGGCTGGAGTGGTTCGAGGGCTGGTGGGTCTTGCTCAGGGGCTCGGTATAACGATTGCCGCAGAGGGAGTCCGAAACGCTGACCAGCAGACTTCACTGCTTTTATCCGGTTGCGAACAGGGACAGGGGCAGCTGTACAGTTCGACGCTCTCTGCGAACGACGCCCTCAAGTTACTTAGAACGAATTCATCCCGATATCAACTAGCCTGAAAGCTTGAAACCGCTGGGTAGAAAACGTTATTCAAGTTCGTTGTTATGTGCGATTAAGCGCCATAGCTGATCGTGGAGCCTGAAATATCTGGGCTAGTGGGTCACAGCGCCTCACAATAAGAGGATCATTTAAGCGAAGATGTGCTGTAGAAAAGTGGAAGTGATAAAGCGCTTCATCGAGCAAGAGTTCTGAGCGCTTAGATGAGGATGCATAGCTGCTGGAAGGGCACGGCCCGCGATCTGACGGTCGGTCAATTCTCCGTCGGTCGTTCCGCGTGATCCACGATCAGGTAATCGTACAGTCCCTTCTGCTGAACGAGCTTGATGCCAAGCTGTTTGTGTAACTCTTCCGTAAACGTTGGACCGAGCGCGTCCGGCGATCGACCAGAAGCCTGTGCTCCCGGTGACAACTCCGGCAGATATGCCACGTCAAAATTATGCTGCCTTACGTCTGCTCTCGAACAACCTTGTGAGCGTCCTTGTCCGTCCGCAATCCAATGAACCTGATGTGACTTACATGGTCTGCGTCGGTCCATTGAAGAAACTCAAATGCTGCGACTAATTCCGGCTTGATCCACACGCATTCCGCCATTTTATCCGCCGTCAAGCCCTGCCCCTATCTGCCTGCCCCAGCTTGCGGCAGGTTTACAAACGGACATCGGTCGATGCGTCTACGCTCCAACTCAGGAAACAGAGTCCGACGACTGGCAGCGACAAAGCCAGCACGAACCCGTACGACATACACGAGTTGCGGAGGCTGCGTCACATATTGGCGACGGCTCGGCGGAAGCGCTGCACGTTGGGCACGGGTCAGGGGCGGAGCAGGCCTGTAGTAGCCAACTATTACCGCATCAAAGCCATTGGTTCCCGGAGTGTATCCGCCAATGACAAACTCTTGTCCTAGGTTCAGCCGGATTTTGCGCCATGCTCCCGAGCGCTTCCCCTCAGGCTCATAGGGTTTGTCCAGATGCTTCGCAACGACACCCTCACCGCCTAATTGCCGTACAGCGGAGACGAACTTGGCTGCAGGGCCGGGGAAGTTCTCGCAAAGCAATGCCGATCTCCCTGGGGTAAATGCGCTATCAAGGTGCGCAAGCCTGTCACGGAACGGAAGGGCGCGCACGTCTTGGCCGCTATCTAACAGGATGTCGAATGCATAAAACGTGACTGGGGTATTGGCCTGTGCGTTCTGAAGGGCTTGGAAATTGGGACGACCGTCTGCACCGATCGCTACGAGCTCACCATCCACTACCGTGTTGGGCATGATTGCACCAGCGAGAGCTTCAATAAGAAGTGGAAAACGCTTGCCGAGGTCTTTACCGTTTCGGCACACCGTTAGCTTCGCGGATAGCCTGGGCCCGGTAGCCGTCCAGCTTGAGCTCATAGACCCATTCCGGTCCCTCAGGAAGCTTCTTTACAGGCAGACACTCCATAGGCGGGATGAAAGAAATGGGCATGGCACGGTCATGCGTTCGTTGCCTTCGCAAGCTTTCCATACCTCGGACACTGATTTTACAAAGACTGTTGTGGTGAATTTCTCGCCGGATCCCAACTTCCCCCTCACCCTATTTTCCATTTTGAATTGGAAAGAGCGTATGATCCGTTCCTCCCCCGGGTTGCCCACTTCCTTACCTCAAACTGAGGGAAACATCATGTGCCAAAGCAAAGTTTCAGCCTCCTTCAAGCCCCTTTCTCTCCTAACCTTTCTCATCGCATTAATACACTGGGCGCCCGTACTGTATGCGCAGGCAAGCGCACCCGTTTCGGTGAGGATGCTGGACGCCATCGATTCCAGCAAAGATCCAGCGGGCAAGCAGTATCGCGCGTCGGTGACGAAGGAGGCCGACGGTGGGAACGGTGTCATTATCCCGCGAGGCGCAGCGGCGGCCGTCACGCTCGTGAATAGTGGCTCGGGCTGGACCACCCAGCTCGTCTCGGTCACTATCAATGGGCAGCCCGTTACCGTGGCCAGCGGTTCAGCCAGCGTCACATCCGCCGCGCAGAGTGCCGCCGGCGCTGCGATTAGTTCAATGAACTCCGTACTCGGGGGATTCGGCCGGCGCGTCAGTGCACCCTCGGCCGTCGCTGCTGTTGCAACCGGCCAGCGGGTCGTGCTGCCTCTAGGCACCACGCTGAACTTCGTCCTAGCCGGCTCTCCATCGACAGCCGCACAGCCTCCGTCGATTCAGCACCCCCCGCCCGTTCAGCAGACCGCATCCGCGGCCGCGTCCAAACCGGCGGTCGCGAACCCAGCGCCCCCTCCACCCGCAGCAGCGAACGCATCGGGACCAGGGACCTGGTACCGTTGCAATGCCAGAGGTTCCACGGCGTCTCGGATGGTCGTCTATGCGACCCCATACATCCATACGACTGCATCCGTAACGACACTCGAGCAGGCCTGGACCAGATACGTGCGCCTCACATACCCGATGGATAAGTTGGTGGCCGAGGCTGAGCAATGCGAGCAATTTGGCGACTCAGCGGACCAGCGTTCCTTTGCCATGGACTACGAGGACAAGGGGTGGACCGGCCCCAATTATGACCTCACTCACGTCAACTGGACTTACACGCCGGCTGAAATCGCGGACACGAACGCGAAGCTCGCGGCGAAAGCGGCCAGCACGCCAGCGCCGGCCCCCGCGCCGCATGTGTGCCGCCCTGGGGATCGAAACCCGGTGTGCCGCCACTGAGCGCTGACTTCTTGCGCCCTCACAAAGTCCCGCGAGACCGCAACCTCCGCGGGTCATGTCTGGGTGTTTGTCGAGCGGGGTGGCCGGAACTGCTATCACGCCCGTGGGCTGTGGCGTCCCCGATCCAGGACTGATGGCATGCAGCGCGGCGGTTCCGAATTCCTCGAAGGACGTTGTGGACCCGCAGTGAGAAAGAGAGTTCTTCGGAATTTAGGTGCGCATCAACGGTACGGGCACAGATCGAGCCGACGTGCAGGGGTTGCGGCATCAACCGGAGCCAGGGAATTGTGAAGGACAATAGCAGGGTTCGGAAAGAACCGCTCAATGTCGATGGCCTCTTTTGGCAGCAGGGTATGAAGCGGAGCAAGGAGTGACGTCTTCGACCTCAGCGACCGTTTCCGTCAGTCGCACTCGATCGCAGCCAGTCGCGGGAAGTCACGGTAGGGGCAAGTCGAGCGTAAACTGCCAAATAATCCTTGGTCATGCGCTCTGCCGTAAACCGCGCCTCGAAGCGGCGGCGTATCGAGGTGCGTGACAAGGCCGATAGTCCGTTCACCGCATTTACAGCCTCGACTACGTTAGGGACGATGAATCCGGTCAGCCCGTGGTCAATCACTTCGGGCACCGAGCCGTGGTTTAGGGCAATGACCGGTGTGCCGCATGCCATCGCCTCGATCATGACTAGGCCGAAGGGCTCCGGCCAATCCCCAGTGAACAGCAGGCCAAGCGCTCCCGACAAGAAATCGGCCTTCTCGACTTCGCTAATCTCGCCGACGAATTCTACGTGCGGTAGTGCCAAAAGGGGGCGGATCTTCTCCTCGAAGTAACATTGGTCCGCCCGGTCCACCTTGGCGGCGATCTTCAACGGAAGCCCGCACCTGCCCGCGATTTCGATCGCGACGTCTACTCGCTTCTCGGGAGCGATGCGGCCGAGGAACGCGAGATAGGTCGGGATCACAAGGGTAGGTGTGAGAAGTCTCTCCGGTAATCCGTGATGCACGGTGGCGACCCAGCGGGCCCAAGGTACGGGTCGGCGCTGTGCATCAGAAACGGACACGAGCGGAACGTGCGAATTGGCACGATAGACGGGCCACAGCTCTGGCAGATCGAGCCGGCCGTGGACCGTGCTGAAGAACGGCGTCGGCTGGCACGAGAAGAGAGGGAACGGCCAGTGATCGAGATGGAAGTGGAGGATGTCAAAATCTTTGGCCGCGCGGAACACCTGTTCCAGCATCTGGAAATGATGTGCAATTGGATCGCGGACCTCCGGATCCAATCGAAGCGCGCGCGGAACCACGGGAATGAGCTGCGCTGCAGAGACGGAATCTCCGCTCGCGAACAAGGTGACGTCATGACCACGCCGGACGAGTTCATCTGTTAAGAACGAGACGACGCGCTCCGTCCCTCCGTAGAGCTTCGGCGGCACACTTTCAAACAACGGCGCGATCTGCGCGATGCGCATTGCACTGGGCTCCCCTTCGATGGCGATTTCCTTTGTGTGCGGCCGTTGTCTTCGTTTGTTTTACCGCAACTTCAGGGGATGTGCACTTCCTCCGCGGCATGTTAAAGGGACAATCGTGCGAGCGGATGCCCTAACGCCCAACTCGATCCCTTGCCGCTCATTCTTCCTCCTCGGAATCAGAGACGTAGTCCGAAGGGGTGATCGCCTCCGAGACCCCTTCCCAATGGGCGAAAAGAAAGTTCACAATCGCTTGCTCTGTCTCGTAATCTCGAGCCCAATTGATGCGATACATCATGAAGGCGGCGGCGGCGATGCTTACGGATGCCAGCGTGAATCCTAGATACCTGCCAGGGAACCAGAGGAATACCGCGGCAGCTAATGCCACGGGCATCACGAGCCCCATTTCCATATTGATCTCAATCTCCAACCCTTCTGTATTCAGGCTTGGCGCTCTCAACCTCAGCCACTGCTTGCAAAATTCGCGAACATAGCTTTCCGGAGTCCTACGTACTAATGAATCGTCGCCATTGGCTAACCCGAAGACGTTGTATTCTCCAGTAACCTCGTCAACTTCAAATTCTCCATAGACACGTCGGATTTCGTCACAAATCGCCGACAGCTTCCGGGTGGGTCTCCATCTGCGCCGCAACCAAAAATCGCTGATGGCGAACGCAAGATCGCGCGCCACGTAACCGATCGCAATAGAGACGGCGAAAATTAGTATGACAATTAGGCTTGAGATAACAGGAGAATCATATTTTTTGATCGTTTCCGTGATGTGACCGAAGATACCCTCGCCGGGAGGACCAAAAAAGAAAAAGTATGTGGATCCCATTTCTGCAAATATGAGGAACCCGGGAAACCACACTCCGAGGATGACTAAGCGCGCGTATGTTCCAAGACTCCCAATCACGCTCGCTACTTCCTTGATTGCTGTTTCCATCTATGCCTCCCTTCTTCTCAGGGCCGTTTGAGGATACCGGTCGGCGACAAAGTCTGATTTACTTACGGTGGCTGAAAAACCTGCTTTTCCGGTTTTCTCATGATGCGGCTAGCAATGATGGTCAAGCTAAATCTACTCATTCAAAGCTCGTCGAATGGTTCGTCGGCAAACTGCTATCGCATGCCTCCTAATTGAGCGTCAAAAGTGTCGGACCGTTTCCGATACTTTGTCAACGCGAGGTTGTTTACGCGACGATACCTTGACCACGGACTCCGGCGTGTCGCGGGCGCGCCGTCTCGCAATTGACGCCCTCTGTCCCGACAGAGCATGATCTGTCAACAGAAGCCTCGCTTGGCCAAGCAAAGCCTTGCCTTCCACCGACGGCCAGATCGGGCTATCCCCAAGGAAATTAATGCCGAGCAATGCGCAGACATGATCCAATCCCGGGAATCTGTTTTTTGGGTCGACAACCAACGTAGCCTCGGCGGCTAGCTTCTGCAGATCTTTGCTCCGGCGCCAACTGCTGTGCGCCAACTCGAGGACGACAGTCCCTGGGAAGAGTCTTTCAAGAGGGCTAAGGCGACGGACACATGACGCTTCCGCCAATATGATTGGGTTCCTACCCGCTGATGCACCCTTCCGCTGGAGCCTCAAGCGCGTCGGTATGGCTATGCGAGGAATTGGAAGTACTGAGGGATCGTGTCCAGTGGGACGCAACGCGAGTGCCTTCGGGCAACCCAGCCGACGCCGCGGCAATAACGAGCTACTCGATGACACTTCCCTCGCCTGCACGGACGATGAGCCCCCTGCCCGGAGGAGGGCATCCCATCCCGCAACTGCAATGTCCCAACTGAAGTTGAGTGCAAATGTTCGAGCGGCCGCAGATCGCGTGTTGAGTAGATCTGGGTCATCAAAGAGTGCCTGCAGCACTGAGGCAGCTTGACGCCGATTAATAAACTTTCGGACGAGGCCAAACTCGTCCCTCGCCCACGAGTCGCAGGGAATCGCGAACCCGTGGCCGCCAACCAGTTCCGTGCTCGCGGAATTTGCGGGGGCGATCGGCACAACTCCCGAGCTTGCCGCCTGCAGCGTGGGGAGCCCAAAGCCTTCGCCGAACGATGTCAAAATGTGGACGTCGGCCGCCGCGTAGAGACTGGCCATATCAGCCATGCTAAGACCAACAGGGTCGGCATAGCCGTGGACTCCGGTTACGAAACTTAGTCCCAGCAGTTCCATGTCGGCGCGCAGATTGTAGCGATATGACTCTGCGTCTTCTTGGCCCGATTCTGCAGTGTGCAAATGAAACACAAGTCTGTCGCGAGGAATTTTGAGCTGTCGAATGATATCGAGCGTGCGTGGGATCAGCTTTCGTCGATGATTGCGTACATCCGAGAAGACGACGAATTTGCCCTCATAGCCGAAGCAGCGCTTCGCATCCTCCTTGCTTTGAGGCGGGCGAAACAACTCCGTATCGCATCCGTGAGGTATGAGTGTTGCGCCGATACCGCACCGAGCGGTCGCCGCAAGTCCGAACTCGCTCATGGTGACCGCGAGATCAGCTTTCGACAGGACACGCACCCAATCTTTTGGAAGGCTACCGTCGGGAAGAGCGCCATCCACCGGGTAGTAAAGACACCACCGAGTACCGCTAGCAGAAAGGAAGTTCTGGATATCGTCAGCGGCCAGGTAGCTGAGCCACGGGATGTCGCCGAGGGTGACTAGGTAATGAGGCCTGAATTCGGCGACATACTTCGCGATCGCAGAGGCTGCCCCAGTCGGAGAGACGGGACACGGCTTCACTTGAAGCCCCAGGTATGTCGTCGCTTCGCCTGACCACCAGCCTAGAACCAGGATTTCATATCCCAGAGCGGCTAGGCGCTTGCAAATTTCGCAGGTTACGTAGCCGAAGCCACTCGGACGACACGGCGTATCAGACATCCAGAGTATTCTTGTCATCCTAGACTGCCGTAGCCAAAACTAACCTCTTAACATCGCACGAAGTACCCACACCCCGCGTACACGCGCGAAACGGCCGTGGAAACGGTCAATGGGCTGCCGTCCAGGTCCAGCGCGTAATCTCACGGTCGGCTCGGCACCCCAACTGGATCTGTCGCCGAGCGTTTCGGACGGTTGTGCCTTCAGTTTGCGTCAACCCGCGATGGCGGCTAGCTATTGCTGGGGTAGTGACAGAAATGCGACTGGCAGCGTTTATCGATGCTACACGGTAGCTGGCTTTGCGACACCTCTGGTGGCACGACAATGCTGCGAAAGCTATTGCAGGTACGATCGTGAATAACAAGTCCATGGAGCAAACTCTGACAGACGCGCTCGGGTCCAGGCTCCTCGAAGTGGTACGCTCGCCAGTGTGACGTGAGTGTGACGCACACCCCGAAACTTCGGGATACAAGACGGCACAAGAGAGGCTCGGGCACGTATTCCGCGCGCAGCGGCTGATCACTGAGTCCAGGCGAATTACCTAGACGAATCAAAGGTTTGAGGCGCTCCGGAAGGGGAAAGGATGGAGCCGATGAACGGATTTGAACCGTTGACCTACTGATTACGAATCAGTTGCTCTACCAACTGAGCTACATCGGCGTTTCCACTTTATTTTACAGAGTGCGGTGTGAACCCGCAAAGGCTTCGTGGCAATCGCGAAGCCCATTTGTTTTGTAGGACAATAGAAGTTTGGGCCGAACCCTACCGTCTTGCGGCACATCCAAGCCGATAGCCTGCGGATGGCATGAGACGGGCAGGCGGACCCGGCAGGAGAAGTGGACCACATGGCTGAAGAGAGCGCAACGCGAGTCGTTGGAATCGATCTCGGAACTACGAACTCGCTTGTGGCATTCATGCAGGGCGATCTGCCCACCATCATCCCGGGCGAGGACGGTGACCGGCTCGTTCCGTCTGTAGTGGCCTTCGATCAGAATCGAGGCGTTGTGGTGGGCAATGCGGCGCGAGCGACGCTGCTAAGTGATGCCTCGAGCGCTGTCTACTCGGCGAAGCGTTTGATGGGACGTGGCATCGATGATTTCCAGAACGAATTGCGTCTGTTTCCGTTCAAGCTGGTGCCGGGACTCGAAGCCGGCGACGTGCTGAAGCTCGAGGTGGGCGGTCTGCAACTCACGCCGCCGGAGATCTCGGCTTATGTCCTGCTCCAACTGAAGAAGAATGCCGAGCGGTTTTTCGCTGCGCCCGTCACGAAGGCCGTCATCACTGTGCCGGCATACTTCAACGATGCGCAGCGCCAGGCCACCAAGGACGCGGGCCGCATTGCGGGACTGGAGGTGCTGCGGCTGGTCAACGAACCAACAGCCGCCGCGCTGGCCTACGGGCTGGATAAAAATCGTGACGGTTTGATCGCCGTGTATGACTTCGGTGGCGGCACCTTCGACATCTCTATTCTCAAGCTGCATGAGGGCATCTTCGAGGTGATCGCAACCGGCGGGGATACACACCTCGGCGGGGACGACATAGACAATGCGCTCATCGCTGTGGCGCTGGATGACATCGCGGGCGACGCGGAGCTCCGAGCAGCCGATCTTATCGCCAACCCTTCGGGTGAACTGATTCAGTCCGTGCGCAAAGCTGTCATTGAAGCGAAGGTTGCGCTCTCCGATGCCCAGTCAGCGAAGATGCAACTCATGCTTCCGAACGGGAAGGAGTATGCGCGTGAGATCACACGCGAGCAGTTTGAGCAGCTTGCGAGCGGCGTCATCGCACGTACGGCCGCGCCGTGCAGGCAGGCACTCAAGGACGCTGCTGTCACGCCGGAACAGATCGATGAAGTGGTGTTGGTCGGCGGCTCGACCAGAATCCCCGCGGTGCGCAAGCTGGTCGATGATCTGTTCCAACTCTCTGCGCGCGGCAAGCAGCCACACACTGAGCTGAATCCGGACGAAGTGGTTGCACTGGGAGCCGCAGTGCAGGCGCAGATCCTCGCTGGTGGATCGAAGGCGACGGAAGACCTGCTGCTGCTGGATGTGACGCCGCTCTCGTTGGGTATCGAAGCGCTGGGGGGCGTTGTGGCGAAGATCATCCAGCGGAACTCAACCATCCCCGCAAGTGCCACCGAGCACTTCACGACCGGTGTAGAGGGCCAAACGAATGTCGCGATCCATGTTGTCCAGGGAGAGCGCGAGCTTGCGAAGGATTGTCGCTCTCTCTCGCGGTTCGACCTGAAGGGCATTCCGCCCATGGCTGCCGGACTGCCGCGTATTGAGGTGAAGTTCCTGATTGATGCGAACGGCATTCTGCACGTCAGCGCGCGTGAGCAGCGAAGCGGGAAGGAAGCAGAGATTGAGGTAAAGCCCACCTACGGACTCACGGATGAGCAGGTGGAATCCATGATCCTGTCCTCCTTTGACAATGCAGAGGCAGACATTGAGGCGCGTCAGCTGATTGAGGCGAAGAACGAAGCGGAGACCATCCTGAGCGCAGTGCAAAAGGGAAAGCGTCACGAGGCCTGGCAGAAGCTCTCGTTCGACGAAATCCAGAAGATCAAAGCCGCCGAGGACGAGTTGAAGGCGTCGGTGGAGGGCGGCAACTACCGAATCATCCGGCAGAGCATCGAGCAGCTCGACAAAACAACGCGCCGCTTCGCAGAAGTGATGATGGATATGGAAGTGATGGGCGCGATGAAGGGCCAAACGATGCAGTCCGCAGGGGAGAGCATCGGTGCCGGACCCACGGCGCCTCACCCGTTTGCTCCGGCAGAGTTTAGTGAGAGCGGCGGCGATGCGGCGGCTGAGGCCGACCATCCGGACCGAAAGAGTTCGCCGGATTCGAAGCTGTGAGATTTCGAGTCATAGAATGGAGCATATGGTTGACCAAGCAACAAGTTCGTCTGAAATTGATCTTTCCAAGCCCCCGGCAGAGGGGATCGTTCGTGTTACGTTCCTTCCGCAGGGGCGGACCGTCGAATTTCCCTTCGACTCGCTGCCCTACGAGGGGCACGGTGAGCCAATGTCATTTCTGGATGTCGCAGAGAACTTCGGCGTGTTTCTTGACCATGCCTGCGGTGGGGTCTGCGCGTGCACAACCTGCCACATCCATATCCGCGAGGGTGACTCCGGAATCAGTGAGCCTGAGGACAAGGAACTGGACCGCCTGGAGCAGGCCGCCGGAATTGAGCTGAACTCAAGACTTGGTTGCCAAGCTGTGATTGAGAAGCCCGGAGCGTACGTGGTGGAGATTCCCAAGTGGAATCGCAACTATGTGCAAGAGGGCAAGCCTGCCCATGGACCGGGCAGTTAGCGGGTTGCGCTTCACGTTCCGGATACATTGCGC
>Ga0207705_10003077_pt1 | contig 12717 bp, 9 predicted proteins | sample KBSC13metaG_FD_184314 | JGI IMG/M metagenome (GOLD analysis project Ga0207705, IMG submission 184314) | Corn rhizosphere microbial communities from Kellogg Biological Station, Michigan, USA - KBS C1-3 metaG (SPAdes) (version 2) | ecosystem: Host-associated > Plants > Roots > Rhizosphere > Soil ...
GGCATGTTCCTTCCCTGCCCTCCGCAGTGCATTCTGCAGGAGAGCGGCGTGGAGTGGGAGCGGCAGGGTCGCTGTAGCCCAGGCGGAGAATCATCTGCGGATAGCCCGCCTTCTCTATCACCTGTCCTACCTGCGAACGCAGTTCTGCCACCTCGATCGGAGCGTTCAAAAAGGAGGCGGAGATCCCTTCGGCAGTCGTTGCGAGCAGCAGGGTCGAGAGCGCCTGTCCGACCGCCAGCCAGTCGGCGGGAGTATCCTCCTTTGAACCCAGCACGATCAGCAGCGGAGAGTTGATCGCCAACTGTTTGTCGCGCGCCGCGAAGAGCACGCCGGTATCGAAGGTGCGCACAAGAAACGGCCCGATATCCGCGATCAAGCCCGGCATTCCCAGAGACGCTCCCGGAATGCCGTCGTTCGGCTGAGGAGACGAACCTTCATTGGAACGGATCCAGTGGGCTAATTCGCGCCGAAACCGGCAGTCCGCGACCTGATCTCGATCTGCATGGGCAATGAGGTTCGCCAGCGCCTCCCGCTCCTTTCCATCAGGAACCACTTTGAGCCAGACCTGGGGCGGGATCTCCAGCCAATCGAGATCCGTCAGGACCTCTGCCGGCACTCGCTCCGGGCGGAAGGGTTTGCGATTGGTATGCCGTGCAAACAGACTTTGGAACTGAGACTCATCATGCGCATCGGGAACATGGGGCTGCCCGAGGCCGACGCGGGCGAGTAAATCCCTGTCGGTGGGATTGGGAAACGTCTGCACCTCTCCGGCATAGCCGAATCGGCGCAGCGCGATCTGGAGATGTCCCAGAGCAGCGCCGCAACTGATGAGCAACTCCCGATCCTGAGGATCGATGACCGGCAGCGCTCGGGAGCGGTCTGCGATCAGGTCTACGTGATCGGCAGCCAGTCGAAATAGCCAGGGCTGGCTGTTATGGCTGGAAGGAGCGAGGACCGCATACTCCAGCAGAAAGCGCAGTTTCTCCTGCGCGGTGCCTGTAGTCGGGAAATCTCCGGCAGGGCGATAATGAACTCCAAGCGTTTCGTTCACGGCGATAACTCCTCAACATCGGTGTGCTGCCTTTATGATAACGTGAAGCGCTTGCAGACCTGTCCACGAATCGACGGATTGTAGAGCGACGGTTATCGTTTTACACAACCCGCCATTTCGCGGATAGAGCGCTATGAGAAAGCCCTTATAATGGAAGGCAATAGGAAAGGAGACCACTATGTTCGACAATATTCTCGTCTGCTGTGACGGCTCGGAGCAGTCGCTTCAAGCCACGCGGCTGGCCGCAGCGCTGGCCCGAAGGCATCCCTGCCGTATCACGCTGCTCTATGTCCTCAACCTCAACGCCATTATTCCGCCGTCGATAGGAGAGTGGGCAGGTCCGGCCGGCCCGCGAGCGGTCGCCCACTATCAGGATCGCGTACGCGTAGCGATTGAACAGCCGGCAGCCAAGCTCCTCTGTGAGGCGGGGGTGGAGTATCAGTGGCGGCTTGTCATCGGACATCCGGTCGAAAAGATCCCGGAGGTCGCCAGGGAGATAGGAGCCGATCTTATCGTGCTGGGAAACCGTGGACTGGGTATGTTGAAGCGCACGCTTCTGGGCAGTGTCTCGGATGGAGTTCTGCATCACGCGCCCTGTTCCGTCTTGATCGTTCGCGGTGAGAACGCTCCCCACGGGGCGGCAGGCTTCGAGCATATCCTGTTTGCTTCGGATGGATCCGAAAGCGCCGATCGCGCCGGGGAGGCTGCCGTAGCCATGGCTCAGGCCTTCGCGACTTCTCTCCGGGCGCTCCATGTCGTCGAGCCGTTCGCCTTCGGACCGGTTCTGTCGGATGAGGACTATGCACTGATGACGACTACGGATCCGGAAGTCGTTGCAAAACACTACCTGGACCATCTGCGCAGCAGTATGCGGGCTCTCATCGCGGCCAACGGCGTCTACTGCACTTTCCATCAGGCGCGCGGCGATGCCGAAGAGACCATCGTCCGTTTCGCGGACGAGCAGAATTCCGACCTGATCGTGATGGGCAGTCGCGGCCTTGGCGGCTTTGAGAGGATGCTGCTGGGCAGCGTCTCCACCTATGTCGCGCACTATGCGCACTGTCCGATACTGATCGTGCGCTGAAAGCCTATCTGAAGTTGCATCGCTGGGGTGGGCGTCGCCACGGCATGTCTATGCCGATACCAGTCAGCCGGTCGCCGAAACCGCGCACCGGATCCTGGAGCGTTTTATAGCACAATCCCCCGTTTCGCGGATGGAACCTGACGACGAGTACGCTAAAATCCACTAAGGCTCGTTCGTAACGTTCACTTTGGGGGAAAGATCATGTTTCACAAAATTATTCTCGGCTCCGACGGTTCAGAGGGTGCGCGCAATGCGGCTCTGCTGGCCTCCGAATTCGCGAAACGCTTCGAATCACAGGTTGTGGTGGTAAATGCGTTCGATATCTCCTTTGCGGCCGCAGGCGATATGGGACCCTGGTCGCTCTCTGTCACCCCGGAGATCATGCAGGAGTGCATGGAGGGAGAGCGCGCCGCCGCAGAGAACGCCATCAAGCCTCTTCTGGAGACACTGCAGCCTTCCTATCAGATGGTTCAGGAGTTGGGCCATCCCGTAGACGCGATTCTCTCGGTCGCACAGCGGGAACACGCGGACCTGATCGTGGTCGGCAGTCGAGGGCTGAGCGGGCTGAAGGAGATCTTCCTGGGCAGCGTCTCGCATGGCATTCTGCATCACGCGCACTGCCCGGTCCTGATCGAGCGTGGAGAACCCAGACCCATCCAGCGGATTCTGTTCGCTTCGGACAGTTCCGCTGGAGCCTGGAAAGCGGCGGAAGCGGCTTGCGAACTGGGCGCAGGATTCAACGCCTGTTTGACGGTGCTGATGGTGCATGAACCTGTCGGAAGAGCGCAGAAGTCGGCAGGCGAGCCGCATCCGGTCAGTACTCCGGAGGAGTTACAAGAATACGAACGTCGCCGACCGTCCCTGGAAGCGGGTATGGAAGAGTCGGCAAAAGAGACCGGCGCTACGTTCCAGATCTGCCAGGAGGAGGGACATCCCGGGGAGACGATCGTGCGCTTTGCCGCCGAGAAGGAATACGATCTGATCGTGATGGGAAGCCGCGGACTGGGCAAATTTGAGCGATTGCTGCTGGGAAGCGTCTCGAACTACGTCGCGCACCACGCCTCCTGCCCGGTGCTGATTGTACGCTGATTGCCGGCGCTCAAAGGTGAAATTTCAGGAGTTTGTGATGTCTGCACAGAATCGACTTCCTCTCGCGCTGCTTGTCGCAGGCGGCGCTGTGACTTCCGCTCTTGCGTATCGCTATCTCCTCCGCCCCTGGTACCTGCGCTGGGGAGCGACGGATGCAGAGGCTGATGGTCCGCTGCCCGGAGACGACTTTGTCGAAGCGCCGCAGCATCAGGACACCCACGCCGTCACCATCGATGCACCGCCAGAAGAGGTCTGGCCCTGGCTGGTTCAGATCGGGCAGGACATCGGGCAGGACAAGGGCGGCTTCTATAGCTACACCTGGCTGGAGAATCTGGTCGGCTGCCGTATGCGAAATGCCGACACGATCCTGCCCGCCTATCAGCGCCTGCACGCGGGAGATACGGTGCGCCTGCACCCGACCGCACCGCCGATTCCGGTCGGGCAGATCGAATCGGGGCACTCCCTCGTTCTCGGCCAACATGAGGACAGGGAACGCGACCCTCTGGGCGGTACATGGGCGTTTGCGCTTCAGCCCGAGGGTAGATCGAGAACACGTTTGCTTGCCCGCAGTCGCTGGACATGGCGTCCTGGGCTGTGGAACTGGATCGGCTACTATCTCCTCCTGGAGCCTGCCCACTTTATCATGGAGCGTAAAATGCTACTGGGAATCAAGGCGCGCGCGGAGAGGCACAGTCGAAGACAGGGAAGGCCCGCGGTTTCGATCGATCCCACCGTTTGAGGCGTTCTCCGGCAGACGATGGCGCGTTCCTCGACTAAAATAGGACATGTCTCTGAAACGAACGTCTGTTAGAAGCCTCCAGCCTGGCGAGCAAAGAGGAACTTCTGAGAAAGGAACTGTGCATTCCGATAACGAAAAGGAGACGCAGGCTCTGTTCCTTAACGAAACCTGAAGAGAACGAAGGAGGCGAGTGATGAGCGCAGAGACAGACGCAACCGTATCCGTAATGCTGGTCGATGATCATGCGATCTGGCGGGGTGGCGTGCGCAGCATGCTGGAGGAGACCGAGTTCGAAGTCGTCGGGGAAGCCTCCTCCGGACGCGAAGCGCTGGCTGTTGCGCGTCAGGTGAACCCTCGCCTGGTGCTGCTCGATATTCGTATGGCAGGCGGCGACGGCCTCGACGCCTTGGTCGCGCTCAAGCAGGAGTTTCCGCGCATGGCCATCGTGATGCTCACCACCTACGACAATCCGACCTATATGGCACGAGCGGTCGCGGGCGGCGCTGCAGGCTATCTGCTCAAAGGGGTGGAGCAGGAGGAGATGCTGGAAGCGCTTCGCGCGGTGGTCGAGGGCGATACCCTGCTCTCGCCCAAGGAACTGGTGCGCGCCCTGCGGGATGTCAGCGACACGGCGATAGGTTCTCCGGATCTGATCGAGCCCCTTACGGGACGGGAAGAGGAGGTGCTGCGGCTGCTCTCGACGGGGCTCTCCAACCGGGATATCGCCACCGTCCTCTTTGTGGCCGAAAGCACAATTAAAACGCATATCGAACACATCTTGAGCAAACTTGGCGTCTCTGACCGTGTCCAGGCCGCCGTCTGGGCCGCGCGACACGGCGCTGCCGCCAATTTAGAATAAGGGCAGCCAACCCTTCCGCATTGCTTTGGCGTCGAGCCGATCTCCAGCGAGACCGGCTTTTTCACGCGCTACAATCCGTCCTTTGGCGGACGTCATCAGCGGCTTCTTCCTCTATACTAGGGACGTGCAAGCCGGTATCTAAAGCGGTGCAGGCCGGACAAGGATGACGTTGGCGCTGTTAGGGGTACAGAGGAGGATAACCGAGGTGATAAGCGTGGACGGAAAATCGATACGGTGCGATGGAACAGGCTGCCAGGCGGTCACTGCCCAACCGGTTGCGCTGCGTTCCCAACTGATGCCCTCTCACCTCCGCAGGCCGGCCGCAGAAGGATGGCTATTCATTACCGGCAACGGTCCGGGACGGCATTTTTGCCCGCGCTGCGCCGCGATGCAGTTAGGATCTCTGATCGACCAGCAACGGGAGAAACGGCTCTGAGGGGCAGCACACAGAGAGCGGGGAGAAGACATTAGCCCCTGGCATTTCTGAATCCTTATTCACCCTCCGTTGAGGGTGTTTCCAAAGCAGGCACAACGGCCCGAATGCAGGTGCCTTCCCCTGGTCTGCTCTGCAGATGGAAGCTGCCTCCCAGCAGGAGCATGCGTTCGCGCATACTGTGCAGTCCCACACGTCCGTTCTGCTGCGGCGTCTTCTCCGGATGGAACCCCTCGCCCCAGTCCCGCACCTCCAGCATCAGTTGCGCCGCGCCGGTCTGCACCTCGGTCGAAGCGATCAAAGTGACCGCTACTTTGGACGTACGCGCGTATTTCCGGGCGTTGGTGAGACCCTCCTGCACCACACGATACAGCGCGGTTTCCAGAGTGCCCTCAAAGCGACGTCCCGTCAGATTGTGGCGGAACTCGACCTCTTGCCAGTCCGCCCGCTGCTTCTCTTCTTCTACCAGTTGCTCCAGAGCGCCTACCAGCCCCAGATCGTCCAGGGCCAGGGCACGCAGGCCATTCACCAGACGGCGCGATTCTGTCACCGCCTCTTTGAGAAGGTGCATGCCCTGTTCCAGGGCGCGGTCGGCGCGCGCCTCGTTCCCTTTGCGGCGCGCGGTTCGAAAGCTCTCGAAATGCGCGTGCGAGGCCATCACAAACTGGGTGAGGCCGTCGTGCAGGTCGTAGGCCACTGCCTTGCGCTCCGCCTCCTGCGCCTCGATCAATCCGCGCACCAGATCGCGCTGGCGCGTCAGGGTGTGGAGATTCTGGATCGCGACCGCCGTGTAGGCCCCTAGGGCCTGCACGGCCACCTGATCCGATTCCGTAAAGGCCGAGCCTCCCTCTTTATCGGTCAGATAGAGCGCGCCCAGTGTCGTCTCGCCCTGAACGATCGGCACGCCGAGAAAGCTCTGCATGGGAGGATGATTCGGCGGAAATCCCGCCGCATTCGGATGTTCGTTCAGTCGATCGATGCGGAGAGGCTCTTTCCCGCGCAAAAGCAGGCCCAGCACTCCGCGCCCGACCGGAGGAGCGCCCAGAGCGATCACCTGCTCGGGTTCCAAACCTACCGTGATAAATTCCATCAGATCGCGCGTCCCTGGCTGCGCGACCCCTAACGCCGCATAGCGGGCTCTGGAGAGGCGGCGCGCGGCCTCCGCAATGCTGCGCAGCGCTTCTACACCGGTACGACTCACGAGGATGTCCAGCGCGACTCTATTGGCGGTATCGAGCATCAAAGAGCGTGTCGCCGCCTCGGTATGGAGCTGTGCCATATGGTCTTCGATGCGTTTGGATTCTGTAATGTCTCTGGCGATGGTCGAGGCGCCGATGATGCTGCCGTCCGGGGTCTTGATAGGGGAGATCTGCATGGAGACTTCTATCCGTGTGCCGTCTTTGCAGAGACGGACGGTTTCAAAGGCGGGGATCGATTCACCACGCTGCAGGCGCAGGAAGATGTCGGCCAGCTCGTCGGTTCGCTCCGGCGGGACCATAAAGTCCAGCTTTCGGCCGATCACTTCTCCGCGCAGATAGCCATAGAGACGTTCGGCGCCGCCATTCCAGCTTGTGATGACGCCGTTCAGGGTCTTACTGAGAATGGCGAGATCCGAACTCTCCACAATGGCCGCCAGATGGAGGTGATAAGTCTCTTCCGAATCCATGCGCGCGTCCCTCCGAACGGAAGCAAGATAGCTTCATTATGTCATAACCGGCCTCGGTTTTCTCTCCGGATGCAACGTGGTTCGCGATACCAGGGCATTTTTGCGCACAATCAGTCGTTTGGCGGATAGATTCTTGCGTCTTCTTCCCTATAATAGAGCCATTGCAATCGGAAAGGTATCTGATCATGAGTACAAGCGATGCCGGAACACATATCCAATGCGATGGGGCCGATTGTCAGGCGATCGCTTTGCTTCCTGTCGCGCTGCGCCACCAACTCCTTCCGAGCGCCTGGGCCGCTGCCGGCGCAGAGGGATGGCTCTTTATCAGCGGCAGCAGCGTCGCCCGGCACTTCTGCCCGCGCTGTGCCTCGGCGCAGTTAGATTACATAGCCGACAATACCAATGGCGCTTAGGCGCTTCGAAGTGAGGAAAAACGATGTTTAACTCGTCGTACGCTGAAAGAGAAATCCTGTGGACTCGGCAGGGTAATACGTACGACTTTAGTTAACTAGGGTAGTATAGCTTAGAGCGCCAGGAGATGTTTTATTCTACAAGCTATCGTCAAGGAATCGAACCAACCATCCCACACTCCGCCGGTCGCTCCCTTCTGGAGCCTGCGTGGCGACGTGTTGCTGAGTCAACTGCAGTCGTCGCTTGTGGGGTTGAGCAGGGAAGAGGCGGCGCGGCTCTCGGAATCCGTTGTGGATCGTCGTCTCGGGGGACGGCAGCGTACGGCGCCGTGGGCGCTGCTGCTCTCGCAGTTTAAAAGCCCGATCATTCTGTTACTGCTCTTTGCGGCGGGGCTTTCGATGTTTCTCGGGCAGCATACCGAGGCGGTGATCATCTTTCTGATCGTGTTTGTCAGCGGCATGCTCGGCTTCTGGCAGGAGCATAGCGCGACCAATGCGGTAGAGAAACTGCTGGAAGTCGTCCAGATCAAAGCGTGTGTGCGCCGTGAGGGCAAAACGGAGGAGATCGCACTGGACGCGATCGTGCCGGGAGACATCGTGCTGCTCAGTGCAGGCGACGTCATTCCCGGCGACTGTCTGGTTCTGGAATCCAATGTCCTGACGGTGGACGAAGCGGCGCTGACCGGGGAGACCTTTCCCGCCGAGAAATCGCCCGCAACCGTTCCCGCCGAGACCGCGCTCAGCCACCGTACCAATACGCTCTACATGGGCACGCACGTCATCAGCGGCACAGCGACGGCGGTTGTGGTCCATATCGGGAAAGATACGGAGTTCGGCGGCCTCTCCGAGAAGCTGCGCGCCCGCCCCACCGAAACGGAGTTCGAGCACGGCATCCGTCGTTTCGGTTATCTGCTGATGGAACTGACGCTGCTGCTGGTCCTCGGCGTCTTCGCCATCAATGTCTATCTGCACAAGCCGGTCCTCGAATCGTTTCTCTTCGCGCTGGCCCTCGCCGTCGGTCTCACCCCCCAACTGCTGCCCGTCATCATCAGCGTCAATCTGGCCCATGGGGCGCGAAAAATGGCGGCGGCGAAGGTCATCGTCAAGCGGCTGGCCTCCATCGAGAACTTCGGCAGCATGGACGTCCTCTGCTCCGATAAGACCGGCACACTGACGGAGAGCACCGTCCTGCTGCACTCCGTTCTGGACGCGGACGGCGCGGAGTGCCCCCGCGCACTACTCTTCGCCACGCTCAATGCGACGCTTCAGACGGGATATGCCAACCCCATCGACGAGGCGATCTGCGCCCATGGGCAGATCGATCTCACCGCCTATCGCAAAACAGGCGAAGTGCCCTACGACTTTACCCGGAAGCGTTTGAGCGTCGTGGTAGAGCAGGGGGAGCAGCGCTTCGTGATCTCCAAAGGCGCTCTGACCAACATCCTGGCGGTCTGCACGCAGGTGGAATCGGCGCAGGGTGTCTGTACGGACATCCAGCCTGTTATGGAACAGATCCGCAAGCGTTATGAGTCCTTCTGCAACCAGGGCTTTCGCACGCTGGGGATCGCCTATCGCTCGCTGCCTCCGACCGTGGCGGGAGCGGGTGGGGACACGGCGGCGGTTACCAAAGAGTGTGAGACTGCGATGGTCTTTCTGGGATTCCTGGTGCTGGAAGCGCCCCTCAAGGCAGGCGCATCCGAGGCGATCACCCGGCTGCAGCAGCTCGGAGTCGCCCTCAAGATCATCACCGGAGACAACGCGATCGTGGCGGCCAGTATCAGCCGGCAGGCGGGCCTTCCCGACCCGCAGCTTCTTACCGGCGGCGAGTTGGCACAGATGAGTGAGGCGGCTCTGCGCCGGCGTGTGGGCCGCGTCAATATCTTTGCAGAGGTCGAGCCCAACCAGAAGGAGCCATCATCCTTGCGCTACGCAAGGCGGGCCATGTGGTGGGCTATATGGGCGATGGAATCAACGATGTCTCCGCTCTGCATGCAGCCGATGTCAGCCTCTCGGTCGCGGAGGCGGTGGATGTGGCGAAGGAGGCCGCCGATATCGTGCTGCTCGAACAGGATCTGGGCGTCCTGGAGAAAGGGATCCTCGAAGGGCGCACCACGTTTGCGAACACTCTAAAATACGTCTCTATGGCGACGAGCGCGAACTTCGGGAATATGTTCAGCATGGCGGGCGCGTCCCTGTTTCTCTCCTTCCTGCCGCTGTTGCCGACGCAGGTTCTCCTGACCAACCTGATCACCGACTTCCCGGAGATGACGATCGCAGGTGATAGCGTGGACGAGGAGATGGTGAACGTGCCGCGCCGCTGGGACATGAAGTTCATCGTTCGGTATATGGTCGTGTTCGGCCTGATCAGTTCGGTTTGTGACTATCTCACCTTCGGCGTCCTGTTGTTTATGCTGCATGCCAGCCCCGCCCAGTTTCGCACCGGCTGGTTTGTCGAAAGCGTTGTGTCCGCTGCCGTGATCGTGCTGGTGATCCGAACCCGGCGGCCCTTTTTTCGTAGTAGACCCAGTAAGGCGCTGCTCACCACAACGCTGGCGGTTGTGGTCGGAGTGCTGCTCCTGCCCTATCTGCCACTCGGTCGTATGTTCGGTCTGGTGCCGCTCACGCCGCTCTTTATGGCGACACTGGCCGCTATCATGCTGTTCTACGTGGGAACGACTGAGATCGCCAAAACGTTTTTCTATCGAAACGTGCGTCCACTCGGAAGCCGTACCTGAATAGATGCCATGCGTTCTGATAAGCGAGCGATGGGTTGCACTCATTCGCCCGATGCCCCCTGATTGTAAGGAGAATTTCGATGTCATCCCTGCTGGAGAACCGACCGCCTGCCGCGCCCGTGCAGTCTGCGCCTCTCGATCCGACGGAACTGACGCGCATGAACGCCTACTGGCGCGCGGCCAACTATCTCTCGGTCGGGCAGATCTACCTGCTGGACAACCCCCTGCTTCAAGAGCCGCTGACGCGCGCCCACGTCAAGCCCCGCCTGCTCGGCCACTGGGGCACGACGCCGGGTCTGAACTTTATCTATGTGCATATGAATCGGATCATCAAGAAGCACGATCTCAATGCCATCTACATCGCCGGCCCCGGTCATGGCGGACCCGGCATCGTGGCCAACACCTACCTGGAAGGCACCTACAGCGAGGTCTATCCCAACATCCCGCAAACGAAGCAGGGCATACAGAAACTGTTCAAACAGTTCTCGTTCCCCGGCGGCATCCCAAGCCATGCCGCTCCCGAAACGCCGGGATCGATGCATGAAGGCGGCGAACTGGGGTATGCGCTCTCCCATGCCTTCGGAGCCGCGTTCGACAATCCGGACCTGTTTGTCTGCTGCGTTATCGGCGATGGCGAGGCGGAGACCGGACCACTGGCGGCCAGTTGGCACTCCACCAAGTTTCTCAATCCGGCCCGGGACGGCGCGGTGCTGCCCATTCTGCACCTCAACGGCTACAAGATCGCCAACCCGACGCTCCTCGCCCGCATGACCGATGCCGAACTGGAGCATCTGTTTATTGGCTACGGCTACAAACCCTACTTCGTAGAGGGGGAAGACCCCGAGCCGACGCACCAGGCGATGGCGGCCACCCTGGATACCATTACGCAGGAGATTCAGGCGATCCAGCAGGCGGCGCGCGAGCAGGGAGTGACGACGCGGCCGCAGTGGCCGATGATCGTTCTGCGCACCCCTAAAGGCTGGACCGGCCCGAAAACGGTGGATGGACTGAAGGCCGAGGGTTTCTGGCGTTCGCATCAGGTGCCGATTCCGGACATGAAGACCGAAGCGCATCTCCAGCAGTTGGAAGAGTGGATGCGGAGCTACAAGCCCGAAGAGCTTTTCGATGCGAACGGCGCCCTGCTTTCCGAACTGGCGGACCTCGCCCCGAAAGGGGATCGCCGCATGGGTGCCAATCCCCACACCAACGGCGGCCTGCTGCTCAAGGACCTGCATCTGCCCGACTTCTGCGCCTATGCCGTGGAGGTTGCCAAACCCGGAACGACCCTCGGGGAGGCGACGCGGGTGATGGGATTGTTCCTGCGGGACGTGATGAAGCAGAACGAGGAGGCGCGGAACTTCCGCGTCGTCGGACCGGACGAGACCGCCTCGAACCGACTGGGCGCGGTGCTGGAGGAGACGGATCGCGTCTGGATGGAGCCGATCCTGCCCTACGACGATCATCTTTCGGTCGATGGGCGTGTGATGGAGATCCTGAGCGAGCATACCTGTCAGGGCTGGATGGAGGGCTATCTGCTCACCGGGCGACACGGCGTCTTCAACTGCTACGAGGCGTTCATCCACATCGTCGATTCGATGTTCAATCAGCACGCGAAGTGGCTGAAGTCGATCCGTCACATCGAATGGCGTCGCCCGCTGGCCTCTTTGAACTACCTGCTCACCTCCCATGTCTGGCGGCAGGACCACAACGGATTTTCGCATCAGGATCCCGGCTTTATCGATCATGTCGTCAACAAGAAGGCGGAGGTCGTGCGGGTCTACCTGCCGCCGGACGCAAATACCCTCCTCTCGGTCACCGATCACTGCCTACGCAGCCGCAACTATGTCAATGTGATCGTCGCGGGCAAGCAGCCTGCCCTTCAGTATCTGGACATGGATGCGGCCGTCAAGCACTGCACGCGCGGCGTCGGGATCTGGGAGTGGGCGAGCAACGATCAGGGAGGCGAGCCGGATGTGGTGATGGCCTGTGCGGGCGACGTGCCCACCCTGGAGACCCTGGCCGCTGTCTCCATTCTACGGGCGCACTGCCCCGAACTGAAGATCCGGGTCATCAATGTGGTCGATCTGATGAAACTGCAGACCGACACCGAACACCCGCACGGACTGAGTGACGCCGATTTCAACAGCCTCTTTACGACCAACAAGCCGATCCTCTTCGCCTATCACGGCTATCCCTGGCTGATCCACCGCCTGACCTATCGGCGCACCAATCATGGCAATCTGCATGTGCGCGGCTACAAGGAAGAGGGAACGACCACGACGCCCTTCGATATGTGCGTCCTCAACGATCTGGACCGCTACCATCTGGTCATGGACGTCATCGACCGCGTGCCCTCGCTGGGCTACAAGGCGGCGTATCTAAAGCAGGAGATGCAGAATAAACTGATCGAACACAAGCACTATGTGCGCGAACGCGGCGAGGATATGCCCGAAATCCGCGACTGGGTGTGGCCGCTTTAAGAGCGTTCAAACATATCCTGTAAATCCTGTAATCCTGTTCAAGAAAATGCATTTTAGACAGGATTAACAGGATTAACAGGATTACATGCGGGGTGTTGTGCCTTTGCTGAACAGGCGCTAAGTATGGTGTCGTGAGGGGGCCGTGATGAATATTCTCGTGTTGAACGCTGG
>Ga0207705_10003078_pt1 | contig 12715 bp, 7 predicted proteins | sample KBSC13metaG_FD_184314 | JGI IMG/M metagenome (GOLD analysis project Ga0207705, IMG submission 184314) | Corn rhizosphere microbial communities from Kellogg Biological Station, Michigan, USA - KBS C1-3 metaG (SPAdes) (version 2) | ecosystem: Host-associated > Plants > Roots > Rhizosphere > Soil ...
CCGCATGGGCCTGTTGGACCGACAAGACTTTCTTCATCTCTCGCCAGTGCGCATACTGCGCTCGCTTCACCGAGTCAGGATCCTCGTAGCCCTGCAGCCAGAAGCGGAACCAGTCGAGGTTGCGCTCGTAGGCAGCCAACTTATGCCTAGGCTGGAACTTTGTGTGCGGCTCATTTGGGTATACATAAAGATCCGCCAGGTTCTTCCTGATCATGGGGATGACGTAGTCGGTCGCCTGCATATACTCCTGCTCGGGCATTTGAAAGAGAAACGGCGCAGATATCCTGTCCAAGTTGTACACCGGAGAAAGCACATGCCATCGTCGTGGCGTTTTCGCAGGGGAGCCCAGTCCCCAGAGATACTTCAATCCGCTTGTAAACACGTCCCCTTTCATGGATCCAAACAGATAGTAATTAGGCGATACCGATGGGGAAGTGACTGAGGCTGCCGCCAGAAGCCGCGACTTCATTGCGACCCACACCGTGACCTCGCTTCCGAAGCTCAATCCGCCCATCCCTACTTTTGTGCGATCGATCTTGCCGCTTGATGACAGCAGATTGACCACACTATCGATGGCCGTAAGCCCCTCGTTATAACGATCAACAGGATTGACAAGAAAGGGGGCCATATTGACACAAAGTGCCGAGATTCCATGTGCTGCCAAACTTACAAATGGCCACTCATCGCCGATTCCACCACGCACGAATCCACTGCATTGATAGTAGTTCACGAACAGCGGAGGCGCGGCTCCGGAATAGCTCTTCGGTGCATAGAACTGCCCCGTGAACACTTGCCCTTTTGCATCTTTCCAACGCAGCAATTTTACCGAAATGGACGTCGCCATCGCCTTCGCGAGCGCCGCGTTGGGTTCGAACAGCACCCGACGGGCTCCGGTTTCTAGGTCGATTCGCTCAAGGCGTGGCGGCTGACTGGCTGTCGCACTCACACATACCATCGCAGCAAACGAAACGCCGCATTTACTGCCAGTATCCCGCCCCCCATTGAGTAAACCGGAAGAATGCGCCACCGGCAGTACCGCGCCAGACCTGACATTCCAGCGATAGATGGATTGTGCCAGCCCCAGGCGATGGTCGGTGACGGTGAACAGCACCTCATCTGTATGCGGGCGCCACTGAATCGATGTGATGGCCTTGCCGGTACACAATGCAGCTGTACACACGGCCATGCGCGAACCAGGCAACGTTGCCGACAGTCTGACCTCTGGCTTATCACGCAAACCATTCCGTCTGCCAATTCGGGTCAAGATGGCCACCCGGTTATCTTCCGGCGATCGCGATAGGCGCCAAGCATCTGGGTACCGCTTGTCTAGACCGGAATTACCACCGGAATCGCTGGCATCGGTTGTGTTCACATCTCGTGTTTCCTTTGCCTGCAAGTCCACCGTTTTCCAGTGATCGGGGACATCGGCGAGAAGCGAAACCAGCTCGAACCAGACCTTGCCAAAGCGCTGCGTCGCCTTGCGCCCTCCGACATAACTGGAGCGGAACAGCTCCTGACCAATCGGCACGGTGGCGTCGATGTGGATGCCGTGGTCGTACTCGGCCCACTCCGCCGACCGGATGTCCTCGCGGGTCGCGCCGACGCTGTACCTGAGGATACGACCGTCCTTGTCCAAGGCGAAATCGCGCACGTCCGCCGCGTCGTGCGTCAAAGGCTCCGCGCCCGATCCATCCGCCCCTGCGCGCCATACATCAATCTTTCCGTTGACCAAGGCACGGTAGTAGAGCCAGCGATTGTCAGGGGACCACTCGACAGTAGCTGGCAGGGAAGTCCCTACATAGTCACGCAAGACCACGCCACCGTCCGCAATCCGGTGGGGAAGCGACACCCCGTCGACATCCTGCACATACCAGAACGCATCGTAGGTGTTGCGCTCGACCGAAGCCTGCTCGACCCGGAACGCCATCTGCTTTCCATTCGGAGATACGACAGGGCTACTGAAATCGGCCACTTCCAGCAGATCGCGAGGTTCAATCGTCTGGGCATTGGCGACACATGAGAGCCCACTCATGAGCACAAGAATTGGCAAGATTCTCATTGCCGTCACCAATGCTTGGACAATGACACGCTCAAGAAGCGGCCGACCGCTGAATAGTTGGTCGAATCGTAAGGTGTGTACGTCCATGAAATGGGGGTATACAACGGCGGCGCACGATCGAGCAGGTTCTGTACCGACAACTCCAGCGCCAGATGCGACCACGCGTCATCGCGCGCACCGGTGTCGTAGCGCAGTGTGGCATCGAAGGTGGTAAACGAGGCGCCCTTGCTTCCGTCGGCGGTGTTGGTCACCCCGCTCGTGTAGTTGCCAAACAGCGACGCAGTGAAGCCACCCTGCTGCCAGACCGCCCCGACTCGGCTGTTGATTCTGGCCGGATTGAACAACGTGCCGGCCAGGTCGTAAGGGCTTTGGCCCGCTATCAAAGCCTGGTTGCTGTCCAACCAACTGGCCGAACCACGGATCGTCAACCGCCCCACTCCCAAATCGAACCGGTACGACCCTGACAGATCGAATCCTTTTATCCGTTGCTGAGATGTATTGGCCCAACCGCCATTGATAATAGCTACGACCTTGCTAGCGTCGTAAGGGGCGCCAACGTAGTTGTAGAAGTTGCTGATATTGGCAAGCGCCGCCGTCTGCGTGGCCTCGGTTGGGTCGTAATCGACGAACTTCGCATAGATCGGATTGCCGAGGACAACAACGTTCCCAATGATGGGCTGAACGACCCGTGCGGTATAGTCGATATCAAACAAGGTCAGCTCCGCCTCAAGGCCGGACAATGCCTCCGGATGGAATGCCAGCGAGGTACTCCATGTCCGGGCCCGTTCCGGACGAAGATCCGGGTTGCCGCCGAACAGCCACAACACCGCAGCATCCGCGGGGTAACCCGTGCCAAATGTGGACGCCGGGTAGTAGATGGCGAGCTGGCTGGAATGGCGCTGTTCGAGGGTGGGCGCCTTGAACGATTTGCCCCATGAGGCTTTCAACGAGAAATCGGCGGTGGGCGAATAGATTACTCCGAGCTTGGGCGTGGTCACCCTGCCGTAATCGCCATCCTCGGTTCGGACCGCACCTGTCAGTTCGAGTCGGTCGATCCCGCCGATATCTTGCTCAGGCCCGATCAACGGCAGGCTCAATTCAGCATAGGCAAAGCGGCTGCTTTCGTCGCCATCCGCGTTGACTGTGTTACCACTCAGGTCCCGGAAGTCGTTGTATCGATAGCCTGCACCAGCGGCCAGCCTCGCTTCGCCACCGGGTAGCGTGAACAATGGCCCTTCCGCGCCGATCTCGTAAGTCAGGCTCTTGTTCCTGTATGCACCGATATTGTTCGCCGCGATCGCTCCGTCCGCCCTGCTCACTATCTGTTGGGCATAAGACGTCCTGTCTTTTCCCACGGCACCGCTGAGCGTGAGCGTCCAGTCATTCGACAACCATATTTCGAGACTAGGTGCCACCAAGGTGGTTTTGGTCTCCGTCCCTTGGGGAGCGTAAACGCTGGCGGTTGCCTGCTCTGTCATGATGTTTCGCTTGTTCCCAATCGCGTCCAGATGCAGTTCAACGGCATCTCCCAGCGACTGGTGCAGGCTGAGCACGCCGCTGCGAAGATCATTGCCCTGCCACAGCGTCGTAGGCTGGTACATCGATTGGGTGTAGTCACGCTGGTCGGCGTAGATCGGATCGTTGGAGGTTTTCTCTCCGGCTGCGATCAGGCCGCCCGTGGCCCAAGTGGTACCGGCAGTGACATCGTATTCACGCGTGATCAACCCACCCTCGGTGGCACCTCCGTAGCGCGCACCCAAGGTCACGCCATTGAAGTCGCGCTTGAGGATCACATTGGCCACGCCGCCCACCGCATCGGAGCCGTAAATCGCCGAGGCGCCGTCCGGGACGATTTCCAGGCGTTCGACCGCCTCTACAGGGATGGCGCTGATGTCCACCGCTTGGGAGAAGCCGCTATAGGACATGCGACGGCCATCGAGCAGGGTCAAAGTGGCATCTGGTCCCAGCCCGCGTAGATTCATACTCGAGCCGCCGGTGATGTTATGGTTACTGGGGCTCCCCTGAGATGCGCCTGGAGCCACCCCCGGATTTTGCCCACCAGAAAAATTCTGTGGCACGCTGCGTATCACCTCACCGAGATCCGTGAAACCTTCCTGCTGAATCTGCTGCGCACCAATCGTGATCGTCGGCGATGCCGTGACACCGCCACGAATGCGCGTGCCCGTGACGGTGACAGCCTGCAAAGTGGTGGGTGGCTCGACGTGTTCGGCGACAGACTGCTTATGCGCTTTTGTGCCCCGTGGCTTCGCCGCGGACGGAGCACGCTTGATCACGACCGTGCCAGTGCCTGTCACTTCATAGGTGAGGCCACTCCCTGCCAGCAGCTTTCGGAGCGCGGCATCCAGTGTGTATTGGCCATCGAGCGCTGGTGCGGTGCGGCCGCGTACCAACTCGGGCGGCACGAGGATTTGCCTGTCGCTGGATAACGCAAGTTGGTTCAGCGCCGCGCCCATCGGCTGGCTGGGCATCGCATAGTTGTGTACAGCAGCCTGTTGCGCAAAGACCGTCGTTGTCCCCAGCATGGCCAGAGCCGAGGCCAGCGCGATTCCACGCCACCCCATTCTCGATCCAAGCCGTTTGCGGCATTTCATGATAGGTAATGCACACCGGCTCACCATCTGATTTCTCCCCATGGCGTTGTTCGTTGACGGCGACCTTGTCCCCTATCCCTTGGAGGTCTCCTTTGAAGCATGCCTGCGTCATTTCAGGCCGCATCATCTCCGTAGACGCAACTTCACTCCCTTACCTCACCTCTGCGCGCCCACGTTGTCGGAGAAACGTTTGCTCTGCCGAAAACTGCTTGCGGCAGCCCTGGCATTGGCGTAGCTTCATTGGAAGTCCTTGCGTTGCGCGCCATGCCGAACTTCCTCCATCGAACGGCCAACACGGGCGCAAACACCCTCGTCGGTGAATCGGTGAGTCTGGACACCTTGGCACGGCGCCATCGCAATGCGCTGTTGAGATACTTCCAGCACAATCTTGGCCACCCGGAGGACGCCGAAGACCTGACGCAGGAAGTCTTCACGCGCTTCGCACAGATCGATCCGCTACCGGCGATCACGAACCATGAGGCTTACCTCTTTCGCATCGCCTCCAACCTGCTGCGCGACCGCTTTCGGCGCAACCTGACACATCGTGTATTCCAGCACCTGCCTGTCAGCGAGTGCGCCGATGAACTGCTGGGTGAGGCGCCTTCGGAAGAGCGCGTCTACGAGGAGCAGGAAAGATTGCGGACATTCCTGCGCGCACTGGACGAACTGCCGCCGAGATGCCGCGAGGTGTTCCTGCTGCAACGCTACGAAGGGATGACTTACAGCGCCATCGCGCAACGACTGGGCATCAGCGTCAGTGCGGTGGAAAAACACATGATGAAGGCCTTGCTGCACCTCAGTACGCAGCTGGAGCCGACATGACCGCGGACAAACTGCACATCGCAAGCACGAACGACCCGGTGCGGCACACGGCGGCTGCATGGTTTGCAAGGATGCGCGCCGATGATGTCGGCGAGCGCGAGCGAAGGGAATTCCAGCGCTGGTTGGCCGAAGAACCGCGCCATCGCAGGGTTTACGAGCACCTTGAAACGCTGTGGTCCGATCTCGGTGCCCATGCGGGAACACAGGAAATCGCCACGAGATTGCATGCGATCTCCGCGCGACGATTCCCGGCAACCCGCCAACGCCCTCTTCGGCGACACTTTGCCGCCTGGAGTGTCGCGGCATTGCTGCTGATCGCTGCGCTCGTCACCGGCGCAGTCTTCTGGTCGACCAGGCAACCGACGTCCCACCTTTACACCACGGGCACCGGCGAGCGGCGCACATTGGTATTGCAGGACGGGTCGCACGTTACCCTGGATACCGACACGCGGTTGTCAGTCGCGTTCTCCCCTCGAACACGCCAACTGACACTGGTCCATGGCCGCGCTTTCTTCCACGTCGCCAAGGATCCGGACCGCCCGTTCCTGGTGACCACACCGGACGGCATCGTGCGCGCAACGGGTACCCAATTCAGCGTCTATGAACACAACGACGCGGTCGAGGTCACCCTGGTCGAAGGCCACGTGATCGTCACGCCTGACAATCCCGCGAATCAGCGCGATCCCGTGATTGCGATGCGTGCCGGCCAGCGCCTTCTGATGGGCAAGGGCTACCCCACGCCCCTGTTGGAGTCTGCCCGGGTCAATACGGACACGGCGTGGCTTTCGGGCAAGCTCGTATTCGACGATGCGCCATTGCCATCGGCCATCGCCGAGTTCAACCGCTACACGACCGACAAGATCGTCATCGGTGACGACAGCCTGCGATCCATCCATGTCACCGGCGTATTCCGCACGGATGACAATCGTGGCTTCGTCGATGCCTTGAAAATCTCATACGGATTATCGGCGATCGAGCATGGAGCGCACACCATGGTGCTCGTCGCCGGCCAGCGGAAATGACGTCCTCGGGACGAGCCGCAAACGGATCTCGAAATTCAATGCACGCCATCCGACGCATTCTTGAGATAGGCAAACGTCCCGAAAGAATCTTTACATTGTCATTCCTGGGCATCGCCAGCTTCATCGGCGATTAACCCGGAATGACGAAATGTTTTCGGACACCACGCCAGAGGCTTGACGGTCGAGGCGAACTTCCCACCTCTTTCACACGGGTCGATCGTGTCCCGTCAGTCAACTCCAAGCGTCGCCACCTCCTGACCCGAATTGCCAACTCCGATAACAAACGCTCGAAGCAGTGACGCGCGCCGGTGGTGTTGAACGACGGGCCTTGCGGCGGCCTTGACTTGTAACGACTATGTCATTACATCATGATAAGCTATGCGAAACATCGGAGCCTGTGCCATGCCAGCCACCACTGCCGGCCGCCCCAAGCGGGAAACACTCAACCTTCGGATCAAGCCCGAGGAACGGAGCTTGATCGACCGCGCCGCCAAGGCGCGAGGGAAGAACCGCACATCATTCGTACTGGACGCTGCACGCGCGGCCGCGGAAGAGACGTTGCTGGACCAAACCGCCATGACGGCCAACGCGAAAGCTTACGCCGCCTTTCTGGCCCGTCTGGACATGCCGCCTCGGCCGAACAAACGTCTGCGCAAAACCATGCAGACGCCGGCCCCTTGGGACAAGGCATGACCATTGCCGCGCCCGAACCGCTCGGCTCGCAACACGATGTGGAGCCCTTTCGGTCGGGCGTGGAGACGCTGGATATCTGGCTGAAACGGCGTGCCCTGAAAAATCAGGGCAGCGGCGCATCACGCACGTTCGTCGTCTGCGAGCGTACCCGCGTAGTGGCCTACTATGCACTGGCATCCAGTGCCGTGACGATTGCTGCCGCCCCGGGCCGGTTCCGGCGCAATATGCCGGAACCGATTCCTGTCGTGGTACTCGGCCGACTCGCAGTTGATCAATCGCAGCAAGGGAAAGGTCTCGGTCGTGCTCTGGTGCAAGACGCCGGCCGTCGCGTCGCCCAGGCCGCAGACACGATCGGCGTGCGCGGCCTGCTGGTACATGCGCTTTCGGCCGACGCCAAGGCGTTTTACGAACGACTTGGCTTCGATCTGTCGCCACTCGACCCCTTGGTGCTGATGATCACGCTGGCGGACCTGAAGGCGGCGCTGTGACTTCGCCACCGCGAAGTAAAGGTGACAATAAAGGACTTTCACCTACTTGGCGCGCGATAGACTGAGCCACACTGCCCGCGCCGCGCTCAGTGGCCCACAGCCTTCCTCATCGCCGAACTTCGACTTCTTCATGGAGAGAGCTTCTTCGGTGGGAACTCTACTTCCAACTGAATCGAACCAATGAGGGCGCTTCACTCTCATATCGGTCAATGTGACTGACAATAGCTGGGCGCGGGATGACTCTTGCCCCCCAACCGTTTGCATTGCTGGTCACGCATTTCGCGCCAGTGGACGTACTGCTCCCGTTTTGCTGGATCCGGATCCTCATAGCCTTGCAGCCAGAAGCGAAACCAGTCGAGGTTGCGCTCGTACACCGCCAGCTTGTGTCGAGGTTGGAACTTGTTGTGCGGCTCGTTGGGGAAAACATAGACGTCCGCGCGATTGTTGAGCATCATCGGGATGGCATAGCCGAGTGCGAACATGTATTCCTGCTCGGGAAATTGCATCAGTATCGGGGCGTGAATCTTGTCCAGGTTCAAGGTCGGCGAAATCTTCTGCCACTGCGTCGGCGTCTCGTCCGGGGCACCCAGTTGCCAGTTTGATCGCAGCACCGACAAGAACGGCTTGCCGATATTGCTACCCAGCAGGTAGTACATTGACGAAGTGACTGGCGATGACACCGACGCCGCTGCAATCACATTGGAATGGATGAGCGTCCACATCGTCACTTCGCTGCCGAAGCTGAGTCCGCCCATCCCGACCTTCGATTTATCGATCCGGCCTTCCGATGCGAGCAGGTGCACCGCACTCTCTACAGCCGATTGCCCTATGCCATAGCGTTTATCGGCGTCGGACGAAAACGAGGGTGAGTTAATGCAAAGCGTGGAAATGCCCTGTTCCGCCATCGTGGCCAACGGCCACTCATCGCCGGCCCCTCCCCGCACGAAACCCATGCACCAGTAGTACGTAATGAATAGCGGCGGTGGTTTATTGCCCCTCTGTTGCGCCGAGTAGAGCTGCCCGGTGAACGTCCTTCCTTTCGCATCCGTCCAGCGCAATAGTTGTATTGGAATCTTGGCGAGATCCTGTGCCAGAGCCTTATTCGGGTCGAACAGCACCTGTCGCGTGCCAGTCTGCAAGTCGACCCTTTCCAGCCGCGGCGGACGATTCGCATTGGCTGTCACGCACACCAGTGCCTTGGACGATACGCCACAGGTGCCGGGTTCCCAGCGTTCCTCCCCACCGAACAGACCACTGGACGTGGCAACCAGATGCACCGCGCCCGTATCTACATTCCAGCGATAGATGGACTGGGCGAATCCCTGATCGTATGGCGTCACGGTAAAGATCACCTCATCGGTTCCAGGGCGCCACTGCACCCCGCTGATCCTCTTGCCGACACACGTCTCCGCCACGCATTTCACCAAGTGGCTTGTGTCCCGGGCCGACAACATGGCCAGCCCGATCTTTGCCCGGACCGTCCTTGCGCCCGCGCGTGTCAGCAACGCGATACGCCCACTTTTGCGATCGCGTGCCAGTTTCCAGACGTGAGGTACCCGCTTGGCGAGATCCGACGCGGTCAGCGCCTTGGGAGGTCTTTCGGATGGCGCGAGATCTCGCACCGCACTGCTCGCCAGATCGATCGCCTTCCAGCGATCCGGCACCTCGGCAGTCAAATCGACCCGGTTGAACAAGAAACCCAAACGCTGGGTGGTGGGGCGCCCATCGATATAGCCGGATCGGAAAAGAGGCTGCCCGAGTGGCGTGGATCGGTCGACGCGAATGCCACGGTCGTACTCGGCCTGCTCTGCCGCAGCCACTTCCTCGCGGGTCGGCCCGACACTGTACTTCAACACCTTGCCGTCATCACTCAGCACAAAGTCCCGTACATCGGCGCCACCGCCGGTCACGCGTTCGGCGACACCACCGTCGGCTGAGGCGCGCCATACGTCGATGCGGCTATCCAAGCGGGCGCGGTAGTAGATCCAACACCCGTCCGGCGACCAGACGGCCGTGGCAGGCACGGGAATGCCGGCCGAGTCGCGCAAGGGAAAGCCGCCGTCGCCCACACGACGCGGTGGCGACGATCCATCCATTCGCTGGATGTACCAAGTGCTGTCGTAGGTATTGCGTTCGATCGATGCTCGAGACACACGAAATGCCACATGCGTACCGTCGGGCGACACCACGGGGCTGCTGAAATCCGCGATCTCCACCAGTTGCCGTGGTGACACTGCAAACGCCTGCGGAACGGCAGCAAACACGCTCAACAACATCCCCACACTCAGGACGCGCCTGACAACGGCGTAGAAAGAATCAGACATTATGACCTCGCTCTTGTATCCGATATGGCAATGCGTGGCTTTGTTCACCCTGCGATATCACCAGTGCTTGGATACGGAAAGGCTCAGGAAACGGCCGACCGCCGAATAATTGGTCGAGTCATAAGGGGCATTCGTCAGCGAATTGACCACATACAGCGGCGGCGCACGATCGAGCAGATTCTGTGCCGACAGTTCCAGCACCAAGTTCGACCATGCGCCATCGTGCGCGCCGGTGTCGTAGCGCAACGTGGCGTCGAAGGTAGTAAACGAGGCACCCTTACTACCATCGGCAGTGTTGGTCACCCCGCTCTTGTAGTTGCCGAACAGCGAAGCGGTGAAGCCGCCCTGCTGCCACACCGCCCCGATTCGGCTATTAGTCTTGGCCGGGAAGAACAGCGTACCGGCCAGGTTGTAAGGACTTTGAGCTGCTGTCACCGCCTGGGTACTGTCCAACCAGCTAGCCGAGCCACGGATCGTCAACCGCCCCATTCGCAGATCTAATCGGTAAGAGCCTGAAAGATCGACCCCATTGATCCGTTGTCGAGCTGCATTGACATATCGGTCGTCAATGGTCGCCACGACTTTGCTGGGGTCGTAAGGTGCGCCAACGTAGTTGTAAAAGTTGCTGGTACCTGCAATCGCCGCCGCCTGCGCAGCCGCGGTGGGGTAGTAATCTACGAAATCCACATAGAGCGGATTGCCGAACAAACCGTAAGGGGTGGTGATGGGCTGCAGAATGCGCTGGGTGTAGTCAATATCGAACCAAGTCAGCTCCGTATTCAGTCCGGGTAGCGACTCCGGATGGAACGCCAGCGAGGTACTCCACGTCCGGGCCCGCTCCGGATCCAGGTTCGGACTACTGCCACCCAACAACAACGCCGTGGCATCCGCGGGATAACCCGCGCCAAAAATCGCCGCCGGGTAGTAAGTGACGGTCTGGTTGGAATAGCGCTGCAAGAGCGTGGGCGCTTTGAACGACTTGCCCCAAGATGTCTTCAGCGTAAAGTCGGCGCTAGGCGAATAGATCACCCCGAGCTTGGGCGTGGTCACCGTTCCGTAATCGCTGTCCTCGGTGCGGACCGCGCCCGTCAGCTCGAGTCTCTCGATCCCGCCAATGCCCTGCTCAGGCCCGATCAATGGCAAGTTCAACTCGGCATAGACAAAACGACTGCTCTCGTCGCCATCCGTGTTGATCGTGTTACCGATCAGGTACCGAAAGCCGTTGTATCGATAGCCTGCTCCCATAGCCAGCCTTGCTTCGCCTCCGGGCAGCGTGAACAATGGCCCCTCCGCACCGATCTCGTAAGTCAGGCTTTTGTTCCTGTACGCTGTGAGGCCGCTGGGAGTGACCGCTCTGTTCGCCCTATTCACCGCCGGTTGAGCAACAAAATTCTTCTCTTTCCCCGCGGTCCCGCTGAACGTGAGCGTCCAGTCGCCAGGAAGCCACACTTCGAGACTGGGTGCCAACAAGGTGATCTTCGACTTTACGTCGGAGGGGTAGTAAACGCTTGGGTACGCATAGACGATATGGCTATTCCGGTCGTTTCCAAGTGCCTCCAGATGCAGTTCGACGCCCTCTCCCAGAGACTGATGCAGGCTGAACAAGCCACTGCGAAGATTGCTGCCCTGCCATAACGTCGAAGGCTGGTACATCGATTGGGTGTAGTCACGCTGGTCGGCGTAGATCGGATCGTTGGAGGTTTTCTCTCCGGCTGCGATCAAGCCGCCCGTGGCCCAGTTCGTGCCAGCAGTTGCCGTGTACTCACGGGTAATCAACCCACCCTCGGTGGCCTCCCCATAGCGCGCGCCCAAGGTCACGCCATTGAAGTCGGGCTTGAGGATCACATTGGCCACGCCGCCCACCGCATCGGAACCATAGATGGCGGATGCGCCGTCCGGCACGATCTCGAGACGCTCTACAGCCTCCACTGGTATCGCGCTGATGTCTACGGCTTGGGAGAAGCCCCCGTAGGACATGCGATGGCCATTAAGCAGGGTCAAGGTTGCATCCGGCCCTAGACCGCGTAGATTCATGCCCGAGCCACCGGTGATGTTTTGATCGCTGAGGCCACCTGCCGCTGCACCTGCCGCAACCCCCGGATTTTGTCCCCCGGAAAAATTTTGCGGTACGCTACGAATCACCTCACCCAGATCGCTGAAGCCCTCATTCTGGATCTGCTGCGCACCAATGGTGATCGTCGGCGACGCCGTAACGCCACCGTGAATACGCGTGCCGGTCACACTGACGGCCTGCAATGTGGTGGGCTCGGCAGCTTTCTCCGCGGCGGGCTGCTTCTGTACTTTCGTGCCCCGCGGCTTTGCCGCAGAAGGGGCGCGTTTGATCACGACCGTGCCGGAGTCGGTGAATTCGTAAACGAGACCGGTGTTCCGGAGCAACGCGTCGAGCGCTGCGCTCGGGGTGGAAACGCTGTCGATGCGCGCGGTGACATGTCCTTCGACAAGGGCGGGGTCGTACAGCACCTGCAGGCCACTCTGCGCGATGAACTGGTGAAGCGCCTCCGAAAGCGAGCCTGCTGAGATGTGGAATGCATGGGCGCCGCCCGCATCAATACTCGAGGACGGTGGTGCGGCCAGGATTGTCGTCGTGGGCCCCAATGCAACGAATAGCAACAGCGCGTGGAGCAAAGGCATGCAGAGCGCTCGCGAACGTACATGAAATGCCAGCATCCCCGGT
>Ga0207705_10003081_pt1 | contig 12709 bp, 10 predicted proteins | sample KBSC13metaG_FD_184314 | JGI IMG/M metagenome (GOLD analysis project Ga0207705, IMG submission 184314) | Corn rhizosphere microbial communities from Kellogg Biological Station, Michigan, USA - KBS C1-3 metaG (SPAdes) (version 2) | ecosystem: Host-associated > Plants > Roots > Rhizosphere > Soil ...
TGCTGCCGCTGTTCTTCGGCCCCTCATTCCGACCGGCGGTGGCCTCCGCGCTGGTGCTGGTCGCCGCGGCGATGGTGCTCAACATCAACAACCTTTGCGGCGAGCTGGTCCGTGGCCTGGGTGTTCCCAAATGGACGCTGTACAGTCAGTTCGTGGCCCTGCCGGTGACCGTCGCCACGCTGGTGCTGTTGTTGCCCCGCTGGTCGATCGTCGGGGCGGGGGTCAGCTCGTTACTGGCCTACCTGGTGGTGGGCGCCGTCTGCGTGGTGGGGCTGAGGCGGACGTGCCACCTGACGGCGCGCGAGCTGATCCCGGGCAAGGCGGATTGCGCGGCGCTGCTGGAGCTGATGCGCCGGTTCCTGCCGGCGCGCCGCCCCGCTGCCTGAGCCTGCTTCGGCCTCAGGCGGCTGTCAGTGGTGGGCGGCCACCCAGCAGGTAGCCGTAGTACCGCTGCGCGCAGCGGCCGATGTCGTATTCCGTCCAGGCGCGCGCCGCCGCCAGCCCCGACAGCGTCGCCGCGCGCGCGGGATCTTCCAGCAGGGCCACGATCTCTCGCGCCATGGCCTGGGCATCGTGGGGGGGAACGAGCACCCCGCAGTTGCCCCCGTCCAGGACCTCGCGGCAGGCGGCCACATCCGTGGCCACGATGGGCAGCCCGATGGCCATCGCCTCTGCCAGGGCAATGCCGAACCCTTCGTCGGGGGTGGTGCTGAACACGAAAAGGTCGACCTGCCCCAGCAGGGTCGCGACGTCGGGCCGCGCTCCCAGGAAGTCGACGGCCGCGGTCAGGCCCAGCGCGCCTGTCTGGCGCTCGAGGGTGCCGCGGCGATCACCGTCGCCGATGATCCACAGGCGCACCGTGCCCAGGCGCTCCCGCACCTGGGCGAAAGCCCGCAGCAGCGTGTCGTGATCCTTGATGCTGTCGAGCCGCGCCACCATCGAGACCACCGGCCGGCTCACCACCCGACGGGTACGACCCTGAAGGGCATCCCGGCGCAGCGCCTGCACGTTGATGCCGTTCGGCGTGGCCCGCGAGTTATCGGGCAGCCGCGCGCCCAGCGCCAGGAATCGTTCATGCACAGTCTCGGAGCAGAACCACAGCGGCGCGCGCAGCCAGCGCGAGGCCGAGACGATGCGGCGGAACAGCAGGCGGCGCGGCCCCTCGGCCGGCGGCGGATTGCCCACGTGACAGATGAACTTGCTGCGTGGTACCGCCTTGGCAGCCAGCGATAGCAGCAGGTGCAGGCCGAACGGGTACGAGATGATCCCGATCGGATCGAGCGATCTCAACACCCACGCCACCCGCAGCACGAAGCGAGCGCGGTCGTCTCGCGAATACGGCACGTGGATGATGCGCAATCCGGGAATCTCCCGAAACAGCCCCTCCAGCGGCCCCCCCGGAGAGGGATCGATGGTGAGCAGCGCCTGCGGCAGGCCTGGGGGGGCTCGCCGCGCCAGCTCGAGGCAGAGCCGCTCGTTCCCACCCGCGGTCATGGCGCCCAGGACGTGGACGATCACGGCATCAAGCCCAGGCACTGCGCGTAACGCAGGGCCATCGTGTCGATGGAGAACAACGAGCGCGCGCGCGTGCGGCTGGCCTCGCCCTGGGCGTCACCCCGGGGCCCGCGGGCGTACGCTTGGCGGATGGCCCCGGCCATCTCCGCCACGTTCGCCGGCGCGACCAGCTGTCCGAACGCGCCGTCCGCCAGCACCTCGCGGCAGGCGCCCACGTCGGTGGCGATGATGGGCACGCCCGCCACCATCGCCTCGATCAAGGCCACGCCCAGCCCCTCGTCGGGCTTGGCCGAAAAAACGAAGGCGTCCAGCTGTCCCAGCTGGTCGGGGACGTCGCGCCGCATGCCCAGCAACTTCACGTTCGCTTGCAGGTCCAGCTGCGCGATCAGCGCTTCGTACTCAGCGCGCCGAGATCCTTCCCCGATCAGCCTCAGCTCGATGGGCAGGCCCTCGTCCTTCAGCAGGCGCACCGCCCGGATCAGCGTCGGTTGATCCTTGTGCACCTCTAGCCGGGCCACCATGCCGATGACGAAGGGGCGCGGCGGCCCTTCGCTCGAGCGGGAGCGGGCGGCGGCCGCACGGCCGGCGACGGCCTCGATGTCGACGCCGTTGTAGATCACCGTCGTGCTCGAGGGGGCGATCCCGAAGTGCTGGTGGACGCCACGCTCGACGTAACCGCTGCAACAGATCAGGCGATCCGTCACGCCCCGTCCCAGCTGCACCAGGAACCGGAACTTGGCCAGCGCGCCGGGCTGGTCTGCAGGCGGATAGTTGCCGACGTGGGCGGCGGTCCTGGTGACGCCGGCCGCCCGCGCGCCCATGAACGTGAAGGCATGCCAGCCCAGCGGCATCGACAGGACGGCGCGCGGCCGAAGCTGGCGGCACAGCCGGTAGATGCCGAAGGTCAGCAGGGGAAACTTGGCCCGACCGGCCGCCGGCAGCGCCAGCGTGGAGAGGGGCACGCCCGCCGCCCGAAACTCGGCCTCGAGATCCCGCGGCTCGGTCAGCAGCGTCACCACGTGCGGCGCCAGCCCCCATCGTTGCCAGCGCCGGCACATGTCGAGGACCAGGACCGGCGTGCCCTCGGCACACAGCGACGTCAACACGACCAGCAGCAAGCGAGGAGCGAGATAGCACTTCGTTCCCGGGAAGACAACCAAGGTCACCTTGGCGGTCGATCGGCGCGTGTGATAAGAGCGAACCGCTTTGTCGAGCGGGCTCGCGGTCCTGCACCACTACTACGGGCCGTACCACCTGGCACGGGCCCGCCACCTGCGGTCCCTGATGGGTGACTCGGTCAGCTTTCTCCAGCTGGCGAGCTCGGGATATCTGCGCGCCTGGAAGGCGGACAACGACACGGTCCCGCTGCAGACGGCCGTGGAGGGCGTGCTGGAGACGATCCCCGTTCGCACGCTGGTGGCCGGGTTGGAGAAGCTACTCGATCGGGTCTCGCCCTCGGTGCTGGCCATCGCCGGTTATGGCGACGCGGGCATGCGTGCGGCCGCGGCGTGGGCCAAGAGCCACGGCGTGTGGTCGGTGCTGATGTCCGATTCGCAGCACCGGGACTGGCCACGGCACGCCTGGAAGGAGTGGGCCAAGCGCCGCTGGGTGTCCCGTCACTTCGATGCCGCGTTCGTCTCGGGCTCCGCCGCCGCCGCCTACGCCGAGCGGCTGGGGATCCCGGCCCAGCGTATCTGGCGCGGTTATGACGTCGTGGACAACGACCTCTTCAGACAGCGGGCGGCCGCCGCGCGTGCCGATGAGGCCCGGTTGCGAGAGTCGCTGGGCCTGCCCCAAAACTTCTTTCTGTTCGTGGGCCGGTTCATCCCCGAGAAGAACCTGCCCCGCCTCATCGAGGCCTTCACCATCGCGTCCCGACACCCCGCCCTGCAGGGGTGGGCCCTGGTCATGGTGGGCAGCGGCGAGCTGGAGGAGTCGGTGCGCCGCCAGGCCGCCCCGTTGGGCGAGCGCGTGCGGCTGCTCGGGTTTCAGCAGCTGGATCGGTTGCCCGACTACTACGCGCTGGCGCGCGCCCTGATCCTGTGCAGCGTCAGCGAATCGTGGGGTTTGACCGTGAACGAAGCCATGGCTTGCGGTTTGCCCGTCATCGTATCCCGGCAGTGCGGCTGCGCCTCGGATCTGGTGTTTCCCGGGGTGAACGGCGCGATCGTCGATCCCCTGGATCCCCAGGACATCGCCCGCGCCCTGGTCGGCATCGCCACGGACGCGCCCCTGCGCCAGGCCTACGGCGCTGCCTCGCGCCGCATCGTCGACAATTTCGCGCTGGAGACGTGGTCCCGAGCGCTCATCGGGTGCAACCTTACGCTCCAGGGTCTGCGCCAGGCGCCCGCGAATGGATGAATACGGTCAAGCGCTGCTGATCGACGCCGTCACGGTGCTGTCGTGCGTAGCCCTGCTGTTTCGCTACGGCGATCTTCGCCTGTCGCACCCCGGCACGCCTTACATCGTCTTTCACGTTCACACGGTCACCGCGCGCCTGGCCGGACTGTTCAACGGCGCCGCGGCGCTGTACACCAACTCGCCCGGCGAGTTCGAACCGGTGATGCCCGACGAGATCCTGCGGGCGGCGATGTACGCCGACATCGCCTTCTGGACGGTCACGCTGGTCTGGCTGTTCGTGAAGACGTCGCCGCGGGACGAGCCGACGGACCGGGCCATGATGCTGGAGCCGCGATTATTCAGGCCCATCCTGCTGATGACCTTCATCCTGGGCCTGATCGGTCTGCGCGTGGCGGCGAAGCTGCCTGGCGTCGATCTGTACGAGATCGACGCCTCCAGCCCCTGGTCCACCAGCTCTTACCTGATCATCCTGCCGTCGTGGTACGGGCTGGCCGTCATCGGTCACATCTACTACTACGGCTTCAAGCGCTGGACGGTGTTCCTGCTGTCCATCTACCTGTTCCTGATGGCGATCCAGGGCGGCATGCGCTTCCGCTTCATCATCGGCCTGTTGTTGGCGGTGCAGATCTGGGTCGAGCACCGCAATCAACGCTGGCCGTCGCGCACCCTGTTGTTGGGCCTGGTCGCGGCGGGGCTGCTGTTCTTCCCGATGAAGGATCTGGGACAGATCCTGCAATCGGGGGGCTCGGCGGCCGACGTCTCCGCGGCGGTCTCGGACTCGGCGACCGACGTTTCGGAGGGGTCCGCCAGCGATCAGCTGTTCCTGGACGAGTTCGCCAGCGGCCTGACGTTGCTGGATCTGCAAGGAAAGAAGTACTGGGGCTCCGTCTACCTCCCGTTGCTGACGCTACCCATCCCGCGCGCGCTGTGGCCTGACAAGCCGGTGCTGGCCGGATTCCTGGCGGACATCTCGTCGCGGACGCGACCCATGTCCACCAGCGGCATGATCGTGACCTACCTCGGCGAGTCCTACGCCAACTTCGGGGTGGCCGGGGTCTTCCTGGTGCCGCCCCTGCTCGCCTGGCTGCTGGCGCTGTTCTATCGAAGCGCCTACCGGGCCCCCCGCAACTCGGTGCTGCGGTTCTCGTACGTGCTGCTGGCCGTGAACCTGATCCAGGTGTACCGGGACGGCCTGGTCTCGATCGTGGTGTTCACCTTCGTCAACATGATGCCGTTGATGTTCATCGTGCTGGCGCACATGTTCGCCGCCGCGGTCCGCAAGCGCCGTCACCTGGGTCTGGCCACCTTCGATCAGTAGCCGCCGCGCTGCAGTCCGGGTTGGGCCCGGTAGTAGGCCAGCAGGCGGGCCCATAGCTCTTCGGGCACGTAGTCTCGCAGCACCCGTGCCCGCGCCGCCGTGCCGTGCTGGCGGCCCAGCGCGGGGTCCCGCAGGTACCGGCCGGCCGCCACGACCAGGGCCGCGGCGTCACGGGCCGGGACCAAGGTCCCCGTGACGCCGTCGACGACCGCGTCCACGCAACCGGCCACCCGCGTGGCCACGACGGGCAGGCCCATGGCCGCCGCCTCCAGCGGCACGTTGGGCAGTCCCTCGCGGTAGGTGGGCAGGATCACCAGGTCCATGATCGAATAGTACGGCGCCGGATCAGCGACCTGGGGGACGAACCTGACCCGTGGGTGGTCTCGTAGCGCGTCGATCACCGTGCGGGGGACGGCGTCCTCCCGCTCTTGCGGACCGACCAGCACCAGCTGCAGGGCCGGGAACTCCCGGGCCAGCTGCTCCCAGGCGCTCGCCAGCTCGACGATCCCCTTGTCGCGGACCACACGGCCCACGAAACCGAGCACCGGGCCCTCCGGCGATAGCTGCAGCCGGGCCCGCAGCTCGGCCCGCCCCTGCGCGCTGAACGACGAGGGGTCGAAGCGCTGGCGGGCGTCGACGCCGTTGCAGCTGCCCGCGCCCAGGACGACGATCTTCTCGGGGCCGCACAACCCGGCGTCGAGGGCCGTCTGGCGCGTCGACGCGCTGACACACAACACCGACGTCGCCAGGCGGCAGGTCAGCGCCTCGGTGGCCATCAGGATCCGGCGCTGCCACCCCTGCGCCGTCATGCCCCGGATGCCGTGCATGTGGTAGATGCGCACCGGCACGCGGCGGGCGAACGCCGCCAGGACGCCGAGGAAACCTGCCTTGGGCGTGCCCGCCTGCACCACGTCAGGCTCCAGCGTTCCCAGCAGCCGGTACAGGCGCCACAACGCGCGCAGATCCGCCAGCGGCGTCATCGCCCGCGTCATCGGCACGGCGTGCGGCGTGACCCCCTCGGCCTGGGCGAACAGGGCCAGCGCATCGCCGTCGGGGGAGGCGGTCAGGTGCAACTCGATCCCGTGCCCCGTCATGTAGCGGAGCTGACCGCGCAAGAAATCCAGCGAGCTGGAGACCGTGAGGACGTGGACCAGCTTCAACCGCCAGACGATACAACGAATCGCGTCGACGGTCCGGACAGGGACCAGGGCGGATCGCCTCTGTGAACGAAAGGCGCGCCATGGTACCGTCCAAGGCCCGTGCCGTCAGCATCGTCCGTGCGGGCCGAGACCGGGGCTCCTGGCGTGATTGCGCCGGACGATCCCGCGCGGCGCCGCGGGAGCCGCAGAGCCGGCGCCAAGCGCTCGTCGCGCGGCCAGCGCCCCGGCGCCTTGGGCCGCGTCTTCCGGCGCGCCAGCACCTGGCTGCTGGCCGGCGTCGTCGCGGTCAGTCCGTTGCTGGCCGGGTCGGTACACCGACCGGTCGTGCTTCCTCTGCTGGGCGTCCTGTCGCTGACCTTCTTCTGCGCGCTGGCGGGGGAACGCCTGCGCGACGGCGGCTTGCGTGGCACGAAGTTCGCCATCCCGTTCGTTCTGCTGGTGCTGTTGCCGCTGGCGCAGATCATCCCCATCCCTCTGTCGGCGCGCCGGCTCATCGATCCCGCGGGCAGCGCCTTGCTGGAGGACGCCCCCGACGGCACGCCCCACAGCTGGCCGCTCAGCCTGGATCCGTCGTCGACGGGGATCGAGATCGGCACCGCCGTCGCCGCGCTGATCGTGTTCGTGCTGTCGCTGCACGACTCGACGCGACGCCGGTACTGGCGCATCTTCCTGAAGTCGATCGCCCTGGGGGGCATCGCGGGGGTGGTCAGCGGGATCGTCCACCGGTTGGCTGGGATCGAGCGCTTGTACGGCATCTTCGAGGTGGCGGGGGCGGTGTTGCCAGGGCCGTTCATCAATCCCAACCATTCTGCCGAGTTCTACGAGCTGGCGGCGTTCGCGGCCCTCGCGCTGGCCGTGGCGGCCGAGGCCGAGCTTCGCATCGCCTGGTACGTGGCGGCGGCCGTGAACGCCGCCGCGGCGCTGACGACGCTGTCGCGCGGATCGTTCCTGGCGTTGTTCGCGGGCGGCGCGGTGTTCCTGGCCCTGCGCCTGCGGGTCGATCGTGGCGGCGCGGTCGAAGGCGCGCCGCGCACGGGCGCCGGACCGATGGCGCGTACGCTGGCGTGGACGCTGGGGGCGCTGGCCTGCTTGATCAGCATCGCCGTGGCGCTGGGGGCGGCCCCCGTGCTGGACGAGCTGGCGCACACCGATCTGACCGGGGGGACCGAGAAGACGGCGGTGTGGCGCGACAGCTGGACCATGGTGATGCACCACCCCCTGGGCATCGGCCGTCACGCGTTCGATCGCGTCTATCCGGTTTACAAGACGCTCGCTCAGAACTCACGCTTCCAGTTCGTCGAGAACGGGCCGCTGCAGCTGTTGATCGACGTCGGGTGGCCAGGCGTGGCGCTGCTGGCGCTGTCGCTGGTGTGGTTGGTTCGCAAGATGCCACGCCGCCGGGACTACGTCGGCGCGGCGCTGGCCGCTGGCCTGGTGGCGGTGCTGGCGCACAACCTGGTCGACTTCGGACTGGAGACGATGGGCATTCGCCTTCCCTTCGCGGCGATGGCCGGTGTGATGGTGGGGCGCGCCTGGGGGCGGGCCGAGGGGGAACAACGGAAAGAAGGCGGCCGGTCGCGGTGGTTCCTGGGCATCGTGATCGCCACCGTGGCGGCGGGGATGGGGGTCGGTCTGTGGGCGCAGGTGCATCGGCAGGCCGAGCAGATCGAGGAGCGCTGGCGCCGCAGCCCCCGCGGCGAGGGGCGGCGCGAGCTGGCAATCGACGGGGGCCGTCGGTATCCCACCGACTTCTATTTCCCGCTGTTGCAGTCGTACGACGAACGGCTGCGCCCGGCGCAGGCCGGCGGGGTGTCTCCGCGGCTGGCGGCGCTGAACCGCGCCCTGCGCCTGTGTCCACGATGTTCGACGGTGTACGAGCAGGCGGCGCGGGCCCTGTTCATGCTCGACCTGCGCAGCCAGGCCCTGTCCACCTACCGCGAGGTGATCCGGTTGGCACCCGCGCGCACGTCGGCCATCTTGACCGAGGCAGACCGCTTTGGGTTCAGCTCTTCCGCGCTGGCGACGCTGGCCGTGGGCGACGTGGACGTGACGCTGAACGTGGCGCGCTATCTCGTGGGCAAACGCGCCTCCACCGAGGTGATGGCGTTGCTGGCGCAGGCGGAGAGCCAGGGTGCGCCGCGCGCCGAGTGCCTGTTGATCAGGGGCCAGCTGCTGCTGGCTCTCGGCCGCCTGGACGACGCCGAGAGCGTCCTGACCGACGGGCTGCGGGTGGCGCCCCGTGACGGCCGCTTCGAGGACATGCTGGCGCAGGTGGAGGAGCGGGCCGGCCGCCCGGAGAACGCGCTGGTGCACGCCCGGTCGGCCGCCGCCATGTCGCCGTTCTCGGTCGACTTCGCGCGCCACTGGTTGAATCTGGTCGTCCGGCAGAAAAACTGGGGCGAGGTCGAGGAGGCGCTGAATCACCTGAAAGTGGCGCTGCGGCAGAACGGAAAGAACGTGACCGAGGTGCACATGATCGCGGGCGAGGTGCAGGCCTCGCGCGGAAACCTGGCCCGCGCTCTGTCGGAGTTTCGAACGGCCGCCGCGCTGGACGCGACGGATCCCGCGACGTGGGAAGCGGTGGCGCGCACCGCCGAGGCGCGCGGCGACACCCGCACAGCGGTCGCGGCCTATCGCCGTGTCGTGGCCCTGCGTCCCGACGATCCGGCCGCCCAGCAGGCGGTGACCCGCGTCGAGAAGGCGGGCGAGGACGCAGCCCTGCAGCAGATGCTGATCGCGCACCCCAGCGGGGCTCCCAGGACGCCGTGAGCCTGGTCCGCCCAGCTTGACGGATCCGCCGGTTTCCGAGGAAAGGCGAGGAGAAGGCATGGAAGAGACCACTGTCGCCGCGGCGAAGGCGCTGCGCATCGAGATCTCGGAGAGGATCGCGACGCTGACCCTCGATCGCGCCGAGACGCTGAACGCGCTGACGATGGATACGTTTCGCGAGCTGCGCGATCTGTTCCGGTCTCTTCAGGACGACCCCTTCGGCGATCACCGGGGTGGCGCGGTGGCGGAGGCGGTCCGGGCCGTCATCATCACCGGCGCGGGGGCTGGGTTCTGCTCCGGCGCCGACATCGATGACCTGATCGGTCAGGTGACGCGCATGGGGAACGCCGACATCCTGGCCTTCGTGCGCCTGTGCGGCGAGCTGATCCTGGCCATGCGCCGCCTGCGGAAGCCTATCATCGCGGCCGTGAATGGCGTGGCGGTGGGCGCGGGCGCGGCGCTGGCGCTGGCGTCGGACATCCGCATGGCCTCGGATCTGGCACGGTTCGGCTTCATCTTTCCGCGCATGGGCCTGTCGGGCGCGGAGATGGGCTGCACCTGGTTGTTGCCCCGCATCGTGGGGCTGGGCCGCGCCAGCGAGCTGTTGTTGACGGGTGACATCATCGACGTGTACGCGGCCGAGCGCTACGGGCTGGTCAACCGGGTGGTTCCCCCCGAGCAGCTGCTTCCCGCGGCGCGCGAGCTGGCCTTGCGCCTGATCGCCGGGCCCGTGTTCGCGCACGGCATGACCAAGGAGATGCTGGAGCGCGAGGCCCAGCTGGATCTCGACTCGGCGCTGGCCGCCGAGGCGCAGGCGCAGCAGATCTGCGCCCAGAGCGTCGACTTCCGCGAGGCCTACCGGGCGCTGGTTCGCCAGCGCAAGCCACGCTTCACCGGGCGCTGAGGCAGGGGACAGCCCCGCGCGGCGCGACCCCGGCGTCAGACGACGGGGCGCAGTTTCCGCACCAGGGCGTCGATGCGATCGCCGTACAGCTTGGCGGCGGCGCGGCCCACGCAGATGCGGGCGCTGATCTCCATGATGGTCTCCACCTCGATCAGGTGGTGCTGGCGCAGCGTCTCGCCCGACGACACCAGATCGACGATGCGATCGGCCAGGCCCACCAGCGGCGCGATCTCGATCGAGCCGTACAGCTTGATGATCTCGGCCACCACGCCCCGCGATTGCAGGTGGCGGCGCGTGATCTCGGGGAACTTGGTGGCGTAGCGCAGGTGCATCTGCGCCGACTCGTCGACCTTGCGCCCCTCGGGCTCGGCCACCACCATCCGGCAGCGCCCGATGCCCAGATCGATCGGCTCGTACAGATCGCGGCCCTGCTCGTCCAGGACGTCCCGGCCCGCGATGCCCAGGTCGGCGGCGCCCCCCTCGACGTAGGCGGGCACGTCGGTGTCGCGCACGATCAGCACGCGCAGGCCCGCCTCCTCGATGGGGATGATCAGGCGGCGCCCGGCGCGCGACTTGTCGGCGGCCGACAGATCGATCCCCGCCTTGCGAAACAGCGGCATCACCTCGTCGAGGATGCGGCCCCGGGGCAGCGCCAGCGTCAGCGGGCGGCTGCTGCCGGCCGGGGCGGCGGCGGGCGGCCGTCCTTTGCTCTTGATCGTCTTGCTTGCCATCACATGGGCCCCCGGGTGCGGTGCATGTTCGCGCCCAGCGCGCGCAACTTCTTGTCCAGCCGATCGTAGCCGCGGTCCAGGTGATAGACGCGCCGGATCTTCGTGGTCCCGTCGGCGATCAGCGCCGCCAGCACCAGCGAGGCCGACGCGCGCAGGTCGGTCGCCATCACCTCGGCGCCGGTCAGCCGGTTCGGTCCGCGCACCACGACCGTGCGCCCCTCGACCAGGATGTCCGCGCCCATGCGCTGCAGCTCGGGCACGTGCATGAAGCGGTTCTCGAAGATGGTCTCGGTCAGCACCGACTGGCCCTTGGCGCGCGTCATCAGCACCATGAACTGCGCCTGCATGTCGGTGGGGAAGCCGGGGAACGGTTGCGTCGAGATGTCGGTGGGCTTGAGGTCGGCCTTGGCGCGCACCCGCAGGCCCCCCTCTTCCGGCGTCACCTCGACGCCCGCGCCGCGCAGCTTGGCGATCACGGCGTCCAGGTGCTCGGGCAGGCAGTCGCGCACCAGCACGTTGCCGCGCGTGATGGCGGCCGCCACCAGCAGCGTCCCCGCCTCGATGCGGTCGGGGATGATGGCGTGCTCGATGGGCTGCAGCTCGTCGACGCCCTCGATCGTGATCAGCGGCGTGCCCGCGCCCTGCACCCGGGCGCCCATCTTGTTCAGGACGCGCGCCAGCTCCTCGACCTCGGGTTCACGGGCGGCGTTCTCCAGCGTGGTGCGCCCCTTGGCCAGGGCGGCCGCCATCATCAGGTTCTCGGTGCCCGTCACCGTGACCATGTCGAACACGATGGTCGCGCCGTGCAGGCGCTTGGCGCGCGCCGTGACGTAACCATGGTCCAGCTCGATCTTGGCGCCCATGGCGGCCAGACCCTTCAGGTGCTGGTCGATGGGCCGCGCGCCGATGGCGCATCCCCCGGGCAGCGAGACCTTGGCGCGCCCGTAGCGCGCCGTCAGCGGACCCAGCACCACCACCGAGGCGCGCATCGTCTTCACCAGATCGTAGGGCGCCTCGACGTTGTGGACCTTGCTGGTGTCGACCAGCGTGACGCCGCCCGGCTTGCTGGTGACCTCGGCCCCCAGATCGCCCAGCAGCTTGTCCATAGTGCGCACGTCGCCCAGGGCCGGCACGTTCCGGAACACGGAGCGGCCGCTGGCCAGCAGCGACGAGGCGAGGATGGGCAGGGCGGCGTTCTTGGCGCCCGAAACGCGCACCTCACCCGTCAGCCGAGCGCCTCCCTTGACGACGATGTTCTGCACGGGACCGGACGTTCGTCGCCCCCAGCAGGGGGCTGACGACGCTTACGAGGCGGCGCCTTCGGCGGGCGCGCCCTTGCCGGCGTGCTCGGCGCACAGGCTGCCGAACTCGCGCTTCTTGCGGCAACCTTCCTTGGTGCAAATCTTGTAGTGATGGTGCGCGCCCAGCTTCTCGCGGCGCCAGGCCAGGAAGTGCTTGCGGCAGTAGCCCTTCGCCCGCAGCGGCTGGCTGCACTTCTCGGCCGTGCAGCTTCCCCGCTTCGCCACGGCGGCGGCGCGCTTCTCGGCGGCGGCGCCCCGCGACGCCGCTGGGGCGCCCGATTTGGCGGCGGATTTGGACTTGGCTTTCGGGGCCTTGGACTCGGTCTTCGTGTCAGCCATAGCGGGCGGGAAGATTAGGCGGCGCCGCCGCCGAGTCAAGCCCTGCGCCGGCAGCGGGGCAGAAAGGGTGTGCCCGGCGCTGCCGCACCCCGGCGCGAGCCGTTCACGGATTTGACACATTCGGCCCCGATTGGTCAGGCTGGCGGGGTGCTGCGAGGACACCGCATCGCCGTCGTCGTGCCCGCCTTCAACGAGGCTGACAAGATCTCCCGCACCGTTCGTTCGATCCCCGGCTTCGTCGACCACGTGATCGTGGTCGACGACGGCAGCGCGGACGGCACCGCGCGCATCGCCGCCCGCTCGGGCGGCGG
>Ga0207705_10003085_pt1 | contig 12707 bp, 9 predicted proteins | sample KBSC13metaG_FD_184314 | JGI IMG/M metagenome (GOLD analysis project Ga0207705, IMG submission 184314) | Corn rhizosphere microbial communities from Kellogg Biological Station, Michigan, USA - KBS C1-3 metaG (SPAdes) (version 2) | ecosystem: Host-associated > Plants > Roots > Rhizosphere > Soil ...
CGGCGTGGTAGGTGGGCGGCGCGGCCGGCTTGTACTGGTGAGGAATTCCGAATTAGCGGACGAAAACCGCTACACCGTCAAGCGATATTGGAGCGACAAGAACGTTACGGAGGACGGATTCCAGCACACGCGGATTCGCCTCGAAAGCCTGAACCCCGAGTATCCGTCGTGGGATCTCGATCCCGACGAAGACAAATATCAGATCGTCGCCGAGTTCGTGGCGGTATTGCCGTAGAATTTCCAGACAGTTCAACCCGAGCCGGAAGTCCTGCCGACCTCGCCCACCAGTCTCTCCCTGCTCGGCAGTATCCAGTCCGAGGCGCAGAGTACGCTCTCCGTACGTATGCCGGGGCGGATCGTCGCGGTTACGGCACACGAAGGAGATACCGTGCACGCCGGGCAGATCCTCGTCTCGCTGGACGACACGGATGTGCGCGGGCAGATCCGGATAGCGGAGGCGGCGGTGCTGGCAGCCCGCACCCAGGTGAATCACGCAGAGCAGGGGCGGGCGGCGCAGAAGGTCAAGGCAGATGCCGACGTACAGACCGCGCAGACGGCGCTCGACACGGCACAGTCTCAGGAGAAGCAGGCGGCGACAGGCGTGGAGGCGGCGCGCAGCGAACAGAAGACCGATGTCAAACTGGCCCAGGAGGGCGTCACCCAGGCCGACCAGGAGGTGGCGCAGGCGCAACAGTCGCTCGCTTCCCTGGAAAAACTCAATACAGTCGGCGGCGTGGCGCGCAACGACCTGGAGGGCGCGCGGCGGCAGCTCACGATCGCCAAATCGCACCTCGCGACCGCGCAGACACAACTCCAGCACGCGACCGACACAGACGCGGCGACCGGTGAGCCGATGCGTGTGGCGGCGGCGCTGCGCACGCTTCAGACCGCCCAGCAGGGCGTTCAGGCGGCAAAAAAGGGACTGGCTCTGGCGGAACAAGGGCGCAAACAGACGATGCTCGTAGCAGCGGGAGAGGTCGATTCTGCGCGGGCAGCGCTGGTCCAGGCGCAGGCTGGAGTGACATCCGCACAGAACGGCCTGGCGCAGACTCGCCTTGCCAGCCCCATCGAAGGCATCGTGAGCGCCGTCGCAGCGCATGTGGGAGATACCGCCCAGCCCGGCGTGCCCCTGCTCACGATCGTCTCGCCCTCCGGTCTGCGCGCCGACGCCCTGGTCCCGGCGCGACAGTTGAGCCATATCCACCTCGGCCAGGAGGCGCGTGTCACTGTAGACACCGATCCCAAGCGCTCTTATCCCGCGGTTGTCAGTGATATCGCCCGCGTCGCGGAACCGGACGGTCGCACCTTCCATGTCCGATTCCACCTGACCGCCAAAAGTGACCTGCGCCCAGGCCAAACCGCGCGCATCACCCTGCCCTTAAAACCTTAAGAGTCTGAGTTAATTTCATGTGGTTTACCCGCCTCGCGATCTCGCGACCTGTGTTGATCTGGATGGCTCTGACGGCGATTGCCGTCCTGGGTCTGCGCGCCTACACACGTCTGCCTGCCGAACTTAATCCGAAGGTCGATATTCCTACACTGACGGTCACGACTGTCTATCCGGGCGTGGAGCCGCCCGAGATCGAGACGCAGATCAGTAAGCCGCTGGAGGATGCGGTCGGGACGGTGCCGGGAGTGCGGGACGTCTACTCCAGCTCGCAGAGCGGCTTCGCGATCATCAGTATGGATTTCAAGGTGGGGACCGATCTGGAGGCCGCAGCAGCCGAGGTGCGGGGCCGCGTGGAGGCAGTGCGGGCGCAGTTGCCGACAGAATCGCGCCCGCCGGTCGTAGCGAAACTCGACATCAACGCCCTGCCCATTCTCTATCTGGGTCTCGAATGCCCGTCGCTCAACTTGCAGCAACTGCGCGCGCTCGCGGACAACACCCTGCGGCCACGCCTGGAGCGGGTGCCGGGAGTGGCGACTGTGCGCGTAATCGGAGGCACGCAACGCGAGATTCATGTCGCTGTCGATGCCCACCGCCTCGCGCCGCTGGGACTCACGATCGCCGATGTGGTCAACTCCGTCAAAGCCGCCGGACACGATGTGCCCGGCGGCGACATCACCCAACTCCACCATGAGACCGGGGTGCGCCTCTCCGCCGCCTTCGACTCGCTGGAATCCATCGCCAGCACCCCGCTCATTGCCTCCCAACTCATGATGCGTACCGGACGGACGGGCGTCGATCCCGCCCTGCCGACGCCGCCGTTGACCGTGGCGGATGTGGCCGATGTCACCGATGGAACGGCGCAACGCACGGAGATCAACCGCATCGACGGGCACGACGGCATCAGTCTGGTCCTGACCAAAGCCTCCGACGCCAACACGGTCGCGGTCGTGGATGAGGCGAACCGCGCGCTGGAACAGTTGGGGCCGTCGCTGCCCCGCGATCTGCGCCGGGTCGTCCTGCGCGACGACTCCGTGACCGTGCGCGATGCGCTGCAGGACGTCAACGGCAGCCTGCTGCTCGGCGCGGTGCTGGCGATGGTCGTGATTCTGTTCTTCCTCCACAACGTGCGTGGCACGCTCATCGTCTCCTTCGCCATTCCTGCCTGCATCGTCGCGACCTTCCTGGTGATGTCGATCGCAGGGTTCACTCTCAACCAGATGACGCTGCTGGCCCTCTCGCTCTCCGTCGGTATTCTGGTAGACGACTCGATCGTCGTGCTGGAGAGCATCACCCGCCACCTCAAAAACGGGGAGACACCGCGGGAGGCCGCCTTCAATGGGCGCACCGAGATCGGATTCGCCGACATCACGACCACTCTGGTCGATGTGGTGGTGTTCGTGCCGATTGCGTTTATGGGCGGAGTCGTGGGAGGCTTTTTCAAGCAGTTCGGTCTGGTCATCGTCACGGCCACGCTCTTCTCCCTGGTCGTCTCCTTCTCCCTGACTCCCATGCTGGCCTCCCGCTGGTATAAGGCCGGAGAGGATGTGGAGGCGAAGCGCGGGATCTTCGCGCCCTTCGAGCGCTTCTATCAGTGGCTGGAGGGAAAATATCGGAATGTGATCGCTGCGGCGCTGCGGCATCGGGGCTGGGTCGTGCTGGCCGGGGTCGCCGGTCTCGTGCTGATCTTCGTCGTCTCCTTTGCTCGACTCGGCTTTGAGTTTCTGCCGGGCACCGATCAGGGGCAGATCACGATCTCGCTGGAGATGCCGCCCGGCACCAGTCTGACCGCCACCGATGCGGTATCCCGGGAGATGGAGCAGATCGTCCTGGCCACGCCCGAGATCCGGGCCGTCGTCACCAATGTCGGGCAGATCCTGGGCGGGTTCGGCTCTATTCCGCAGCAGGGCGCGCAGTTGGCGCAGTGCAACGTCCGCCTGAACGAGAAGGGCGCTCTGCTCGCGCCGATCCTGCATCCGCAGGGACAGCCTAACTCCCGCAAGCACTCCGATATCGAGATCGGGAACGCCCTGCGCCGTGCCCTGGAGCCGCTGGCGAAGCGCTCCGGAGGCCACATCGTCGTCAATCCCGTCCGGGCCGTCGAGGGCATCTCCGCGCCGATCGAGATCGAGATGCGGGGCCAGGATATCGACCGCCTCATGGAGTTCGCCGCGCAGGTGAAGCAGAAACTCGACACGGTTCCTGGCGTCATCGACCCTACTCTCTCGGCCCAGACCGGGAAGCCCGAGGTGAGCGTGGCCGTAGACCCGCGCCGCGCCGCCCAGTTCGGCATCCCGACAGGTCAGGCCGGCGCGATCCTGCGAGACTCCCTCGCCGGCAACTCCGACGCCGTGTTTCGGCAGAACGGTGACGAGTTCCCCATTCGTATCCGGCTGGAAGGGATCCAGCGCGATGCGCCCAACGATGTGCAGAATATCGTGGTCGGTGCGGATTCTCAAGGCCAGCCTGTGACCTTCGCCGACATTGCCGACATCACTCTGCATACCGGCCCCGCCACGATCGAGCGAGAGAACGGCATGCGCCTGGTCTCCGTCACCGCCAACCTCGCGCCCGACGTGCCGCTCGGCAACGCCCAGCAGACGATCGACGCCATGCTGCAGAAGATGCCTCACGCAGGGGTCAATCTGAAGTGGGGCGGAGAGGCGGAGACGATGAACGAAAACGCCCCGCTGATGGCGGAGGCGTTGATTCTGGCCGTGGTGCTGGTCTATATCGTGATGGCGTCGCTGTTCAACAGCCTGGGCACGCCGTTCGTGATCATGTTTACGCTGCCGATGGCGCTGGTCGGAGCCTTAGGAGCGCTGGTGCTGTTGGGCGAGACAATGTCGCTGGTAGCGGCGATCGGGATCGTCATGCTCGTCGGCCTCATGGGCCGCAACGCGATCCTGCTGCTGGACTACACGAACACCCTCCGCGCCCGTGGCGCGGAGCGCAACGCCGCACTGCTGGAAGCGGGCGCGACCCGTCTGCGCCCCATCCTGATGACGACCACCGCCACTATCGTCGGGATGCTGCCGGTCGCCCTGCGCATCGGACGCGCCTCGGAGATCCGTGCCCCGATGGCGATCGTCGTCATCGGCGGCCTGCTGGTCTCGACCGCGCTGACTCTGATCGTCATCCCGGTCCTCTACACCCTGCTCGACGATATGCAGACCCGTTGGAGAGCCAGCCGCACCGCTCACAAGCAGCCAAAACCGTAACCTGCCGAGTTTGTGGCGACATTTCCCCATCAAAACCCAAAACAGGCCATTCGGCCTACAGGTTTATGGACGATTGGCAGTATAATAGGCCATAACCGCGCTCGTTGCCTTGCTGGACGAAGGAGAACCCGCCCTCTATGGACCTGACGCCTCCGGAATCGGATGTAAAAAAGGAAGTGACCGTGCCCTATATCGGGCCAGATCCACCTCCCTCTCCTGAGACCGAAACACCGCTTTCCACGGGGAAGATGCTGGCCTATAGCATCGCCAATTTCGGATATGGCGCGTTCTACTCTCTCAACAATGCCGTCATTCCGCTCTATATCAAGCACTTCACCAACGACGCCCGCTTGCAGGGGCTGATGGGCAGCACTCACTCGTTCGAAGGCGCGGTGATTCAGCCGCTCGTCGGCTCAGCCAGCGATCGCCTGCGCACTCCGATGGGGCGCCGTCGTCCCTTCATGCTGATTTTCGCGCCGCTCTCCGCGCTGCTGATCCTGCTCACACCGGCGGCGGGCCATCTGGTCCCACACAATGCGCTGCCCTTCATCATCGGGGCGATCTTCCTGTTTACCGTCAGTTTCAATATCGCGGAAGATCCCTACAAAGCCCTGATGCCGGACATCACACCGGCGCCACAGCGTGGCAAGGTCAGCGCCGTCTCTCAACTCGTACTGGTTCTCGGCCAGGCAGGGCTGCTGCTGCTGCCGTTCCCGATCGAGGTCAAATTCGGCTTGACCGCCGGTTTGATGCTGATCACGACACTGCTGACCGTCTGGCTGATAAAAGAGCCTCCACATCCCGCAAACTCCGAAAAGCATACCCCACACCTCCGCGCGCTGCGGGAGGCTCTCATGGGTCTGCGCACTCTGAAGCAGGCGGGACTGACGCTGGCAGGTCTGTTCTTCTCCGGTCTTGGCATCGGCGCGATCTTGCCGTTTCTCACCACCTTCGTAAAGACCATCACGAAGTGTACCGATCAGCAGGCGGAGATGATGTTCCTGGTGCTCATGATCAGCACCGCCGTCGCCATTCTGCCGTTCGGTTGGCTCACAGACCGCATCGGGCCTAAGAATGTACTGCTGATCGGCATGATCTGCATTCTGGTGGCCGCGCTGAACGGCCTCTGGGTGACGACCATCCCGCAGATTTTTGTGGTGCTCTGTGTAGCAGGCGTCGGGAACGCCGCGCAGACCGCTTCCGCCTATCCGCTGCTCACAAAAGTGGTGCCCCATGAAGAGGTCGGGTTCTACACCGGTCTGCAATCGACGGCCCTCTCGATCGCCGCTCCTCTGACCTCTGTCTTGACCGGTGATCTGGTGAATAAGGGAGGATACCGGCTTATCTTCGCCGTCTGTGGGGTCGGTCTCTTCATCACCCTGATCTTCTTGATTCGGGTGCGTATGAGCGCCGCCGTCGCCGAGATCGCGACGCGCAATCGCGAACAGGGACGGGCGGCATGAGGAGACCAGTATGCTCACGCGACTGATCAGCGGATTGATCGGCATTGCGGTGTTTCTGGGCTTCTGCTTCGGAGGGCTTCTGCCGTTCAGTGTCGCCGTGCTGCTCATCGCGGCGCTGGCCATCTCCGAGTATGTCGGCGCACATGTCCACGACGCCGACCTGGATCCTCTGCCGGGCCGCTGGGAGGAGGCACGGGAGCGCCTGCGCCCCTGGAACCCCATTTTTGCCTGGGCTGGATTGGCCCTGCCTGTCATCGCCTATCTACTAAGTTCCCGCTCCCTGCCCTCTCTGGCGCCCTATACGCTGGTGCTCGGAGCCATCGTCCTGGTGTTCGCGCTGATGGTCCTGCGTGCCCTGCGCACAGGCCGCGCGCTCGGGAAACTCCAATCGGTCTATGGCCTGGTAGGTTTTCTCTATATCGGCGGTCTGCTGGAGACATGCGTTCTGCTGCGCGCGGTGCCGGGGGAGATCGTCGTCTCGGGGATCGGACAGGGACAGCGTGGAGCGTGGCTGATGCTGTTTGTGGCCGTCTGCGTCTGGTCGGTCGATACCTTCGCCTATTTCATAGGCCGTTGGTTCGGTAAGCATAAACTCGCGCCCCAACTCTCCCCCGGCAAGACGATCGAGGGCGCTATCGGCGGCCTGGTCGGCGCTATTCTCGTCGGAGGCGCCTTCGGCAACTGGATTCATCTTCCCCTCATGCACGGCCTCGCGGTCGGGGCGCTGGCAGGGGTGATGGGACAGGTCGGGGATCTGTTCGAATCGGCCCTCAAACGCGAACTGGGCATCAAAGATTTCGGGCGCGTCCTGCCCGGCCACGGCGGCGCCCTCGACCGCTTCGACAGCCTCCTCTTCGTCGCCCCCCTCGCCTACCTCTATCTCCACTTCGTCGCCGGTATCTAACAGTTTTGGTTGTGCCGACGCCCGGGAGTTCCTGTCTATAAATTGGACAGTTTCAACGAAGTTTACAAACGAAAGCACCTCCGATCAAGGGGTGCTTTTGAAGCGGAAAAGGAAGCAGTTTTGAACATTGCATCTCACACAGGTGAGTTTTAGAAAAATAGGCACTACAATATAGGTGTCAGGATCAAAGGAAGAGCGCAGGGTGCTGGTACACCCTGCGCTCTACAAACGAACCGGACTAGGAAGGAGAACGGATTGAATCTACTCCATACAATCCTAGGCCTTACGTGTTACACGCTCGGCTCCGTTTACTACGGCGTTCAGTTATCGCTGATCGTTCGTAAGTTGCGGAACAAGTCGCTAGACTTGTAAGCCGATAGGCCGGTCGCCTCGTCCGGAGGTAAGCACTCTCGGGCGGGGCGGCTCTCCAACCATCAATTTATTATACATCAAAAACTATTCGATAGTTTACAATTGTTATCCTAGAGGCAAATTGATACGCCCAACGAGCAAATATTTCTTCTGTCCAGGACTTATGCGGATGTTACTTAATGATAGGACTTTTTTCGATGTTGCAGCAGAGAACCCGAAGTCGTTTTTCCAAACTCGGGTGAATGTGCCTCCTCGGTCTTTGGAACAACGGGAGGAGCGGCTGAACAAAGCGCGAGAGATGTTTATGCGTAATCCAAAGATGGTCCATGTTCGGAACAACCTGGGGGATACTCCTTTAATTGTCTCGATCCTGAGCAGCGAGAAAGAGATGGTGCGCCTCCTTCTGGAATATGGAGCCGATGCCAATGAAACAGGGCAAGATGATAGCTCTCCGCTGGAACTTGCCATCAAGCGGAATGGAAATCCGGAAATCGTGTCCATGTTGCTGGAACATGGAGCGGATCCCTACTATACGAATAGACACGGTCAAACCCTCTTGATGTCCGCTGGAGGATATTTCCCGGCAGATTATCGATACCCGGATCCTCAGGCTGATCCAGAAGCAAACTTTCGTCGAATGCTCGACTTCACCCAGGATATCAATCAACTTAACCACGCCGGAGGGACTGCGTTACACTCTATCGATCAAGCCGCTTTTATTCCACTTCTCTGCGCACGCGGCGCCGAACTCAACATACGTGATAATTCAGGCAAGGCACCTCTTCATTATTATGTCGAAGTCGGTTGTCAAGAAACGGTTGCGCTTGTCAAGACCTTCTTACGTTATGGCCCAGATGTAAATGTGCAAGATAATGACGGCTGTACGCCACTGTACTATGCGTCTTGCGTTGACGGGCCAGACGAGGAAGTCGTCTCGCTGTTGTTAGCGGCCGGCGCAGATCCGAATTTCCACGATAAAAAGTGGGGCTATACGCCTCTACATCTGGCGGTCATGACTCATTACTGGGAAATCATCCCCCAATTGGTGGAGGCGGGGGCAGATGTGAACCTTCGCGATAAAGAAGGTCGGACTCCGCTAAAGAGGCTTTTAGACTATGACTATGATCTTGCCGCACGGTTCGGACATGGAGATGAGCGGATCGAAGCCTATCTGCGTCGCGCCGGAGCACATCCGTAAAACCAGTTTTCCCCAAAAGAGGGAAGGTCCGAATCCGGATAGGCAGGGGCACAAGGACTAGCAAATAGTCGTTCGGCTTACCCTGCCCTAGTTCTAGTCGGGGTGGGCGCCTAGGTTGGTGAGGATGCCCTGGAGCACGCGATGCATGGCGGCGAGATCGTTGTCCGGGATATTGCAGAGGGCGTCGGACTGCAGGTCCAGCAGGAGGGTTCGGAGACGAGGTTCGAGCGCGCGGCCGGAAGGGGTCAGGTGCAGGCGGATGACGCGCCGGTCTTCCGGGGCACGGACGCGGCCGATCAGTTTGCGGCGTTCCAGTTCGTCTACGAGGGGAGTCATCGTCGAACTCTCCAGGCCGCAGCGCTTGCCGAGTTCAGACATGGTCAGGCCGTCCTCATCGCCGAGATGCAGGACCAGAGGCGCGGCGCCGGGGAACAGGTCGATGTGCTCCTGGCGCAGGCGATGCAGGAACTGCTGTCGGAACGCCTGCTCCACCGCTTTGAACGAGCGGTGCAGAGGCGCGTTTCGCAGCGCGGAACTCGGCAGGTGGGGCTCCATTTTGCCACAGCCTTCCGGCAGGGGCCGAGAGATCTCTTGCGGCGTTTCTAGATCGTCCATGACGTTTCGGAACCGACCTCCGTTACCGTGATCCCCAGGCCACGCAGATAGGCGACACCCGCCTCCAGGTCCGCCTTCACGCCTTCCATCTCCAGCACCATCATTCCGCCGCTATGCACGTCGATGTTCGCGCGGCGGATATTGGGAATCAGCCGGAACTCCGTGACCAGATGATAGATGATCGGCTCTTTGACCTGATCCAGCGGATAGTCGAGCTGCACACGCAGATGCTCCGTTTCGGGCATTGTCTTCTCTCCTTACGAGTCTTGTATATCTTTCCATACGCGCAGCGTCTCGCCAATGCTCCATGCCTGCGCCACGCAGCCGTTGGGACGCTGGGGAGCGTCGCCGTCATAGATCTCCGAGAGCGATCCGACCCCATAGTCGGTCATCTGATCCGCCAGCGGGCGCAGGAGCGCCAGGGCGGCCTCCTTATCGGCGAACTGCCGGAAATGGCTCTCCGCAAACGCGCCCAACAGCCAGGGCCAGACCGTGCCCTCATGGTAGGAACCATCCCGGTGCCAGGAGTCGCCCTCATAGCGTGGGCGGTAGGCCGGGTCGTGGGGCGACAGGGTGCGCAGGCCGACCGGTGTCACCAGATCCGACTGTACCACCTCCAATACCGCGGCGGCCAGATCGGTCCCGGCGGCGATCGGCGCAAACGGCAGGCTGAGCGCGAAGATCTGATTGGGCCGAATGGTGGCGTCCGGCATACTGTGATTCGGCGTGTCCAACACATCGTAGAGGCCGCGCCCGTCCGAACGGGCGAAGCGGGCGACAAAATTGGTGGTCGCCTTCGCGGCCAAATCGGTATAGCGGTTCTGCGCCTCGGTCTTGCCCAATAGTCCGGCGAAGTGGGCCAGCGTGTGCAGCGCATTGATCCAGAGCGCGTTGATCTCGACCGGCTTGCCGATGCGTGGAGTCACGACCCAACTGCCCACTTTGGCATCCATCCAGGTCAACTGCACGCCCTCCTGCCCCGCGTAGAGCAGGCTGTCGTTCGGATCGACATGGATCTGGTAGCGGGTTCCGCGCTGATGCCAGGCGATGATCTCTTCCAGAACCGTCCAGAGGGTGTCGCGCAGCAGGTCGAGATCGCTGGTCGCCTGCACATAGCGGTAGATCGCGACGACATACCAGAGCGTCGCATCGACGGTGTTGTATTCCGGGGTCTCGCCGGCATCCGGGAAGCGGTTCGGCAGCATCCCCTGATCGACGAAGGCGGCAAACGATTTCAGGATGTCGCGCGCCAACAGCGTCTGCCCGGTGGAGAGACAGAGGCCCGGCAGGGCGATCATCGTATCGCGTCCCCAGTCACTGAACCAGGGATAGCCCGCGATGATCGAACTGCGCCCGCCCGGCACCTGTACCAGAAACGGATCGACCGCCAGCGCGAGGCGCGCCCGAAAGACGTCGGCGCCGGCCTGCGAATCGGAAGCCGCCCCGCTCGGAGCCGAAGTAGGGATAGCAGGAACCTGGCTCACAACCAGTTTTTGTTGGCGCGCGACCAGTTCCTCCCAGGCGTCCTGGGGTGATTCCGTCGGCGCTTCCACGGGATCCAGAGTCTCCAGCGCCGCGTCGTCCCCACCGAGCGGGGCCGCGATACGGTCCTCCGTCATCACCTGGGCGGAGGCGACAACGATCAGCGTCTCGCCGACCGTCAGCGTCGCCCCGAGCATCCCGAGGGCATAGAGATCTTCTTCGTAGTCCTGGCCGCGCTCCGCTTCGCGCGGGTGCTGCAGCTTGTAGTACCAGTAGGACTGCCGATCAAAAGTGGCTCCAGGAAAGGGTGTCCCGTCTTCGCGTACGATGTCGAGATCCAGGCGGGTAGGATAGGCCGTCACCTTTTGAATGTCCGGCAATGTCACGCGGAGCAGGCCGAGCGGAGCGTCCACCTCGCCGGTGGTCTGCGGCGTGTCTGGGAACCAGAAGATGTCGGGCACGCGCTCGTTGGCCGCCATCTCGCTATGGTAGTCCTTCCAGGCGAGCAGGGGCACCAGATGCAGGTGGGCCGTGACTCCTTCCGGCGCTTCCAGAAGCCGGTAGGAGATATAGGTGACATTGCGCCCTCGCGCCATCCAGACACGCTTTTCGAGGCGTACGCCCGGCTGTGGCGACCAGACCCAGGTGGGCGCGGGATAGGCGGTCCATTCCACCAGATGCTGATAGCCCTGGGGATAGGTGGCGCCCGCGTAGAGGTTGGCGGAGAGGCCGAACGTGGGAGAGCTGCTGCCGTCCGGCGCAAGGATCTCCAGCGTCTCCTCCAGTTTCGAAAGCAGCACAGCGCGTCCCACCGGAGGGTTGAGGGCCGCGACCAGCAGGCCGTGATAACGACGTGTGTTGGCGCCGACGAGGCTGGCGGAAGCGTACCCACCGATTCCGTTCGTCGTCAGCCACTCGCGACGTGAAGCGGCGGCCAGGTCGGTCAGGATGTCCGCGTCTATGCGCAAATTGACTGCATCGGGGAGAGACATGATGTTCAGGTGACCTTGCCGAAGGGAAACGAAAAGTCGAGTTCTCCATCAGACGGATGCCTTCGCATCCGTCTGACAGGGAAGCGCTCCTGTTAAGGAGTTTTAGGTGCGGGAGCCGCTTTTTTCAAGCTGCCGAGGTACGCGACCAGATTGCTCAGATCCTTGCCCTTGATGGAATCATAAGGAGGCATGGCCGAATCGGGCTTGGTGGCCTTGGGGTTGGTGACCTTGGTCTCCAGCCATTTGGGCGTATGTTTGGCATCCGCGCCTACGGTGGAGAGATCGGGGCCATTGGTCCCCCCCTTACCGTTGACCATATGGCAGCCGCCGCAACCGTTCGCATCATAGACCTTTGCACCGGCTGCAATCATAGCTGCAGTGGGCTTAGCCGGGGCCGGGGGCGCCTTTTTTTTGGGCGGCGCTGCCAGTGCAGCGGTCAGTGAACCGCCTAACGTGAGGCCGACCATCAGCAATGCGCCGGCTTTAACTGTTCCTTTAATCACTCGGGAACTCCTTTCCAGTCGATGCAGAGTACGTGTAGGAAATCGCAACACGCCCCTCCGTTTGAGTCCGCCAACGCAGGAACGTTGCACTTTCTTAACCGGGGTAGCGTGAACTGCTTTCGCTCCCTGCCCTCTACAATTAGAGATGAGAGACAGATTCTCCTGTCTCTCATCTCTACATCACTGGAATTTGCTCCGGGTGTGACCTGGGATCAGGCGAAGAGGGCTTCGAGGGCGTGGGTTTGGGCGGATTTATACTGTTCGTTGTAGAGGTTCTGATAGACGCCGGGGCGAGCGACGAGTTCGGCATGGGTGCCAACGTCTACGATGCGCCCTGCGTCCATCACCACGATCTTGTCGGCGGCCATGATGGTCGAGAGGCGGTGGGCGATGACGAAGCTGGTGCGGCCGCGCATCAGACGCTCCAGAGCGGCCTGCACATTGGCTTCCGTCTTGCTGTCGAGGGCGGAGGTGGCGTCGTCGAGGATCAGGATCTTGGGATCGGTCAGGGCGGCGCGCGCGATGCTCATGCGCTGCTTCTGCCCCACCGAGAGCTTGATGCAGCGCATG
>Ga0207705_10003086_pt1 | contig 12705 bp, 9 predicted proteins | sample KBSC13metaG_FD_184314 | JGI IMG/M metagenome (GOLD analysis project Ga0207705, IMG submission 184314) | Corn rhizosphere microbial communities from Kellogg Biological Station, Michigan, USA - KBS C1-3 metaG (SPAdes) (version 2) | ecosystem: Host-associated > Plants > Roots > Rhizosphere > Soil ...
GATGAACAGGAAATCGAGCGTTCCGGCGTAGGCGCTGGCCCGGGCCGGCCACAACGGGAAGCCGTTCACCTCAGGCCGTCCGCCGGCGTGCCAGCCACAGCACCAGCAGGAGCAGCCCGCCAACGGTGGCAGCGGACACCCAGCGCACCAGCCGCAGCGCCAGCGCCGCAGCGGTCTGGGGATCGGGATCGTAGCCGAAGCACAGCAGCAGCAGCGGGTGCGCCGGCGGGGTGACCTCGCCGGCCGCGGCCTGGCCGACGGCGGTGCGTACCGCCGCGGCGGCGGGCGAGAGGCCGAGCACGTAGCGCGAGATGGTTCCGGACGGGGTGGTCACGACGAACCCGGCAGGGTGGGCGAACTGGCCGCTCGCCTTGTCGTAGCGATAGGGAAAGCCGACCTTGGCGGCGATTGCCCGCACCGCGTCCGGCGAGCCGGTGAGGAAGTGCATGCCCCCCGGCGCGGCCGGGCTGCCGAACGCCTCGGCGTACATCTCGCGCGCGTGGCCGGCGTCGTGCGGCGTGTCGCGCGGATCGATGCTGATCGCGACCAGCTCGACGTCGCGGCCGGGCATGAGATGCGCCTCACGCATCGACGCGACCGCGCCGCGCAGGACCAGGCCGCAGAGGTTCGCGCAATGGAGATATTCCATGACCACGATGGCCGGCTTGCCGCCGAGCGCGGTTCCAAGGCTGATCGGGCGGCCCGATTCGTCGCGAAGCCCGGCGCCGAGCGGGAGTTGCGCGCCGGGATGCTGCTGGAAGGCGAGGTGCGAGAAGCTCTGCGGGGCGATGCTGCCGGCGGCGGGCGAGGCGAAGGCGAGGGCGAGCGCGGCCAGCAGCGCCGGGCCCCTCACGGGCGCGTTCCCCAGCCTTGCCGAGCAGTCTCCCTCATCGCCGCGTCGATGCCGATCCCGGCGCGTTTCAGCTCCTGGTGCTTCGCCTGCCGGTAGCGGACGAGATCGTCGTGCGGCGCGACTTGCAGCCGCGGCGCCGGCGGGAGCGCCTGCAACGGCCCACGATATTGCTGCTCATTGGCGAGCGGGAAGCCGAGGCGGATGATCAGGAAGACGATGGCAACGAACCCGGCGAGCCCGAGCCCCAGCCATAGCGGAAGCAGCGCGGGCACGTCTCTCGGCTCGTAGCGGACGGCGTCGCGTTCGTCGTCCGCCGTGCCGCTCATGCGCCGGCTCCTCCGACGCAGGTCGATGATCCGCGGCCAGCCACGCGGGACAAAACAGCCATTTCCAGCGCGGTTGCATTTCTTGTCGCAGGTCAATGTCCGCGCGTCCGAGCGCGGGGTCCTCAGAGCGCGTAGACGCCGAGGCCGTGCTCGTTGCCCGACGGGTAGGGGTCGGGGCCGCAGAAGGCCTTGATCTTGTCGCGGTCGAGCAGGATGATCTGGTGCCCGCGCAGGTGCAGGCCGTTGGCCGCGAGCGTCTGCAGCGTCCGCGACAGGGTTTCCGGCTGCATGCCGATCCGCGCCGCCAGCTGCCGCTTGGAAAAGGGGATTTCGGCGACCGCCCCGGGCCGGGTCGAATCGTGCAGGCGAAGCAGAAAGGCGGCGAGCCGCTGCGACGGCGAGCGGCATTTCAAATCGAGGATGATGCGGTGCGCGACGCGCCATTGGCCCGACAGCACCTTGACCATGTTCATCGCGAACGCGGGCGTGAGCCGCGCCTCGGTGCGGATCGCCTCGCTGTCGATCGACAGGATGCGGACGATCGTCAGCGCGCGCGCGGACACGAGGAACGGCTCGCTCGACAGCGCCGCGGCGAGCGCGAGCACGTCGCCGGCCGACATCATCATGGTCGTGCATTCGCGGCCGCCCTCGAGCCGGGCGAGATCGACGATCCCGCTGAGCACGATCTGTTGCTCCTTCGGCAGCTTGCCCTCGGCGAACAGCAGCTTGCCGCGGTCGAACCGGTCGATTCTTGCCGCGCCGAGCAGCCGTTCCAGGCTCGCGGCCGGGAGGCCGGCCAGCAGCGGAATGTCCGCCGCCTGGATCTGCCGCGGATCGACGCCGGCCAATGCTGCCGAACAGGCGTTACCGGAATCCATCACATCCGTTGTTGATGCACAATGCGCGGTGGAGGCAAGCCCCTGATCATGCGCGGTTTCAATTTTCGTGCGCCGCCGCCCGATCCGTAAGTCCGCCGGTCAGCATCCTTGTCGGTGAGGCGTCGGCTCAATGGTCTGTTTCAGCGGTGACCGGATTTGGCCGCCGATTGACGCTTGGAGCACGGATCGGCTCGGCCTCGGACGCCGGCTCAGCGGGAGCCGGCCCGTCAAAGAGGGAGCCGCGGTTCCTTCCGCCGAGACCGTGGCGGACGAGTGGCGATCCACAGCGCCGCCGCGGCCGCCGCCAGCAGTGAAACGGCTCCGACGATGGCGGGAGCAAAAGCACTGAGCTGGTTCATGGCCAATCAACCTCTTGGAGGAATACGCATATGGCTACCGACAGGGTTACACCAAGAGCCCCAACGCACAAAGCGGCGATGGCGGCTCCATCAAGTCCCTTGGCTGAGTCGAACCAGCGCGCGACTCCCGTGGCGAGGAGCGCCAGTCAAACCCGCACTCCTGAAAAGCAACAGTCTACCGCATCCGGACGCGGAGGAGCTCGGCGATGTGCAGGGTGCGGCGCTCGGAATGGCTCTCGATCTGCTCGCGGCAGCTGAAGCCGTCGGCGACAACCAAGGTGTCGGGATCAAGTGCGCGCACGCGCGGCAGCAGCACGCGCTCGCCGATCTTCTTGCCGACATCATAGCTTTCGCGCGCCATGCCGAATGCGCCGGCCATGCCGCAGCAGCCCTGGGGCGGGCGTTCGACGGCGACACCGAGGCGGTCGAGCAGCTGCTGCTCGGAATCGTAGCCGAAGATCGCATGGTGATGGCAATGCGGCTGCGCGAGCACGGACCCGCCCTTGAGGAAGCGCGGGAATCGGTCGAGCGCGGACGCGATGAAATCGGCGACATAATGGACTTGGGAGGACAGGCGCCTGGCCTCCGGCCGGTCGGGGAACAGGTTGAGGAGCTCGTCCTTGAACACCGACGCGCAGGCCGGTTCGAGCACGACGATCGGCGTTCCGGCGTCGAGCTCGGGCTTGAGCACGGTAAAAATGCGCTCGAGCCGCTGCTTCGCCTTGTCGAGGAAGCCCCAGTCGTAGAGCGGCCGGCCGCAGCACAACGGCTGGGCGGGAAGGACGATCTTGTAGCCGGCGCGGGCGAGCAGTTGCGTGGCCGCAATCAGGGTGCGCGGGCGGAAATGGTTGTTGAAGGTGTCGGGCCAGAGCAGCAGGCGGTCGCCTCCCATGCCGCTGGTGCGATCGCGGAACCACGAGCGAAAAGTTCGCGACGCGAAGCGTGGCAGATGCGCCCGCCGGTCGATTCCGCCGCTCCACTTGCCGACGCCGGTACTGGCAAGCACATTGGCGAACGCGGGCGCATGCATCGCCATGCGCGCCCAGCGATCGATCAGGCCCATCGAATAAGCCGAGCGGGGCCGCCGCCGATGCGCATAATGGTGCGCTCGGAATTCGGCCTTCCAGGTCGCGACGTCGACTCCGACGGGGCAATCGGCTTTGCACCCCTTGCAGGCGAGGCACAGCGATAGCGCGTCCTCGACCGCGTCGCTGTTCCACCCATCGGCGATCACCTCGCCACGCGTCATTTCGTGGAGCAGGTGCGCCCGGCCGCGGGTGGAGTGCTTCTCCTCGCCGGTGGCGAGATAGGAGGGGCACATGACCTCGTCGCCGACCTGTCGCCGGCGGCATTTGCCGACGCCGACGCAGCGGGTGGTCGCATGGGCAAAGCTGCCGTGGTCGTCGGGATAATTGAACCAGGTTTCGAGCGCGCGCGGCTTGTAGGTCAGCCCGAGCCGCAGGTTGGAGTCGATCGGGAACGGCTCGATCGCCTTTCCCGGATTGAGGCGGTTCTGAGGATCCCAGATCGCCTTGAACTCGCGGAAGCACTGGACGAGCTCGTCGCCGTACATGACGCGCAGCAGCTCGGCGCGCGACTGGCCGTCGCCATGTTCGCCCGACAGCGAGCCGCCGTAGCGGTGCACGAGATGCGCCGCCTCGCGCATGAACTGGCGATAATCGTCGAGGCCCGGCTCCGAGTGGAAATCGAAGTTGATCCGGCAATGGGTCACGCCGTCGCCGAAATGGCCGTAGAGCGCGGCGGTGTAGCCGTGATCGGCGAACAGCTGTTCGAGCTCGCGCAAGTAGGCGCCGAGCTTGTCGGGCGGCACGGCGCTGTCCTCCCAGCCCGGCCAATGTTCGGGTTGGCCGTGCACGAAGGCGGTCGCGCCAAGCGATGCCTCGCGCGCTTCCCAGATGCGCTGCTGCTCGTGGGGATCGGAGAGGATGCGGCTGCGGGCGCCGGTGTTCGCCTTTTCGATGATGCGCCGGACATTCGCTTCGGCTTCGTCGCGGCTGTCGCCGCCGGCCTCGACGATCAGGAACCCGCGCCCCTCGGGAAAAGCCGAGAGTCCGCCGTGCCCGGCGCCGGTCGCGCGGACCGCGTCGTAAAGCTTGCCGTCAAACCCTTCGAGTGCATTGGGGTGCTGCTCCAGCAGCGCCGGCACCACGTCGGCGGCGGCGTAGACGTCGTCGAACGCGAGCAAGGCAATCGCCTTGCATGTCGGCCGGGGCACGAGATGCAACGTCGCGTCGAGGATGATGGCGCAGCTGCCTTCCGTCCCGGTCAGGGCACGCGCGACGTTGAAGCCGCGGCCCGGAAGCAGCGCGGCAAGGCCTTCGAAGCCCGAAACGAGCCGCGGGATGTTCGGAAAGCGTTCCTCGATGAGGCTCCCATAACGGTCGCGCAGCGTGGTCATGCGGCGGTAGAGATCGGCGCGGGGTCCGCGATGCGACTGGATTGCGCTGAGCTCGATATCGTTCGTCGGCCCGACGTCGAGCAGCTCGCCCGAATAGGTCAGCACGGTCAGTCGCTCGACATTGTCGAGCGTGCGACCCCACTTGACGGAATGGACGCCGCAGCTGTCGTTGCCGATCATGCCGCCGAGCGTATTGTGGTCGTGGGTCGCGGGGTCGGGCCCGAAGGTCAGCCCGTGCGGCGCGGCGGCGTCGCGGAGCTTGTCGAGGATGCAGCCGGGCTCGACCGTCGCGCGCCGTGCCTCAGGATCGAGCTTGATGATATTGTGGAGGTGGCGCGAGAAATCGATGCAGACGGCGACATTGCAGCCCTGGCCGGCAAGGCTGGTGCCGCCGCCGCGGGCGATGATCGGCGCCTCATGCTCGCGGCAGATGCGCACCGTCTCGGCCACCTCATCGCGGCTGCGGGGATAAACGACGCCGATCGGCACCTGGCGGTAGTTCGACGCGTCGGCAGCATAGAGCGCGCGCGCCTGCGGGGTGAAGTCGGCGGCCGTGCCCAACGCCCGTTCGAGGTCCGCGCCGAGCGCAAGCGCCGCCCCGGTCGAGTAGCGGTCATAGTCGAGCAGCACCTGCCCGTCGGGAGCGCGCGTCTCCAGACGCGGCTCGGCCATCAAACGAGCTCGCGGACCGTGTCGGACGCCAGGGTGAGCGCGGTCTTCATCGCGTTGGGCGTTCCCTTGGCAAGCGCTTTCGCCATGTTCGTCGCCTGCTTCATCTCGATCTTCGGCGGGAAGGGCGGCTCGAATGGGTCGACGACCGCTTCGATCAGGCACGGCCCGGGCTTGGCCAGCGCCTCGCGCAGCTGGTCCCCGCAGCGCGCCGGATCGTCGATCGTAATCGTGTCGATGCCGCAGCCGCGCGCCACGTCGGCGAACTCGATCGGCTCCAGCTCGCAGCCATATTCGGGGTTGCCGAGGAACACCATCTGCTCCCACTTGATTTGGCCGAGCGCGTTATTCTTGATGACGATGATCTTGGCGTTGAGATTGTATTTCCTGAGCGTCACGAAGTCGCCCATCAGCATCGCCGCCGATCCGTCGCCGATCACCGCGACCACCTGGCGGCCGGGGTATGCGGTCGAAGCGCCGATCGCGTAAGGCAGGCCGCAGGCCATGCTCGCGAGCGTGCCCGAGCAGCTGAACATCATGTCGCCGCGCATGTCGACGTGGCGCGCGACCCACGAGGTGATGGTGCCGCTGTCGGTGATTACGATCGCATCGTCGTCGAGCAATTTGTTGAGCTGGTGGGTGACGACTTGCGGCTTCATCGGTTTTTCGGTGCGGGTCGCGCGTTCGGTCATCAGCGCGCGCCAGTCCTTCATTGCGTCCTGCGCGTCCTTCAAGAAGCCGCTGTCGCCGCGCTCCCGGATCAGCGGAAGCAATTCGGCGAGCACGCGCTTGCTGTCGCCGATCAGGCCGACGTCGGCCGGATAGCGAAGCCCGACGCGCTTGGGGTCGAGCTCGATCTGGACGCACTTGGCCTTGCCCGGCGCGGGATAGAATTCGATGTAGGGGAAGCTCGACCCGACGATCAGCAAGGTGTCGCAGCCTTCGAGCGCTTCCTGGCTGGGCTTGGTGCCGAGCAGGCCGACGCCGCCGGTCGTGTACGGATTCTGGTCGGGGACCGCGGCCTTGCCGAGCAAGGGCTTGCCGATCGGCGCCTGCAGCCGCTCGGCGATCGCGAGCAGTTCCTCGGTCGCGCCGAGCGCTCCGCGGCCAGCGAGGATGAACGGTTTTTCCGCGCCGTTGAGGATATCGGCGGCTTGCTGGAGCAGTGCTGGGTCAGGCAGCTGCCCGCCGCGCGCCATCAGGTTGGAGACGTGGTGAGCAACGTTGCGCTCTGAGCGGTGGGCCTTCTCGACGCTCATCGACTGGATGTCGACCGGGATCATGACGTGGGTCGGCTGGCGGTAGGCGAGCGCGGTGCGGCAGGCGAGCTCGACCACTTCCTCGACATGGGCGGGGCCCATGACGCGCGAGGAATAAGCGGTCGCGTCCATGAACAATTTGTCGAGCTCGATGTCTTGCTGGGTGAGCGTGGTCAGCAAATCGTGGTGCTGCGCGCCGGTGATCGCGAGCACCGGCTGGCCGTCGAGCTTGGCGTCGTAAATGCCGTTGAGGAGATGGACCCCGCCGGGACCCGACGTGGCGAGGCAGACGCCGAGCTTGCCGGTGAACTTCGCGTAGGCGCAGGCTGCGAACGCGCCCGCTTCCTCATGGCGGACCTGGACGAACTTGATCTTGTCCTGCCGCTCCCGGAGGGATTCGAAGACGCCGTTGATGCCGTCGCCGGGGATTCCGAAGATGGTGTCGACGCCCCAGCGGATGAGGGTTTCGACCAGGATGTCGCCGCCGGTCTTGGCCATGGCTTTCTAGCTCCTGCTACTCATGAGAATAAACGCGCACGTCGCGGAACGGTCCTCCGCTCGTCGCAACGGCTGGATCGGTGGGGGAAGGCGGGCCGCGAAGGATGATGTCGCGGGGCACCTTGGTGACGTCGGTGACGCCGGTCAGCGCCATCGCGGTGCTGAGCTCGTTCTTCAGAATCTCGAGCGCCTTGGTGACGCCCGGCTGCCCATAAGCGCCGAGGCCATAGAGATAGGCGCGGCCGATGAAGCAGGCGCGCGCGCCGAGGCCGAGGAACTTCAAGACGTCGAGCCCGGAGCGCACGCCGCTGTCGACATAGACTTCGGTCCTGTCGCCGACCGCGTCGACGATGCCGGACAGCACGGACGCGGTCGACGGCGCGCCATCGAGCTGGCGGCCGCCGTGGTTCGAGACGAGGATCGCGTCGGCGCCGGCGGCGATCGCCATTTTCGCGTCGTCGACATCCATGATGCCTTTGACGACGAGCTTGCCCGGCCACAGCGAGCGCACCCATTCGAGGGTCTTCAGGTCGAACGAGCTGTCGAGCTGGCTTTTGACCAGCTCGGCCATTTCCTTGACGTTCCCGCTCTTCACCTTTCCGGCATAATTGCCGAAGCTCCAGCGTTTCGAATGGAGCATCGCGAACGCCCAATGCGGGTGGCTAACGATGCTCCAGATATTCGCCGGGGTGAGCTTGGGCGGGACGCCGAGGCCGTTGCGGACGTCGCAATAGCGGGTGCCCTCGACATGGAGGTCCATGGTCAGGATGAGCACCGGGCAGCCGGCATTCTTGGCCCGCTCGAGCAGGTCCTTCGAGAAGCCGCGGTCCTTTTCGAGGTAAAGCTGGAACCAGAAGGGGCGTTTCACCGCGCCGCGTACGTCCTCGATCGACAGCAAGGCGTTGGTCGAGAGCGAGAACGGGATGCCGAAATCGTGCGCCGCGCGGCACGACAATATTTCGCCGTTCGACCAGATCGCGCCGCACATGCCGGTCGGGCCGATCGCGACCGGGATGCTGACCTTTTCGCCGAGCATCGTGGTGTCGAGCTTGCGGTCGGAAACGTCGAACATCACCCGCTCGCGAAAGCGGATCGAGTCGAGGTCGCGGCGGTTCTCGCGCAGCGTCAGCTGGGCGAACGAGCCCGCTTCCATGTAATCCATGAACGGCTTGGGGACGCGGGCATGAGCGCGCTTGCGCAGGTCCTCGATGCTGGCGATGTCGGCCGGCGCGTTCCTCACAGCTCGCCTCGCTTCGCCATGGCGGATATGCGGTCGCCCATGCGGCAGGCGAGCGCCTGGATGGTCAGCGATGGATTGACCCCGCCGCTGGTGGGAAAGAGCGAACCGTCGCAGATCCAGAGGTTGGGGATCGACCAGCTGCGCCCGTCCCTGTCGACGACGCTATCCTTGGGATCGTCGCCCATCCGGCAGCCGCCCATCAGATGCGACGTGTCGACGTCATCCCACAGCTCCTTGGCGCCCGCGGCTTCGAGCACGGCGCGCATCGACCCCTTGCTATGCTCGATCAGGCGCTTGTCGTTGTCCGAATATGAGAAGGTCATGCGCGGGATCTGCAGGCCGAACCGGTCCTTCTCCTCGGCGACCTCGACGCGGTTGTTGGGGCGGGGTTCGGTCTCGCCGACGATGCGCAGGCCCGCGACATGGTTGTAGCGGGTCATTTCCTGGCGAAGCTTCATGCCCCAGAGGTTGCGCTGCACGGCGAGGTCCTGCGCCCAGCCGACCGGCAGCGGGCCCTGGCTCATGAAGGCATAGCCGCCGGTGAAATCCTTTTTGTCGCTGTCGTCGTAATTCCAGTGCTCGGTGACCGCCATGCACGGCGGCGCGCGGTAGCAGCGGACTTCCTCGTCCATATAGCCCCACACGCCGGGACCGGAGTGAATCATGATGTGGGTGCCGACGAGCCCGTTCTCATTGGCGAGACCGTCGGGGAACTGCTTGCACTTGGAATTGAGCAGCAGGCGCGGGCTCTCGATCGCATAGCCGGCGACGACGACATTGCGCGCCTGCTGCCGATGCCACTTGCCGTGGCGATGGTAGAGGACACCGGTCGCCCGGCCGCGCTCGCTCATTTCGACCCTGCCGACCATCGCCAGGTCGCGGATTTCGGCGCCCGCCTGGATCGCGCGCGGGATGAAGGTCACCAGCACGCTCTGCTTGGCGTTGGTCGAGCAGCCGTAGGCGCAAAAGCCGCGATAGACGCAAGGGTGCGCCATGCCGCGCGGCGCCGACAACGTGGCAAGCGGGATCGGCGACCAGTTGATGCCGATCTTCTCGCAGCCGCGGGCGAGGACCAGCCCGGCCGAGTTCACCGGATGCGCGCGATAGGGATAACGCTTGCGCCGGCGGCCCCATGGATAGGAGATCGGCCCGGAGATCTTCAGCGCTTCCTCGGCTTCCTCGTAATAAGGTTCGAGCTCGTCGAAGCTGATCGGCCAGTCGCGGCCGTAGCCGAGCCGCGACTTGCACTGGAACCATTCGGGCCGCCAGCGAAGCGCGATCATGGTGTAGTGAACGGTGCTTCCGCCGACCCCGCGGCCGCTGTTGTTGGAGCCGAGCTCGACCGGATCGGCGCCGCCGGTGATGCGCTTGTCGGTCCAGTAGAGCCCTCCCTGGTAGCGCTCGTCGGAGACGAAGTCCTCGAGCGGCCGCCAGAACGGCCCGGCATCGAAGGCGACCACCGAGAAGCCTGCCTCGGCGAGCTTGCAGGCGAGGGTGCCGCCGCCCGCGCCGGTGCCGACGATCGCGAAATCGACCTCTTCCTCGTCGGAATAGCAGCGCATCGGCACCCACTTGCCTGCGCGGAATACGTCCGGCGCGCGGCCGTCGACGGCGCGGGGTTCGGCGACGTCAAGCATCGGCCTTGTCCAGCTCGACGGCTTCCCACGGGTCGTGCTCGTCGAAACCCAAGCGGGCATAGCCGCGCGGACTCGCCGGACCGCCGAAGCCGATCTCGCTCCAGGCGGAGGGGTGTGAATAATAAATTCCGACCACGTCCTTCAGCAGGTGGTGGCTGAAGAAGCCGCCGGCCGGCAGGTCGCCCCAGTAGCGGCTCTCGACCCGGTTATGCTGCACGTCCTCAAGCAGCGCGTCCTGGTCGGCGCCGGAGAGCTCGTGGAAATCCATGCCGTGGCGGTTGCGCGCTTCGGCGGCGATCGCGTCGAGGCCGCGCCGCCAGGCGTCCTGCATCGGCGGCATGTCGGCGTAGCGAAAGCCGGGAGTCTGGTTGGCGTACAGCATCGCGTCGATCCATGGCACGATCGGCACCGGCTCCTCGCGATCGGGCTGCGGGATCAGGCGGCGGACGATATCTTCGAGCAGCGACCATTGCTCTTCGCTGAGGAACTGCCGCGTCGGCACCTGCTCGAGCCGATGCTTGATCGCCGCGCGGGTCTGGTCGTTCCACGACGGCGTGTCCCATTTGTCGAGCACATCGTAGGTCAAATAAGGGGTGCGGAACTCGGTCATTCCGATCCCTCCAGCGCGGGGAGGACGCCGAGGCCGGCGACGGCGATTCCGAGGAAGGCTGGAGGCGCCGGAAGCGGCGGCCCCTGGAGGATCATCTGGCTCCAGTTATGCCAACCGCCCATGTTGCGGTGGATCCCGTAAGCGTGAAACATCGGCCCGGCGATGCCGAGCAAGGCAGTGGCCTTGAGCAGGGGGCCGGCAACCGGCGCTGCGCGCGGTGAGACTGCCGTGGCGGCCATGGCTACAGCGGCGGCCGGACCGATCGTCACCGGCAGATACATCGCCGGATCCTGGAAGGCGCCGCGGAAGTGCAGGAAGCCGGCTTCGGCGATCGTCCCGACCAGCGAGAAAGCGATCAGGTCCGCGGTGTGGCGCGGCAGCCGAGTGCGGACGTAAGCGCGGCCGCTCAGCATCTCCCCGGCAATGACACCGTAGAGGCCGGCGAGGGTGAGCGCGGCGGGGGCGCCCGCGGGCGCGCCATAGAACAGGTTGAGCGCGTCGAGCTCGCCCGGCCGCTTGAGGATGTTGTAGGCGTGGAAGCCGAGGCCGATGAGGCCCGTGATCCCGACTGTCGCGAACGCGATGCGGGGTAGCGGCTTGCGGGCGTCCTGGGGGCGGAAGGCGACCCACGACGCCGCCGTCAGCCCGAGCAGGGCCATGGTCGGGCCGACGAACATCGCGCGGTCCTTGAAGCTGCCGCGGTAATGCTCGATGCCGCTATCGAGCGCGACGCTGAGGCACAGGATCGCGGCGCCGGCGCCGAGCGCTTCGGTGGCGCGCAAGTTGCGATTTTCCGATGGCCGCCATGCGCGCTGCAGCAGCCAACCGATGCCGGCCGCGGCGGCGACGGTGCATGCCGCGACCGCGATCAGCGGACGGTGCGAAGGCTCGGGCTGGCGGGGTGCAAGCAAGGCCTAGCTCCGCCCACGCGCTTTCGATTTTCCCTGTTTTTCCCTGCGACTGCCGCGACCGGCCAGCATGAAGCCGAGCCCGGCGCCCGCGGCCGCCGCACCCAGGGCAGCCAAAGCGATCGGTTTCTTGTGCTCGCTGCCCCACAGCTCCGCGCTCGAGTCGACCGCCTCGTCGCTGAAGCTGCCGCGTGCGCCATGGTCGCCGGCGACCGGCTCGAACAAATTGTCCTTGCGGTCGGGGCTGACCGGAATCGGCCGCTGCTGGGCCTTGAACGCGGTCGCGGCGAGATAATCGTCGAGCAGGCTGGAGGCGATCTTGTTGCCCCACACCGCTTCGACCGTCGGCAGGCCGACCAGCATCTCCTTGCGCCCGTCGTGCGCGGCGAAATAGATCGCGCGGGCGGCGACCTCGGGCTCGTAAACCTTGCCGACGGGGCGCGGCTGGCCCGGCAGCTTGGCCCTGATCCAGTCGAACTGCGGCGTGTTGACGCCCGGCATCTGGACCATGGTGATGGTGACGTCGGTCTTGTCGTGGAGAAGCTCGCAGCGGACCGAATCGATGAAGCCCTGGATTGCGTGCTTGGAGCCGCAATAGGCCGATTGCAGTGGGATGCCGCGATAGGCGAGGGCCGAGCCGACCAGCACGATCGCGCCCTTGTTCCTCGGCAGCATGCGCTTGAGCGCCGCGCGGGTGCCGTTGACCTGGCCGAGATAGGTGACCCGCGTGACGCGCTCATATTCGTCGGGCGTCACGTCCATGAAGCGCGCGAAGATGCCGGCGAAGGCATTGTTAACCCAGATATCGATCGGGCCGAGCTCGCGCTCGATCCTGTCGGCGGTGGCTTCGACCGCCTGCCAGTCGGATACGTCTGTGGGGATCGCGAGCGCCTTGCCGCCGAGCTGCTCAATGTCGCGCTTCGTCGCTTCGAGCCCATCGTGGCCGCGGGCGAGCACGGCGACGTTGCAGCCGTGGCGGGCGAACTCGCGCGCGGTCGCGCGGCCGATGCCGGCGGTGCCGCCAGTGATGACGACGGTTTCGGGTCGGG
>Ga0207705_10003090_pt1 | contig 12697 bp, 13 predicted proteins | sample KBSC13metaG_FD_184314 | JGI IMG/M metagenome (GOLD analysis project Ga0207705, IMG submission 184314) | Corn rhizosphere microbial communities from Kellogg Biological Station, Michigan, USA - KBS C1-3 metaG (SPAdes) (version 2) | ecosystem: Host-associated > Plants > Roots > Rhizosphere > Soil ...
TTCCAGCGACACCACAGTCTCCTGGAGCGGGTTGGCGAGCATGAAGGGCCTGAACACCGGCACGTCCCGGGCGGTGGGCTGCTGCCCGAGTCCCTCGGCCCAGGCGAACAGCTCGCCGTAAGGCGGCGTCAGGCCGTGCCACACTTCCTCGACCGCATCGACGTCGAGTTCGAAGGCGTCGGCGAATGCCTGCTTCGCCAACCGACCGGACACTCCGATCCTGAGGTTGCCAGTCGCGAGCTTCAGCAAGGCGAACCGACCGGGGGCGTCGAGGTGATCGAGCATTTCCGCCAGGACTTGCGGTGCGGTCGCCCGACCTGCACTCGACAGCCGCTCGACGGCGTCCGTGATCGACAATGTTCCGTCATCCATCTCCGGTTCCCCGTCCGGAGACGGCCACAGCAGCGACACCGTCTCTGCCATGTCTCCGACATAGTCGCGGCTCATGTAGAGCAGGGTGGGATCGAGCCGCTCCTCAGCGATCGCGCGAATGGCGGCGCCCTTGACGGCTGGAATGCTGAGCGATCCCGTCAGCGCGGCTAGCGCTATGCCCCGATCCGGATCGGGCGTCTCCTTCAGATAGTCGCCGATCAGCGCGAGCTTCGTATTGCGCGAGCGCGTGTAGACGAGGTCGTCGAGCAGCTGCGAGAAGGCGCGCATGGGTCCGTAACGAACCCTGCGCAGTCCCGGTTTCTCAGGTCAATGCAGCCTGAGCGCGAGCGCCGCGAGGATGGAGATGCTGTCGGACCTCGACTCGCTCGCCATCGCCTCATCGAAATGTTCGAGGCAGCACTGGGTCGCGACCCGGTGGCCGGGAAGCAAGGCGAGCTGGGCGGAGCGATGCATCAGCGCTTCGAGCGCGTCGAGGCCATTGGCGGCGGCGATCTGGCGGATGGCGTCCATCCTGGAGTGGATGTCGAGGGGAGAGAGGCGTTCGGCGCGGCCGGTGAATCCGGCCAGGCGTTCGCCGATCTGGTCCCAAACCGGCCCGAGTCTGTCCTCAGCCATTGGCTACCCCCGTCCAAAGCAGCCTCTCGCAGAATAGTTAAGGCGCGGTTACTGTCGTGTATCGAAAGGGGAAGAGCGATGGTCCTTCGCCGTATCAGCGAGCAGGCCGTCCATCACAACTGGTTCGCCGTGGCGATCGATTTCCTGATTGTCGCGATCGGCGTCTATCTCGGTATTCAGGCGAGCAATTGGAACCAGGCGCGCGAAACTCGGGCGCAAGCGCGTGAATATCGAGCGATGCTCCAAAGCGATCTGGACGCGAATCTCGAAAATCTCGCTACTCGCAGGCGCTACTACGGCTGGGTAAGAAACGAGGCTCTAGCCACACTCGCCGACCTTGACCGGCCGTCGGCCGCCCTCGATCAGCAATTCCTGGTTGATGCTTACCAGGCCACCCAGATCCAGCCGTGGGCGCTCAAGCGCAATACATACGACGAAATCCTCTCGGTCGGTGCGATGGCCAGCCTTGGCGATCCGCTCCTGCGCGACAAGATCGCCAATTATTACGTCACCTCCGACGTCACCGGCGCGAATATTGCAGTGATCCCTCCTTACCGCGACATCGTCCGGCGGGTCATGCCTTACGCGGTGCAGCAGGCAATCCGGGCACGCTGCAACGAACGGCTGGTGCAGAACAGTCGGGGATCGGTCGACATCATCCTGCCGACGGGCATGTGCGAGCTTGGTCTGGATTCCGACACGGTGCGCCGAGCGGTAATTCAGGTCCATCATTGGCCGGGGCTCGCGCTCGACCTTAACCGCCAGCTTGTCGATCTCGACCAGAAGCTGGTCAGCGTGGATGCAATCTATCGCCGAGCGACCGCGTTGAAGGCGGATTTGAAGAAGGCTGACGAATAGGCGCAAACTTGACAAAAGCAGCTCTCCACATCAGAGGCTGCGCGACACGGGCGGCGGAAGGCCGCTTTTTGTTTTTCAAGCATTTGGGACTGTCCGATGGCCAAGCCGGCAACCGTAAAGATCAAGCTCGTCAGCAGCGCCGACACCGGCTTCTTCTACGTGACCAAGAAGAACCCGCGCACGCAGACGGAGAAGCTGAGCTTCCGCAAGTACGACCCCGTCGCGCGCAAGCACGTCGAGTTCAAGGAAGCCAAGATCAAGTAGCTTGCTGCGCGGGCGCCTTTTCGCTCGCGTTCTCTATCCCCAGCAACTCGTTCACCTTGGCGACGAATTTCGCGACCGAAATGGGCTTCGAAACATAGGCCTGCGCACCGGCGGCACGGATCCTTTCCTCGTCCGCGGCGGCCGCATAAGCGGTCACCGCCATGATCGGCACGTCCTTCAACTTCTCGTCCTCGCGAATGAAGCGGATCAGGTCGAGACCCGTGACGTGCGGAAGCTGGATGTCCGTGATTACGAGATCGGGGCCGAACTCGCGCGCCTGATCCAGCGCGAATCGCCCATCGGTCACCGGACGCGGCTCGTGGCCATGCGCGGCGAGGAGGTCGCAGAACAATTTGACGTTCAGCGCATTGTCCTCGACGATCAGGATCTTGGCCAACTCACTACCTCGCATATCAGGACGACAATCTTAGGCGATGGCTGATGCCCAGCCAACCGACGCCGGCGCAATCGCGCTTCTTGCGCTCGCCACGGCACTTTCCGACGAACGGCGAGCGCGACGGTTCCTTGACCTGACCGGAATCGGGACGGATGAGCTTCGCGAGCGCGTTGGCGACGCGGCCCTGCTGGCGGCGCTGATCCGCTTCCTGGAAGCACATGAGCCGGATCTCGTCGCGGTTGCCGACGCCATGGAGGTGAAGCCGGAAGCACTGGTCGCGGCACGAAGGGAGCTGGAAGAAGGCAAATGACGAAGACGATCCTGATTACCGGAGCAACGGCGGGGATTGGCGAGGCGAGTGCGCGGAAATTCGCCGCCGGCGGATGGAAGGTCATCGGGACCGGGAGGAGAGCCGAGCGGCTGAAGGCGCTGGCTGATGAACTGGGCGGGTCGTTCCTTCCGCTCGAGATCGACATGCGCGACCTCGATTCGGTACGATCCATCGCGGAGATGTCGCCACCTTGGGGAGAGATCGACCTTCTGCTCAACAATGCCGGGCTTGCGCCGCCGACGGATCCGCTTCCGGATAGCGATTGGGCCCTGCTCGAGACAGTCATGGAGACCAACATGACGGGTCTCGTGGCGATGACTCGCGCGCTGCTCCCCGGGTTGATCGGCCGCAAAGGCGCGATCATCAATCTTTCCTCGGTCGCCGCGACTTATCCCTACAAGGGTGGCGCCGTTTACGGGGGCACGAAAGCCTTCGTCCGCCAATTTTCGCTCGACCTGCGCTGTGACCTCGCCGGGACCGGCGTCCGGGTAACCTCGATCGAGCCGGGGATGGTCGAGACCGAGTTCACGATCGTTCGAACCGGTGGCGACAAGGCCGCGTCCGACGCACTTTATGCTAACATGGACCCGATGACGGCGGAGGATATTGCCGAGACCGCCTGGTGGGTCGCGAACCTTCCTCCCCACGTGAACGTCAACGCCATCGAGCTCATGCCAACCAGCCAGAGCTTCGCCGGCTTCGCGGTCAGCCGGAAGGGTTGATTCCCGCCGCGCGACTGGTCAGGAGCGTTTCCATGAGCATCGATGATCGCATTGCCGAACTCGGCATCACCCTTCCCGAACCTGCTGCCCCGGTCGCGGCCTATGTTCCCGCTGTCGAACATGGCGGGTTCGTCCACATCTCCGGCCAGATCAGCTTCTCCGAGGACGGCAATCTCATTGTCGGCCGGCTTGGCGACGACATGAACCTCGAGCGGGGGACCGAAGCCGCGAGACGCTGCGGGATCATGCTTCTGGCGCAGATGAAGGCCGCCCTCGGATCGCTCGATCGGGTCGAGCGCATCGTGAAGCTCGGAGTGTTCGTCAACAGCGCCCCCGCGTTCACCGATCAGCCGAAGGTCGCCAATGGGGCGTCGGAGCTGATGCAGGACGTGTTCGGCGAATCAGGCCGCCACGCACGAAGCGCTGTCGGCGCAATGCTTCCGCTCGGAGTCGCGGTCGAAGTCGATGCAATCGTCGCGGTGAAGCCCTAGTTCAGGAAGCGCGGCCTACCCATAAGGGGGTATGGCCGATCGCGAATCCGAAATCATCGCGAAGATCGCTTCGGGCGTATCGGGGCTGAATGCCGGCGCCTGGGATCGGCTTGCCAAGGGTCATCCTTTCGTCAGTCACGCCTTCCTGTCGGCTCTCGAAGAGTCGGGGAGCGTGGGCAGGACGACGGGATGGACGCCCGCTCCGATCCTGATCGAGGACGAAGGCGGACATCTCGTCGCGGCGGCTCCAGCTTATTTGAAGAGCCACAGCCAGGGCGAATATGTGTTCGACCAGGGTTGGGCCGACGCGTGGGAACGCGCCGGCGGGCACTATTATCCCAAGCTCCAGGTCGCAGTGCCCTTCACGCCGGTGCCGGGACCGCGCCTGCTCGGGTCGCGACAGCAGCAGCTGCTGGCCGCGCTTGAAGCGGTAACGGTGCAGAATGACATTTCATCGGCGCACATCACCTTCATCGAAGAGTCGGACGCCGCCGAGGCAGAGCAGCGCGGCTGGCTGATCCGGCACGGACTCCAGTATCACTGGTTCAACCGCGACTACCGCGACTTCGACGATTTCCTCGGCAGCCTGACCAGCAGGCGGCGCAAGACGATCCGCAAGGAACGGGCTGCGGCGCGCGAGGGTCTGGAGGTTCGGGCGCTGACGGGATCGGACATTGGCCAGGTCGAGTGGGACGCGATGTGGCGGTTCTACCAGGACACGGGGTCGAGGAAGTGGGGGCGCCCTTATCTGACCCGCGAATTCTTCGACCGCGCGTGCGAGACGATGGGTGACCAATTGCTCCTGTTCCTCGCCTATCGTGGCTCGGAGCCGATCGCGGGCGCGCTGAATGTGGTTGGGCCCGATGCTCTCTACGGCCGCTACTGGGGCACGAGCGACGAGGTCCGCTTCCTCCACTTCGAACTCAGCTACTATCAGGCAATCGAGTGGGCTATCGAGAAGGGGCTATCGTCAGTGCAGGCCGGCGCGCAGGGCGAGCACAAGCTCGCGCGCGGTTATCAGCCGGTGATCACCAGGTCCGCGCATTTGATTTTGAATCCGGGATTCCGGAATGCCGTCGCGGATTTCCTGAAGGAGGAGCGGGATGCGATTGCCGCCGAGTCGGGCCGGCTTGCCCGCGAGCTGCCCTACCGCTCCTCGGCCTCCGAGTAGAGTGCGACCTTCCGCCCGTTTGAATCGGCCTTGCCGCGGTACATTCCGGGCGTCGTGAAGCCCCAGGCCATTTCGCCGGTAGGGGCGACCGCGATCATGCCTCCCGTGCCGCCGAGGGACTGGACGTCGGCAAGCGAGTCATCGAGCGCCTGCTGAAGCGATTCCCCACCGATCTTCACCCGCTCGGCCACCTGGTAGGCGGCGAGCGCACGAATGAAATATTCTCCGGAGCCGGTGGCGGAGACGGCGGCGGAGCCGTCGTCGGCATAGGTGCCGGCGCCGATGATCGGGGAATCGCCGATTCGGCCCCAGCGCTTGCCGGTGAGGCCGCCGGTCGAGGTCGCAGCGGCGACGTGGCCGTTGGAGTCGAGCGCGACCGCGCCCACCGTCCCGTATTTGAGGTCGACGTCGAAGGAACTGGCCTTGTCCGCCTTCATTTCGTCGAGTTGGCGGCGGCGTTCCTCCGTCGCAAACCAGCTGTTGTCGACCTGCTCCAGCCCCTGTTCGCGCGAGAATTGGTCGGCGCCCCGTCCACGCAGGAACACGTGCGCCGAATGGTCCTTGACCGCGCGCGCAAGGCTGACCGGGTGGCGCGTGGTGGTGACTCCGGTGACTGCCCCAGCGGACCGGTCGCTGCCGTCCATGATCGCCGCGTCGAGTTCGTTGCGGCCATCATAGGTGAAGACCGCGCCGCGCCCGGCGTTGAAGTTGGGATCGTCCTCCAGCGCGCGGATTGCGGCCTCGACCGCGTCGATCGAGCGTCCGCCGCCGGAAAGAATGGCCTCGCCCGCAGCAAGCGCCCTATCCAATCCCGCGCGAAAGGCCCGGTCCTGCTCCGGAGGGATCCGCGACCTCTCGATGATTCCGGCGCCGCCGTGGACGACGAGCTTCCACCCTGGGTGACTCATGCCGCTCCTTTGGAACGCGCTCCACTGGAAGGAAAGGCCTTTAGCCGACCGACAGGTCGCGCTGCTGGTTGATCAGCCGCCACTCGTCGAGATGACCGAGCATCAGCCGCGCCGCCTCCTCGACCAGGTCGGCCGCGCGGGGCAGCAAGACCCCGTCCTGAAGCTCCTCGTCAATCGTTCTGAGCGCGTTCGCGGCCGATTTTGAACGGATCGCGTCGCCGCCGAAGTCCCCCTGGAAGCGAATGCCGAAGATCGCGGTCGCAAGGGCGGGGAAACCCGCCGAAACCAAAGTCAGCCAGTTGCCATATGCATTCACCCAGGCCGAATCGACGGCGAGTCCGACGACAGTGACGAGCGAAACCATCACGGTCGCGACGAAGAGCGCAAGCGCAATCACGCCCAGCCGGTGGTCCAGCTTGTGGATCTGGGCCGAGTTGCGTTCGTGATAACCGACCTGCGGCGCGATTTCATATTCGCCGATCGCTCGGGCGAGCTTCGCGGCGCGATCGCCATCGAGCGATCCGGCTATACATCCCATCGCCCTCCAGATGCCGCTCGCGTACCAGTCGATCCAGCGCCGCGGGACGGGATTGGTCGAGGTTCCGGGCGGGTCGGGCGCGGCAATGCCAAGCAGCTTCAGGCTCCGCATCGGCCGCAGCCGCTCCGCTAGCTGGCGGTAGTCCAGCCAGCGTCGGTGCCACTGGTTGCGCGTTCCAATCCAGGCATTGAGGATGATCGCGATGGTGATGGCCATTTCGAGCGCGGCCCCCTCGAACTTAAGGTGCGGAGCCATGAATGCGCTGAGGCCGAGGCAGACCGCGAGGCCTCCCAGGACGAAGTTGAATATGTGGCCGCTTCGATAGGTCTGGGCGAAGTGGGTCGCGAGCCTGTCCGCCCAGCTGTAGGATTCTTCGAGAACGTCGATTGGCGCCGCGATATGGTGCGCTTCGGCGCAAACCTCGCGATAGCGGCGCCACTCGTCGCGGGTCTGGCGGACGCAATGCTCGTTGGTGAAGTCCTTGCGGCCGAAGCGGCCGACCCCGGCTGCGGCCAGGAGCAGCGGATATTCGATCCTCGTCCGGATCCGTCGAAGCCGTTCGCGCGCAAATCCCTCGGCGAAATCACGGTCCTGCGAATCCGGCGGCGGAAGCAGGAGCGCGCCGAGCAGGGCGTCGATGTTGGCGCGCTCGAGCGGGCGCTCCGCCGTGGATTCGTCGGCCTGAGTGAGCACCATGGGATCGAATGCCGCCCACAGCAGCCGTGGCGCGGACCTCGGGTCGACGGGGATATGGGCAATCGACGTGCCGCGGGTGATGGCGATCTGGACCACCTCGCCGGTCCCGCCGCGGCCGCGCGGCGGGCGCCCGTCCCAGACCGCGAGCAGGACATCGCAATGGGCAACGGTGCCACGGCCGGCCATGACGAACGCCCTGAGCTCGTCGTCGAGTTCGCCGGGCAGCTCAAGCACACAGGTGGCTCGGCAGACCAGTTCGTCAAACCGCTTGAGGCCGGAATTGTGCAATGTTGTCCGATAACTCTCGCGGTCGAAGGGGAGGATCGCCTGGAGCTCGAAGCCGAGGTCGAGCGCAAGCTCGGCTGCGATCTGGTCCGATCCGTCGGCCAGCGGCGAGACGAACAGCAGCCGCGGGGACGACTCGGCGAAAAGGGAGCGCTCGCGTTCATACAGGTCGAGAGCGCCAGCCTTCAGCTGGACTAGCGCCGAGCCAATCCGCTCGACGATCGTCTCGACCGCCTCGTTCGGAAGCGCCTCGATACGGTGACCGGTGATGCCGACGCTGAGCACGAACGGCAGCCGCGGCGGGTGGTCGCCAGCGGCTGCCTGCGAAGCTTCGATCGTGCTGCTCTCGACGTTCACGGACTCCGCCGAGCCCTAACGTTGAAGCGGGTTCGACTGACCATTCATGCCGGTCCCGCCCGGGTCGAGCTGAAGCGGCTCGGCGCCGCTTTTCACCAGATTGAGGGTGTAGCGGAAATCGCCGATTGCCTCCTTGTTTTCGAACCGTACGACGAGGGTGGTCCGGTCGGGTTCGACAACACGCTCCGGCTGGAAAACCTTGTTTTCGCAATATTCCCTGGGGCACTCCTCCCCGATCCGGGACCAGATGGCGTCGTCCCCTCGCTTGGGGAACGCATATCCCTCGGTTGCGGGGTCTTCGCCAATCATGGTGTGGAGTTGGAACAATATTCTGAATCCCGGGCGAAGCTTGTTTTCGAAAATCACGTATTTTTCGCCGTTCTGGTCCTTCTGAGGCAGGCAGGATTCGACACGGAACTTCAGAGGCTCAACCGAATCCAGATAAACGTCGATCTGAACCTGCCAAGGCTCGCCCTTCTGCAATCCGCGGAGTTCCATGCATTCTTGCGGCTGCGGTCCTCTCGAATGATCGTTCATCGTCTCCTCCCTCTCCATCAGTTGGCGTTTCGATACCCCAGTTCGGCGAGCCGCTCCGTCAGCGGGCGGGCTTCAGCGGACCGACCCATCCTGCGAAGGAGCTCGGCACGTGTACTCATGTCCTGCGGGCGCTCGGCTACGCCTTGGGGAAGTTGCGCCAGACCGGCGCTCCAGGCGGTCCGCGCAGCCTCGGAATCTCCCGACCGCTGACGCACGTCACCAAGCAGGAGGTAAGCTGCCGCGACCCTGTAGCGGTCCGAGATCGGATCTTCGTTGCGCTCGGACCGGGCTGAAGCGAGCGCGCGTTCGGCGTTGGTGAGTGCGTCTGCCGTCGCACCGCCGGCAAGTGCAAGTCGGGACTCGAGAGTCAGGCAATCGGTCTGCACCGTACGAGCCCAGCTCAAGCCGGCGCCACTGACCTTCAGGCCGGCAGCCAGGCGGCAACCGGCCGTCGTTTGCGTCCTGGCGTCGCCGTCGTTTCCCGCGGCGAGAAGCTCTTTGGCCAGGCTCAAGCGCGTCATGGCGCCCGTCAACTTCCAGATTGCGCTCCGCGGCTCGAGTTCAATCAGTCGGTCGGCTTCGCCAACGGCTGTGCCGAGCTCGCTTGCCGCGCGTGCCTGCTGGCGCCGCTCGCCAAGCAGGATTCCGAGAGCCATGTGAGCGATGGCGGCCTGGCGCCGAAGCTGCACGTCCGTCGCGCCCCTGCTTATCAAATCTTCCACAAGGGCCAGCTGCCGTTCGCGGGCGGCAATCGCAGAGTCGTAATTCCCCTGGTCGCGCTCCGCCTCGGCGACCCACGACAAGATCGTCCCGACCTCCCTTTGGTACGCCGGGTTCGACGGATCCAGTGACGCAAGCTTCTCGATCGGGCCGAGCGATGTCTGGAACTGCCTGGCGGCTTCCTCATACCGCCGCTTGTTCAGGAGGGAAATTCCGACATCCTCTTCACCGTAATAGACTTCCATCCGGTATTTCAGATTATCGGGATCGAGCGCGGAGAGTTGATAGGCGAGGTGCCGGTATTCGCGATAGCCCGCTGCTGCGGTGTCAGGGTCGCCGCGCCAGCGGGCGACCTCGCCCACCCAAAAGACGTTCTGCGCGTGATCATAGAGGCGCTGCGGGTCACCCGAAGCGCGGCGGACTGCTTCAGCTGTCCCAGCCATGGCCTGCCGGTAAAGGCTTTCCGCCTCGCCGAGCTTTCCTGACTGATACGCTACGTCCGCCATCAGGCCGAGTGCGCGGGAGCGTTGCAGCAGTGCCGCATCCGACAGCTCTGACGCGTCCTGTTTGCTGTAATAAGCGAGGACCCGCGAACCGACCCCGTCGAGCGCGGCGAGCTGGCCCAAGGGCTCCAGCTTATCCTTCAAATCGCCGACCATGAACTCGATCAAGGCCTCTGCCTGGCGGCGCTGCTCGCGCGCGGCGTCGCGCGCCTGGATTGCGATGACGGCGAGACCGATCGCGATCATCATTCCGATCAGCGAAGCGACGGCGATCAGGGCAAGCCGCCGCTGGCGGCGCAACTGATCCCGCTGGACGAGGTCGTCGAGGCCGATACCGAGGACGCCGGCGACGATCTTGAGCAACCCGAGGCGCTTGCCGTCACCGGTGTCGCGAAGGTCGGCGGCGAGCGGCTCCGCGCGGCGACCGGTCGGGCGGCCCCGACGATCGTATCGCTGCGTCAATGCGGCCGGAAAGCATTCATCTCCCTTTCGGCCAGGCTCACCGGCGATAATGGCGGCGATGACGCAGCCGTCCGGATGCACGCGCTTGAAAAATTCGATTTCCTCGTTGGTCCATTTCGACCTCGCCGCTGCGGGCGAGCAGAGGACAATGAGGCAACGCGATGCGCTCAGTGCAACGCGGATTTCCTCGGTCAGATTCTCTCCCGCCGCCAGCTCGTGACGGTCGCGGAAAATGGGCGACAGCCGTTTCGGTATGACGCCATTCGCAGTAAGCCGCCCGGCGAGAGCCGATGGAACCCTGAACCGCTCGATCTCGCGGTGAAGCCAGTCCGCCTCGGCTGAGTCCGTGTGGCTGTAGCTCAGGAAGGCGAAATAATGATGGGCAAGGGGAGCGCTCCCGGCGGGCTCAGCCGATGCGCTGCTCAACTGCACACGCCGCGTCCACTCGTTCATGGCCGCCCCCGTGAGTTCCCGCTAGGGCCTTACCATCTTTGAATAATCCGGGCGACCCTTTGCGCTTCGGCTTTGCGGGACCGCGGCGGAGCGCTTATATGCCCGCTCATGTCCATCAGGCCCTGGCGAGATATCGAGCGGCGCACGTCGCGACAGATCATGGTTGGCTCCGTGCCTGTAGGCGGGGACGCACCGATCAGCGTCCAGACGATGACCAACACGCCGACCGAGGATGCCAGGGCCACGATCGACCAGATCCGCCGCTGCGAGGAGGCTGGCGCCGACATCGTCCGAGTCTCGTGCCCGACCGCGGAATCGACGGCGGCGTTGAGGCAGATCGTCCGCGAGGCGAAAGTGCCGATCGTCGCGGACATCCATTTTCACTACAAGCGCGCGCTCGAAGCGGCGGATGCTGGCGCGGCCTGCTTGAGAATCAATCCCGGAAACATCGGCTCGGCGGAGCGGGTGAAGGAAGTGATCGCTGCGGCGCGCGCCAACGGTTGCGCGATGCGCATTGGGGTGAACGCCGGGAGCCTCGAGAAGGACTTGCTGGAAAAATATGGCGAGCCCTGTCCAGAGGCGCTGGTCGAAAGCGCTCTCGACCATATCCGGATCCTCGAGGACCATGGATTCCGGGAATACAAGGTCGCGGTGAAGGCGTCCGACGTGTTCCTCGCAGTCGCCGCCTATATGCAGTTGGCAAACGAGGTCGACTGCCCGCTTCACCTGGGAATCACCGAGGCCGGCGGGCTCATCGGGGGGACCGTCAAGTCGGCGATCGGGATGGGCAACCTGCTCTGGGCCGGGATCGGCGACACGATTCGAGTCTCCCTTTCCGCGGAGCCCGAGGAAGAGGTCCGCGTCGGCTACGAAATCCTGAAGGCGCTTGGCATCCGCAATCGCGGGGTCCGGGTCGTCTCGTGTCCCAGCTGTGCGCGTCAGGGCTTCGACGTCATCCGCACCGTGCAGGCGCTCGAAGAGAGGCTCCAGCATATCAAGACGCCAATGTCGCTGTCCGTCCTCGGCTGCGTGGTCAATGGCCCCGGCGAGGCGCGCGAAACCGATATCGGGATTACTGGTGGCGGCCACGGTACGCACATGGTCTATCTGTCAGGCGTCACCGATCACCACGTCAAGGACGCGGACATGATCGATCATATCGTCCGGCTGGTCGAGCAGAAGGCCGCCGAGATCGAAGCTTCCGAAGCTGTAGAAACGGCGCTCGACGCAGCCGAATAATCCTCTAGGTCGGCGGCGTGAATCGCGTCGCCCAACACCCGGTCAAAGCCTTCGCAGTCGCGCTCGCGGCGGTTGGATCGCTGTCGATCATGGATGCGGTGATGAAGCACCTCGTCCTCGCAATCGGCATCGTTGCGGTCACCGTCTGGCGTGCGCTCGCCAACCTCGGAATCAGCGCGGCGCTCTATCTGCCGGCGCGAAAGACCTGGCCGAGCAGGCGGGCTCTTCGGATCCACATCGCCCGCTCGGTTGTGGTCACGGTGATGGCCTTCCTCTTTTTCTGGGGGATCGGACGGGTCCACCTCGCGCAGGCAATCGCGTTGACCTTCATTGCACCGCTCATCGCGCTCCTGCTCGCCGCGGTGTTCCTGGGGGAGCGAGTCGGTCGCTTGTCGATCGCCGGATCGGTGGTGGCCTTCGCCGGCGTGATCGTCATCGTCGTCGGCCAGGCGCGAATGGCGCTTCACCCCGACGCCTTGCTGGGCATTGCGGCGATAATCGGCTCCGCGCTGACCTATGCCGTCAACATCGTTCTGATGCGTCATCAGGCGCTTGCAGCGCGGCCGCTGGAGATCAACTTCTTCCAGTCACTGACAATCATGGTGTTGTGGCTTGCCGCGCTACTGGTCGCCGAGCCGCCGGGCTTGCCGACGGGGCAATGGCACTGGATTGCAGTGGCCGCGTCACTGTCGACCGCCGGCACATTGCTGTTCGCCTGGGCCTATGCGCGCGGCGAGGCGGGTTATCTCGCAGTCAC
>Ga0207705_10003091_pt1 | contig 12696 bp, 14 predicted proteins | sample KBSC13metaG_FD_184314 | JGI IMG/M metagenome (GOLD analysis project Ga0207705, IMG submission 184314) | Corn rhizosphere microbial communities from Kellogg Biological Station, Michigan, USA - KBS C1-3 metaG (SPAdes) (version 2) | ecosystem: Host-associated > Plants > Roots > Rhizosphere > Soil ...
CCACCACCGCCAGCGCCAGGAGCGCCGTGGAAATGATAACGATACGGTGTTTGCTGTGCGCCAGCGGGTATTTGTATTTGCGCGCACCGCGCAGTACGTCTTCGCGATGTTCGGCCACGGTTTCGTTGGTGATGCGCGGAATGTTTTCGAACGCTTCCTGGATACGCTCCTCGCCCTTCACTTTTTTGAAGCGCTTGGGCACCGGCGGGATAACATTCCGCACATTGCCCACGTTACGCACGCTGGTGCGCAGGCGTTTCGCATCAATATGCGGCGCGTGGATTGGGGTACGTTTTTTCATACTACTGCTGCATCTGCTGCTGCGGAGCACTACCGGTCACTTGTACCCCTTCATCCCGCAGAATTTCCAGCATGTGCTTTTGGATGTGCTGCGGGTGGTGGATGTAGTGGATGACCAAATCTCCGACGAACGTCTGCATCATTATTGTACCAAATCCGAGCAGCGTTTCCTGCAGACCGGCGATTTCGTAGTTGACCATCTGGATCTGGTTGAGTGCCATATCGACCACGCTGCGATGGAAAAAGCCTTTTTGAGTGATCTGGATAAACCGCTGGTCGGTCACAATGAATACGCTGTAATACCAGCTCATCCAGTCCGGAAAGAACAGCAACCCGGATAATGCGAGACTGCCTACGAAGCTCAGATAAAAGAACGTCATGCTGGGCGGATTGCTGCTGTGCAGGTACGTAAGGATAAGCGTGTACAGCGGGCCGACAAGCAGCCCGAAAGACCCCCAGACCAACCCTTTGCGCATCACGATGGGATGCTTGCGGAATACATACAGCACTTCCTCGCTATCAAACTGGTCGGGAAAGTATTTGATCTTGGCCGGTTTGGCCTGGTCGGCGTGCCCGCCGTCTTTTGCCTGCCCGACATCGCCGCTCGCCTGCTCAGTGTCTTTTGCGGTCCGCTTTTTAAGCATAACGTTATTGTATCAGAAACGACCGGGGTGCCCTTAAGCGGCACCGGCGGCCGCGATAGCCTCACGGCAATAAAATTTGACCGAGCCTGACAGTGCGTATTCTGGTTTGTCCAGATCTTCCAGCCCTAGCCAGGCAGCCGCGGTATGCTCGTCCGATACAATGAATTTATCGCTCTCGCTCCTGGCAAAATACACCAAACCAATGTGTTTGTGCGGCGCGTTGGCTTCATGGACATCAACGTAGCGCGGGGCATGTATAGGCTTGGCGTCGTCCGAATCAAACGCGGGTTTACTGCCGACTAGCCCAACCGTAAGGCCAGTCTCCTCCTGTACCTCCCTAAAAAGGGCCTCTTCCGGGTCTTCATTTAGCTCGACGTGGCCACCCACGGGAAGCCACTTGCTGTAGCGTGGATGATTGACCAGCAAAACCTTGTCATTGTGAACGATAAAAATCGTGATAACGAAATCGTACTGATAGTGGATGTGTGGCATAACGTACGCCTACTCCTTTATGTCTGTTGTGGTGCCCCCGAACGGACTCGAACCGCTAGCTTCTCCTTAGGACGGAGTTGTTTTATCCATTGAACTACGGGGGCAACGGAGGAAATGGTATATTTGTGTTTACATAAATATACCATTTCCGAGTAGCACCAGCGTTTGCTGCAAGCAAACGTGGGAGCGACTCTGTTTCGACTCGCCCTTTTTGTGCTCATACAAATTTTGTATACGACTTGGGAATGTGCTATTGAACAATTTTGGTGTTCAATTCTGTATCTGTTACTAAACTTTTTTTGGCTGGGTGAACCGTTCGTGAACAGTTTCGTAATCGAACATTTCAGCGTCGCTGAACCAGTGCGCAATCTCCTGCCGAGCTTCCGTGGCGTCAGCCGAGGCGTGCATAACGTTGGATACACTTTTACCACTCTCGTTCGCCTGCGCGTAGCTGACATGCGCGAAGTCGCCGCGGATGGTGCCGGGCAGCGCGCTTTTCGGCTCGGTAGCACCGACCATTTTGCGGACAGTTTCAACCGCATCGACGCCTTCGAGAACCATGGCGATAACCGGCCCCTCCTGCATGTTGCGCAGCTGGCTTTCGAAAATGTCCTCGCCCTTACGAGTCTTGAGCGTACCGATGCCTTCGTAGTGCTGGTAATAGTGCTCGTAGTCCGGCTGGAGCATTTTGGCACCGACGATTTTGAGACCGACCTTTTCAAACCGGCTTAAGACTTCGCCGACAATACCGCGCATGACTGAGTCCGGCTTAAAAATAATGAGCGTTCGTTCCATAATTTTCCTTATTTAATCAAGCGCATTGTAACAGATATGGCACCTGTTTTCTACCAAAACCCTACGTCGCAAAATGGTATACAATAAGGTATATGCAATTTAGCCGTGCCAAAACTGACTTTTTGGAATATCTGGAAATCGAGCAAAACCGCTCGCAAAAGACCATCGCCAATTATGACCACTACCTGACCCGCCTGCTTGACTATGCCGGCGACATGGCCGTAAGTGACATCGACGCCGAATTGGTACGCAAATGGCGACTGTGGCTGAACCGGCTGGGCACTAACGTAAGTGACGAACTGGGTGCGGCAACACTCAACTACCACCTCATAGCACTGCGCAGTTTTTTGAAATTCTGTGCCAAGCGGAACATCCCCGCTCTGACGGCCGACAAGATCGAACTGGCACGGGCCAAGCGCAAGCAGGTCACCTGGCTGGACGAGGATGAATTGGAACGGCTGTTCACACAGCCAGACATGGACACTCTGGCCGGCGCGCGCGACCGGGCGATTTTGGAACTGCTGTTTAGCAGCGGTCTGCGCGTAAGCGAGCTGGTGGGCTTGGACCGTGAGCACATCAACCTCAAACGGCGCGAATTTACGGTACGTGGTAAAGGTCAGAAAGACCGGCCGATTTTTATTAGTGCCGAAGCGGCCGACTGGATGCAAAAATACCTGGATATGCGCCGCGACAATACCAAACCGCTGTTTATCCGGTTTGCAGGCAACAAAAAAGTTGATTTGAGCGGCAATTATCACCGGCTGACCGCCCGCAGCGTGCAGCGGTTGGTGGCCCACTATGCCCTGCTGGCCGGCATCACCAAGCACGTCAGTCCGCACACGCTGCGCCATAGTTTTGCGACGAATTTGCTGATGAACGGTGCGGACTTGCGCAGCGTGCAGGCCATGCTCGGCCACAGCAACATCGCCACCACGCAGATTTACACGCACGTCACCGACCCGCACCTAAAGAGCGTGCACGAGCAGTTCCACCATTTGTAGACGTATGGACAAGGCGACTATTCCCTTAACGGTTCTAACGTCCAAGCAATTTCCGACTGTTTAACGTCGGCTATCTTCTTTGAAATAATAGCCCACGACAAAACCCAGAGGCGAGCCTATTAGTGCTCCAATTTGTGCCAGTACTTTGTCTAATTCCAGCGTATTAGGTTGTTTCAGAGCTAAAGCATTGTACAGCGGAACGCCAATAATAACTATGGTGACAAGTGCAATATAACCATACACAAATACGAATGCTATATGTTTACGACTCTTGTCGGTATGTTCCAGGTGGTCAAAAGAGGGCTTCTTTTCTTCTAATCTCGCCTGGAGTTGGCGTAATTCCAATTCCCGTCGAGCCATGTGCCTATCACGGTTGAGTTTTATCCTCTCCAGCCGTTCCTGTCTCTCGGCCTGCTCTTTAATCGACTCCAGCTGAGCCTGCTCACCACCCTCGTTCCCGGTGGCGATTTCCATCTAGTCCGCTACGCTGTTTGCAAAATCCAGGTACTGATCAAATAATTTGTTACTGTCTTCAATAAGCGTATCAATGGTGGCATAAAGGTTCTTTACACTTTCCTTTAGTCTGCCGCGCAATGCCTCATCCGGAGTTTCCTCAATAAGGGATGTGATGGTGTCGGCTTGGGCAACCAATGTACGTATTGTCTCAAGGTTGCTGCGAATGGTTTTGCGGATAGTCTCGTATTTTTCCGACAGTTCTCGGCTTTTACTCATGCCATAGCTTCCTTAACAGTAGTTTATAAGTAGAAGTATATGAGCAAGGAACTCTTTAAGCAACTAATTAAGCACGCTTCGCAGCCCGCTCCAAAAATAATTCAGCTCGACCACAACGCTTGTGTCCAGTTACGGTGTCGCCGGGCAGCTGTCCAAATAGGGCACGCCCGGGCCGGCATTGATCTGTTTGCACACGCTGTCGGTTGACGATACATCATATCCGGGCATGGCCGACGAGGGCGCGGTGAGCGGAACGCGCACCTGCACCCGGCGCAGTTCATCCTGGGATTGGCCGGTGGAATCGATAAGCGCCTGGGCGCCTTTGAATCTGGACGGCGCGCCGGCCGAATCGACGCCGGTCAGCAGCAGGTCTGACGCATCGCGGTACAGCATGGTGATGCGGGCGTAGTAATCGGTGCTGCCTGACGCGAGGTTAATGGTCGTACTGCACGTAAGATCGCTGGCGGAAGTCGGACACTTGGCGCTAAAGATCTGCGCCGGACAGCTTGCCCCCGAGCAGTTGGCCGCCGGCTGCGGCGCACCGGCAGGTATGCTGATCGTGCCCGAACCACTGCTACTGGGGATCAGGTAAAACGTGGTGACACCGGTGTTACTTTCCAGCGCGGCACCGTTTACCGAGGCGGTATTTACAAGGTCCAACCGCAAAATACCGAACCGGCAATTCCACGCACTATACGCCGGCAGATGCGCATTCGCCGGACAATTGCTGGGCTGCTTGCTCTGGGCCTGCCCGGCCCATTTGAAGGTCAGTGATTTGAAGGCCAGGCTGCTGTCATTAGCCAGGTGCCACACGGTGTTAGAGTCTTGCGTGACGGGTGTGGCTTCGAGCGAGCCGGGCGCCGGGTTCACCAGCAGGCAGGTGTACTGCGTGCTGCTGGCCGAATCGAGAACGTTAATGGAGCCGTAGCTGTTCTGGGGCGTCAGGTAGTTGTTGATGAAATATTTGCAGTCGCCGGACGGCGTATCGAGCGCGGCGTCCGGAATTGGGTGCGCGCTAAAATACTGGATTGCCGCGTTCACGCCGCTTTCGGCTGCGTAATAGGCCTGCGTGCTGAGCTGGTTGTCGAGCGCTTCACGCTGATTGCGGCGGCTGACCTGAGCAAAACCGATGACGATCAGGCTGATGACGATAATCATGATCATGGTCACCAATATAGAAACCATGCCCCGCTCATCCTGCCGGGAAGGGCGGATTCGCATTTTTGTTTGCTCTTTTCCGCTCATGTTTACTGTTATTTTGCCTTCTTTAGTCACTTAACACACTACTCGAAACTCTTAGCGCCACGGTGGTCGTCAGCCCGGCGACGGCGCAAAATTGAAAATCGGTTTGCAGACGGCAGGTCACGTCGTCGTGATTGGCAATCTGCTGGGTCGACAGTACGGTATCCGAAGCGCAGCTGCCCGGCATGCTTTGCGGCGCGCACAGCAGGTCGTCGTCACCGAACGCCAGCCGAACCCCGACGGTGTACGTCCGCGGCTCCGCTCCGTCCGCCACCGACAGCTGCACTATCCGCATATTTTGACCAAGCAGTTCGCGCCCCTTGCTGTAATTAACCCCCGCTGGATCGCAGGCGTTGGTTGCGGCCTGGTACAAGCCGGGGGTATCGGCGCTTGGTTTGTCGGCGTTGTACAGCACGCCCGGCGTGAAAACGAAAGTATTGTTATTGGCGCAGAAATAATAGGTCGACGAGCCCGGGCTGACCGGCTTGGTCGGGGTGATGGTCGTACCGCTGAATTCTACGGCCTGAGTAATATTATTGACGATACTACGTGCCGTATTCTGCGTATTCGAGCTGTTGATGCCGCTGTAATAGGCATGCGTAAAATTCAGCACACCCACGGTGATAATCAGCAGCACTACCGAAAACACTAAGGTAGCTATCATGAGCTCTACAATCGTGAAGCCTTGCTGGGATCGTACTGGTGCTGGTGTAAAGTGGCGGTTCATAGTGTTTATTGCTGGTAATATAGTGTTACGAAATCTTTGCCTGGTCCAAGCAGGCTGTCCCACGAGGTGAGGACTTTGTAGGTGGTCATACCGCTGCCGTTATCCGTGGTCGATGTGATGGCCACGGTAAATTCGGTGCTCCTGCTGGTATCGCTATTGAACCTGGCGCCGGTCGAATCCAGCCCACAGCCGGGGCCGCTGGCCGTGGTGCCGTCGCTACCGAAGCAGCCGCCGCTGACCGGTGTTTTTTGGGTGCTGCGCAAGGCTTCGACCTGTGATTGCGCCAGCTGCAATGCCTCACTATGTTCCTGCGTGTCCTGCACGGACATAAGACTGTGACGGGTGGTGACATAGGCGGTGACCAGTATGAGGCTGGCGACAGCGATAGCAATTAACACCTCGACAATGGTGTCGCCGCGCTCACTCCGAAGTAGCTTTCTGCCTAACATGTCGCATCTCCCTTGATCTGCAATTTAACATTTAAACTGCCGCCCTCAATAGTGAACAGGCCGGACTGGTTGGACGTGGTTGCGCTGGTTATACAGACGTACAACGCTGAGGCGGACACCAGGTTACTGTAGTTGATAGCGGCGCTGGCCGACTGGAAGGTCTCGTTCGGCTGACTGCCGGCCACACCGTATAGACTGAGTTGTTCCGAGCCCGAGGCAAGGCCGATCCCGTTTGATCCGGCGGTCGCGATATTGCCGTTGCTGTCTCCGGCCACGAACGCGGCGATGCCAGTCGGAAACGTGGCGTTGCCGCTTAGTTTTTTGTAACAGATGCCTCCCTGTGACGGGTCATCGCAGGCGTTGTTTTTGCTTGCCACGCTCAGGCCGTAGTTCATGAGAGTGGTCGCGATGGCGGTAGTCGGCGGCGTACCGTTGGCGGCTTCGCTAACCGTCGCCGGATAGATGGCACGCGGTGCAGCCTTAGCTAGCGTTTGTACTGGCTGAGCGCCGTTATTCGCCAGGGCCGGGTCGTCGTAATTCTGGTTACCTACCAGCGGCAGTACGCCGAGCGTACTCGGGTCATTGTCTGAATCGCCCAGGCCAAACTGGACCGCCTTACCCAGGAATATACAGCCATAATTGGTGCCCTGCTGGCTGGGGCTGGCCTTTTGAAAGGTGATGGAACCGCCGTCAGTACTTCCCCGGCACGTAAAATCGCCCGCATTCGGATAAAAGCCGCTCGCCGTTTCATTAATGATCTGCTGGATCTGCTGCTGAGTGTTGTTAATGCCCGTCATAAATTCGGTTTTAGCCTGCCGGCCACTTATAAGCGCGGCAGCGCTCACAAGCAGGGCGCTGCTTATAGCCAGCACAATAAGTACCTCGATAATAGTGAAACCCGCCGCGTTTGCCCCGTGGTCACCCCGTTTCATATCAGTTAGTATAGCAGGAAGCATAAGCGGAAAACCAGAGGAAAGTCAGATAAGACTATCTGATGATGAGCCGCTGGTACCAGTCGACAATCGACGTTCCCCATAGCACCATGACAATCACCGCCAGCAGCAGCGACGGACCGAACGGAATGCGCCGGGTCAAACCCTCCCTGCCCTTAAACAGCTGTGGAAGGCTGAGAATCGTGCCGGCCAGTGACGCAAAGAATATGACAGCAAGGCTTCTGAGCGGTGTGCCGGCCAGCAAGCCCAGCACGATACCCAGTTTGACATCGCCACCGCCGATCCAGCTGCCGGCCGACACCTGGTACAGCAGCCAGAACAAGCCAAAAATAACCACCGCCCCGGCAGCCGGCATCCACAGGTCGCTTAAACTGTGCTGCCATATTGCTACAACCACCACCTGCACTACGCCCAAGCCGGTGAGCGGAAACACCAGCCGGTCGGGCAACAGGTACCAGCGCAGGTCGTACACCGCCAGCGCCACGAAACCCACCAGGAACACCAACCAGCACGCGAACAGGAACAGGCCGACGCCGTGCATATCGTACGGCCACGCTATATATGACACCGCAAACAGCAGGCCGGTAGCTAGCTCCACCAGCGGGCTGTCCGGGATGCGCGCGCCGCAGTAACGGCATTTGCCCCGCAGGCACAGCCAGCTTATAACCGGTATCAAATCCTTGGCAGCAAGCTCATGCCCGCAGTGCGGACACATGCTGCGGCCCTTGACTATAGAAAGCTCATTGCGCCGTTTTGCAGCCGCTTTACCTTTTTTACCGGCTAATTCGGCCTGCTCATGCATTCGCCAGACCAGCGCACTAACGAAACTGCCGAAAATAATCCCAAAAACAGCCAGACCTAAGGCAACCATTACCGCTATAGTAGCATAAAAGCTCCCGGTTGGGAGCTTTTATGCCGGGCTACGCTTATGACCCTATGATGAGACGCACTGCGGCGTGGGGTCCGGTTCAATGGAGTAGTACGCCGCCACGTTGCGCGCACTGCCGCTAACTAACGAGTTACCATTGCAGCCGGAATGCTCCACCAGGTATACCGTATCAACATTAAGATTCGAGGCCGCCGGTGCGGTATCGACGATGTATACGTGTCCGGAGTTATAGTAGCCCAGCTTGACGGTTGCCTGAGCCGTGCCGGAAGCACCGATCAAGCCAGTGGTGGCGATGTCGGTTGAGGCCGATGGAGTCGGCAGTTGACCGTTATTGTTGGATTCATACTCACTGATGCCGCCGAGCAGCGTCTGGACATCGTTCTTGCGCTGCGTGTTGCGCGAGTTGCGCTGCAGAGCAGGCACCGCCAGGAACACGATCATGAGAATAAGCCCGGCAATTGCCAGCACGATCAGCACTTCGATGATCGTAAAGCCGCCCTCCGCAGCCCCGGACTTCTTACGGGTTTGTGTTTGATGTAGCATGCTGCAAATGCCCCCTTTGCATTATCGTTCTTAAGACACTTATGTTTGCAATTGTACCGACCGGCTGAATGAAAAGCAATGGATTATCCACAGACACCGGTTATCCACCGGTGCTGGTAAAGCTGCTGTTGTTCGCCAATCCGTAAATCGGCAACAGCACGGCTGCCACAATCGTGAACGCCACGACACCCAATATCACCATCAGGACCGGCTCGATAATGGCCGAAATGCTCGCCACCTGCGTGTCGACCTCTTTTTCGTAGTAATCAGCCACCTTGGTCATCATCTGTTCCATGGCGCCGGATTGCTCGCCAATCTTGAGCATGTTAGGTACCAGCGGCAGGAAGTTCGGATCGTTTTCCAGGCTGTCGGCCAAGCTTTTGCCACCCTTCACCTTCTCGCTCGCCTTGAGGATTGACCGCTGGATATGTATGTTGTTGACCGCGCTGGCGGTAACACCCAGCATCTGCAGGAGCGGCACGCCGCTGGCTATCAGCGTAGCGCCGGTGCGCGCAAACCGCGCCATGTACATCTTCATAAACAGCGGACCAATGGGCCACGCTTTCATCTTAAGCTCGTCAATGACCTCTTTGCCCGGACCGGTGCGTGCCCAGCGGGTCGTCAAGATCGCCAGAACGACAAGGATCAACACTACGATCCACCAGAAATGGATAACGAAATCAGATATCGCCAGTAGTACGCGTGTTATCAGCGGCAGCTGCGCCCCGGGCAGACCGGCGTACAGAGTTTTCACCTGCGGCAGTACCTTCACGACCATAAAGCCGACGACACCGACCATCACCGCCAGCACGATGACGGGATACGTCATGGCGCCGCGGATTTTGCTGTTTAAGTCAGCTTCTTTTTCCTGCTGGGTAGCCAGGCGCTCCAGCGCCTGGTCGAGCGTTCCCGACGTCTCGCCGGCCGCGATCAGACTGATGTATACCTGGTTGAACACCTTAGGGTGTTTGCCCATGGCGGTAGACAGCGTGGAGCCGCCCTCTACATCGGCGATAATGCGCATCAGCACTACTTTGAGCGGTTTGTTAACCGTCTGTTGGCTCACACTGCGCAAGCCTTGCAGCAGCGGCAGGCCGGCATTAATAAGCGTGCTCAGCTGGCGGCTGAACAGCACACGGTCCCGCGTCCTGACCCGCCCCGTCAGTCGTCCAACAATACCGGTCGCGCCAGTGCCGGTCAAATGTATATCGGTCGGCATCAGACCCTGCGCGCTAATCAGTTTGGCGGCAGCGGCTTCGCTGTCGGCCTCCACCGTCGCCCTGACCTGCTGGCCGGTCTGCGGGTTGCGTGCGATATATTGGTACGTCAGCATCTGGTTTTCATCCTAGTCCCGCATTAGCCTATCGAGTTCGTCCTGGTCAACGGCGTAGTTCCGTGCTTCGTCGTAGCTGATGGTACCAGCATGTATCAGGCCGACCAGTGTCTTGTCCATGCTCTGCATACCAAATTCGGCGCCGGTCTGGATAACAGCGTCAAGCTGGTGGGTCTTGCCCTCGCGGATGATGTTGCGAACGGCCGGTGTAGCCACCAGGATCTCGGCCGAGGCAATGCGCCCGCCGCCGATAGCCGGGATAAGCCGCTGGCTGCAGATAGCCATCAGGATGTTCGACAGCTGCGAACGGATCTGCGGCTGCTGGTGCGGCGGGAACACATCCACCATGCGGTCGATACTCTGCGCTGCAGAGTTGGTGTGCAGTGTGGCAAACACCAGGTGACCGGTTTCGGCGATGGTAATGGCGCTCGCGATAGTCTCCAGATCGCGCATCTCACCGATGAGTACCACATCGGGGTCTTCACGAAGACTTGAGCGGAGCGCCGCCGAGAACGAGTACGTGTCGTAGTGCACTTCGCGCTGCACTATCACGCTCTTTTTGCTCTTGTGCGTGTATTCGATAGGATCTTCGATGGTGATAATGTGCTTGGCCTGCTCCATGTTGATCTTGTGGAGTAAGGCCGCGAGGCTGGTCGATTTACCGGAGCCGGTTGGGCCGGTCACCAAAACCAGCCCACGCGGGTACTCTGCAAACTTCGTAACGATCGGGGGTAGCCCTAGTTGCTCTACGGTCATGATTTCGTTCGGGATAAGCCGGAGTGCGGCCGCCAGGTTGCCCCGCTCGTGGAAAGCGTTGACACGAAACCGGCCCAGATCACCGAAGGCAAAGCTGAAGTCGAACTCTTTGTCTTTAAGCAGGATCTGTTTTTGGTCCTCGTCCAGAATGGCAAAGATCAGTATTTCCACGCTTTCCTCGTTCAGCACTTCGGCGCCGCCGACCGCCACGAGCGCGCCGTCTACACGTAGCATCGGTGGCAAGCCCACCTGCAAGTGCAAATCGCTCGCCTTCTTCTTGACCACTTCCTCAAGGAGGATTTCTATTCTTGGTTGTCCTTGTGTTGCCACCCTGTTATTCCTGTTCTTTGTTATCCGTTTCCCTTAAGCACTGTCCGCCGATGCCACCCGGTTGACTTCCATAACGGTCGTTTCCCCGGCGAGTGCCTTCAGATATCCATCCTGGCGCATACTGACCATGCCTTCTTTTTGGGCCTGTTCCTGGATTTCGGAACTGGTGGCCCGCGCTAGAATCAGCTGCTGGATAGCCTCGCTGACATCGAACACTTCGTACACCCCCATCCGGCCCTTGTAGCCGCCAGGGCTGTCCGGGCCATCAGTGCCCTTGGTTAGAGTATAAGCGGAATCGGTAACTAAGGGCAAGCCTTGGTAGCCCATATCGGTGGCGACGGTCGCAGCCTGGTCCTTTGTCGCCGGTAAAATGCTCTTCAGTACATCTTTGACGGCCGCCGTTTCGGCCGGATCGGACAGGTAAGTCTGCTTATTTTTGCCGATACGCCGGACCAGCCGCTGGCCGATCACGGTATGCACCGTGCTGGCGATCAGAAACGGTTCCACGCCCATGTCGAGCAAACGAGGCAGAATACCGGCCGCACTGTTGGTGTGGAGTGTACTGAACACCAGGTGACCGGTCAGGGACGCCTGAACGGCCAGCTCGGCCGTTTCCTTGTCACGGATTTCCCCCACCATCACGATGTCGGGGTCCTGACGCAGAATAGAACGCAGACCGCTCGCGAAAGTCAGACCCACATCCGGGTTAACCTGGATCTGGTTGATGCCCTCCATCTTGTATTCGACGGGGTCTTCCAGCGTGACGATGTTGATGCCATCGCTCTTCACTTCCTGCAGCAGCGCGTAGAGGCTGGTGGACTTACCCGAACCGGTCGGTCCGGAGGTCAGGATCATGCCGTTGGTGCGCTTGAGGCCATCGCGGATAGAGCGCAGCGCCCGGCCGCGGTAGCCCATTTCTTCGAGCCGGAGAGACGTGCCGCTCTTGTCGAGCAAACGGATAACCACCTGTTCACCCCACACCACCGGGCTGACCGACACACGCAGGTCAATTTCTTTGTCAGCCGCCACCACGCTGAATTCACCGTCCTGCGGCACACGGTGTTCATCGATTTTCAAGTTGGACAGGATTTTGATACGGCTAATAAGCGGCGGCTCCGTGCTCTTGGGCAGCCGCATCAGCTCACGCAAAATGCCGTCAACGCGGCAGCGGATTTTGAGCGAGTCTTTCATGGGCTCGACGTGAACGTCGCTGGCCCCGTTGCGCGCGGCGTACTCCAGGATGGTGGTGAGCGCCTTGCTGATGGGCGAATCCTGCACCAGCGTGCCGAGATTCAGCGGCCCCTTCTCGTTCTTATTGTCGCTCTGGATTTCTTTGCCATCGGCGCTCATCTCACTCACAACCGCATCGGAGATGTGCGCCCGATACTGCCTGAGCACCTGGCGGACACCTTCCTCACTGGCGGCATACACTTTAAGCGGCCGCCCGATGCGGTTGCTCAGGAAATCCACCGCCTGCACGTTGTCAGCGTCCAGCATAGCCACCACCAGC
>Ga0207705_10003092_pt1 | contig 12691 bp, 15 predicted proteins | sample KBSC13metaG_FD_184314 | JGI IMG/M metagenome (GOLD analysis project Ga0207705, IMG submission 184314) | Corn rhizosphere microbial communities from Kellogg Biological Station, Michigan, USA - KBS C1-3 metaG (SPAdes) (version 2) | ecosystem: Host-associated > Plants > Roots > Rhizosphere > Soil ...
CCATTATTCGCGAAGGGCTGGCCCAATTAGACGGCGGCGAGATCTTCGTTCTAACCGAGCGCGACGGGCTTTTAGCGCAAGTCGCGGCACTCGCTCCGGACGTAGTGCTGATCGACCTCGCCAACCCGTCGCGTGACGTGCTCGAAGAATATTTCGCCGTTACGCGAGCGCTCTCGCGGCCGATCGCAATGTTCGTCGATCACTCGGACGAAGAGACTATCGGCGCCTCGATCGATGCCGGCGTTTCGGTTTACGTCGTCGATGGCCTCGCCGCGAAACGCATACGGCCGATCGTTGACCTGGCAGTGCGCCGCTTCAGTGCGTTTACCCGCCTTCAGGCGGACCTCGATGAGGCGAAGTGCAAGCTCGCCGAGCGGGAGACGATCGACAGGGCCAAGCGCATCCTGATGAAAGGCCGCGGTCTCGACGAGCCCGGCGCCTATGCCGAGCTGCGGCGCAAGGCGATGGAATCGAACCGCCGGATCGCCGACATCGCTGAGGGGTGCTGTCAGTCTAATCGCAACTTGTCTCCGATCGACGCAGCTGTCGCTTGGTGACGCAAGCCTCAGGCCATAAGGCTCTGCCACTCGGCCAGGGCGGCCGAGCGGCGGGTCTTGTAGGTTTGTCTATCGATTAGGTGGCGTTCCAGGTTGAAGATCCCATGGGGATGGCAACAGCCTTCGGGCAAGGTGCCTGTCCAACCCCAGGAGGCCACCTCATGTCGATGATCAAACCTACGTCCGATGAGCAAGTTATCGTTCAAAACGAGCTCACCGCGATTTTCCTATCCCTCGAGCTTAGCCGTTCCAGCTGGGTGGTTACTTCGCTCTCACCCGGTGCCGGCGAGAGAATGTCCAGGGTGAAGCTGGCTGCTGGCGATATGAAAGCGCTGAAGGAGAGGTTCTCCCTGCTGCAAGCGAAGTGCCGCGCTCGGATGAAGCAGGATTATCGCCTGGTCGTGATTCAGGAAGCTGGTCTCGATGCCTTCTCTCTCCATCGAGCGCTGGAGATCGAAGGAGTCGAGAGCCACGTTGTCGATCCCGCTTCCATTGCGATGTCACGGCGACGGCGGCGAGCGAAGACCGATAATATCGACGGAGAAGCCCTGCTTCGCACGTTGCTCGCCTATAAGCGCGGTGAGGCGCCATGGTCGCTCCGCCATCACCAGATGAGGAAGATCGGCGTCAGATCTGCCGCGAGCGCCGGGTCTTGGTCACCGAGCGGGTCGCACATGCTAACCGGATCAAGGGCTTGCTGTTTGCCCAAGGCATTACCGACTACGAACCTGGCCGCCGGGATCGTCGCGCACGCCTCGACACGTTGAACACGGCCGATGGGCGTCCGCTGCCGCCCTACCTCAGGCAACGGATCAGCCGCGAGCTGGATCGGCTGGAGATGATCATAGAGCAGATCAAAGCGGTGGAGACGCAACGTGACGCGCTCGTGACGCCCCAAGCTGATCCGCGGGCGATCCCAGCGATCTTGCAACAACTCCGAGGGGTAGGGCCGGAGTTTGCAGCAGTCCTCTGGTCAGAAGGGCTGTTCCGGAAGTTCGACAACCGAAGGCAATTAGCATCGTACGCGGGCCTGGCGCCAACACCATGGCAAAGTGGAACTGTGGCCCGCGAGCAAGGCATCTCCAAAGCCGGGAACGCCAAAATCCGCACGACGATGATCCAGCTCAGTTGGCTCTGGTTACGGCATCAGCCGAACTCGACCCTGACACGGTGGTTTCATGAGCGCACAAAGGCTGCCAACGGTCGTAGCAAACGGGTGGTTATCGTCGCCTTGGCGCGCAAACTCCTGGTGAGCCTGTGGAAGTTCGCAACCACTGGACTGGTGCCGGAAGGGGCCGTCTTACACGGCTGAGCAAGGGACTTCCGATTTCAAATCCGCCGCGCCTGATCAGCTCGGCAGATCCGGGGGAGCGGACCGGACAATCATTTGGCGCCATGCCGCGTTGAAGATTGGTACCGTTCTTCTGAGCCCATCCGCCGCAAGCGGGAAATTGGTGACGCCGGCACGACCGGTGACCGGATGTGAGTTTGAACGGCTCGGCGACGAGCTGCGTCATTGCAGGGCTTGGACCAGGATCTGACCGCCAAATGCAATCAATTCAGGCGCTCTTGACGAGGAATTCCCCATGTGAGTGGTTGTGGACGTTGGCGTGGACCGAGGCGAATTTTTGAAGGCTCTTCATTTGCCTGAACCTCAGCATCGCGCATTCTCGTCGCCTGAAGGGGAGGTGGGAGTTCTCGACCCTGTTGTTGGCCCAGCGGCCGATCTCGTGCTTCTCGGCATTGCCCAGCTGGTCCAGAGCTGCCCTGTAGGATCGCAGGCCGTCGGTGATGATCGCCTCTGGTGAGCCGTGGCGCTTGAGCGCTTTCTTCATGAAGCTGAGCGCCGCTGCCTTGTCCTGGGTTTTGGTGACATAGCTTTCGAGCACCTCACCTTCCTGGTCGACCGCTCGCCACAGGTAGTGCATCTCGCCGTTGATCTTCACATAGACCTCGTCGAGGTGCCACCGCCACTGCCGGAACCCGCGCATCCGGCTGACCCGCTGGCGGCGAACGTCCGCGGCGAATAGCGGACCGAACCTGTTCCACCAGTGGCGCACTGTTTCATGGCAAATGTCGATGCCGCGCTCTGCCAGCAGATCCTCGACGTTGCGCAAGCTCAGCGGGAAGCGGACGTACATCATCACCACCAGGCGGATCACCTCAGGCGAGGAGTTGAAGTAGCGGAACGGGCTAGGCGGCTTGGCTCGGGACTTGCGCGTCATCCGGCGCCGCTAGCACCTGCCTCATTGGTCTGACAGGCCCGCTCAGGGATATCGTTCCGCCACGTAGCGATTAACACGACTGCCGCCGACTTTAGCCGATACGACTTTGCAGAGGAGTTACTCGCCAAGCTTCACGACAGGCACCTGCGCACAGACTGTCTACAAATTGAGGTCACGGAAAACGTCTTTTTGGGCCGCGGGGCCGGATCGGTCGAGGCCCAGCTCAAAACCCTTAGTCATGCCGGCGTCCGCATCGCCCTTGATGATTTTGGCACCGGATACGCATCACTGTCGCACCTGAGCCAGTTTCCCGTCGATTTGCTGAAGATCGATCAGTCGTTCGTGCGTGACCTGACGAAAAAAGGAGAGGCTGCGGCTATCGCTGCTGCGATTGTCAATCTTGGCCACTGCCTCGGTCTGGAGGTTGTCGCGGAAGGCATCGAAACAGAAATGCAGGCGGCGAGATTGTTGGCCATGGGGTGCGACGCGGCGCAAGGATACCTGTATTCAAGAGCTGTTGCAGCCGCGTCTGTCCCTCGCATACTGGCACAGTGGCGTCAGCCAGTAAAAGCGATCGCAGCCTCCTGAGTTTTCTCGGGCGAGCCGAGGTGCTTAGATTCTGGCCTGCGGTCGTCTGATGGCATCACGTTGACGCGAGCTTTCCAACTCTTCGGACATCCTGCGCTATGGCGGCAGGTGGCCGATAGACGATCGACGGCTTTGAGTTGCCTGCCGGTGATAAGCCGACCTGAGTGGAGCTAAGGGTAATCACGTATCAACCGTCGGCACGATTGTTTGGGCGTTTTGGCAAAGAATATCGCATGGAATGGGCACCCCAAAAGCCGAGCGCCGTGCCACGTGTCTTTGATCGGGCGGTGCGCCTGCGGCCGGCTCGGGCGTGGTTGTTGATCCTGCTCTGCACGGATACGGCGGCTTTCCTCGATCTTCTTGCTGGACGTGACCTTTGGTTCGGACCGGCCTATTTGCTCGTCATGTGCGTTGCCGCCTGGTCGCTCGGTTGGCGGGCTGGGCAAATCACCGGCCTCGGCTGCATGGCCCTCACGTTCGCCATCCACGGGTTCAGTCTGTATCCGTACGGCGCTGCTGTTCTAGCCTGGAACCTTGGGATGCGTTTTGTCGCCGTCTCAACTGTGATCGCCGTGATTGCTGGTGTGCGCCGGGCGTATGTAAGAGAGTGGTGGCTGGCGAGGAGCGACCTGTTAACCGGAGCCCTGAACAGGCAAGCCTTTTTCGAACTCGCGCCGTCGGCGGTCGACGCGCAAAACTGGCGGTTACTGATCTATGCCGATCTTGATGGACTGAAGAAGGTCAACGACGTCCGGGGACACGCCGCTGGCGATGCCTGCCTGCGCGCATATGGGATCGCAGTCAGCAAGATGATCCGCCGGAATGACATCTTTGCACGTGTTGGCGGCGATGAGTTCGTGATCTTCATGAGCGTCAAGGACGAAGCTTCAGCAAGAGTGGTGGCCTCGAGACTGCATAGGGCCATGAACAGGATCACAACTGAAGATGGCAACCTGAATTGCAGTGTCGGAGGTCTGGTCGTGCCGCCTGGCAATGCACTGGTCGATGATCTGGTGCGCAGTGCCGACAGCCTAATGTATGAAGCCAAGCTCCGCGGAGCCTGCTTGCAGCTGGGAATTGCTTCCGATGTCGAGCGACCGTCTCTTGGTCGCGCGAGAGCTATGTCGCGCATATCGAGCTCTTGGGTGCTCGCCGGGAAGAGCCGCGTTGCTGACCGACGCGCTGCGTCGAAGACCTTTGTGAGAGATGGAGTTCCACGCTAGCCAGAAAAGACGTTCGGCCCGCGCTTTAGGCGTTGGATACATAGCGGCATCGGATGGCCGGGAGCGGACCGTCTGCTCGTCGGAGCCATAAGCGGCAAGCGGACGTCGGAAAGTGCTCAGTTCTAAGCAGGTTGAAGTGGTCACGCCCACTCGATCGCCCTAGGCCAGCATCGAAAGTTCAGGCAGTTCAGGACAGGCACATGGCCCGCAAATATTCGAGACAGGGTTCTCGTGAGGACCCCTACCGCGACGAGCATCAGGACGATGCAAGGAGGTGCCTTGCTGGCTTTGTGGCCGACTTACCGGTAAGACCATCGATCCCGTGCCAAAGAGCCGGGGCGGTCGTGATGTCGTGCCAATGCATCCCATTTGCCAGCAAACGCTGATTGCCAATTTCAGCAATTCTGAACTGCAACGCCATGGGCTGCACGTGGACGCCCTTCTGGCGAACCCGAACGTGCGCAAGTTCGTCGATTGGATGTCGACAAAGGACCCCGACTTTAACGCCAGCATGGCAAAAAGGCAGCGCTGACCTCCCGGCGTCTCGGGCACGAATCTGTTGCCGAATACCTTGAACTGAAATTCGCGCCATCGCCAAACAGCCTTGGGCAGCGGCCAGGGGACAGCGAGGGGTGGCCGTTGGCAGACTGCCCGCTTTCGGCAAAGACTCGTGAAACCCAGCCATCAATGGCGCGAACAAAAGTGCCAAGCGGGTCTTGTGAGAGCGCTGTTGAGAGAGAAGCCTTCACTAATGTGGGGCAGCGATTCTCTCGGCTGCATGGTCGGCCTCTGCAGCGCGACGTTCGTCGCGGATCACCTCGGCCTTGGCCCGATCGACAAGAACCTTGCGCTGCTGATCAGCCAGCTTGCGAAATACCAAAGCCGAGCGCAGCTCGCGCTCGCGCACGTTGTCGAGTTGCGCGCAGCCCGCCGCGGCCTCGGCCTCGTCGGCGCGAGCATCATAGAAATCGCTGGTCTGGCTCATCGTCGGGCTCCGGAAGAAAGGGTCCCCCTCTCGCGAACGGGAGGGGGAATCGCATGGGCTCAGGCCGCCTGCGACAGGTTAATGGCGCTTTCCTTGCCATTGCTGCCGCGCTCGACTTCGTAGTTGAGGCGCTGGTCCTTATCCAGGGAGTGCATCCCCGCCGCCTGGACGGCGGAAACGTGCACGAAGCTGTCGGCCGAGCCATCGTCCGGCTGGATGAAGCCATAGCCCTTGTCAGTGTTAAAGAACTTGACGGTGCCAATCTTGGTCATGGTGTTTCCTTTCAAGAAACGGAGGGTGGCCCGGCCACAAAAGGGCGGACGGGTCGCGCGTCAGGCCGTAAAATGAAAGGAAGTCGTCGTCTGGTTTGCGCCGGCGCGTAAGAGCAAGAGGCGGTCCTCAAAATCCGAAGTCCGTCGCAAAATTCGACGTCAGCAAATGCCTTGTAGCACGGTATCCCCGAAAGCACTAATCGCGCCCACTTGCTCGAATGCGATGGTGACGGGTTTGATTGTCGGCCCTGCCCCCGAGCCAGGCACTGTGGCCTAGCAAGGTGGTCCTCTCTGTATCCAATCGCTTTGTCCTGTCAGTGCAGAGCTTCGAATGGCGCCATGTGGACTGGTCCGATTTAACGATGGAGCTGGTCGTCGTTGTCAGCTTCCTCATGGTCCTGGAAGGGTCGATGCTCGAAGCCGCACTCCGCCATTTTCTCGGCCATGATGTTAAAGGCGACGTTCTTGTCCGCAAGGTCGATCGCCACCTCGACGCCCTCGAATTTCGTGTGCAGCCAGACGCGGCCATACTGGTCGAGAGTGAGCGAGAAGGGCTCTTCCACGGTAGATTGGTCGTGTTCGGTCTGGCTCATATAAGTCCTGATTATGGAATACTGGCAGTTAGGGGTCTGAAGTGAACCGCTTCACCTTCACCGGAAGCTTCTTCCCTTTGGTGCGACGTGACGGGATCTGAACCGGATTTTTCTTCTTCCACTCGGCCCAGGTCATCGGCCCATCGGGCGTTGGAATGATGTGGTCATCGATGGCCAATTTACCGTCCCTCTTCCGGCTCTGTGCAGCGTATATCCAAACCGACGCTATGTCTGCATTCGACCCGCAGCGGCCAATCTGCCTACGACCCTTCCTGCAGATGGCGGCCGCCCACCTATTCGGGTTTGGCGGCTAGGCTCGGCGCAAGAGCGAGGCGAATTTGCACGAGACCTCGCGGGAAAGAAAACACCCGCCGGAGCGGGTGCGTAGGATTTCGGGATCGTTTATCGAAGCGCGCCAGGACGGGAGGGGGGTATTGGCGCCGCTCGCTACGTTGAATGCCCCGGTCGCGCCCAGGTTCCTCAGGTATCGACATTTTTTGGCTTTTTCAGCCAAAAATGAACTCGGAACGAAGACCAAGTGCGATTGGTTCGTTGTGGGCGGGCCGGCGCAGGGATCGTGCGTTGGCCCGCTTACCAACCTTAGCGGACATGGCTGTGAAATGGAGTCCACAGATCGCGGCAGTTAGCAACAACGGGGCCAGCCCGGCGAACTTTCGCGATTTGAACCGCGCCGTCCACACCGCCGCGCCCGCAAGAACGATCCCGACGATGACCGAAGCGCCGACTAAGGTCGGATCCCGCACCATGAAGCCGGCAATCTTGACTGCAGACATGCCGATATAGTGCATCGTTCCCACGCCCGCTCCGACGATCGCACCGCCGAGAACCGCCAGGGCGGGACGCGCGTTGAGCGCGAAAAGCCAGCCGATACCCGTAACTATTACCGCGGCGGCGACGGAATAGAGGGTGGTGAGAAGATCGTAACCGACGGGAATTCCGGGTGTGTAGGCCAACATCGCGCTGAAATGGGTGGCCCAGATGCCAAGACCCGCCACAACAGCAGCCAGGCCGATCCAAACCTTCTGCCGCGAACGGTTTCGCAAAGCCTGCTCGAAGGAAGAGAAAGCAATGATCGATTCGAGCAGACAGATGACGCCCGCGACGACCACGAGACGAAGGTCATGCTCATGCACGATGCAAGAGTACACGCGGAGTACAGGCCGTCCCCCTGCTGCAGAGGAGGTAGCCGTAAAGGCGAGCGACCTTCGTTTTCGTTAATGTATCAGGAAGCCAGCGTTAATCTCGCCGCCTGAAATGGTAATCCTTGGAGGTCGAGCGGTACGACGACGCTTTCATGACAGGTAAATCGTCATCGGACCTAACCGCTGGGTCGGTAGGCAAGGAAAAGCGGTTGCGTCCGACGCTTACCGGCCGCTTCTCATCGCTCAGTGTTCAGAGCGGACCGTCGGCTTTCGGCCGATTGTGTTGAAAAAGTCGGCGCACGTAATTTCATGGCTCGCGACAGCAGCTTCGGACTCCAAGGCGGGTCGTGCCTAAATCAATCCTGCGCTTGAGCATGTCCCCGAGCATTAATATTTCTCGCCTTCCCTAGAGGCGCCTTTTTCAACACAATCGGCCAACAGTGGGCGTAAAGCCAGGGTCGAGGCTAGCGACCGGCGTGCGATCCTAAATCGCGCACTCCAATTAATCTTTGAGCCCGTAATCGAAAGGCGCTCAGCTACCAGCTGCAAACTGGCGGTCCCCGATTTTCGGTGGCCCGTGTCCATGTCAGAGTGTGGCGCCGATGCTCACTATGACCCGTGACTAACGCATTGGCAGAAGAAAGCTCCGATATCTCCCACTCTGACGCATCCCGTGCAGCGCCCAAACGGATGGCAAACATCAAAGTCGCCCCCACCGTAGCACTCGTTTTCGACCAAGGCTTCGGCGTGTTCGCGCGATCCGCCTCGCACTCGTATCGCTAATTCGATAGCTTCCTCTCTGGTCATAGCAATAAGATAGGTCTTACCATTGAGCTTTGCTTTCTTGAACCCGTACCTAGACAGCACGACCGGAACGCCGGCTGCATATTCCAGATCGTCTAGGAAGCCGCGTGGGTGCGACAGTTTGTTACTCATTTTAGGATCTTTACATTGAAGCTAAAAGAGGTGTCGATTATCCGTAATTTGGGGGTCCAATTCGAAGTATTCATCCTGAGGATACCGAAACGACAGAGCCCGCTAGCCACCCATAGCCGCCGGACGATCGTGTGCTTTTTTTGCGACGCCTGATTGACCGCATGGCGCCACCAACGAAGGCAAAGCCGAGGAGCATCATCGCCCATGTTTGAGGCTCAGGTACCGCTCCTAATCCAACCGGTGTCAGGAATCGCAGACTGAACGAGGGATCAACTCCGCCAGAATCGGAAAGGCCGATTTTGTAGTGACCCGGCGCAAGCGAATCGACGGTCATTAGTGCATCGAAATTGTTTGCTGGGTTGAGCGTCACGTCCCGGAGCAGCGCCCCCGGATCTGCGAACAGCTTCAAGTCGAACACGTCGCTTGGAGCTGCTCCTGTTACGGTGACCTCTGTTTGAAATAAGCCACCGCCCCAATCGAATCCGTAGAACGACTCGGGCGGGTAATCTCCGCCGATTTTTCCTGTGATTTCGCCGATCGAACCGGCGGGAAGAAGAACCGGCGCATCTGGACTGCCACCTTGGAAGTCAGAAAGAACCTGAGGAGTGGCGGCAATCGAGTTTAGGTAACCGAACACCAGTCCCCCAATTGGGCGAAGCCCGTCGGACTGTATCTGATACGATGCGGACGCTCCAGTCACGGAGTAAGGTGCGGTTGGCGTGTCACAGCACCACCCAACATACGCATCGTAACCGAAATTCGCCGTCGTCAGAGAGCTACCCAGATTCGGAGGCGGCATGCCTCGGCTTCCCCTAAAGCTCATAGCGGTGAAAGCCTGATACGGTCCGGGAGCAAGCCCGCCTGGATACGCCGTGGAGTCTGCAAGAAGGGCTTCAAGCACACTCACTCCAGCCGAAGCAGGGACAGACAACGGCGAGTCAAAGGTGATGTCTTCTGTGAAGAAGTCGCCCGATTGAGCGTTTCGCGCACCTCCGTCGAATGGAATCGAGACGGCGCAATACTGCGTCGACACCAGAAACCCGCAGCGAAAGGAATCGAGAGGGATGGTGAACGTGTCGACGTAATTTGTCGCCACGGCGGGCGCTGCAAAAAACGGGAGAGTGAAGCTGAGCGATGTTGCGACCGCGCCCAAAAGTCCTCGCCGAAGTCGCGTCGCGTTCCAACCTGCGTGAAGCATAGCCCAACCCCTGTCTGGATGTTGCCGACTCGTGTTCGATCAACAAGTTAGAATATCACGCCAAAGCAGGCATACCCTTCTTGGGGTATGTTCGCATCGAATCCCGTCACGCCTGTCGCGGATCAGCTTTAGAGTCGCGATATGCCGCGACGTGCTCACAACGGCGGGGGCGTTCGTATGGTCGCGAGCAAACTCACCAGGTCTGCTTGTCTGCCGACCCCGGTTTTGGCGAACACAGCCTTTAGCTGCGTGCGAACCGTCATCGCCGAAGTCCCAAGTGTGTTGGATATCTGCTGAATCCTCATCCCGTCGGCAACTAAACGCGCAACGCGGGCTTCAGCCGGCGTAAGATCGAACAAAAGTCTGAGTATGTGGGCATTAGGCAACGCTTCATTGGCCCCGTTGGCAATGATCATCGCCACGCCGTCGCTTTCCGCGATGTCCCGCGCAGTATTTCTGAGTGGAATTATGTGGACGACGATTGGAGCGACAAGAAGGGGCGATCGAACTGCGACGGAGCTTACGTCCTTTTGGGTCGCGTCATGAACAAGCGCCAAGACTAAGCAATCTTGAAGAAATCGGTCAGTGAAGACCAATTTGTGGCTCCGCTCTATCATGAGTCTCCCGAGGCGCTGTTCGAATGCCTCGTTCATCGCCCGCAGTTTGCTGTCGCGGCCGATCACGGCAGCCCCTACTCCGATTAGCTGCAGCCCAGTTACCAACGCATGATCGCGGCGCTGTCGGAACTTTGCCGATAAGCTAAGCGCGCGACCTATGTGGGGACGCAAGACATCAAGCCGGGCGACCGACTGCTCTGCCTCGTGGTGGGTCTGGAAGCCCTCAATCGCGAGATAAAGGGCATCTTGGTCGCTGCCCTGAAAGACGGACGCCGCACCCGCAATTAAACCGCGAGGAATCATGAACTCAGCTTTAACTGGCTCAGCTTCAATCTCCTCAATTGTCCGGTAGGCGGTCTCGGCCCTGAAGCCCGGGTACGGATCGACAAAGAGCGGCATCGTGTGGGCCGGGTTGGCGGCCCAGCCGGCTGCCACATATTCTACCATGTGCTCGTGCAGACCAGGAGAAGCGACCCACTGGGCACCCGTCGGCGAGACACCAATAAAGACGCCACCCCAAGCGCCGACTGCTGTGCCGATGGCGTCCAATACGGATGGCCAAAGCTCCGTCGCGACGGCCGCTTCGTATATTTGATCGATTAGCTGGGAATCGACGCGCGTAGCGGGCATCCGGCTTGCTCCTGGCAGGGGGCAAAAATCGATAGCATTACAGCACGATAGCGCACCTATATCGAACTGGAAATGCTACGAGAACCCTGGGCATTCGTCCGAGCAAAAAGGCACTCGCACCAGCGAAGCAAATTTCACCTCTGTAGAGGGCTGACGGGCTCTGTCAGAGAAAATGCACCGACTGGTAGCCGGATGCGCGGGTTCCGGCAGTGGAAGTGGCACCTCGACGAGGTCCACGTGAAGATCAATGGCGAGATGCACTACCTGTGGCGAGCAGTCGACGAGGAGGGAGAGGTACCCGCTTTCGCCGGTACCGGCTCCCCTCGGATGCTGATAGCACGGCGCCGACGTGGGAGCGAGCGTTGCTCAGTCGGAGAATGGCCGAGAGCAGCCAGTCTGCTTTTAAACGATCAGGCGCTCCAAGCGGACGTGCAGTTAACGACGCAATCGCGAACAAGCCGAAGGGTCGGGCCGCTCACCAGACGCCGTCGGGAGGAACCGAATTGGCCTCCATGTCTAATTCCGAATGGGACGATGGTTTGAGCGGGAACAGAGATGTCCAAACGGAGGAGCGCCGTGCTCCACCATAGAGCTGTTCCCATACGAGGAGGTGACTACCAGCGCGTGCGTTGATCTCAGCTTCGATACGCTGAATGCGCTTCGAAAGATTCCAAACACTCCGGCCCACCGAATCTACGAGGAAGAGGGCAAGCATCGCAATTGCACCGGCGAAAATCCAAAGGAGGGTGCCGGTTGCGCCAGAGGCGCTGAAAGCCCAAGCCTCCGCGGCGGCGCCGCCGACGATGATGTAATTGTAACGGGAAGCACTTTGAACGCTCTCAGCTCGCAATGATCGGTATTCCTCCAAGAGGATGTCAATCTTGTCCTTTTGAGATAGAGGTTCGCCGGGCCGGTCGTTGCTCATTTGCGCGCCCTCGTTCGGTCAATCGAAGGCTATAATAGCATCAGTTGCCTCCTCACCAAAGAGATGTGCTCAATCAGCAGTGCGGACAAATCATGGCAATAAGGTCCCCTAACCACCGGGCCCCGCCGCTTGCGGTACGGCATTGGCTGGCCGATAGCCGCCTGACCGCTTGGAGTCGGCACTTGGCGAAAGCGGACTTTCACTCGACCGCTGCTTCTCCCTCAGCTTGGGTGATGAGCCGCGCACTCCGCTGGTTGCGCATGTAGATCCATAACCAGTTGAGCGCGACACTGAGGCGAGAGCGTACGCCGACGAGAAAATAGATGTGCGCGATTCCCCACAGCCACCAGGCGATCGCACCGCGCAACTTGACCGATCCGAAGTCGATTACCGCTCTGCGCTTGCCAATTTGGGCGAGGCTGCCCTCATGATGATAATTGAATGATCGCAACTCGGAGTCACCGGAGATATGCCGGCGAATAGTCTCGGCAACGAAAGCTCCCTCCTGCTTCGCGGCCGGGGCGATGCCCGGCACGGGCGACCCGTCGGGCGCTGTAACCGCAACCGTATCTCCTACAGCGAAGATGTTTCTGTGGCCGGGGACGCTCAGATCGGGCTCGACGATGATCCGCCCGCTCCGGTCCGCCGGCGCGCCCAGCCATTCCGCCGCCGGCGACGCGCGTACGCCGGCAGCCCAGATGATCTTGTGCGCTTCGACCCGCCGTTGCCCGAAAGTAATGACGTTCGGCTCAATCCGGGTCACTGGGGCACCCAGGCTC
>Ga0207705_10003098_pt1 | contig 12677 bp, 9 predicted proteins | sample KBSC13metaG_FD_184314 | JGI IMG/M metagenome (GOLD analysis project Ga0207705, IMG submission 184314) | Corn rhizosphere microbial communities from Kellogg Biological Station, Michigan, USA - KBS C1-3 metaG (SPAdes) (version 2) | ecosystem: Host-associated > Plants > Roots > Rhizosphere > Soil ...
CGAACACGTAATGGCTTTCGTGTTCGTGAGCGCCAAAGACGGTCAGGTTGAACGGTACGTGGTTGGCGACAGCGGTGTTGGCGCTGATGCCTTTATCGAGGCCGAAGTACTTGGGCGAATGGCGCGCCTGGAAGGTGTCGAACTGAGTCTCGAAGCGCTGGCCGTCGCTGCTCGAATGGATCTGGTCGCCGATGTTGAAGAGATGAAAGGCGGGCAACGCGGCGGTCGCGTTGCTGATCGTGTCGTTGGCCGCATGGACGGTTTCGATGCGAAGATAGTTGCGCGCGCAACTCACGAGCGAAGCGTAACCGAGGCCCGAGATTTCGGCCATTTTGCGCAGGCCCATGTTGGTGCCCATCGCGATGATGCAGGCGAGGAGCTCGCGTGGATCGGCCTCGTGCTTGACGTACCGGTCGAGCACGTGCGTGAACGCCTTGAGAAAGCCGGTGCGACTGGCGACGAACCAGAGCAGCCGGGCGATGTCGATGCTGGGAATCTGGCCGTAGAAGGCATGATTGACGTTTTCGTCCGGTTCGGGATAAACCAGGTTCAGGCGCGGCTTGCCGCCCTGATGTCGAACCTTGATGTAGGGATCGTCGCCTTCGTCGATGTGGTGATTGACGTGTTCGAGGAGGCGCTCGATGTCGTCGTGAAGCTCGGCAAGTGTCTGCTCGATGGGTGCGAGCAGGACCGGCAGGTGAGCTCCTTGAGAATGGCGTCCTTGTGCCGCCAGCGTGCGTCGCTGATCAGGTCGTCTTCGAAACGGCGAAACTCGTTGCTGTCGGAGCAAAAGACGTCGCCCGCTTCGAGCGCATTGCGTACCAGCCGGTAGACGAGAAATTCGTACCGGTCGACGTCGAGTTGCTTCGTCTTGCCGGGAGCAGGACAATACAGATGGGGTTTGAGCGTCTTCGGAATGAACGCCGTCGGAATGGACGAGGGTTTGCACTGCCGCAGCGGTGTGCCGCCGCGCAGGCACGCCTGCAGAAAGGCGGCAGCTTCGAGCAGCGGCGCGTCTTCGACGCGGCCGGCCACGGCCAGTTCGGCGAACAGATGCCGCAGATTGCGTTTGATGGCGTGCGAGAGCGCGGTATAGTGCGACCACTCGAAGCCGGCCTTGTCGAAGGTAACGTTGCGCATGTATTGCGAGACGGCCTCGAAGCGTTCGGGCGCGAGCAGCGCGAAGGCTCTCTTGCGTACGCTGGTAAAAGAGGCATGGCGCGGGATCGACTCGTCGACGAACAATCGCAGGACCTCGCCGGCAGCTTTCAGGTGCGTGCTCGCTTCGGTGAGCGCGTTTTGCACCGCCTCGTTGGCCGCCTGCCGCGCAGTTTGCTCGTAGTCGTTGACGAAACGGATGAAGGCCTCGATCAGGCGGTCGTTGACCTGGCGAAAACGGTGATAGGCGAAGCACAGCAGATACAGGCGCGCGATGCCGGGATTCATGCGGCGCAGCTTGTAGACGGTGTAGAACGTGACGAGCGAGGCATAGTAGCGGATGCTGTCCGCGGAGATCTCGGTGGTGTCGAGAAATCGCCGGGCGAAGGTGTAGAGCGGTGCGAAAAACGTCCGACGTTCGGATTCCTGTTGCAGTTCCTTGTAGCTGAAGTCCTTCGGCTCGCGCTTGAGAAGCGTCACCTGATACATCGAGTCGTCGGCTTCGAGCATCGTATCGAGCTGCTGCGCGATGGATTTCGTGAGGGCGCGCTCGAGCCGTGTCGAGACACGCTGTCGCTCGGCAGCGACCACACGGCCGACCATGTCCTGCAGGAACGAATAGGTCGGTGCAACAATACGTTCCTGCTTCAGATACTGCAGGCATTCGCGCAGAATGAAGGCGGGCTGCGTGGAGAGCATCGCGAGGCGCTGCGCGCGGTTTTCGAGGTCGGCCTTTGTGGCACCGTCGCACAGCCGGAATCCGAAAAGGTCGAGGATGCTTTGCTGTAACGCGCGGCGTGTAGGCGCCGAAGGTAACGTGACGGCAGGAGGCACTTCGTCGGGGAAATGACGCGCGAGGATGTAGCGCAGATCCTCCGCGACGGCCGGCACGTCGTAGCTGAAGAACTGGAATTTCGCCTTGAAGTACCCGAGCTGCAGGGCGAGGTGGAGCGCGATCGAAAGCGTACGCGCCCGGACGACCTGCTGTTCGGCGTCGCCGAGCTCGAAGTACGCGTGCCGGTCTTCATCGGTAAAGCGGGGCAACGCGTACAGTTCGTCAATTTCGGCGCGCGTGAGGATCGAGAGGCGGTGCGAGGCGGTCATGTGGTCTTGCTCTTGAACGCGCACAAGGGGGATCAGGGTTTCGCTTTGCCTGGCCGTGAGCTTGCTGGCTGGGAGCGTGCCTTGAGTTGCCCTTGAAGCGAAGCGACCTGCTGGGCGAGCGTGTCGCGCTCGCGCCGTAACTCGCGCGCTTCTTCAATAGCGCTCGCAATCTGCTTCTCGTGGCGATCGGCCAGGCGCCGCTGCTCGGCCGCTTCGGCCGAGAGCCGCTGGGCATCGCCGACGAGTTGTTCATTGCGTTGCTGCACCTTGGCGAGTGCCGTCTCCGCGCGTCGCTGCGCGTCACGCGCCTGTTCGGTTTGCAGCATGACATGCTTCTGCACGCTTTCGAGCCGCGCGGCCGCCTGGTCGATCTGCGCCCGCAAGGCGGCCTCGCGCTCGGCGTGCTCGGCGCGCAGCGCCTCGAGTTCACGCGCATGGGCGGCCTGGGCTGCGTGCAGCGCCCCCTGCGCCTCGGTGCGTGCGGCGTCGTGCTCGACCGCGGCCGCCTGAGCCGTTTGGCGCACCGCGTCGCGTTCGGCCTGGGTTCGGGCTAACTCGGTGGTCGCCGCCGCGAGCCGCGCTTCGCGTTCCTCGAGTTGCGTGCGCAGCGTCTGCATCTGGGCATCGAGCGCCGCGTGGGCGGTGGCGAGCGACTCGGCGCGCGCGGTGGCGTCGGCTGCCTCGCACTCGAGCTCCTCGCCGCGTTTGGCGAACACCTGCTCGCCGTGCTCCACAGCGAGTGCCCAGAGCGAGCGCATCGCGTCGGCCACCGGCGCAGGCAGCGCCGCGGCCAGCGCGTCATTGCGTGCCTGCTCGTCCTTCCACAGCTTTAGTTCGTCGTTGATGGTGGTGCGGCTGCCTTGGCGGATCTCGGCGTAGATCAGGTCGACGGTCAGTTCGTGCGGGCGGCGGCCGGTGGCCACGAGGCGCGCGGCGGCTTCGCGGGTGCGCAAGCGGGTATCGCTGATGCGGCTCATGGGCAGGTGGCGACGTAAAGTGATGGAGAAGGCGGGTTTTTGCCGACGAGTATAACGGTATATCTTCGTATGTCGTTATATATGTAACGATACACGTCAAAAATTTACGATAAGTCAGATAATCGAAAGTATTTTGGGTGTACGCTGCGCCGATTCCCTTCGAAAACGTGTCTGTCATGAATCTGCCCGCCCGCGCGCCGGAATCGCTCCTGCCCATCACGCTGCCCGCCGCACTGGACGGCCGCGACGGCACCAACCGGGCACGTGGCGCGCAGCGGCAGATCGCAGCCGACACCGACCTCGAAGCGGTGCGCCTGTGGCTCGCCGAGTACGTGCACTCGCCGCACACGCTGCGCAGCTACCGCAAGGAGGCCGTGCGCCTGCTCATCTGGGCCACACGCGCGCTCGGCAAACCGCTCTCGAGTCTCACGCGCGAGGACTTCCTACTCTACGAACGGTTTCTGGCCGCGCCCACGGCAGACTGGACCGATCCGGCGCTGCCGCGTCGGGGCGGCGCCCGGCGCCTGTTCGACGGGCCGCTTGCCGAAAAGAGCCGCCGCCAGGCGCTCGGCATCCTGTGCGGTCTGCTCAACTACCTGGTCACCGCCGGCTACCTCGCTGGCAACCCGCTGGCGTTGCGCCGTTCGCGCGCCACGACCGCCGCGCGCAGGCGCCGCATCGAGCGCTACCTCGATCACGCCCTCTGGCAAATCGTGCTCGACTCGGTCGAGGCGTGGCCGCAGGACACCTCTCGCGAACGCCAGCACTACGAACGCAGCCGCTGGCTGATTCGGCTGCTGTATCACACGGCGTTGCGCGCCAGCGAAGCCGCGCACGCAAAGGCGTCCGACTTCTTCCAGCGCCGCGGCCGCTGGTGGCTGCACGTCGTCGGCAAGGGCGGCACGGAAGGGGAAGTGCCGGTCGCCGACACCCTGATAGCGGAGTTTTCCCGCTACCGCGTGTTCTACGGCCTGCCGCCGACGCCTACGCCCGATGAGATGACGCCCGCCGTGATGAGCATCGTGGGCGACGCCGATCGACATCTGACGCCGACCGCAATCTACCTGATCGCGAAGGAAGTGTTCCGGCGTGCGGCCGACGCGCTCGACCCAGCCGATCCCATCGGCGCAGCCACGCTGCGCCGGGCGTCGACGCACTGGCTGCGCCACAGCGCGGCCTCGCACCAAGCCGACGCCGGCACAGACATCCGCTTCATCCAGAAAAACCTGCGACACGCATCGATCGAGACGACGGGTATTTACCTGCACGCCGAAGATGATCGCCGGCACGCACAGACCACTGAGGCGCACACGCCAACAACGTCCGCCGGGTCACCCGGTGCGGTACGCGCGTAAAATACCGCCGCCCCAGTTTGTTCCCGGCAACGCCTTCCAGCCTCTCGAGGTACGCCTGATCCGGATCTTCTGCCGATGGCCAAACACCCGGGAAGCGGTGGCCGACTGGCATTACTGGCACGATCACGGATACTCGTTCTGATTTTCGTGCCGAAACCCCTCGGTGGCCCAGGCCATACGCCGGAAAGCCTAATCCGGCGTGGGTTTGAGAGGATTTTCAGTTTTCGGGGGTTGGGCAAAAATAGCCTTTTTTGCGCTGTCAATCGGAGCCACGCTCGGCCCGGCAGTAATAAGCGCCCCGTGATGAACGCCAAAAATGATTGCTTCCCTCACGTAGGGTCGCAATATTTCGACTCCCCTTGCGATCGCGGATCGCTCAAGCGGATTATCCTGAAGCCAGGCGATGAGAGAGGTTCGGATGGTGCTGGGTAGCTGCGAGCGCGTCTGGCCACGAAGCACGAGGCTTGTAGCCACAAACGATAGTTCCAGCGGCAAACCGTCTTCGTCTGATTCCGTCGAGAGCGCCTCCTCCCTGTATCCCAGCGCGATGTGCCACAGGACAACCGCACAGAATGCAGGATTCAGGAGATTGCGCTGCTCAATAGTTCGCTCATGCCATGATGTCATGACGTGCTGCCCTCGACCTGCAGATCGAGAAGTGCTTCAAGACGCCCCGCAAAATCGGGATGCCAGCCAAGCCGTCGCTCGTCGGCGAGCATATGCAGTGACCCGCGACATACCCACGGAACGCTGACGCCTTTCTTGATAGGCACCAATCCGTCTTCCGCCCACTTCAGAATTGCCCGGCCAGCCCGCATCATCTCTTCTTCGCCCGCGGTCTCTTGCAGTTCATCACAAATCTGGGCGCGGACGAGTTCCCACTCACGAAGCAGCCGCGTTTCGTATTGCTTCAGATCAGTCTCAAAGAGCAGATCATGACGGGTCCAGAGGGATCTCTGGCGGAATGCCTGCAAGTAACTTGTGATCGCATTGTGGATGCGAAACCTGCTGCCACCGACCAGTTCGACCTGCTTGTAGAAGGGGCGGTTAGCAAACTCTGGCAAGGAATCGAGCGCGACCATGAGCGCATCGATCTCGTGATCAATAGGTAATGAATCAGGCTTCAACGACTCCTGTATTTCAAGTATCTGCGCATCCATTTCCGCACGGCTGATGCCGTCATCGGCACTTACGAGTCCGTGGACCACGCGGCTCAGCCACCAGCCCTCAAGCATCTGGACGGCCATTTCATGGTGATGGAGTGAGACGTGGTAAAGCTCTGACTGCAACTGATCAGTGATTTCGTCCACGTTCGGCTGCGCTGGGACCACGAAGATATTCTCGAGGAGCGCCTTTCTCGCGCCGTCTTCCAAAGCGAGATAGGCCTTGAAGATGTCGGAAAGCTCTTCGTTCGTTGACGTAGTAGCGGCGTGCTTCAAAAGCTTCGCGGCGGTTTCCACGTTCCGCTTCGTCTGGTCGCAAGAAAGTGCCTCACATGCCGTTCCTTCCGAGACGGTGGACGTCGTGATCAGGAAATGCGAGACAGCTACCGGGATCTCGCCGGACGAAGAACCGACCAGCCAGACGCGCAATGTCTTCCAGAGCTCGGCGCTCAGGTCACCAAGGCTCGCGGCGGTATTGAGTGCATGTTTCGTTTGCAACACCGCAACAGGATCACCGTCGGCGTGAAAACTCACGTCATCAAGTGCTTCAATTTTGACAACGAAGTCGGCAGTCCGGCTTTTCCTGACTGCCCACACTAGCGCAAGCCGAACCTGATAGATGTATCCGAGCATTGACGGCCCGGCGTTGAAAGCACTAACGCTCGTCTGCTTCATCGTGTGTTTGCTCCTGCTCACCGCGCTCGGACTACGTGCAACTGCTCGGCACATTACGGCCGTCCACCTTCTGGTGAAAGCGCAGCAGACCAGGTCCAGGCCTCGACATAAAACGGGGTGCCCGTGATGGCAGCCGGATTGCCACGTCCGTTGCGGGGGGTGTTAGGCGGGGGCAAGTATTCGCGCTGGTCACACACGTTGAATGCAGCTGACGCTGTGGCATCTCATTGAATATGCGATTTGCATGAGATTGCGGAACATCGTCGGCTTTCGCCCCAGACTTGTCGAAACAGAGATTGGCGCTCTCGTCCGCCATGTTGCCCCCGATTTCTTATGGTTTTAAATAGCGAAGCGATTCTCTCACATTATGTTTATGTGTTGCAGGGATCAGTTCTGCTCGAGTTCGCGCACGGTATCGGCGTGCCGCTGGTCATCTTCAGCGTGCAGATAGATGCCGGTTGTCTGGATCGACGCATGACGCATGTTCTTCTGGATGAAGCGCAGGTCCGTGCCTGCATCGGCTTGATGTGTCGCAGCGCTATGGCGGAGCCAGTGCGTCGATGCCCGTCGTAGCGTTTCAGCGCCGGCTGGATTGAATCCTTCTAGCATATCCGCGGCGCGTCGAAACACTTCCTTGACGATCAGATAGACCGCGGCCGGCGTCAGGTGGCTGTGCGGGTCGCCTGCAACACTCATGACGACAGCCGCCGTCTCATTCCCCGACGGCACCGGTGGCAGCCCGTGAAAAACCCGGTACCGGGCCAGGTCCGCCATTAGCGCGGTGCTCACGGGCACCTCCCCTTCGGTGCCACCCTTCCCGACCACATGCAGCCACCATTTGCCCCGCCGCTGGTAGAGGTCGGCGGCCTTCGCATTCGCCGCTTCCGAGACTCGCAGTCCGGTGCCGTACAGCAGGCGGATCAGCCAGCGGCTGCGCTCGTAGTGCTGATGGTCGCGTGCGGTGACCCGTGGCCACTGCTCGACGCTGGCAAGCACGTGGTCCCACAGCGCGTGATCCAGGTACCGCTCGACCCGCGGCGTGCGCCTCGCGGCCGCACCCGTCCGGCGGCGCAGCGCAAGCGGATTGCCAGCCAGATAACCGGCACTGACCAGATACGACAGCAGACCCGACAGGATGCCGAGCGCCTGATGCCGGCTGCGCTCCGACAGCGGCCCATCGAACAGCCGCCGCGCTGTGCCCCGCCGCGGCCGGGCCGGGTCCGCCCAGTCCCCGGTGGGTGCGGCGAGAAACCGTTCATACAGCAGGAAGTCCTCGCGCGTGAGGCTCGACAGCGGCTTGCCTAGCGTCCGGGTGGCCCACATCAACAGGCGTGCCGCTTCCTTCCGGTAGCTGCGCAGCGTGTGCGGCGAGCCGGCATATTCGGCGAGCCACAGGCGCACAGCCTCCACATCGCTGTCCGCCGCGATCTGCATCTGCCCGCCCCGCGCACGGTTGGTGCCGTCGCGACCGTCGAGGGCGGCAGACACCGTAAGCGACAGGACGCTGTCAGGCGATTCCGGGGCGATGGCTGGCAGGTTCATGGTGTGACGCGTTTTGAAGAGGACCTTTCGCAGCGTACACGATCAAAACTTGCGATTATGGGCGTTATCACAAATTTTGTAGCCGTATCATTACGTATATAACGCTATAAGGAGATTTACGATTTTCGTTTATTGACGAAGCGCCATTCTCTATGACTTTTCCCAGGGTGAAATTCCCCTGAGGCGCCGCATCATTGATACTCAAATACGCGCCAGGCAAGCATGCGCAACTTGTCGCTTCATGCCGGCCCGCCCACGAACTCACCGTTGACCTGATCTACGTGGAAAGCCGCTAAGACAGTATCCCGTCGGGAACGTTTCCGCCCGCCCCCGCAAAGCCGGCACTACCGTGTCGCGAACGCGGCATCCATCTGCCTTGCCCGCCGGACATCGTCGCCCTGCAGATAGATCGACGTTGTCGAGATCGAAGCGTGCCTCAGGTTGTCACGCACCGCGACGAGTTCCGCGCCACGCGCGAGAGCATGGCTTGCGTGAGTATGTCGCATCCAGTGCGGACTGGCGCGGTTCAGTTTCCCCGCCACGGCAGGATGGTCGATGCGCATTACATCGGCCGCCTGATGGAAGAATCGCCGCATGACATGCCAAAGACGCGCGCCCGTGATGCCCCTGGCGATGTCTTCATCGAGACACCCGACGAGCGGTGTACTGGACTCCCAGCGCACCGGAGAGACAGGAAGTCGCCGCTGCGCGAGATAATGCTCTAGAGCCGAGCGCGCCAGCGGCGGCAATGCCACCTTGCCTGGCTTGCTCCCCTTACCTGTCAGGTAGAGCCAGTGATCGTGGTGCCCGTCGATACGAACGTCCCCGAGCGCCGCGCTGACAAGTTCTCCGGCTCGTAGACCGGTTGCGTAGGCGAAGTCGAGAATGAACCGCAGTCTCTGCGCCGCCGGCTCCGACCATCCGTACGACCACTCCAGACCGTCTGCGATGGTGCGTACGAGCAGCCATTCGCCCTCGGTGAAACCCCGCGAGGTATCGAGCGGCGCCGCATGCGCCCGCTCACGCACCTTGACCCCAGCGAACGGATTTGCCAGGACATAACGCTTCTCGATGAGCCACCGGAACAGTGCTCCGAGCACCGATAGCGCATAGGCAGCCGAGCGCGGTGACAGGTTCCCCGCGAACGGCCGCCAGTCTGGAGCGGTACGGGGCCGCGGCGGTCCGACCCAGCGCCCGCGCGGTCCAGGCCGGCGAAGGAACGCGCGGTACGCGACGGCGTCTTCGGTGGTGAGCGAGGACAATGCCCTGCCCCGTTCGACGATGGCCCACAGAATGAGCCGCTCCGCTTCCTTGCGGTACGCACGCTGTGTCGTCGGCGCTTCATGCAGGGAGAGCCAGGCCTGGACCGCCTCGTAGTCATTCGTGGCATCGAGGGCGCATGCCTTTGCTGGTGCGCGGAACGTACCGTGTGAGCCGTCCACCTCGGAAGGTAATCTCAGCCGCTCCCACGGCACGACGCCCTCCGGTGCCGCCGTGACCACCAGCGCCCGGGCTCTTTCTGTCAGCTCCGGATGCAAGGCGAAGAAAGCCTCGATGCGGCGCGCACCGGCCTGTCCCAGTCCCGAGATGGCCATCCACCAGCGTCGCCGCCTTGGAACTCGCACGGTGAGATCCGCGAGTGTCCGCATGCCGGCGGCGTGCAGTGTTCGTGCGGTTCGCGGCGAAAACCAAGCGTCCACACTGTCTGTGATCTGTGGCGCTGGTGGTTGCGTGTGACGCAGGATTTCGATGGCCTGCGCGACCGCTCCTGCATGCTGAACGCGTCCCGCCGCCGGGTGTCTGAAGAGCGCCTCGAGATCTTGGCGGTGAACGCTCCGTGCAATCGTGGCGAGCCGCCGCCGGACTTCACCCATCACACCGCGCGATGAGCGCCCCTGCCCTGTCCTGCCCGGCAGGCAGCGCGAAATGGCCTCGCGCACCGGCAGGCCCGCGCACCAGGCCCGCAGCGCAGCCAGCTCGTCAGCATCGGGAAAGATGGCCGGATCGTGGGTAACCGCCGACGCCAGGGTGTCACACGTTTTCATGACCGTCAGTTTGGCACAGAAATAGACCTATTGTGATAAGAAGAGTTAGCGACATAGCTGCGTTTTCCATGCAGTTCGATGAATGCTCGCAGCACGAGCGAAGCGGAAGGCTCTGCCCGATCGTCTACGGTCGCCGTAGTGGCTCCTCAATGGGAAGATGAGGCAGCAAGTGGGCATCGACCGTTAAAGTCAGTGCCCCTTCCCCACGGATCTACGACCGCGACGATGCACGCCCAAGGCTATAGCCGCGAAAATGGCCCCAAGCGCATCGTAGGCAAAGATCGCCGTAGCGAGTCCCCCGTCTCCGAGGATGCCGGCGGCCGTGAGGTTGCCATCGGAGTCATCAGTCAGCACTGCAACCCCAGCGCCCGATACCCGATCATGCCTCACGTGCGCGCCGGATTGCGGACGGCCTTCGCGAGGCGCTTACGGAAATTCGTCGTCGTGCCGTTGATCGTCTTGCCGGTGCGTCTTCCCGTAGCATCGTACGCAAAGCTCGCGGTCCCCGGCTCCCGTAAGTGAGATGAGCCGATTTCGCGAATCCCACCCGTAACCGAGGCTGCCGTCGGCGTCATAGGTCAACACCGTACATCCTCCCGGTCTGAGAAAGGCAGGCCGCACTAACCGGTTCTTGGATGAGCTGCTCGAGCTTGATAGCATCTACCGGTTGTGTCTCCCTATACCTTGCCGTTAGGTCTTTTTTCGAAAAAACGCTTCATTGCGACTGGTCGCACCGCTAAGCAGAGTTAGCAGCGCGGCTGCGCGTGCGCGCAATGGAACCCAACATGGGTGATGCATTGCGCGCTGGTTTCCAGCTGCGGTCGTGTCTCCCTCCAAAACCGGGGGCGGGATTTGGTCGAGCGCAGTCACAATCCCGGCAATGCCGTCCCTTTCCCGTTGGGTAAGTTCGCTCGGAAGATTCAATAACCAGAACCCCGCCGAGACGTCATGCTTGATCTCCCAAGCGACATTGTAATTACCCATCAGGACACACTGTGCATCCGCATCTTCTGCCAGAACCTTTAGCGCCTCTACAAAATGGCAGTAGGCATTTGCGAATTGCTCGTCTGGGGACAGTTCACCCCTATCGGATTCAGTCGTCATTTTGCTGGCCTTAATATCGATTTGCACAGGTCAGAGTTCAGTACGCAGGCGAGCTGTATGTCCCTAGGAATATGCCGATGCCCCAAGGCGTCAACTGAGGGATCGACACCGGGCTCGACTCCGAATTCGGGGAGGGGTGGGCCTCGTCCGCTGTTTGAGGATTACCATTAAGATCGTAACGATACCAATCTTCCCCAGGCATCTTCGTTTTCCAATACCCTTTCTCAGCGTTGGACGGGCCACCATTCGCTTTGTCAGGAACGTATGTACACATTTCTCGCGCACCCGCTGGCTGCTTCGGACCATAAAAGGACCCGGGCCTCTGGCCGGGGCCTGCCGGCGTCCATGGCCCACCCGGAATGTTCGATGGCGGCGTCATTCCCGGGCGCCAAGCCTGTAGCCCAAGCGGGTCTATATAGCTTGCCGGATTCCCTTGCACATAGGCGTAAAGATTTGACCCTCCGGCCAACCCAATCGGATCTTCCGCCACGAAACGACTAAAGCCGGGGTGGTAGTACCGCGCTCTGTAGTAATAGAGCCCCGTACCATCGTTCTCCCGGCCGGTGTACTGCGACGCGTTGCCGCTTACCTCGCCGCTCGTCGTCGTATTGCCGTACGGCTCGTAGGCGTAGCTCGTCTTCACCGCCCCGCTGCCATCCGTGAGCGCCACCGTGCTGCCCAGAGCGTCGGTGACAAAACTTCTCGTCCCCAAACTATCTGTCCGGCTAAAGACCTCGTCGATCCCGAGGCCGGTCAGCAGGTTCGCGCTCGGCGTGCCGCCCGCGAGTTCCTGCACGACACTGGCGCCGTCGTAGAGGAAATTCGTCGTCGTGCCGTTGATCGTCTTGCCGTTTCGCCTTCCCATGGCATCGTACGCAAAGCTCGCCGCCGTAGCGCCCGTGAGCGAGACGAGCCGATTACCTGAATCCCACCCGTAACCGAGACTACCGTCGGCCGTCAGGTTGCCGTTGGCGTCATAGGTCAGCGTCGTACCGGCCCAATTCGTCAGGCGGTTACTCACGTCGTAGGTGGCGCTCGTCAGTGCCGCAGGCAAAGTCATGGTCGCCAGCGAGCCGCCGATCTGGGTACGCCGGCCTGCGTTGTCATAGGCATACGTGAGGTTGCCGAGAGTCGTCCCGCCATTCGCATAACTGATCCCGGTCAACTGGCTCGCCGTATCATAGCTGTACGTCGCCACGATCCCATTGGGCAAGGTCAGCGTCGAGCGGCGGCTGGCCGCATCGTAGGTGAAGCCCACCTGCGCGCTGCCCTGCATGATCGCCGTGAGCCGATCCGCGTTATCGTACGCGTAGGTCACACTGCCCTGGCCCGCCACCTGAAAGCTCGTGCGTCGGTTCGCGGCATCGTACGCGTAGCTGACGTTGCCCTGCGGCGTCGTTTCGGCGGTCAGCCGATCCAGACCGTCGTAGGTTCGCGTGATGGTGCCGCCCTGACTGTCGACAATTTGCGTGGCCCGGCTGCCCGCATCGTAGGTTGTGCTCACTGTCGCATCCGGTGCCGAGAGTGTGCCGCCCGATTGCGTCTGCCCATATG
>Ga0207705_10003100_pt1 | contig 12674 bp, 9 predicted proteins | sample KBSC13metaG_FD_184314 | JGI IMG/M metagenome (GOLD analysis project Ga0207705, IMG submission 184314) | Corn rhizosphere microbial communities from Kellogg Biological Station, Michigan, USA - KBS C1-3 metaG (SPAdes) (version 2) | ecosystem: Host-associated > Plants > Roots > Rhizosphere > Soil ...
CTTCGTGGGCCCCGGTATCTCTTTTGACATATTGGCGGTTCAAAAGCCGGAAAACATGGCAATAGGCGCGGTTTTTTTGTCAATTGCATCAATCCGTATCCAGCCAAGCAACTCGACAATCGGCCGGACATTTGCCTGTCTCGGATTCTGCAATCCGTGGCGGCATCAGCTTCCGGCTCCGCCAGAGACGCTCCACAGCGTCGAACGGGTTCGTCCGAATGTCGTCGCCACCCAGGAGTGGCAGACGCCGAACAGGGCAGCGATCTGCTTGGTTTTCATCCCTTCGAGCGGGGCCAATGCCACGATTCGCTTGCGAACCATCACCAGGTAGGTCATGTGCGGAACTTACGGCAAATGGGTCAAAAGGGCTGCGGCAAAAGCCGCGTTGCTCCAATGTATCCTTGATGTCTTTTGCTGGTGTCTTATTTCGCGAAGTATTTGCACAGACGAAAAGGGCCGGGAACTCCTCAAAATCCTTTATCGACCGGATTTACAGAGACCCCTCTCGCATCGTCATCAGTCTGCTAACCGAACCCCTCCGCCTCCGTTGAAGCCCGAGATACAAGGGCTTGCAGCTGCGTTCTTGTCGCAAAACGCCAACTTTTCGACGCATCCCGCCGTGGCCCCTCCGCGTGCGTTTCCCGATTCTGAAGGCTGCTGCGGAACCCGCGATACGGGTTGTCGGGCAAAACGAGGAGGAGCGCCCTATGGCTCGATCTGGCGTACTTGCAACCTTGCTGTTTTTGGGGACGGCGATGATTTCTTCTGGCAGAGTGGTCGCGGCGGACGGTGGGTCGCTGCCGGCCGCCCCAGAACCGCGCATTCCGCGAACGGATCTGGGGATTCAGCAGCTTCCCAACGACAAGCTCGACTGGTTTCTCGACGCCAAGTTCGGCATGTTCATCCACTGGGGCCTCTATTCCGGCCCGGGCATGGGCGAGTGGTACATGGAAAACCACGCCATCCTGCCGGCCGAGTACCGGAAGTTCGCCTTTCCCGAGAGCGGAGACGCCTATTTCGATGCGGCCGCATTCGACCCGAATCAGTGGGCACAACTCGCCAAGGACGCCGGCATGAAGTGGATGTGCCTCACGGCCCGCCACCACGACGGCTTCTGCCTGTTCGACAGCCCGCACCCGAACGCATTCACCAGCGTGCAGACCCTACACCGCGATCTGCTGGCCGAGTACGTGAAGGCGGTGCGGGCCGCGGGGTTGAAGGTGGGTATCTACTACTCGCCGTTGAGCTGGCGCTATCCCGGCTACTACGACGTGACCGGCACCCACTGTGAGAAAAACAAGTTCGGCTACACGACCGACCCGGCCCACAAGGAAAACGCCCGGGTGATGAAGGAGGAAAACTACGTCAACGTCAAAACCCTCCTGACCAAGTACGGCGAAATCGACCACATCTACTGGGACGGCGGATGGCTCGCCCAGCACGGCTCCGATGCCGACGGCGCTTACTTCCACGAGCCCGGCAAGTTCCTCGACCCCAACAACGCCTGGCCCGTCTCCAAAGAGTATCAGGACATCGACGAAGCCACCGGCAAACCGCTGGGCATCATGGGCATGGTCCGCAAATATCAGCCCAACGCCATCTGCAACCTTCGCTACGGCTGGATGGGCGACATCCTGGAGCAGGAAGGCCCGCAGGAAATCAAAGGGCCGATACTGACCAGGGACATTTACGACAAGAACCTGACCATGCAGGCGGGCGGCTGGGGCTACAACGCCGACAGCATCCGGAACAACCGCGTGATGTCCAGCGGCGACATCATCCAATACCTGGCCGACTGCACGATCCGGAACATGACACTGCTCGTGAACGTCACGCCCGACCGTCACGGCGTGATTCCCCCGCTGGAGCAGAAAGTGCTGCGAGAAGTCGGCGGCTGGCTCGCCAAGACCGGCGACGCCATCTACGGCACGCGCGGCGGCCCGTGGCAGCCGGTCGATCGACAGTACGGCTACAGCTACAAGGGCAACACCGTCTTCGTCCACATCCTGAAGGGCTACAAAGGCGATACGTTCGCCGTGCCGCCGCTGGGCAAACTGAAACCGCAAAGAGTCTATGACGTCTACAGCGGCCGACCATTGCAGCACGACGCCAGCGAGGGCGTGAGGATCAGCGGCATCGATCGCAACGAATCGCCGATCGATAGCGTCGTCGCCGTCGAATACGACGCCGAGGTGAAAAGCGTCTGGAAGCAGTAGCGGGCCGAATGGAGCCTGTATCCGTCGCCTCCTGCTTTGACCACGGCCCCGCCACGGTTGCGGCATTCGTGTGCCGACCGCCGGCGCTTCTAAAGGCCGTGCAACACTTTCTTGCGATATGCCGACGGTGTCGTTCCCGTCAGCTTGCGGAACGCGACGTAGAAGTTCTTCAGCTCGGCAAAGCCACACCGGGCCGAGATCTGGTTCATGGTCAGTTCGACCCGGCGCAACAGGCGCTGCGCCGTTTCGACGCGCACGCGGGTGATTTCATCGTGCGGTGTCCGGCCGAGGTGCGTGACAAACTGGCGCTCGAGCCACCGCCGCCCGACAGGCACTTCACGCAATACGTCGCCGACCGAACAGGGGTCGCACGCGTGGAGCCGGATATACCGCAGCGCGTCGCAGATGTCGCGGTCGGATATGGCCAGCGTGTTGGTGCTTTGCCGTTCGATCACACCCAGTGGCCGAAGGCGGGTGACCTGCTCGCTCGGGTCGATCTTCTCGCCGCGCAGCATCCGGTCCAGCAAGGCCGCCGCGGCGTAGCCCATGCGTGAGTAGTCGGCATCGACGCTCGACAGCGCAGGCCAGGCGCTTTCGCAAAGCAGATCGTCATTGTTCACGCCGACAATCGCGATCGATTCGGGCACAGCGATCTTTGCTTCAAGGCAAATGCTGGCGAGGTCATACGCATGACTGTCGTCGGTCGCCATGATGCCGGCCGGCTTTGGAAGGGACCGCAGCCAAGCGATCACCTCGGGGTGATGCGTGTGATTGATCCGCTGCTCCGCGGTCGGCACGCCGACGGGGCATACCGAGCAATCGAAGCCACGCTCTGCCAGTGCCGCCTTGAAGCCCGTTAATCGGTGTCCGGCGACCGTATGGTGCGACGCGTAGCCGTAAAACGCGAAATGCTCGAACTGGCAGTTCAGCAGATGCTCCGCCGCCATCCGGCCCGCGACTTCGTCGTCGAGGGCGACGATGGGGCAGATCGCCGGATCTCCTCCGCCCGAGCAATTCACGATGTGAGGGAACCGCCGACTCGCCTCCTGGATGACCGGTGCGTCCATCCCGGCGAAAACACCGCCGTCCAGGGGTGGCAACTCTGACAGGATGTCGGCACTGCGATCGAGATCCAGAAAAAGAAGCCACCGGCGCTGCAGATTCGCGTACCGCGTGACCCCACGCACGATCGCGCGCCCGTAAGTGGTTGTGGCATCGCTTACCACGCCGATCAGAGGCGGGGAACCGTCGTCGGTTTTCTTGCCTAGTCCGCCGCGTCGCAAATCGACATGAATCTAACGCATTGAGAAATTGGCGAAAAGGTAATTCCGGCGAAACTCGTTACCGGAGGATCATTTCATGCTTCGATCGGGCTACCAGCGACTTGTCGCATGCGCAGCGGTCGCGTCGATCATCGCGCTGCACAACATCGCGCTCGGCCGCGATCTCCCAGCGGGAACTCCCGGCATCGTCTCGTTAGGAACCGATCCGTCGCAATGGGAAGGCGTGAAGCAAGGCGATGGCGAAATGGTCATCAACAGCGCGTGCGCCAGTCTGAAGCCTGGCTCAGACAACGGCGACTGGTCGAGTTTTTATGCGCTGCAATTCGACGTTCGCGCCTTAGACGGCAGGCCGACCACGCTGCGGATATCAGTCGGCAAGGATCCGAAAGAAGCGCTGACCGCGGTCGCATCGATCCGCGGCGACGGCTGGCAAACCGTCACGCTGCCCTGGAACGCATTCACCCAGCCGGTTCAGTGGTACGCGCGGTTGCACGAGGTGAGCGAAATACAGATTGCCGCGGGCGACGGAGCGGCCTCGCAACCGGCGAGCGCTGGGATCGCGCTGCGCGACGTGCGTCTGGTTCACGCGCAATCCACTTGGCTGACGACGCCCGTCAAGGGCAAGAGCGTGCCGGCCGGGAAATCGGCTCAATATGCGGTGCGTGTCACCAACTGCAAGTCGTCACCGCAATCGGTGAATCTGGCATTCGAGAAGAGCGTTTGTGCGGCGATGATCATCGCGCTGCGCGATCTGCCGGTGAAGTACGACAACGTTAAACAGCCCCCCGCCGCCGGCCGCGACTACGGCGGCGGGCCGGTGAAAATCGCTGGCCAACCGTACAACGACGCCATCCCGGGTGAGCCGAAGGATCGAAACCACGACGCCGTCGTCACGATCGATCTGACGGACGTCGGCGCGGCCCGCCTGCGCGGCGTCGTCGGCGGCGATTTCCCGGTCGGCGATGAATCGCAGGGCCACAAGATCGCCGCGCAGCGCGTGGTCGGCACCGAGGCGCGTTTCCTGACGGTGCTCGAACCTTTCGAAAGCAACGCGGTCGTCGTTCACGCGGTCGCCGAGAGCGAGAACCGCGTGCGGGTGGAGTTGTCCGATGGCCGCGTGCAGACGATCGACTTGGCGGGCCTCGATAGCCCAGACGGCAAGGCCAGAGTGAAGATCAGCGAATCGAATAAGGCCGGAAAACTGTTGCGCGGCGAATCGACGGAGGCAGGCGATGAGAAGCACTAGATTCACGTTTTCGAGCCAGACAATGGCGGCGGCCCTGCTGCTGCTCGGGCACGTCTCCCTTGCGGCCGAGTGGCAGTGGTCGATTCCCGACGGCAACGCACGCGCGTACCTGTGGATCCCGCCCGATTGTCAGCGTGTGCGAGGCGTCCTGGTCGCCAGTAACAACATGATCGAAGGGCCGATCCTCGAGCACCCGACAATGCGGCAGACGCTGGCCAAGCTCGGCTTCGCCGAGGTTTGGGTCGTGCCCTCGCTCGACCTGAAGTTCGATTTCACCAAAGGCGCCGGCGAACACTTCGACCGCGTGATGGCCGGTTTGGCAGACGCGTCGGGATACGAAGAACTCAAATCCGCCCCAATTGTGCCGATGGGCCACTCGGCCCACGCCACCTTCCCGTGGAACTTCGCCGCGTGGAACCCGCAGCGCACGCTTTGCGTTCTTTCCGTCAAAGGCGACGCTCCGCAGACCAATCTCACCGGCTACGGCGGCAAGAATGTCGACTGGGGCGACCGCACCATCGACGGCATTCCCGGCCTGATGGTGATGTCGCAGCAGGAATGGAACGAGCAGCGTCTGGCCCCGGCGATGGCCTTTCGCCAGAAACACCCCCACCAGGCGATCGCCGTCTATGCCGAAGTGGGTAACGGGCATTTCAGTTGCTCCGACAACCTTGTCGGCCAGCTCGCGCAGTTCATCGACAAGTCCGCCCAATGGCGTTTGCCGAAAGCGCTGCCGGCCTCGCTCACTGATCCAGTGCCGCTGGCGCCCGTAACGGCCGAGCAGGGCTGGGTCATCGACCAGTGGCACGCGGATGCCGCACCGTCGGCGCCGCCCGCCCCGTTCGCCAGCTACACCGGAGACCGCAGCCACGGGTTTTTCTGCTTCGACAAGGAGATGGCCGATTCAATCGAGGCCCAGTACGCGAAGCAATTCGGCAAGAAACCGCAGATGGTGGGATTCGTTCACGACGGCACTATTCTCGCAGGCGAACCGTGCACAATCGACATCAAGCCCGGCGAGGACGGGATCGGCTTCACGCTCGATACGGCGTTCCTGGACAAGGTCGGCGGCGCGGGCGGCAACCCGGCCCACTGGACCGGCCTGCAGAAAGGGGACCCGCTCGGCCACGCCACGACCGGCGACATCGAAATCCACAAGACCATCGGCCCGGTGCGGCATCTCGAGGGCAACCATTGGCAAATCAGTCTCGATCGATCGGTCTACACCGCCGACCGGCGCAACAACGACGCCTGGGTCGTCGCCACGCACCCCGGCGACACCGAATACCGCGGCATCGCACAGCAATGCCAGCTGAAGCTCTCGCCCAACAAAGACGGGGCCGATCAGACGATTATTTTCCCACCGATCGCCGATCAGAAGGCCGGCGTCGCCTCCGTCCCCCTTGAGGCGTCCGCATCGTCAGGCCTGCCCGTGCATTATTACGTGCGGGAAGGCCCGGCGGAGATCGATGGCGATTCGCTGGTGCTCAGTGCCCTTCCGCCGCGCGCCAAGCGACCGCTACGCGTCACAGTGATCGCGTGGCAATGGGGACGCTCGGCCGATCCGAAAATCAAGACCGCGACGCAGGTCGAGGCGACGTTCACAGTGGGAAATTAATCGGGCAAGGACCTGCGGCAATTCAATGTTCGCCACGCCGATACTCGGTGTGCAATTCAGGGCACGACCTCAACCGGCATCTTCCCGTCCGGACATTTCTTTCCGGTCATAATCGATGCGGCGTCGGGCGAGGTGATGGCCACCCATCGCTGGCTGCCGGGCGCCGCGATCTGCAGCCCCTCGCGGCTCATGCCGTTGTAGCGGTAGGAGTAGCCGTTGGACTCGTTGCTGTCGGTCCATTCCATCTGGCCGGAGCACACATACAACTTCGCCGCGGCCATGTTCGCCATGGCGGGGTTCTGCGCGGTCGATGGCCGCATGTGCGTCAGATATTTGGTCAAAAACCCTTCGCCCCCGCGCGGAAAGATCGTCGGCCGATCGAAGGAGTTGCCGTTGCTGTATCCCGCACACACCGGAGGCAGGGTGCCTCGGTTGTCATTGACGTACATGAGTTCAGCAGCGGACAACTGTCTCAGCTTCGCCCCACAGGCGACCGTGGCGGCCTGCTGGCGAGCTTTGCTCAATGCAGGAAGCAGGACCGAGATCAGCAAGGCGATAATGCCGATAACGACAAGAAGCTCCACCAGCGTAAATCCTTCACGGCTGGCGCGAACCCGACGGCGGGCATCGTAAGCGGACATGATTTCCTCCGCACGAAAAGAACTGATCACCTACGGGCGGACGTTCATTCGCTGCGTCGGATCACAGCCGCGGGTGCGGGCGATTCAACGCAGCGTCGTGAACAGCAGGCTGTTTCACCCTCGATGACGAACGTCATTATCTCACTGGGGCAGGCGTCGAACGACATTTCATTGCGTCCGAAACTTGTCGATTTGCGACCGGGCCCTGCAGCCGCGGCCGGGTTGAAGAGGGACGACTTCGGTTCAGCGGCCCTGAAGTATACCGGTAAGTCTTGAACTGATATGGCCCTATAGCCGGCCAGCGGCGAGGGCCGGCCGTGTTCAGGAGCGAGCGGCTACGAGCGTTTCGGCGGATCAGAGGGAGGAGGCTCGCTCCCAGACGACCGGGTCGAGTTGGGTCGACTGCACCGGCCTGCCGTCAAGCAGGCTGGCCAGGAACTGCACCGATTGCCGGCCGCGCTCGCGGAACTGTTGTGAGACGCTGGTGAGCGGCACGACGGCGAACCGACAGAACGGCGCGTTGTCGACGCCGACCACCTTCACGTCCTTCGGAACCCGCAGGTCGGTACCGATCAAGTGGTTCAGCGCCGCCATCGCCTGTTGATCCGATTGGCACACGATCCCATCGAAGGGAATACCACACTTCATCAACGCGACAATCGCCTCCTGGCCGGATTCGTAGGTGAAATCCGGGACGGGAATGATCCGCTTGCGGTCGATCGGCAGGCCGTGCTCTTTCAATGCCTGGCAATACCCTTCGAAGCGATGCACCGGCAGCCCGGTCGGCGGCGTGAGCACGTTGAAGTGGGCGATCTGGCCGCACCCTTTCGCGATCAGGTGCTCCGTCGCCAGCCGCGAAACTTTGGTTTGGTCGATTCCGACATTGGCGAAGTGCGGGCTCAGCTCGCGGTCGTGAATGGTGACGACGGGAATGCCGAGCTGATCGAGGTCGTCCAGGTCTTTGACGTTGTCCTGGTGCGGAATTCCCGCCACGATCAGCCCGTCGGCGCTGTTCTGGTGGAGGATGGGGAGGAATTCCTGGAAGCCCTTGCGATCCTGGTAGTAATGGATGAGCAGCCGCTGGCCGATCTCGGCGGCCGCTTCGGAGACGCCGCCGAGCATGTCGTCGACGATCGCGCTGCCCGGCCCGCCGTGGCGGTGGATCATCACGGCAAACACGTTTTGCCGGCCGGTGCGCAGCGCCTCGGCGAGCATGTTTTTGCGGTAGTTCAGTTCGCGGGCTTTGGCGTGGATCTCGCGGGCGCGGTCGGCGTTCACGCCGCTGGTCCCCATTCGGCCGCTGAGCACCTTGCTGACGAAGGAAACCGAAAGCCCCAGCTCATCCGCGATGGCGCGAAGGCCCACCTTCGGCTTGCGTTGCGGGGACTGCTTGGGCATGACGACAGAATCCACGATATCCCCTCGCGTGTCTATTGTAGACACCACTTCTCCCATAGTCAATCGTTTGATTCCAGTAGATGAATCCCGCGTCACCAGCCGGCCACCAGCTCGCCCGAGACGTCCTCGATCTCGATGTACCGCCCGAGCTGATCGTCGCGATGATGTAGCGGCGGGAACGGGCCTTCGAAGTACGGGTAGCTGCCGTTGGCGACGACAGAGACCGCGCGATCGTTGTTTTCGGGGTAGAGGCGGACCTTGGCGTTCTTCAGCCCGAAAATGCGCAGCCGGCGCTTCAGGCCGATCATTTCGGCCGTTTTTTCGACGCAGGAAACGACGCCACTCGTCTGGGTGACGAACACGCGGCATTCGTATCGCCATGCCCGCGGCAGGCGGTAACACGCGTGGCCGTCGATGATCTCGGCGTCGCAGCCGACGAAGACCGGCGCGCCCTGCGGCAGGCGAAGCCGAAGCTCGGTTGTCATGTCCGGGACGAAGCCGGCGAAGTAGAACGCGTTGTTGTGCCGGTGGATCGTCGTGATCGGGTTCGGCTGCCCAGGGGCCCGCTTCGCCACCGCCAGGCTCGGCCCGAGCTCGGCCAGGGCGAAGCGCATCAGCAGATCGCCGTCGAACCACTCGGCCGGATCGTCCATCCGTGGCAGGTGACCGGCGCCGCTGATCAGATCGCCGCCGACGTAGCCGCTGGAGTTGGTGCCGCGCACCCAGGCCAACCGCCCCGCCGTCACCGCCGCTGCCCGTTCCTGTTCGTTGGCGGCGACCGTTGCCAATACCTTGCTCCGCCCTTTCGCGACGGCCTCGTAGCCGCCGGCGTTCATCAGGGGGCGGTGATTCATTCTCGTCGGATACTGCTGGGCCACGGTGTCGATCGAAGAATGCAGCCGCACTGCAAGCTCGCCGGCGATCTCCGGCCCCAGCCGCAGGTCGAGGCGTTCCAGCAACGCCGCATCCGCCCGCCGCAGCGGTCCGTACAGCAGTGCCGAGCCGCCGCCGTCGATGAACTGCATCAACGCTCGGTGCATCGGCGATTCGGCGTCGGGCACGGGCGTCACGATGATCGATTCGCGGTACGTCGCCGTCTGGCCCGCCCGCAGGTGCTTCTCAAAGTTTCCCGTCGACACCACTGTGTTCAGCGGCAGCCCGTTGCGGATCGCCGAGCGGATGAACCAATCGCCGAAGAACGGCTCGTCGACGCGGGGCGAATCGCCGAAGGTCATCGCGTGGTATTCGTCGAAGGGATACACCCACGCCAGCGGCCCAGGCTGATCGGGCGCGGTGTGGCGGCAGTCTAGGATGAACGGAATCACCTCGTTCGGCACCTGCTCGGGCATTCGCCCGTGCGAATCGTCGATCGTGAGGAACAGGATCGCATCGGGCGTCCGCACCGTGGCGCTTTCGTCCAGCCGGCTGACCGACATCGGCAGGAAAATGTCGTGCGGCTGACGCCCGTAGCGATCGAGCCACGGGCTGTTGTGCCACCACGGATCGTGGGTGTAAAAGCGAAATGGATAATGGCCGCCCGGCGGCAGCTCGGCGATGTGCGACATCCACCCGGCCAGTTCGAGCCCGAAATCGCTGTTGAGCGCCGCCCACGGCGAATTGGGGGGCGGTTCCATGCCGAAATCGCCGTCGTAAATCTCCCGCAGGGGTACCGCGTCGGAAGCCAGATCGATGCCGGTGGTGAGATTCGTGCCGCGTGTTTCGATGCGATGCTGCGGACATTCTGCGCGAAAGCACCGCCAGAAGTTCAGGATCTTCTCGCGAATCGCGTTCGCCTGCGACGCATCGAAGGCCGCTCCATTGAACATCGGGCCCTTGGTCATCCACGTCTCAAGGCCAAAGCCGAAACCGTTGGAGAGCCACAGGTAATCGAAGCCGAGATCGCTTAACAGGTGGCGCGCCTGCCGACCGAGGAAGGTGCCGAGCGGCGTCCCATCGGGAATGCCCTCCGGGAAGCCGGCGTACCTCGCGGTGTCGCCGTTTAGCGTGGCGTAGCAGCAGGCGAAGCTCTTCGGGCCCCCGGTGTCGGCGAGACAGATTTCATTGTGCAGCTCGTACTTGAAGGGGCTCTTGGCGAATTCGCAACCAGGGTCGAACGTCTCGCCAACGCGGATCGGCAGGCCGAACATTTCCCCGCCGATGCGGCGAATGGCGGCGACGATCCGCTTCAGATCGCGATAGGTGATCGTCGCCGGATTTTCGCAATACAGGTAGCTGCGGCTGTGGAGGCTCTTGCCTTCCGGATCGCCGGGCACGTTCCACTTCGGGTTCGCCCCGCCGATGTACCTGCCCCACTCGATCGGCGCATCCAGGTCGCGGGCGTACGTAAGAATTTCGGATCCGTCGGCCGTCCAGAGCAGCACCGACACCTGCTCGGCATCTTTCAGCAGCGGCGACCACTGCCGGAAGGCTTCTCGTATGACGGCGTCGACCGCCTCGTCGGCCACCGATCGAAATGGCTTGAGGCTCATTTCGAGTGACACGTTGCGCAGCTTGTTCAAGCGACCTTCTCCGGGCTGTGAATGTTGTGCCGTGCCAGATCGGCGAGGATGTCCGCCATTGCCTGTTGCACGGCCGCGATCGGCTGGCGCAACGCGCGGTCGTCAGAATCCCACAGCCCGTGACTGTCGCCCGGACCATTGAAGAAATGCACATACGCCCTCGATCCGGCGTTCCGCCACGCGGCGGCAGCGTGTTCGGAATGAAGTGGCGGGACGAGTTGATCGTTGCGACTGTGAATGCAGTACAACGGCGGTGCGCCCCGCCGAACCAGATTCACCGGGCTGGCGGCGGCGAACTGCTCGCGGCTGATCGGGGTCCGCTGCCCGAAGAACGTGCGGAAGAAACGCTGCGAATCCAACCCCCCGCTCGATCCGCCGGGGAAGTGCATGATCGACGGCCCGGCGAGGGTGACGATCGCTTCCACGCGCTCGGCCGGCAATCGAAGCCCCGCCGTCATCGCCAGGTGCCCGCCGGCCGACGCGCCGGCGACCAGGATGCGCTCGGGCCGCGGCAGGCCGTTCCGAGCCAAGCCGCCGCGCAGCATAAACTGCCCCGCGGCCACGCAGTCGTCGCGGCAGGCGGGCCATGGCCCGTCGTTGAGCAGCCGGTAGTTGGTGCTGAACACCGCTCTGCCGCGCTCGGCCAACCATAAGGCGATCGGCTCGAGTGATTCCTTGCTCAGCGCGTTCCACCCGCCGCCGTGGATGAGCAGCACCGGTGACCCAGTTGCCTTTGGCGGCAGAAACAGGTCGCCCTGCGTGCGAACGCCGGCCTCTGAACTGACCGCTGAGCGATAGACGATGTCGCGCGTCACTCTCATGGTTTAACCCACACGGCTTCGATGCCGAGCGCTTCGGCGATCTTCATCACCGTCGCCGCCCGATGGCCGACGCCCAGCGCGAAGTGATGCGTCGGCCCTTCGGCGAACCACGCCTTGAGGAACGTGCGGACGTCGGGCTCGAAAAAGCCGCGAGTGTTGGTGTTTCCGGTCGCCGGGATCAGCCCGCTCATGCTTTGCCCCTCAGCCACCACGAACTTGAACCGCCCATCGCCGGTCTGTCCGAGGCTGACCATGGTGATCGGGCCTTCCTTGATCTTGAACTCGACCGACGCGCCCCGGCCCGGCTTGCCGTGATACTTCTTGAGGCTCCGCAGAACGGGCCGCTCCGCCGCAATGTTGATATGGTGCGGGCCGTCGTGGCCGACGAGGACGAAACCCTCCTTGAAATCGACCGGGTGAAACTCGGCGAAGCTGCCCCCGATGTTCAGCCGGTCGAGGATCAGCATCGCCGCGCAGGTCTTCAGATCATTCTCCCCGCACATCGGAAAACCCGCGGCCGTCAGCAGGCTGTTGCCGACGATGAAATTCGTCACCAGCGTCCGCATCTCGCTGCCTTCCTCGGCCTCGTAGTAATACGCCAGGCCGTCGAGCTTCTTCTCGTCGATGAACCGCTCCAGCGCCACCGCCACCTTCGCGGCCGTCGCCAAGTCGGCGTCGGTGAGCTTGGTCGTCACCGGATCAACTTTCGGAGCGGGCGTGTCGAAGAATTCCAGGATCTGCTTGCTCTTCGCCGCGATGTCGCTCTCGCTCACCTTCCGGTAATGCTTCATCACATCGTCCGGCTCGCACATCACCACGTGCAGGCCGAGTCCGGCGGTGAACATCGTCGGATCGTGGTGCATGTCGAGCATCGCCTCGAGCGAATGACCCATCTGGCCGAGGCGGGCGCCGCGCAAATCGTGCAGCACGCG
>Ga0207705_10003102_pt1 | contig 12671 bp, 10 predicted proteins | sample KBSC13metaG_FD_184314 | JGI IMG/M metagenome (GOLD analysis project Ga0207705, IMG submission 184314) | Corn rhizosphere microbial communities from Kellogg Biological Station, Michigan, USA - KBS C1-3 metaG (SPAdes) (version 2) | ecosystem: Host-associated > Plants > Roots > Rhizosphere > Soil ...
CTGAACTTGCGTGCGCATGTCCTTCGCCCACTTCATCGTTTCCGCCTCGTTGGCGAGGAACAACAGGACGCGGCCGATCGAGACGAGGCTCTCGCGCACTTTCGAGGTCAGGTCGCCCTTGCGCCCGAGCGCCTTCAAGACGTCGTTGTAGGACGGCACCTCGTCCGCCTCCGGCTCGAAGATCGTATGCGAGATCTGGTCGATCTCGGCGCCGATGCGCTCGAGGATGTCGGCGGAACGGTCGATCACCGCGTCCAGGAGGTCCATCAGCACCGTGTCGCCGGCGATCTTGGGCGAGCAGGCGCGGCCGAGCTTGTGCTCGACGATGGCGAAGGGCCGCGGCTCGTCGTAGCGCACCGTGACGAGGCGGTGGCTTGCCAGGATGAAGGTGACCGCCGTCGTCTTCGGCGTCGCCGTGTCCGACTGACACATCAGCGTGGCGGTCATGTAGCGCGCGCCGTGCTCGACATAGAGCCGGCTCGACACCTCGATCTCCTGCATCTCCTCGCGCGTCGGCACCGCAACGCCGAGAAGCTGCTCGACCAGCTTGTCTTCCTGTACCGTCGGCGAGACGAGATCGATCCAGACCGCGTTCTCGGGCGGGCGTTCGCCAGGCTCGATCGGGACGCGACCGAGCATTCCGTCCTGGGGCACGTAGACCGAAAGCATGCCGTCACCATGAGGCGCTGGGATGACGCGCGGATAACGCGCCTCCTTCCTCTTGGCCCGGCCATGACGGCTCGCGCAAGCAGGAAATCAAATGCGCGCAGCCGCCTTGGGGCAGCCGCGCGCGCGGTTGTCGAATTCTCGGTGACGATCGGCCGGCGCGCTTGCGGGCGCCGCCGGCGGAGGCAGGCCGTCAGTCGCGGTCCCAGGGCATGACGCCCCGCTCGCCCGCCGGACGCCGCTCGTCGTGGCGCGGCGTCAGCGCGGCGGCGACCGCCGGGATGCCGATGCGCCCGTAGCAGGCGTCGAGACTCGCACGCTCGGCGCGATCGTCCCTCTTGTTCGCGACACGGGCTTCCTTGCGCGGCATGGCCGCAGCCTTGTCGGGGGTCCTCTCCATCGTCGTCTCCCAACGTCCTTGGTTGTTCCCTCTGCCCAGAATCTGGGCGTCGAGTTGGGCCAAATTGCGCGGCAAATCGTGTTCTATCGTGACCTCCGGCAAGGCGGGCGATTTTCCATCATTTACCGATAGTTAGGGTAAACCTTCTCTTAATTTATCGAGCCCAGAATGGGTTCCTGAAAGGCGCGCCGCCTTTCACAGGGAAACGCCGCATAAACAACTGCGGCTTTCCTGCCACACATTCACAACCACTTTTCCGGAAGGGCCGGAAAACGTGGCAGTCGCGCGGCGATTCCGGTTAATTCCGGCTGGAAGATTTCATTAACGGCCCGGAATCGCGGCAGTGGCCGTCAAGAAAAGGCAATGAGGACGAAAATGTCGATGAGGGGGTTGGTCGCGCTGCTCGGTCTGGGTCTTTTACTCGGCGGATGCATGCAGTCGACCGTCGAGCCGGCGTCGGAAGCCAATTTCACGGCCCGCGACAAGAAACTCCTGGCGGCCGCGCCCTACGCACAGGCGACCATTCCGGAGCCCTATAAGCGTCACATCGTCGACTATCACCGCAAGGAAGCGCCGGGCACAATCCTGGTCGATTCCGATGCGCGCTACCTCTATTACGTGCTGCCCGGCGGCAAGGCGATCCGCTACGGCGTGACCGTGGGCGAAGAAGCCATGGCCTGGTCCGGCGTCGCCAAGGTCGAACGCAAGACCGAATGGCCTTCCTGGACGCCGACCCCGGGCGAGCGCGAGCGCATGGACGTGCCGGCCTTCGTCAGCCCCGGCCCGCAGAACCCGATGGGCGCGCGCGCTCTCTATCTCTTCGAAGGCAACCGCGACACGCTCTATCGCATCCACGGCACCAACCAGCCGGAATATATCGGCCAGGCGATCTCCTCGGGCTGCATCCGCATGACCAACGAGGACGTCATCGACCTGTACAACCGGGTTAAGCCGGGCACGGTCGTCGTCGTGCTAGCGCCGAAGCAGGGTGACTCGCCGTTCAATCCGCGCGTCGCGGTGAACGGCAGCCTGTTCGATTAGCCTCGAACGAATTCTCGAGCTGAAAACGGCGCCCCGCAGGGCGCCGTTTTTATGTGCCGCGGTCAATGCGACGCACACGGTATCGCACTGCCGAAAAGCAAGCTCGGCGACACAATTCCGTTCCGCTCCTTCGAACCTGCGAAATGGTTCCGGCCGGGCCTGCTTTAGCCGCGTCCGGTAATCCGGCGCGGTGGTTGACATACCACATCGAGCGCGCGACTTTTACGGCGTCGCCCGATGCGCGAGTTGCACTTCGCTGCGATGCAAGACAAACGCAAAATAACAATCATATTTGGGAGGATCCGATGAGGGCAATTTTACGCTTGGCGGTGCCGCTTCTCACCGCGGCCGGCATTGTCGCGCTCGCCCCGACGGCAATGGCGCAGAGCAACGGCGAAAAGCAACTCTACGAGGCGGCCAAGAAGGAAGGCCAGCTCACCTGGTATTCCGGCATCCTCAACCAGCAGATTTGCGACGAAGTCGGTCAGGCCTTCAGCAAGAAATATCCGGGCGTCAGCGTCCACGCGATCAAGACGACGTCGCAGGTTGCGTTCCAGCGGCTCCTGCAGGACCTGAAAGCCGGCGACACCCTCTCGGACGTGTTCACCACGACGGACGAGAGCCACGTGGCCTATCTCAAGGGCAAGAACCTTCTGACGAAGTACGTGCCCGAGAACGCAAAGGGCATGTCCAAGGTGTTGCGCGACCTCGATCCGGACGGCTTCTATCACGTGAGCTGGGTCGGCCTCGTGACTATCGTCTACAACAAGAACAAGGTCAGCGAAGCGGACGCGCCGAAGGACTGGCCAGACCTGACCAACGAGAAATGGAAGAATCAGATCGGCTTCGGCAGCCCGAACTACAGCGGCCTGATCGGCGTGTGGACCGTCGCGATGCAGCAGGCCTATGGCTGGGCCTATTACGAGAAGCTCAACAAGCTCAATCCGCTGATCGGGCGTTCGGTCGACGATCCGATCACCGTGCTGAATTCGGGCGAACGGTCGGTCGCTCCGGGCAATCCGGCGTCCGCCTTCCGCAGCGCCAAGCGCGGCAACCCGCTGGCGGTGAACTATCCGACCTCCGGCACGCTGATGGATCCCTCTCCCTCCGCCATCCTCAAGGGCGCGCACCATCCCAACGCCGCAAAGCTGTTCATGGAGTTCCTGACCAGCAAGGATTATTCCGAGATCCTGGCCAAGAACTCCGAGCAGCCGCTGCGCGATGACGTGCCGCCGCCTCCGGGAGCCAAGTCGCTCTCCGACGTGAAGGTCCTGTCGCCCAAGCTGGCGGACATCGAGAAGGACCTGCCGAAGATCAAGGAGAAATGGCGCGACACCTTCGGCAACTGAGCGCCGCGCCAGAAAGCGACTCATGAGTCTCGAACAAGTACGGCCGGTGCAGGGCGAACCTCTGCACCGCGGCCGGCTCGGGCGGCTTCGGCGGTTCGAGCCGGCAAGCCTCATTTGGGTGCTCGCGGTAGCGGCGCTGCTGTTCCTGGTTGCGACGCCGATGGTGCGGCTCGTGATCTCCAGCCTGCAGACGACCGACACCGGCACGCTGACGATCGATAATTACATCAGCGCCTATGGCCAGTTGCGCAATCTCGAGGCGCTGGGCAACTCGCTGCTTTATGCGCTCGAAGTGACCCTGATGTCGGCCTTGATGGCGGTGCCCATCGCCTGGGGCGTGTCGCGCACCGACATGCCGGCCAAGAGCCTGATCCGTGCCCTGATCCTCGGCGCGTTCATCACCCCGCCCTATCTCGGCGCGATCGGTTGGATCCTGCTCGCCGGCCCGAACGCGGGCTGGCTCAACCGCGCCTGGATGACGATCACCGGCAGCCACAGCGGCTTCATCGACGTCTACAGCTTCACGGTGCTGTCGCTCGTCACGGCGCTCTACGCGTTTCCCTACATTTTCGTGTTCACGTCGGACGCGCTCGACCGCGTCTCCTCGGAAATGGAGGAGGCGGCGAACATCCTCGGCGCAGGCAACTTCTATACCGTCTTCCGCATCACGCTGCCGCTGGTGACGCCGGCGATCCTCGGCGGCGCGATCGTCGTGTTCCTCGATACCGTGGCCCTGTTCGGCACGCCGGCGATCATCGCGCTGCCGGCCCGCATCAGGATCATGACGTTGCAGCTCTGGCAGTACTTCGAGTTCCCGGTGCGGGCCGAGGTCGCCGCCGCCTATGCCATTCCGCTCATCATCATCACGCTCGCCCTGTTCTGGGTGCAGCGCGCGATCCTCGGTCGCAGGAGCTACGTGGCGCTGACCGGCAAGGGCGGAAGCCGCACGCTGACGCCGCTCGGGCCGTGGCGCTGGGTCATTCTCGGCTACTCCCTGTTCGTCGTCTCGCTCGCGGTGATCCTGCCTTACGCCGCATTGGGCAAGGCGGCTTTCAGCAAGGCCTGGGGTCTCGGTTTCACCCTCGCCAACGTGACGCTCGACAATTTCTACAGCCTGCTCGCCGAGGAGGGTGCGCGGCGGACCATCGTCCACAGCTTCACCTATTCGGCCGCCGCTGGCTGCGTCGCCGTCGCACTGGCTCTGCTCGCGGCCTATGTCGTCAATCGCAAGCTGATGCCCGGCGCCAACCTGCTCACCATGCTGTGCATGGCGCCGCTGGTCATTCCCGGAATCGTGCTCGGCATCGGTTTCTACGCGGCGTTCGCGTCTCCGCCAGTCGCCCTCTACGGCACGGCGGCGATCCTGATCCTCGGATACAGCACGCGCTTCCTGCCGATCGCCTACGTCAACTGCGCGGCGAGCCTGCGCTCGCTCAATCCCGAAATGGAAGAAGCGGTCCGCATCCTCGGCGGAACCCGGCTGCGCGCGATCGCCCGCGTGATCGTGCCGATGCTCAAGAAGAGCCTGCTCGGCACGTGGCTTCTGGTCTTCATTCCGGCGACACGCGAGTTGAGCACGGCGATCTTCCTCGTCGGAGCCCAGACGCGCGTCATCTCGGTGATGATGCTCGACCTGAGCGAGAACGGCAGCTTCGAGATTCTCGCCGCGCTCGGCTTCTTCCTGCTGGGAGCGACGATCCTGATCGTGCTGCTCGGCTACAAGATCATAGGACGCGATTTCATGTTGAGGCGGTCATGAGCGAGCGCGAAACTGGGAAGCATTCGCGCCTGTCCCTGAGCGGGCTGAGCTGCGTCTACGGCAAGGTCGCCGCCGTCGACAAGCTGAGCATGGATATCTCGCCGGGCGAATTCATCTCGCTGCTCGGCCCGTCGGGCTGCGGCAAGACGACGACCTTGCGTATGATCGCGGGCTTCGTGCGGCCGACCGGCGGCACGATCGCCATGGACGGCGAGACGATTTCCTCGACCGATGGCTCGCTGCCGCCCGAGAAGCGGCAGATGTCGATGATTTTCCAGAGCTACGCGATCTGGCCGAACATGACGGTCGCGGAAAACGTCGCTTTCGGTCTGAAGCTGCGCCGCATCGACCGTGCATCGATACGCACCAAGGTCCAGGCGATGCTCGACACGGTCCGTCTCGGGGCGCTAGCCGACCGTTATCCGGCCGAATTGTCGGGCGGCCAGCAGCAGCGCGTCGCGCTCGCCCGCGCCATGGTGATCGAGCCGCGGGTGCTGCTCCTCGACGAGCCGCTGTCCAATCTCGACGCCAATCTGCGCGAGGAGATGCGCTTCGAGATCAGGCGGCTGCACGACGCCTTCCACTTCACCACGGTCTATGTGACGCACGACCAGGGCGAGGCCATGGTCACCTCCGACCGCATTGCCGTCATGAATCTCGGCCGGCTCGAGCAGATCGACGCGCCGCACGCGCTCTATACCCGGCCGAAAACCCGGTTCGTCGCCGGCTTCATTGGCCGCACCAATTTCCTCGAAGGGCGGATCGCGGGTGACCGCATCGCTTTCGATCATTTCGATCTGCCGCGCGGCGTGTTCCAGGCGGAAGAGCTCGGCAAGAGCGGCGCGGTCGTGTTTTCCGTCCGGCCGCACTGCATCTCGCTTCATCGCGAGGCCGGCGCATCGGATCAGCACATTGCCGTGCAGGCGCGGCTCGTCCAGCGCGCCTATCTTGGCGAATATTGGGATTATGTGGTCTCGCCGCTCGGCAGCGACGTCCGTTTGAAGGTCGCCGCCACGCCGTCCCAGGTCTTCGACGTGGGCGACACCCTGTGGCTGAAATTCGACCCGCAGCAGATGGCGCCGATCGAAGCGTGACCGCCGCTAACCCAGCGTGATGCGCACGATCTCCGGCGGCACGCCGAGCCGCACCGGCACTTTCGAACAGCCAAGCCCGCCAGAGACGATCAGGTGGCGGCCGCTCTCTACGATGTGGCCATAGGCGAAGCGCGCGCCGTACAGCGACGGCGTCCACACCGGCGGCACGAAGGGCAGCCTGACCTGGCCGCCATGGGTGTGGCCCGCGATGGTCAGCGACACGTGATCCGGCACGTCGACGAAGATGTCGGGCTCGTGCACGAGCAGGATCACCGGGTCGGAGGTGCGCACCTGCCTGAGGGTGCCAGGCAGATCGTCCACGCCGCGGAAGTGGCCCGGCGAGATGTAATGTGCGAGCTGATCGCCAAGGCCGGCAAGCCAGAAGCGGCGGCCGGGCGCTCCGAGTTGCACGACGTCGTTCTCAAGCAACGGGATGCGCTCGGCGGCGAGCGCACGCCGCACGCCGGCGACGTCGTACCACCAGTCGTGATTGCCGAGGATCGCGTAGATGCCGAGCGGTGCCGTCAGTCGCGCCAGCTCTGCGGCCCAGGCGGCGTGCGGCACATGCTCGGTGATGAAACGGTGGGTGGCGAAGTAGTCGCCCATGATGACGACGAGGTCGCCGCCCGCGGCCTGGGCGGCATCGACGACTTGCTTGACGCGCGTCAGGCCCATGTTCGGGCCGCCGGCATGCAGATCGGCAACCACGGTCACGGTCAGCCGGTGCCCTATCGGCCAGCCCGGCGGCGTCAGGCGATAATCGGTGACCACGAGGTCGTCGGCCGCCTCAGAGGCGGCATAGGCGCAGGTCCCCGCCCCGATCAGCCCGCCGGCCCCGGCCAGGCCGATCCCGGCGCGCAGCACCCCACGCCGGGTCAGGCCCGGCCGGGCAGCCGGGCCGACGAAGCTCAGGGGTTCGCGGAGCGTCATGCCGCAAGTGCTAACCGGGAACGGTGAATGGACGGTGGACGTCCTGTCACAATTTCCGGGTTTCGGGAACTGGCGGCCGCGGCGGCGGCAGCGGCACGGCCTCGCCTGAGGCGACCATGGCCGGCGGTGTCGGCTCGCGAACGGCCCATTGGCAGATTCGATAGCCCGCCCGCCTTTCCAGCACGTCGAGATGGATGTGCTGCTCGTGATAGGCGTCCGAGCCCGGCCCGAGAACGGTGGTGAAGCGGCGGCAGGCCGAATCGCGCAGACCCTCGCGCAGGTCCTTCGGCTCGGTCACGTCGGTCAGCACGATCTTGCGCCGGTCGGCGAGGATGAAGCCGCGCACGTCGATGGCGTTGCCCTTGCCATGCTCGCTGACCTTGGCGCCGGCGACACGGTTGCGGCCGCGGCACTCATAGGAGTCCTCGTTGACCACCGTGCGCAGTGGCGAATTGAGCGGCTTCAAACGCGGCACGGCCTCGTCGCGCAGCCAGGCGGCGAAGGATTCCGCCATGTCGCAGCGCAGTGTCGGCTTCGGCGCGATCGCCACCCGGCTGCCGTCGGCGAGCAGCACGGCTTCGAGCTCGATCAGGTCCTCGCCGCCGCAGGCGCCGGGTCCGGCCAATGTCGGCTTCGGGGTGAACACGGCCATGGCGGCGAGCCGCTTGTCACAGTCGGTCGGCGGGCCGTGCTCGGTTTCCACCGCCACCGCCGGCAGGGTCGGCGCGTCGGCCGTCTGGGTTATCGACGGCCGCGGCTGTGGCAAGGGCACGCCTTCGGTCGGGACGCCGAGTGAAGCCGCCACCAGAGCCGCCGTCAGAAACACCATATGCCCCTCACCGGCCGATGAGACCGGCCGTCTTCCGAGGGACAACGCCCGAGGAACCAAGACCGTTGCACTCAGCGCATGCCCGGCTAACCTGATGGCGGCTGGCGAGGGGCCGGCCCAAAACATGCCCGGCGGTCATGAATCCGGGCCGCTGAATGGTTAATGCGAGAGGGAACGCTAAAAATGCTCGGGCTGATGCAGGACTGGCCGCTGCTGCTTCATCGCATCATCGACCACGCCGCCATTTTCCATGGCGACCGCAAGGTCATCACCCGCTCGGTCGAGGGGCCGATCGTCGAGACCAATTACCGCGAGGTCCGCGCCCGCGCGCTCAAGGTGGCGCAGCGGCTGGAGAAGGACGGCATCAAGCTGTCCGACCGCGTCGCCACCCTCGCCTGGAACACGTGGCGGCATCTGGAATGCTGGTACGGCATCCTCGGCGTCGGCGCGATCTATCACACCGTCAATCCGCGCCTGTTCCCCGACCAGATCGTCTGGATCGTCAACCATGCGGAAGATCGCATGATGTTCGTCGACCTGACCTTCGTGCCGATCCTGGAAAAGATTGCCGACCGGCTGCCGACCATCGAGCGCTACGTCATCCTCACCGACGCCGCGCACATGCCGCAGACGAATTTGAAGAACGCGGTCGCTTACGAGAGCTGGATCGCGGAAGTCGACGGCGACTTCGAATGGAAGCAGTTCGACGAGAACACCGCCGCCGGCATGTGCTACACCTCCGGCACCACCGGTAACCCGAAAGGCGTGCTCTATTCGCACCGCTCCAACGTGCTGCATGCCATGATCGCGGTGATGCCGGACTGCAAGGGCGTGGCCTCGCGCGACGTCGTCATGCCGGTAGTGCCGCTGTTCCACGCCAATGGCTGGTCGCTCGCCTTCTCCTGCCCGATGGCCGGCGCCACGATGGTGCTGCCCGGCCCGAAGATGGACGGCGCATCGATCTACGAGCTGTTGAACACGTACAAAGTGAGCTTCACCGCGGCGGTGCCGACCGTGTGGCTGATGTTGCTCCAGGATCTGGAGAAGACCGGCGGCAAGCTGCCTTATCTCAACCGCGTCGTGATCGGCGGCTCCGCCTGCCCGCGCGCCATGACCAAGACCTTCCAGGAAGAATACGGCGTCGAGGTCATCCACGCCTGGGGCATGACCGAGATGAGCCCGCTCGGCTCGCTGTGCACGCTCAAGCCCGAATATGCCGAGCTCAAGGGCGATGCGCTGCTCGACGTGCAGATGAAGCAGGGCCATCCGCCCTTCGGCGTCGAGATGAAGATCACCGACGACGCCGGCCGCGACCTGCCGTGGGACGGCAAGACCTTCGGCCGGCTCAAGGTGCGCGGGCCCGCCGTGGCGAAGAGCTACTACAAGGGCGAAGGCGCGGAAGTCTTCGGCGCCGACGGCTGGTTCGACACCGGCGACGTCGCGACGATGGACCAATACGGCTACATGCAAATCACCGACCGCTCCAAGGACGTGATCAAGTCCGGCGGCGAATGGATCTCGTCGATCGATCTGGAAAACCTCGCGGTCGGCCATCCGAAGGTGGCCGAGGCCGCGGTGATCGGCGTCGCGCATCCGAAATGGGACGAGCGGCCGCTCCTCGTGGTCGTGCTCAAGAAGGGCGAGACGGCGACGAAGGAGGAACTGCTCGGCTTCATGCAGGGCAAGATCGCCAAGTGGTGGATGCCGGACGACGTCGCCTTCGTCGACGAGATCCCGCACACCGCGACCGGGAAGATCCAGAAGACGCGCCTGCGCCAGCAGTTCGAGGGCTACAAGCTGCCGAGCGTGCAGGCGGCGGAGTGATGCGGCCGAGCTACGTCGTCCAGCGCTTCAGCAGCACCGACGCATTGACGCCGCCGAAGCCGAAGCCGTTGGCCATTGCGTAATCGATCGCGCGCACGCGCGGCTCCGGGCCAATCAGATCGAGATCGTCGAACTCTTCGTCGGCCTGATCCAGATTGATCGTCGGCGGCAGGACGCCGGAGCGCAATGCCTCGATTGCGAAGATCGCGCCGAGGCCCCCCGCTGCGCCGAGCAGATGCCCGGTCGAGGACTTCGTCGAGGACACAGGGACGCGCGCGCCGTTGAACACGCCGCGGATCGCCTTCAGTTCGGCGGCGTCACCGAGCGGCGTCGACGTTGCATGTGCATTGATGTAGCCGACCTCGCCGGGCTCGATGCCGGCCGCGTCGACGGCGAGCCTCATGCAGCGCTTGAGACCGTCGCCCTCCGGCGGAGCCGCCACCATGTGATAGGCGTCGGACGTGGTGCCGTAGCCGACCAGCTCGGCGATCGGCGTCGCGCCACGCGCCAGCGCGTGGTCGAGAGCTTCGATGACGACCACCGCCGCGCCCTCGCTCATGACGAAGCCGTCGCGCGAGATGTCGAACGGGCGCGAAGCGCACTCCGGCGTATCGGTGAAATGCGTCGACAGCGCGCGCGCCGCGGCAAAGCTGCCGAGACTGACACGTTCGATGCAGCTTTCGGCGCCGCCGCAGACCGCGACGTCGACCTCGCCGGCGCGAATCATGCGCGCGCCGTCGCCGATCGCCTGCAGGCCGGCGGCGCAGGCCGTGACCGGCGCGCCGATCGCCCCGCGAAAGCCGTGCCGGATCGAGACCTGCCCGGCGGCGAGGTTGACCAGGAACGACGGCACGGTGAACGGCGACAGCTTGCGCGGTCCGCGCTGGTCGGTGGTGTGCACGGCCTGTTTCATGGTCGCGAAGCCGCCGATGCCCGAGCCGATGATCGTGGCGGTGCGATCGCCCGCGGTATCGCCGGCCGGCGCCCAGGCCGCCTGCGCGATGGCCTCGTCCGCGGCACCCAGCGCAAACTGGATGAAGCGGTCCATCCGCTTGTTGTCCTTGTGGCTGACGACGCGGTCGAGATCGAAGCCGCCTTCGGCATCCTCATCGATCGTCGGCACGACGCCCGCAATCTTCGCAGGGACGTCATGGACGAGATTTTCCGAGAGCCGCCGAATGCCGGATTGGCCGGCGAGGAGCCGTTGCCAGACCACGCTCGTGCCACAACCGAGTGGAGAAACGATGCCGCAGCCGGTGATGACAATCCGTCGCATTATGCTCCCGCCGCGCGATGGTGGATCACCGCTCGCACGGCGAATGCGGCCGGCATGGACGATGACCGTCCGTAGCTGGGATGCAGGCGAGTTCCCGAATCGGAAGCCTGCCATCAACTACTATAGGCCTGCCGGCCCGGAGCGTGGCAGAAATCGGGGTTGCGAACAGCCGCCCGCGAGCGCCGGGCCGCAGCTAAGAGGCCGAGCCGGTAAGGTCTACAAGCGGTCTGAGGCCAAACCACGGCCGAGACAAGCGCCACCGCGACGGTGTATGACGCGGGCCGCGTCCGCCGACCTCGCACGGAGAACCTCATGCGCGCTATTGCCCGCGCTTTCGCCTTGATGGCACTGGCCGCCAGTTGCGGCGCTGCCGTTGCCGTCATCAACCCCGCTACCGCTCAAACCGCCGGAAAGAAGACCATGACCACAGCCTCAGGCCTGCAATACACCGATGAGACCGTCGGCACCGGCGCGCAGCCGAAGCCGGGGCAGACCGCGGTCGTGCACTACACCGGCTGGCTCTATGTCAACGGCGCCAAGGGCAAGAAATTCGACTCGTCGCACGACCGCAACGAGCCGTTCGAATTCCCGGTCGGCCGCGGTCGCGTCATCAAAGGCTGGGACGAGGGTGTCGCGACGATGAAGGTCGGCGGCAAGCGGACGCTGATCATTCCGCCCGCGCTCGGCTACGGCGCCTCCGGCGCCGGAGGCGTCATCCCGCCGAATGCCACGCTGATGTTCGACGTCGAATTGCTGGCGGTGAAGTAAGCGTCTGACGCGATGCGCCTGGGGATCGACCTCGGCGGGACGAAGATCGAGATCGTCGCGCTCGACGACGACGGCACAGTGCTCGTGCGCGAGCGCGTGCCGACGCCGGCAGGCGATTACGCCGGCACGATCCGCGCGATCTGCGGTCTCGCCACCGGCGTCGAGGCGCGGCTCGGCCGGAGCGGCACGGTCGGCATCGCCACGCCGGGCGCGTTGTCGACCAAGGCCGATGTTCTGAAGAACTCGAACAGCACCGTCCTCAACGGTAAGCCTCTCAAGCGCGACCTCGAGGCCGCGCTCGGCCGCCCGGTCCGCATGGAGAACGACGCCAACTGCCTCGCCTTGTCCGAGGCTGTCGACGGCGCGGCGGCCGGCGAGCGGGTTGTGTTCGGCGTCATCCTCGGCACCGGGGTCGGCGGCGGCCTCGTCGTCGACCAGAAGGTGGTCACGGGCCGCAACCGCATTGCCGGCGAATGGGGGCACAATCCCCTGCCCTGGCCGCGCGACGACGAACGGCCGGGCCGGGCCTGCTATTGCGGCAAGTCCGGCTGCATCGAAACCTTCCTCTCGGGCGCCGGGGTTTCGAGCGACTACCATGCGCGCACGGGGCAAAAGCTGGCCGCGCACGACATCGCCGAAGCCGCCGCGCGCGGCGACGCCGTGGCAAGCGCCGCACGCGCTGCCTACCAGGATCGGCTGGCGCGCGGGCTCGCGTCCGTCATCAACATCGTCGAT
>Ga0207705_10003103_pt1 | contig 12670 bp, 16 predicted proteins | sample KBSC13metaG_FD_184314 | JGI IMG/M metagenome (GOLD analysis project Ga0207705, IMG submission 184314) | Corn rhizosphere microbial communities from Kellogg Biological Station, Michigan, USA - KBS C1-3 metaG (SPAdes) (version 2) | ecosystem: Host-associated > Plants > Roots > Rhizosphere > Soil ...
AACAACTCGGTTCCGTCGGTCCGCCGCCCAAGCTCGATCCCGTTGACGATATTGCCCCACTGGTCCGAGCCGCCGAATTGCGCGCGACAACCCACGCGGCGCGATAGCTCCAGAAAATCGTAGGCCTGGAGAATCATGTAGTTGAATTCGAGGAAGGTCAGCGGCTGCTCACGGTCGAGGCGCAAGCGCACACTGTCGAAGGTCAGCATCCGGTTGATCGTGAAGTGCCTACCGACGTCGCGCAGGAACGGGATATATTCCAGCGTGTCGAGCCAATCGGCATTGTTCACCATGATCGCATCGGTTGGGCCATCGCCGAAGCTCAGGAAATGCTCGAACACGCGGCGAATGCCGGCGATATTCTCGGCGATTTTCTCTTCGCTGAGCAGCTGGCGGCTTTCGTCCTTGCCGCTCGGATCCCCGACCTTGGTGGTCCCGCCACCCATGAGGACGATAGGACGGTGTCCCGCCTGCTGAAGCCGGCGCAGCATCATGATCTGCACGAGGCTGCCGACGTGAAGCGAGGATGCCGTCGCGTCGAAGCCGATATAGGCGCTCACAACCTCCTTCGACGCCAAGGCATCAAGGCCCGCCGCATCGGTCAGCTGGTGGATGTAGCCGCGCTCGTCGAGCAGCTTCAGAAGAGAAGATTTGTAGGAGCCCATGTTGGCCGCTTAGCGTCGTTAACTTGTCCCTGCTACATTCGCGGTAGATTGGGAACGCGATGCAGCTGAATTTGGCCCCGCATCCGGCAACGCCGCCATCCGAGCCGTTCAAGGTCTGGGTGAACGTCGAGCATTCGGCGGCTTTCAGCGCGACCGCCACGACCAATATCTGGTTCGGCATCGGCGCTCCGGCCAGCCGCTTCGTCATCCCCGAGGCGGTGGAGCCGAGCCGCGCGGACGATCTCTGGCAGACGACCTGCTTCGAGGCGTTTCTGCGAGTGCCTGGCGCGGCTGCCTACCGCGAGTGGAATTTCGCGCCGTCGGGTCAATGGGCCGCATACGATTTCACTGGCTATCGTGACGGGCGGACCGACGCCGAAGTCGCAACGCCCTACATCCGCGTCGAGGACAATTTCACTTGGTGGGCGTTCGGCGCCACCATCAGCGTCGACGCGGCTGGCGTCTGGGAGTTTGGGCTCTCGGCAGTTCTGGAAGAGACGGACGGCACCAAATCCTACTGGGCGCTTGCTCATCCCCAGGGCGAGAAGCCCGACTTCCACGACGCCGCTTGCTTCGCCGCGCACCTGCCCTAAGCAGGCGCCCATGACCCTGTTCGGTATCGACCGGCTGCTCGCCGAGCCGGAGCTTCGTCGTCCGCTGGAGGGGAAGCGGGTAGCGATCCTCGCTCATCCGGCTTCCGTAACCCGCGACCTCACGCACAGCCTCGACGCACTTGCCGCGACTGGGGTCAGGCTCACCGCCGCATTTGGCCCTCAGCATGGTCTCCGCGGCGACAAGCAGGACAATATGGTGGAGTCCGACGACTTCACCGATCCCGTGCACCAGATCCCCGTGTTCAGCCTCTATGGCGAGGTTCGGCGTCCGACCGGCCAGTCGCTGGGGACATTCGACACCATCCTGATCGACCTGCAGGACCTCGGTTGCCGCATTTACACCTTCATCACGACGCTGCTCTACGTGCTCGAAGCCGCGGCGGAGCACGGCAAGAGCGTATGGCTGCTCGACCGGCCCAATCCGGCGGGGCGGCCGATCGAAGGGCTCACGCTCCGCCCGGGCTGGGAGAGCTTCGTTGGCGCCGGACCAATCCCGATGCGCCACGGCCTGACCCTCGGCGAGCTCGGCAAATGGTTCGTCGACCATTTCCAGCTCGACGTCGATTATCGCGTGATCGAAATGCATGGCTACGATCCGGCCCCGGCGCCCGGCTACGGCTGGCCACCCGAACGGGTCTGGATCAACCCCAGTCCCAACGCCGCCAACCTCAACATGGCGCGGGCCTATGCCGGCACCGTAATGCTCGAAGGGACCACGCTTAGCGAGGGGAGGGGCACAACGCGCCCGCTCGAACTGTTCGGGGCGCCCGACCTCGAACCTCTCAAGATCATGGCCGAGATGGAGCGCCTCGCGCCCGACTGGCTTGCCGGCTGCAAGCTCCGCGAAGTCACCTTTCAGCCCACCTTCCACAAGCATGTCGGCGAGATGTGTCGCGGCGTGTTCATCCACGCCGAGGGGGCCTTCCATGACCATGAGACGTTCAAGCCCTGGCGCCTCCAGTCGCTCGCCTTCAAGGCGATCCGCCGCCTCCATCCCAACTACCCGCTGTGGCGCGATTTCGCCTATGAATATGTCTTCGACAAGCTGGCCATCGACGTGATCAACGGTTCGCCGTTGCTGCGCGAGTGGGTCGACGATCCAAATTCAGCGCCCGGCGACCTCGATGTGCTGACGCTTCCTGACGAGCGCGCCTGGGCCGAAGAGCGGCGGCCGTACCTCATCTACTAACCCCCCGCAGCGTGGTTAACGAAGAAGTAGGAGGTTCCTGAGTATCCCGGCACCCGAACTGGTTGGGGACGGGGCTGGTCAATGGCCACTGCGGGAATCGAAGAAGTCACCGAAAATGCGATCCGCGCGGTCGCGCGCGACTGCGGATCACTCTCAATGGAGTGCAGCGACGTCGCGGGCTACGTGAATGGGGTCGGCCAGCGCATCAGCGAGCATCTGAAGATGCTCGACCAGCTTGAGGAAGTCACCACGAGGCTGCTCAGCGACCAGGGCCGCGTGTCGGATTCAACCGATGAGGCGCGGCTGCTGTCGGAGCAGGCCAAGGCCAAGCTCGACGCCGGCCGCGAGGCGATCGAGGGTACCATCGAGGGCTTCAAGGGGCTGACCGACCTGATCGTCCAGCTCGGCGAGCGCATGGCCGGGTTCGCGACAGCGATGAACCAGGTGCAGAACGTCTCCTCGACCATCGAAACGATTGCCCGCAAGACCAACATGCTCGCGCTCAATGCGACGATCGAGGCTGCGCGTGCCGGCGATGCCGGCCGCAGCTTCGCGGTGGTCGCTGCCGAGGTGAAGAAGCTCGCGCACGATACCCGCGCGGCGACCAGCCAGATTGCGTCGACAATCGGCGAGCTCACTCGCGAAGCCGGCGCGGTCACGACCGAGATCAAGACCGGCGTCGAGCGCAGCCGCGCAGCGCAGGGCGGGTTCAGCACGATCAGCGAGACGGTTCGTGAAGTCAGCGAGATCGTCGGGATGGTCGACCGCCAGACCGAGGGCATCGCCCACTCGACCAGCATGATCCAGACGAGCGTCGACCGGGTGAAGGCAGGCCTTACCGATTTCGCGGCCGACGCGCGCGACAACGGCCAGGAGCTGCTGACTGCGCAGAAGCGGCTCGCGCACCTCGAGATGCTGTCCAACACGATGCTCGACACGCTCGCCAATTCCGGCGCCGAGATCGACGACACGCCGTTCATCCTCAAGGCGCAGGAAACCGCTCGGCAGATCACCGTGGCGATCGAGCGCGCCATCGAGGCGGGCGAAGTGACCGTCGACGACGTTTTCGACCGCGATTACCAGCTGATCGAGGGCACCAACCCCGTCCAGTACAATGTCCGCTTCAACGACGCCGCGGATCGCCACGTCCGCCCAATCCTCGACCGGACCAAATCCGGCGACAACCGGATCATCGGCTCGGCGATCGGCGATATGAACGGCTATCTTCCGACGCACCTTAGCGAGCGGAGCCACCCTCAGGGGCCGGATCCCGTGTGGAACGACGAGCATTGCCGGAACCGCCGGATCCTGATCGACGATACGACGAGGATGGCGCTAGCGAGCGAGAGGCCGGCGACGCTGGCAACCTACCGCATGGAGCTCGGCGACAAATATATCCCGGTGAAGAACGTCTTCGTTCCGCTGTGGATCAAAGGGCGCCGCTGGGGGAATTTCGAGCTCGCCTACCGCGACGATTGATCGTCCGCGCTGACCGAACAGGGTTCAGGAAAGCTTACCCGGCCATAAACCTGGTCTTTACGCCCTTGCGCTACTGACGATCGGGCAAGGTCTCGGCGAGTTGAGGACGAGGGGATAAGAATGGCGATCAATCGGTCCGTCGGCCAGCATCAGCTCAGCGTTGCCGATGGCCAGCTCGCGCGCGTCGCGGGCGACGGGTCCGCTCGCCACAAATACCTGAATTCGTTGCTGGAAGCTTCGGGCCGTCATTCCGGCCGCGACCTCGCCGACGCCGTGCATCTGCTGTGCAGCCTGCACGGCCGTTATCCTGGTCTTATCGAGATTGCGCTTCAGCGCTGCCCCAAGGGCTCATCCCAGGAGTGGCTGACCCGCGCTTCCGATGCGTTCGAGCGTGAACGGCTGTACGTCGTGCGCCTGACCTCGGCGGTAGGCCCGCTGCCAAGCACCCCTGGCGCCGCGGAGACGGAATCAAGCCTGGTCGCGGCCCGGCATGCGCTGGAGACTCTGGCGATGTCGGAGCGCGATGGCTGCGCGCTTGGCGCCGCGACCGCGCTTGTCGGCGACTGGTGGCCGATCCGCCGGCTGCTCGACCGCGCTGCAACGCGCGTCGGGATTGAATCGCCTGCACCGTCCCTACCGGACGAAGCTTCAGTGGTCGCGGTCATCGAAGAAGGTGCGTCGACGCCCGCCAGCGCGCGCGCTCTTGCGTTCGGTGGCGAGCAGCTACTGCTCCAGCACCGCGCCTTGTTCGACCTGCTTGAAGCCCGCGCCGAAGCCCGCAGCGACTATTAGAGCGTTTGGCCTCAGGCCGCCTTCGCCAGTTCCGTCGGTTCGTTCGCTGCGCTGAGCGCAGGGACGGTCGACTGGACATCCGCCGTCCTGGCGCGCGGGAAGAGCAGCCGCGATGCAAGAACAACGGCACCGAGCGCGAGGTAGATCGCGAAGGTCATCTCCGTGCTCCACAGCACGCCGACCGCGAACGGGACGCGCAGAAGCACGGGATTGAAGCCGAAGTCCTCACCGATCGCTTCGCACACGCCAAGAATCGTGTGAGGCCTCATGGGCAGTGCGACCTGGTCCTGCTGCGTTTCCATCATTCACTCCGTTGGCGAAACTCTTCTTGCCCATACCCAGCAAGAGCCGTGCCAAACCTTGGAAACGCTTGTGCGCCAACAGCTTAGGGCCATGACGAGATTTCCACGTGGCAAAAGCCGCCACCCTCACGCGCTATCAGTTGGGAATTCCCACCTTATGCTGCAAGTGCGATGATGCAGTGCAACATTGAATATCGACGAACGGATACAAATCTAGTAGTGGCGCGCCGCTTTGGTCGAGGAGCCGACATCCAGTGATGCGGGTCATGATGAAGTCGAAAATCCACCGTGCGACGGTGACTCAGGCCGACCTCCATTATGTGGGTTCGGTCACCATCGACGCAGCGCTGATGGAAGCCGCCGACCTGCTCGAAGGCGAGAAAGTGGCGATCGTAGACGTCACCAACGGCGCCCGCCTCGAGACCTACGTCATCAGCGGCGAGCGCGGCAGCGGGACCATCGGCATCAATGGCGCGGCGGCCCGACTTGTCCACGAGGGCGACCTCGTCATCATCATCAGTTACGGCATGTTCGACGATGCGGAGGCGCTGACGCTGAAGCCGGCGGTGGTTCACGTCGACGAGCAGAACCGGGTGGTCAAGCTTGGCGCTGACGCGGCCGAGCCGGTTCCGGGTTCCGATCAGAAGCGCGGCGACTTCATCGCGGCCTAGACGGTCGGCCGACGAGCAGCCGCCATGGAGGCGGCAGGTAATCCGTCGACATGTAATAATAGAATAGACACTGGCCGGAGGACGCTCGGTTCACGCCTTTGGCGATTCCGAAGGCAATATCGCCGCTGAACACCGGGCCTCCGCTGTCGCCGGCGACGCAGTTGGGGCGCGAACGGTCACCCCATGTCGGGGAGCAAGGGCCGCCGCAGAGGTCGCCTGGCGGCGCATAATCGGTAAGTTCGACCGTTGCGCAGCTGTATCCCGAGCTTTCACCATAATGGCAGACGAAATCGCCGGCGCGCGTGCTCGCAACATTGCGCCAGCTGACAAGGCGCCGGGACTCACCCGCTCCGCGGTTCGAATAGAATAAGGGTTCGGGCGAATTGGGGCTGCCGTTGATCTGGACGTCGCGATAGGCCGCGCCCCACGATCCGATCATCGGGAGGACAGTGTTGCTGCCGTCCCGATCCACATAGGTCAGTTGATCCGGGCAATGAGCGGCGGTCGTGATCGCATTGGTCTCGCCATTGGTGACGACGAAGGCGGTCGTGCAGAGGTTGCGGCGGTTGGTCTGCAGGTTGAGCCCTTCGACGCGGCCGCCGCCGTCGATGCTCATGTTGGACTCGTTGAGCTCGTTGATGATCACGCGGACCGGCACGCCGCTGACCTGCTCGGCCCGGCCGCGAATCGCATCCGGCCCAAGTCTTTGGGCATCGGCGCGGGTGACCAGCAGGACCACCTCTCCGGTGCGCTGGTCATAGCCGGCGCCGCGCGCATTGGGCAGGTCGGAGCGGAGATCGATGAGATGCTTGCGCAGCGCATCGACGGCCTGGGTATGCGTCGCCTTGGCGCCGGTCCTGAAGACGATCGGTATTCCGGCGCCATTGCGGCCTGGCACCGCTTCGTCGCCGGTGAGCAGCACGACGATGCGGTAAGCCGGCACATGCTCGATCGAGATGCCAGCGAGCCGATCCGCGAATTCTCGCGCTATCGCATCAGTGGCTGCGACGCTCGCTTGCTGCGCCTTCAGGCGACGCACGGCTTCGTCCGGAGTGACGGCGAACTGCGCGGCATATTGGATCGCATCATCGGCCAGGGCTTCCGAAGCGCTTTGCACCGGCTGTGCGGGTGCATTTCCCGTGATAAGGGCCGCGGCAGCCGCAAAGGACGAGAAGATGAGCCAGGATCTCACCGCAGACCACAGCACCTTCGACCTGACGCCTCCAACCGAAGAACAGTTCACGGGCCTAGTGGCCGACCTCGACGATGAAGAGAAGCATGTCCTGCTGGAGCACGGCACCGAATCGCCCTTTTGCGGCGTGTTCCTGAATGAAAAGCGGCCGGGCATTTTCACCTGCCGGCTGTGTGGCCTGCCGCTGTTTCACGGTGGAACCAAGTTCGAAAGCGGAACCGGATGGCCGAGCTTCACCCAGCCCTTCGCCGAAGGTCACCTGAGGTACATCCGCGACACGAGCTATGGGATGATCCGGACGGAAATCGTCTGCGCCCGCTGCGGTTCGCATCAGGGCCATGTCTTCAACGACGGTCCGCCCCCGACCGGCCAACGCTACTGCATTAATTCCGTCAGCCTGGCGTTCTGCCCCAAGGACGAGCGCCTGCCCGACAAGCTCGGTCGCGGGGCTCCGGAAGGCGAAATTCTGGAGGTTTGAATGCCCGAAGCACGGGCGCGATTCCCAATCCTTCTGATCGCGGTCCTGATGGTCCTGTCGGGACTCATCGGCGGACTGGTAGCACGCATGGTGCCGAGCGGCAGCAGCGAAGCGCCGGAGCCTCGCGTTCTGGCCGGCCCGGGCGACGACAGCCTTGCTCCAGTGGTGCGCAGGACGTCCCCCGCAGTCGTCAACATCGCCGTGCTCCAACCTTCGCCTGCCGAGCAGAATCCCTTGCTGCAGGATCCTTTCTTCCGGCGTTATTTCGGTGTGCCTGATGCGGCTCTTCAGCCAGCGATCGCCGCGGGTTCCGGCGTCATCGTCGATGGGCAGCGCGGGTTCGTTATCACCAATTTCCACGTCGTTCGAAATGCCGAGGCGATCCAGGTCATCACGAAGAGCGGCGAGAAGCTCAATGCGGACTTGCTCGGCGCGGCCCCGGCGCTCGACCTGGCGGTGCTTCGTATCGCGGGCAAGAACCTCCCGTCGCTGCCGCTCGGAGACAGCGGTAAGCTTCAGGTCGGCGACTATGTGGTCGCGATCGGTAATCCCTTCGGTCTTGGACAGACGGTGACCAGCGGCATCGTCAGCGCGACCGAGCGGCCGCTCGGCCAGGGGGATTCCCGGCGATTCATCCAGACCGACGCGCCTATCAATCCCGGCAACTCGGGTGGTGCGCTGATCAACCTTCACGGCGAGCTGATCGGCATCAATTCGGCGCTGTTCAGTCCCGCGGGCAGCCAAGGCAGCGCCGGCAATGTCGGCATCGGCTTCGCCATCCCGAGCAACGTCGTTAAACAGGTGCTGGCCGAGGCCGAGCGAACCAAATCGACGCAATAATCACTCGGAACGGACGTCCGTTTCGATCAGGATCCGCACCCACGCGCCGATCAGGGGACGACCGCCCTTGCGCGGCGGGCGCACGCGGAATTGCCACGCCGCCTGCCGAATAGCGGCAGCGAGATGCGAGCCCGCGGGGCTCTGGTCGAGCTCGACGCAATCGTCGACGCGATTGTTGGCAATGGTCTTGCACGCGACCAGGCCCCAGCCGCTGACGTTGCGCGGCCAATAGCCGGCGATCTCCGCGTCAGTCGGTTCGCGCGCCCATTGGGCTGCGTAGAGAGGGTCGCCGTTGGGACCGCGACCGACAATCTCGCTGTCGCCCGCGCCGCCCGCCCCCGCAGCAGCGAGCTTGGAGATGTCGGCGGCCGCCAGCTCAGCCTTGCTCATCTCGATCCAGGGTTGGGATTTGGACTTTGCGGGCGGCGTGATGGTCGGCTTCACCGGCAGCACAATCCGCGGCGGCTTGGAAACCGGCGCGTTTGAGCCGGTGTGCCGCTGATGCGTTGCCGCCCTTTCGGCGGCGGCGCTGCTGCTTTCAGGCAGCAAGTCGACGGTGATGGCTCGCGAGCGCGGCTGCGTCGGAGGTTTCACCACGCCGAGCCCGATAAGGAGTAGGAGCAACCCGAGATTGATTGCCAGCGTCAGCGCGAAGCTGGACGCTCGCCGCCGTAGCGGCGCCCGGTCGTAGGGCGAGGGAAGGCGGTAAGCGGGCAAAGGCTCAGGGAATGGTGTGTCGCGTCGGTCCCCGATCTAGCGGCTTTGCTGCTGAACCGGGAGTGAAGTCTTGACCTTGCTCCAGGCGCGGCCGCGATGCGAGGGAGCGCGGTCATGGCTGAACTCGCCATCCGCGATGCGACACCAGACGATGCGGAGGCCGTCGCCGCAATCTACGGCCACCACGTGCTCAACGGCACAGCATCCTACGATCTGGTGCCTCCGCAGGCTGATTATCTTCGCAACAAGATACAAGCGGTGACCGCCGCGGGCTGGCCTTTCCTCATTGGTGAGAAGAGCGGGGCCGTGGTGGCGTACGCCTATGTCACGCAATTCCGCGACCGCGACGCCTACCGCTTCACCGCCGAGGACAGCATCTACGTCCATCGGGACTGGATGGGGCAGGGGATCGGCGGAACGTTGCTCGACGCGCTGATCGAGCGCTCGGTCGCATATGGTTTCCGGACGATCATCGCGGTCATTGGCGGCGCCGAGCCAGCGTCAATCGCGCTTCACGCCAGCCATGGCTTTCGCGAAGTCGGCCGCCTTCATGCCGTCGGACTGAAGCACGAGCGATGGCTGGACAGCGTTTACATGCAACTGGAGATGAAGCCGGCGGCTGGTTATTGACCGGGGCATGCCGCTCGACCCGCAACAGGAACAGGCGCTGCTGCAACAGGGCCTCACTGCCCTGCAGCAGGGGAGGGCCGGTGAAGCTCGCGCCCGGCTCGAGCAGCTCACCGGTGCGGGATCGGCTAATCCGCTCTCCTGGCTGCTCCTGGCCATTGCCTGCCGAGCCGCGCAGGACCTCGACGCAGAGGAAGCCGCGGTCGACCGCCTGCTCCAGTTCGATCCGCGGTCGATTCGGGGCCTGATCATGAAGGCGGATTGTCGCGCCGCCGCCGGAGACCAGGGGGCGGCACGCCAATATTTCCGTACCGCGCTTGGCTTGGCGGAGACGACGGCGGTACCGTCCGACGCCGTTGGCGAGGTCGAGCACGCCCGCCAGGCACTGTCCGAGCTCGAAGAGGAGTTCCACGCCAAGCGCGGGCGGATGATGACCCGGCGAGGCTTCCCTCCGGAGAGCTGGAGCCCGCGCTTTCGCCATGCGCTCGAGCTCGCCGCAGGCAAGCGCCGCCAATATTTCCAGCGGCCGACGGTGTTCACCTACCCCGAGCTTCCGCAGATCCAATATTACGACCCGGCCGATTTCGACTGGTCCGCGAAGGTCGAGGCGCAAACCGCGACCGTCCGCGCCGAGCTGGTCGAGGTGCTGAAGCAGGGCACCGACAATTTCCGGCCCTACATCCAGGCCAGCGACGGCGACGTACGCCTCGACGCCAACAAGGCGCTGGTCGAGAACCGCGACTGGAGCGCGCTGTTCCTGTGCGAGAACGGCCGGCCGGACGAAGCGTTGATCGAGCGCTGCCCCAGGACCTGGGAGGCGGTGAACCAGGCACCGCTGGCGAAGATCCCTGGCTTCGGCCCGACGGTGATGTTCTCCCTCCTCAAGGCGGGGGCGCGGATCGAGCCGCACACCGGCATGTTCAACACCAGGCTGGTCTGCCACCTGCCGCTGATCGTCCCGCCCAGGTGCACCTTCCGCGTCGGCAACGATGTGCGTGAGTGGAAGGAGGGCAAGCTCTTCGTCTTCGACGACACGATCGAGCATGAGGCGTGGAACGACAGCAGCGAGGACCGTGTCGTGCTGATCTTCGACATCTGGCGCCCCGAGCTCAGCGAGCAGGAGCGGCGCGAGCTGACCGCGCTTTTGTCGAGTTGAGGTGCTTGGTCGGTCGGATCGCGCGAGTTGATGCCGTTCATGCGGACCGCCCAGATTTAGGGCATGGGACGGGCGCTGCAGGACAGAGAAAGTCGGGAGCCGCCGTCCGGCGTTCCGCCTTACAATTTGCGGCGAGGACGTCTATGTGGGCCAGGCTATTAGTCGCAAACTGACGGTCACCAGGCGCTTATCCGGCCCTTTTCCTTCTCTGAGCCTCTGCTAGCCGAAGCGCCGCCGACGTCCGGCGGCCGCACCGAGGAAAATGAATATGACCACTGGCACCGTAAAATTCTTCAACGACAGCAAGGGCTACGGCTTCATCGCGCCGGACGGCGGCGGCAACGACGCCTTCGTCCACATCAGCGCCGTCGAGAGCAGCGGCATGCGCACGCTGCGTGAGAACCAGCGCGTCAGCTACGAGCTTCAGGAAGACCGCCGCGGCAAGATGGCGGCCGTGAACCTCAAGGACGCGACCGACGCCGCGCCGGCCGGGGATTCGGCGAGCGAGTCCCAGGCCGAATAGGGTGACCGTACCGGTCATCAGCCGATCGAACCTCGAGTTCTTCCGCGCCCGGGCCGCCCAGGCCGGCGCGGAAGCCGAGGCCGCAACGCTCGACCATGTGCGCGAGCGCTGCCGCCGATCCGAGGCTGCGTGGGCCGCTCTCGCGTATAGGGCCGAGCGGTCCGAGCTGATGCGCGAAGCGGAGGCGCGGCGGAAAGCCGAAGCCGGACTGAGCAGCAGCTAGTCGGCCGGCTTGCCTGCGGCGGCCTCGGCCTCGATCTTTTCCGCTTCTTCGTCGAGCTCCGTCGCCATCTCGCCGAGCGTGCGCCGGCTTTGCGGATCTTTCGCATCCCGCGCGAGGTCGCGGCACTGATCCGCCCGCGCGCGGAATTTGGCCGCTTCGTCCACGCAATCAGAACTGACGTGGATGACTATCGTTCCTGCCAAACAGCCCCGGCCGAACCCGCTTGCCGGTGCAGCCGCTTTGCTGCATCGTCGCGAGACTCGGGTGGGGAACAATCATGAAGCTCTATCGCGTCGACAAGCTCGCCAAGCCGGGCGGGGTCGTGATCAAGAAGAAGCACATCCTCGCGAGTTCCGACCAGCAGGCGGTCAAGCAGGCCGAGGACAGCGACGACTGCCCGATCTGCGACGTCAAGCGCGACGGCGCGACGGTCGGGCAGGTCCTCTAGCCGGCCGGGGGCGTCGGCTACCCTAAGCCAGGACGCGTTGATGGCGGCGGACCGACAGGCCGATCGCGCCGAAACCCAGCAGCATCATTGCCCAAGTGCCCGGCTCGGGCACCGCCCCGCCGACCACCGCCGAGAATGACAGGTTGGTGGCATTGGCAAAGTCCACGTTGCCGAAGCTCGTGTTGATGTTGGCGCCGAGGAACAGGCTGGCGGGCGTCGGCCCGAAGTTCGAGATCACGTCATAGGTCGAAAAGCCCGCGGCGCCGAAATCGAGAAGATCGGAGCTGAGGCCGAGGTTGAAGCCCGCGACGCCGACCGTGTGGTTGTCGAAGAAATAGAGCGGCCCGCTGCTGATCGTGCCGCTGTTCGCTCCGACGGTGATCGTATTGGAAGTCAGCGCCACCGTCGGGGTGTTCACGTTCCCCAGGAAAGAGAAGAGGGACGTCGTGTCGCCGGTGCCCGTGATGGTGAAAGCCGCCCCTGTGCTGGTATTGCCCGTCAGGGTGTAGATGATCTGGCTGGCGGCCGCTGGCGAGACCAGGGCGGCCAACCCAAGCAATGCGCCAAAGGCGGCGCGGAACGCGGTGCGGAACATGAGTTGCCCCCTCATGAGCTATTGAACTCGTTACATGACGTTAACGATAGATAAACAACGGTGGAAGCTCTTTCTCACGCTTTCGCGCGAGAGGCGCCCGACCCGAGGCCGGGCGCCACGCATTCAGATCATTGCCCGACCATCGCCAGATATTGCGCC
>Ga0207705_10003105_pt1 | contig 12668 bp, 10 predicted proteins | sample KBSC13metaG_FD_184314 | JGI IMG/M metagenome (GOLD analysis project Ga0207705, IMG submission 184314) | Corn rhizosphere microbial communities from Kellogg Biological Station, Michigan, USA - KBS C1-3 metaG (SPAdes) (version 2) | ecosystem: Host-associated > Plants > Roots > Rhizosphere > Soil ...
TGAGATAGAACGCGGCCTGCTCGTGAGTGATGTTGCCGATATCGGGTTGCGAGACGAAGTTGATGAACAGGTTGCCGACGCCGATCTCGGCGATCAGGTAAACGAAGATCGCGAAGATCCCGAGCACGAGATTGCGATGGCGCCAGAGCGACAAGTGCCTGCGCTCTTCCGCGTTGGCGCGGCGCGTGGCCTCGCTGAGAGCGGGAAGCTTCGCCCGCGCGATGGCGATGGCCAGAACCGCCAGCACCGCGGCGACGATCAGGTATGGCAGCTGGGTCGCCTGCGCATCGGCCATCCGCTCGGCATGAGTGAGCTGCGTGCCTTCGAGCGTGGTCCCGCCGCTGGTACGGTTGAGGATCAGGTAACGGCCGAAGACGACTGCCAGCACGTCGCCGGTGGTGTTGAACGCCTGTACCAGCGTGAGGCGGGACTCCGAGGATTCGGGCGGCCCGATCACCGCGACGTAAGGATTGGCCGCGACTTGCAGCAGGGCGATCCCGCAAGCCACGGTGAACAGGGCGACCAGGGTCACTCCGTACGAAGGCAGCCGCGCTGCGGGCACCATCAGTAACGAGCCGACCGTCATAATGACCAGCCCGACCACCAGCGCCTTCTGATAGCCGATCCGCTCGATCAGCTTGGCCGAGGGTATCGAAGCAACGAGGTAGCCGATGAACCACGTCGATTCGATCAACGTCGTCTGGGTGTAGTTGAGCTCGAACACGCTGCGCAGGTGCGGCAGCAGCGTGTTATTGATCACCGTGATGAACCCCCACATGAAGAACAGCGTCGCGAGCAGGGCGAGTGCCCGGCCATAAGGTGCCGCAGCGCCATTCGCTGGATTCATCATGCCTCTCCCAAAGCGGTTGCTCTATCTATTTGTATGAGTATATTCGGTCTCCGATGCCGTCAACTCCGCACAGCAAGCTGCGTTCGGCCGCGTGGTTCGACAACCCGGCCAACATCGACATGACCGCGCTCTATCTGGAGCGATACCTCAATTTCGGGATCAGTCTTGACGAACTGCGTTCGGGCCGTCCGGTGATCGGCATCGCCCAGACCGGCAGCGACTTGTCGCCCTGCAATCGGCACCATCTGGTCCTGGCCGAACGGCTTCGCGACGGCATCCGCGAGATGGGTGGAGTGCCGCTCGAGTTCCCGGTTCACCCGATCCAGGAAACCGGCAAGCGGCCGACCGCCGGGCTGGACCGAAATCTGTCATTCCTCTCACTTGTCGAAGTACTTTACGGCTATCCAATCGACGGCGTGGTGCTGACAACCGGTTGCGACAAGACCACGCCAGCCTGCCTGATGGGGGCGGCGGCGGTGAACATTCCCGCTATAGTGCTTTCGGTCGGGCCGATGCTCAACGGGTCGTACAAGGGCAAGCGCACCGGCTCCGGCACGATCGTTTGGGAAGCGCGCGAGATGCTCAGCCGCGGCGAGATCGACGAGGCCGGGTTCATCAAGCTGGTTGCTTCCTCGGCTCCGTCAACCGGCTATTGCAACACGATGGGCACGGCGACGACGCTCAACAGCCTCGCTGAAGTCCTCGGCATGGCGCTGCCCGGTTCGGCGGCGATTCCCGCGCCTTACCGCGACCGGCAGGAATGCGCCTACCACACCGGGCGGCGGATCGTGGACATGGTCCGCGAAGATCTCAAGCCGTCCGACATCCTCACGCGCGAGGCGTTCCTCAATGCGATCGCGGTCAACTCGGCGATCGGCGGCTCGACCAACGCGCCGATCCACCTCACCGCGATCGCGCGCCATGCCGGCGTTCCGCTCGATATCGTCGACTGGCAGACGCACGGCCACGCGGTACCGCTGCTGGTCAATCTGCAGCCGGCGGGCGAATACCTCGGCGAGGACTACTATCGCGCCGGCGGGGTTCCGGCGGTGGTCAACCAGTTGATCGGCGCAGGCCTGATCCACGAGGGCGCGCTCACGGTCACGGGGCGCAGCCTCGGCGAGAACTGCCGCGGGGCAGTGATCGAGGACGAAGACGTGATCCGCCCGTTCGACCGCCCGCTTCGCGGCGATGCCGGATTCGTCATTTTGTCCGGCAATTTGTTCGACAGCGCGGTGATGAAGACAAGCGTGATTTCGCAAACCTTCCGCGAACGCTTTCTTTCCAGACTCGAGGATCCGGAGGCTTTCGAAGGCCCCGTCGTCGTGTTCGACGGACCGGAGGACTACCACGCTCGGATCGACGATCCGGCGCTGGGAATCGACGAGCACACCATCCTGGTGATGCGCGGCGCCGGCCCGGTCGGTTATCCGGGCGCGGCCGAAGTGGTGAACATGCGGCCGCCGGATTATCTGTTGCACGCCGGCGTCAACGAACTGCCCTGCATTGGCGACGGACGGCAATCGGGCACCTCGGGCAGCCCTTCGATCCTGAACATTTCGCCGGAAGCCGCCGTCGGCGGAGGTCTGGCCCTTTTAAGGACCGGAGACCGGTTGCGGGTCGACTTGCGGCAATGCCGTGTCGACGCGCTGCTGTCCGATGAGGAGCTGGCGCGACGGCGCGTGGAACTGGAGGCGCGAGGGGGATACCCCTATCCGGAGGCCCAGACGCCTTGGCAGGCGATCCAGCGCACCTTGACCGGGCAGCTCGGCACCGGGGCGATCCTAGAAGGCAGCGAGACGTTCCAGCGCATCGCCCAGACCCGCGGCCTGCCGCGCGACAATCACTAAGGGCGAGATGGCGGCAATGATGATCGTTTCGCTGGTGCAATTCCGTCGCGATGGCGAGCGCGGCGTGGCGGCCCTCGATGCACTGGGCGCCGCGCGCGAGATCGCGGGCGTCTCGACGACCCTCGAGCTGGCAGGCGAAGCGATCGCCTCGGGCAAGACCCTCGCCCAGCTGGCCAGCGAGCGTGCCGGTAGCCCGCTCACCCTTGCAAGCGTCACGTTGCTCACGCCGATCGATCATCCGGACCCGGCGCATCTGACGGTCAGCGGCACCGGGCTCACGCACCTCGGCTCGGCCGAAGGGCGCGATCGCATGCACAAGGCCGCGGCCGCCGGCGACGCGACGGATTCGATGCGCATGTTCCTGATGGGCGAAGCAGGGGGCAAGCCCGCCGCCGGGAGGATCGGCGTTCAGCCCGAATGGTTCTATAAGGGCGACGGGTCGGTCCTGGTGGAAGCCGGCCGGCCGCTCCCGGTGCCGGGCTTCGCGCTCGACGGGGGCGAGGAGCCGGAAGTGGCCGGTATCTACCTCATCGGCCGCGACGGCACTGCGCACAGGCTGGGCTTCGCGCTCGGCAACGAGTTTTCCGATCACCTCACCGAACGTGAGAACTATCTGTGGCTTGCGCATTCCAAGCTTCGCCAGGCGGCGCTCGGGCCCGAGCTGCGGCTCGGCGAACTGCCCGCCGACGTGCGCGGCAGCAGCCGCATCCGGCGCGACGGCGCGGTGCTGTGGGAGAAGCCGTTCGCCACCGGCGAAGCCAACATGACCCACTCCATCGCCAACCTCGAGCACCACCATTTCAAGCACGCGCGCTTCCGCCGTCCCGGCGACGTCCACGTGCATTTCTTCGGCACCGCCACCGCCAGCTTCGCCGACGGCATCGCAACCCAACCGGGAGACGTGTTCGAGATAGAGGCCGAGGGCTTCCACTTGCCGCTCGCCAACCCCCTGACGCGCGAGGCCGACGAAGGGCTGATCGAGGCAAGTCCGTTGTGAAGCGGACCCCACTCGGCCTCGTCGGTTACGGCAAGATCGCGCACGATCAGCATGAGCCCGCGGTCGCCGCGAGCGACGATTTCGAACTCGTCGCCGTGGCCGATCCGACGGGCCGCCACGCCACCTTGCCGAGCTATCCCGACGCGGCCGCGATGCTGAGTGCGCATCCGCAGATTACGGCCGTCTCGCTGTGCATGCCGCCTCGCTTTCGCGCCCGCGCAGCGCGTGAGGTCATCGCCGCAGGGCGGCATGTCCTGCTCGAAAAGCCGCCGGCGGCCACGGTTGCTGAGGGCATCGAGATCGCGCGCGCCGCCCGTGAAAGAGGCGTCACCGCATTCACCGCCTGGCACTCGCAGCACGCGGCCGCGATCGATCGCGCGCGCGCCTGGCTTGCCGGCACCCAGGTGCGCGGAGTTCGTGTCGCCTGGAAGGAAGACGTGCGCGTGTGGCACCCGGGCCAGGAATGGATCTGGCAGCCGGGCGGCTTCGGGGTATTCGACCCGGGCATCAACGCCCTGTCGATCCTCACGGCGATTCTTCCCGGCGAGTTGGCCTTGACCGACGCGGAACTGGAGACGCCGGCCAACTGCGCCACGCCGATCGCCGCGCGCCTCGAAATCGCCGGCCACGGCTTCTCCGTCGCTGCGGAGTTCGACTTCCGTCAGACCGGGCCGCAGAGCTGGGACATCGTGGTGGAAACTCCCCAAGGCGAGCTGCTGCTCGCGGGCGGAGGTAACGCTCTGTCGATCAACGGCGAAGCCGAGGCGCTCGACGGCGAAGCCGAATATCCCCGACTCTACGCCCGCTTCGCCGAGCTGGTCCGTTCGGGCCGCTCGGAGGTGGACCTGGCTCCGCTCCGCCTGGTCGAGGAGGCCATGGCGAAAGGCCATCACGCCGCGGCTGAACCGTTCGAGGAAATGGCATGATAGGCGTAGCGCCGGGCAACGTGCGCCAGGGCGGCGGCCTGCGCATCCATCAGGCGCTCGCCCGGCAACTTGGCATCGCCATTCTTTCGGGTGAGCACCGGCCTGGTGACGCATTTCACGGCGAAATCGAGCACTCCGAAGCGCTTGGCGTTTCACGCACAGCCTATCGCGAGGCGATGCGCATCCTCACCGCCAAGGGTTTGCTGGAAAGCCGTCCCAAGGCGGGGACCCACATCACGCCTCGGCGGCGCTGGAACCTGCTCGATCCGGAAATGCTCGAGTGGATGTTCGCCGGCACGCCCGACGAACGGTTCATCCACGACTTGTTCGAGCTGCGCGGGGTAATTGAGCCGGCCGCGACCGCGCTTGCCGCGCAACGCCACGACGAGGCCGACCTTGCGCGAATGGACGAAGGCCTGGCGGGCATGCGCGCCCACGGCCTCGCCACCGAGGAGGGCCAGGCCGCAGACCAGGAATTTCATACCGCGCTGCTCGAGGCGACGCGCAACGAGGCGCTGCTTTCGCTCGCTACCTCGGTCGCCGCGGCGGTCCGCTGGACGACGCGCTTCAAGCACCGCCGTCACAGGCGCCCGCGCGATCCGTTGCCCGACCATATCGCGCTGCGCGGCGCGATCGCCTCCGGCAGGCCCACGCGCGCGCGCCAGGCGATGGAAAAATTGCTGCGGCTGGCACTGGCCGACATGCCGATCATCGATGAAGGGGAGTCCGGAACATGAATTGGACAAAATTGCTGCCACTCACTCTGCTGGTCGCGGGGAGCGGGGCCTATGCGGCCGACGCACACCGGGACGCTTTCGGCAAGCTCGCCGACGGCACCCCTGTCGAGGCGGTCACGCTGACCAACGGGCACGGGATGAGCGCGCGCGTGCTCGCATGGGGGGCGATCCTGGAGAAGCTGGTCGTGCCCGGCAGGCACGGGCCGGCCGACGTGGTGCTCGGTTACGACAACATGGACGGCTACCTGAAAGCGCCGAACTACTTCGGCGCCACCGTCGGCCGCTACGCCAACCGCATCGCCAAGGGGCGCTTCACGCTCGACGGAAAGGAATACAAGCTCGCCATCAACGATGGGCCCAACGCCCTCCACGGCGGCCGCAAGGGCTTCGACAAGCAACTCTGGACGATCGCCAAGGTCGCCTCCGGGCGAGACAGCGCGAGCGTCACGTTCACGCGCACCAGCCCGGATGGCGAGGAAGGTTATCCAGGTACGATGCAGCTCAGTGCAACCTTTACCCTGACCGAGACGAATGAGCTCAGGGTCGATTACCGCGCGACCACCGACAAGCCGACGATCGCCAACATCACCAACCACTCATACTTCAACCTCGCCGGCCCGGCATCCGGCCGCTCGGCGACGGAGTTGGTGGTGACGATACCCGCGGCCAGCTACACGCCGGTCGACACCACGCTGATCCCGACCGGCGAGATTCGCTCCGTGGCGGGCACGCCGTTCGATTTCCGCACGCCGCGCCGCGTCGCCGACCGGGTTCGCGACGGGCGTGACGAGCAGATAAGGATCGCCCGCGGCTATGACCAGAACTGGGTTGTAACCAAGGGCCCGACGCGCGACGTGCACCTGATGGCACGGGTCAAGGATCCGGCCAGCGGTCGCGTGATGGAAGTGCTGAGCAATCAGCCCGGCGTGCAGTTTTACACCGGCAACTTCCTCGACGGCACGGCGGTCGGCAAGGGCGGCACGATCTATCGCCAGGGCGATGGGCTGTGCTTCGAACCGCAAGTCTTTCCCGACACGCCCAACCATCCGGCGTTCGGCTCGGCCAGGGTCGACCCGGGCCAGACTTACGAGAACCGGATCGTCTATCGCTTCTCCATAGCCAAGTGACCGGCGCGAACTGTTTCTCTCAACCGGCGATCGAGGAACGCAGCGATTCGTTTCGCCCGGTGGTCCCAGGTGAGACCTTCGGCCAGTTCGCGAGAACTGGCCGATAGAGCCGCGGCGAGACGGTGATCGGCTAGCAGGCGATCGAGCGCCGCGGCGGCCTGCTCGGGCTCGTCGGGTTCGACCAGCAGAGCGGTCTCCTCGTGCGTCAGGAGCTCGCGCGTGTCGGGCGCTTGGGGGGCGAGGATCGGCCGGCCGGCTGCGAGATAACTGAACAGCTTGATCGGCAGCACACAGGTGCCGAAGCGCTGCAACGGATCGCTCGACGGCGGCACCAGCAGGACGTCGGCGGCGAACAGCCACGAAGGCAAGGCCTCCGGCGTTGCCCACGGCTCGACGCGAACGTTCGGCCGAGCCGCGGCCGCTTTTTCGATTGCGCCCTGCCCTTCGGAACCCACCAGCACGAACAGCACCGCCGGCCGCCGATCTGCCAGATCGAGCAAGGTATCGAGGCCCTTCTGGCGATTTATCCGCCCAGTATACACGGCGAGCGGGCGGTCGGCCGGGAGCCCGAGTCGCGCTCGCGCGGTCGCCTTTTCGAGTGGCTCGCCGAGCGGATCGAAGCCGTTGTGGGCGACGAGCAACCGCTCCTGCGGGACGCCGGCCCGCAAGTAAGCGTCGGCGGCGTAGTGCGAGTGGATCAGATAGCCGAGGCAATGCGGCTTGGCGGCGGTGCGGCGGACCAAGTGGCGGATCGCGGGATAGACGTCTGGCCACGGGCGGTAATGGTCCGTCGCGAACGGCAGCGGCGAAAGGCCGCCCACGCCGATCATCGCGGGTATGCGCGAGTAAAGCAGGTCGGCCCGGCCGATCGCCGGATCGCGCCATACCTGCCGCAGCCACATCGCCGTGCGCACTACGGCGTCGCCCTGCCACGGGCTTCGTCGCTGGATGACGCCGAAATCGCCCTGGACGGCGAACCATTCGCGCACATCGCCCGCAGACAGCGAGGGATCGTTTGCCCCTTGCGGAAGCAACAGCGCCACCTCGTGCCCGGCGCGCGCGAACGCGCCGGCGGTGGCGATCGTCTGGGCTTGGGCCGCGTGCCGGCCAAGCCGCGCCCAGGTTACGGGATAGACGATGCGCATCGCTTTAGGCCGCCACCGCGCGCCGGGCGATCAGATCATCGTAAAGTGCCTCCAGGCGCGCGAATTGCCTGACCCGATCGAAACGTCGTTCCGCAAGGTAGCGCCCGGCGGCGCCCATCGAACGGCGCAAGTCGCGCGAGACGAGGAGTTCGGTGAGGCAGCGCGCCAGAGGCAGGGCCTCTCCCTCGGCGACGACGAAACCGCTGCGCCCGTCGTCGATCGCCTCGGGAATGCCGCTATGGTCCGAGCCGACTACAGCAAGCCCCGAGGCCGCCGCCTCCATCACCACGGTCGGCAATCCCTCGGCATCGCCATCGCGCGCGGTCACGCTGGGAACGGCGAGGACCGCCGCCCGGCGCATCCATTCGGCCACGGAAGCGTGGGGTTGGGAGCCGAGAAAGCGAACCGCCTCCCCCAGCCCGAGCCGGTCTGCCAGCGCCTCCAGCGATCCGCGAAGCGGTCCATCGCCGATGATGACAAGCCGCGCCGCCGGCTGCGCCGCCCGCACCCGCGCGAAAGCGTCGAGCAGCACCCCGGTCCCCTTCTTCTCGACCAGCCGGCCGACGTGCAACACTGTCGCTTCGCGGTCGCCATGGCCGACGGGAAACGCCGCGAGGTCAACGCCTAGATAATGGGTCATCGTGCGTTCGGCGGGATACCCCGCTCCGACGGCCAGCCGCCGCACCGCATCCGACACGGCCAGAAAGAGATCGCCTTCGCGAATCAGCCGTCGTCGCCCGAGCGCATAGCGCAGCCACGAAACCCGTCCCGACATGAGCAGCGCCCACGTCGTGCGCGAAACGTCATAACCGTGCAGTGTCGTCACCAGCGGAACCCGCAAACGCCTTGCGAGATCGAGCGCCGCCAGGCCGTCCGGCCCGAAATGCGCGTGGACCAGCCGCGGGTCGTGCCGTTCCAGCCGCGAGGCTAGCCAGGCGAGATCCCCGAGCCGGCCGCGCAAGCGCTCGCCCGAGCTTCGGGGAAGGAAGGTCGCTTCGCTCAATTCCGGCGGGATGTTGCCCTTGTCCTCCAGCCCCGCCAGTAACGCGCGGTATCGCCCCAACGCGACGGCGTTGGCGCGCACAAATGTCTCGGAAGCATTGAACAGCGGCGAGCGGTAGATCACCGCGACGGGCGGCTGATCGCCGAAAAGTTGGCCGGAATCGGCTCCGGTCGGCGAGGGCTGCATCCGGCATTTGTCCAACGGCTGCGGCGCCGATACAAGCGCGAATAATGAAGCACCCCACGCCTGCGGCTTCGCGCCCGGCCGAGATCCTCTCATGAGCGACGGCGACGACGCACAAGGCCTGATTCTGCGGGGCGGCGCTTCGGCGGGGCTGGGCCTCATCTTCCGCCTCGGCGCGCGGCTGGTGTTCATGTTCATGGCCGCGCGCCTGTTCGGAGCGGCTGCTTTCGGCGCTTACAGTATCTCGGTCGCGATCGTTGAACTTGCCGTCGCGATCGGCGGTCTCGGCATGAAGCGCTACTTGTTCAAGCTTCTCGAAGAGCGCGGCGAGCGCGAACCCGGGCACATCCTGACGGACACGATCATCCTCGTGACCCTGACCAGCTTCATGCTCAGCGTCGGCATCGCGCTGGCTGCCGTGCTGGTTCCGCAGAGCGTTCTCGCTCCGCAGACGGCAGCCGGAATGCTCTGGGCCGCGCCGATGGTTGCCGGGCAGGCCCTGATCGACCTCTTGAGCGCCGCGACTCGCTGGAAGCACCTGATGCGCTACGCCGTCGTCTCGCGCAGCCTGGTGGAGCCCTACGTCGCCACGGCCGGCGCGGTCGCGGCATACCTCGCCGGCTTTCAGGCCACCGGCCTGCTGATCGGCTACGGCGCCGGAACGCTCGCCGCGCTGGCGTACACCGCCTACGGCACGCGAAGCTGTTACGGCGGCCTCTACTTCGGCACCTACCGCCCACGCGCCTGGCAGCTTTGGGCGACGTTCCGTGAATCCGCGATGGCGACCGCGACCGACGCCGCGGCGGCGCTGTTCTACCGGATCGACCTCTATCTCGTCGGCGCATTCCTCGGCGAGGCTCCAGCCGGCATCTACGCGATGGCGCGCCAGTTCCGCACGCCGATTCGGCAGACCCGCCAGGCGTTCGACAGCCTGCTGACCCCGATCGTCGCCAAGACCCTCAGCGCCGACGGGCCGGCGACGACCGCGACCGCGATCGCCTCGGCGGTGCGGATGATTCTCGCCATCCAGTTGGCGATGGTGCTGGCGCTCATCGCGGTGGGCGACGACATTCTGCGCTGGTTCGGCCCGGCTTTCGTTGTCGGCTACGGGGCGACCGTCGTGCTCGGTCTGGCCGAGACGATCCAGGGCGCCTTCAGCATCACCGACTTGCTGCTGCTCTACCTGAGGGCCCGGCTAGCCTTGCTGGTGACCATCGTGATGAGCGTGGTCAACGTCGCGGCGGCGCTACCGCTGATCGCGTGGTACGGGATCGAAGGCGCGGCGCTTTCGGTGCTGATAGCCTTCGTCGCCGGCGCGCTTCAGCGCCGCCTTTTGCTGCGAAGCCGGTTCGCCGTCGCAACCCCCCTGCTGCACAGCGGCGGCCCGATCCTCGCGGGGACAGCGGCCGCCGCCGTCGGCCTGCTATCTCGATATGGCTTGCCGGCCAGCACCCCGCTTCACCTCGCCACGCTCGTGGCGGTGCTGACGATCTACGGCGGCGCGATCACGCTGTGGCAACGAACCACCGGCGAAACCTTGCGCCTGACAGGCTTCCGCCTTGCATAGGGCGTGTATTCGTCAATGGAGCGTTCAGCGAACGGCTGGCACGCGAAGGGAGATGAAGCATCTCCTGCGCTACGCGCTGCCCGCCATCGCCCTGCTGATCGCCGATGGCGCGGCCGCGCAGGATTCCTCATGCACCGGCCACGACAGCCCTTATCGCCTTCATGTCGACGTCGAAGGTGTGCAGTCGTCCAAGGGGCTGATCGCGGTGACGCTTTATCCGGACATCTCCAGCAAGTTCCTTGCCCATCACGGGTCGCTTTATGTCGGCCGGGTTCCGGCGAAGATGGGCACGACCGAAGTCTGCATTCACCTGCCGAGCCTCGGGACTTATGCCGTCGCGGTGTATCACGATGCCAATTCCAACCGGCATATCGACCGCACCGCGATCGGGTTGCCCGCTGAAGGCTTCGGCTTCTCCAACAATCCTCACGTGTTCCTTGGCATGCCCGCCTGGCACTCGGTCAGGCTGGCGGTGCGGGAGAACGACATGCACACCACGATCAAGCTGCACTATCCGTAAGCGACTCGCTCGCGACCAAGGGTTCGGCCAACGCCAGCATCCGCCGATTGTCGACATCGATCCAGCGCGCGGTTCCGATGTCCATCGTGCGCGCCCGCCCGGCCCTCGCGAGTCTCTGGACTCCGGCCGAGAGGCTCCCGACTCCGCCCGCCTCGATTTCCGCTCTGATCGCCTGGGCCAGCCCCGGCCCGGCCCTGAACACCCCGGTGTCGACCGCGTTGTAGTCTCCCAGGTCCTTGCCGATGCGATCGATCGTCCCGTCGGGAGAAACCGCGACCTTGGTGGCGTCCTCGAGGTCGATCAACTCGCCGGAGACCTTGCTGTCGACCGCGAGGACGAGATCTTCCGGAGGATCGCCGGCGGCGAGCGCTCGAGCGATCGCGGGATCGAACAAGTGATCCGACATCGACAGAAGGTAATCCCCGTCCATCAGGGCGCTGCCGGCTAGAACCGAATAGCCGTTCGGCTTCCTCCAATCCTGGGCACGAGCGAATACGACCGGGAGCTTCATCCGCTCACTCAACTCGGACAGGAATCGCTCCAGCCGGTCCGCCTCGTGGCCGGTGACGACGACGAAGCGCGACGCACCGGCGACTGCTGCGCGACGCATGACGTGCTCGATCAGCGGCACGCCGGCGATCGGCGTAAGCGGTTTGGATTCCGAGACGTCCCGCAGGCGGGTCCCGAGACCCGCCGCGAGAATCAGGCAATTCATTCGGCGGCCAGCGCCTCGTCGGCAATGAATTCCTCGGTCAATTGCGCGGCGATGTCGTCGCTGAACTGCTGCGGCGGGTGTTTGCAGTAGAACGATGACGGGCCGATCAGGGCGCCGCCGATGCCGCGTTCGAGTCCGACTTTGCAGCAGCGGATCGCGTCGAGCACCACGGCGGCGGAATTGGGGCTATCCTCCACCGAGAGACGCAGCTCGAGGTTCATCGGCACGCCGCCGAACAGCTGCCCTTCGAGCCGGAGAAAGCACAGCTTGTTGTCGTTGAGCCACGGAATGTAATCCGACGGGCCGACGTGGATTTCGTCGTCGGCGAGCCGGTCCTGCATCACCGACTGCACGGCTTCGGTCTTCGATTCCTTCTTGGACATCAATCGACCGCGGTCGAGCATGTTGAGGAAGTCGGTGTTGCCGCCGGTATTGAGCTGATAGGTGTGGTTGACCGTCACCCCGCGCTTGCTGAACAGGTTCGACAGCACTCGGTGAACGATCGTCGCTCCGAGCTGGGCCTTGATGTCGTCACCGACGATCGGCAGGCGCTTTTCCTGGAAGCGCCGTTCCCATTCGGGATCGCTGGCGATGAACACGGGGATGCAGTTGACGACGCCGACGCCGGCTTCGAGCGCGCATTCCATGTAGAACTTCGACGCTTCTTCCGAACCGACGGGAAGGTAGTTCAGCAACACGTCGGTCTTGGTTTCCTTCAGGGCGGCGACAATCTCGTCGGCGGTGGCTTCGCGCGCGTCGGCGCGAATGAATCCGCGGTCGCCGCGGCTGCTCATGTGATCGGCCATGCCATCAAGCACGCAGCCCATCTTCACCACGACGCCCGTCTGCGGGATCGACGACTGGAACACCGCGGTACAGTTCGGCGCGGCGAAAATCGCGTCTGCCAGGTCGAGCCCCACCTTGCGGGCATCGGTGTCGTAAGCCAGCACGAATTCGACGTCGGCCGGGCCATAGCCGCCGACATTGTCATGGATCAGGCCGGCGGAGCCGCGGGCCGGATCAGCGTAATGGTACACGCCCTGCACCA
>Ga0207705_10003106_pt1 | contig 12667 bp, 13 predicted proteins | sample KBSC13metaG_FD_184314 | JGI IMG/M metagenome (GOLD analysis project Ga0207705, IMG submission 184314) | Corn rhizosphere microbial communities from Kellogg Biological Station, Michigan, USA - KBS C1-3 metaG (SPAdes) (version 2) | ecosystem: Host-associated > Plants > Roots > Rhizosphere > Soil ...
CATGGGAATGAATTCCGCGGCCAGGCGCATCGGCGAGGTCGGCGTGCTGACCGCGTCGCTCTTCGTGGCGGGCGCCACCTACTGCCTCGTGCCGCTCGTGTCGCAGGCGCCGTGGCTGGCGCTCATGGCGTTCCTGCTCGGCCTGGGGCTGGGATGCGCACAGCCGCTCACGATCCTCCTCACCTACAATCACGCGCCGGCGGGACGCTCGGGCGAGGCGCTCGGCATGCGGCTCACGGTGAACAAGCTCACGCAGATCGCCGTGCCGCTCGTATTCGGGGGATTGGGCTCGGCCTTCGGGCTGATTCCGGTGTTCTGGGCCAACGGGGCCTTCCTGCTCGCCGGCGGCATGGTGTCCCTCGCGGAACGGCGCGTCGCGCGCCTCGCCACACAGACGGAGGAGAGTTGATGCTTTCGAAAATTTCCATCGCGTTGCTGCTTGCGGGGTTCGCTTCGGCGGCATCGGCCGACGCTCCCGCGGGCGACGCCGCGCAAGGCAAGGCCAAGTTCATGAAGAACATGTGCTACACCTGCCACGGCACGGCCGGCCAGGGAGGCGACCGCGGCTCGGGGCCGAAGCTCACGCCGGGCCTCTTTCCGTGGGAAGGCTTCGAGATGCAGGTGCGGCACCCGCGCTCGGTGATGCCGCGCTACTCGCCGCAATTCGTGAGCGACCAGGACCTGGCGGACATCTACGCGTACCTCGCCTCGATGAAGGCAGGAAAAGCGGCGAGCGACATCCCGCTCTTGAAGGAGTGACCATGAAACGCCTATCGATCCTCGCCGGATGCCTGTTCTCCACCGCGGCATTCGCGCAGGTCGCGGCACTCCCCGAGGGCCCGGGCAAGTCGATCGTCGAGAAGAGCTGCACGCAATGCCACGACCTCTCGCGCATCCAGCGCTCCGGCTTCAGCGAGACCGGCTGGCGCAACCATGTCGCGATGATGCGCAATGTCGGCGCGCAGGTGGCGCCCGGCGAGGTCGACACGCTCGTGGGCTACCTCGCGAAGAATTTCCCGGAGAAGGCGAAGCCGAAGGCCGCGGTGATCTCGGGGACGACGCAGGTCGATATCCAGGAATGGGAAGTCCCGACCACCGGCACGCGTCCGCACGATCCGCTCCTCGCGCGCGATGGATCGCTCTGGTACACGGGACAATTCTCTAACCACATCGGCCGGCTCGATCGGGCGACCGGGCAGATCCGCGAGTTCAAGCTGAAGCATCCGACCTCGGGACCCCACGGCCTCGTCGAGGACGCCAACGGCCACATCTGGTTTACCGCGAACAACGCGGGCTATATCGGCGAGCTGGATCCCGCGACGGGAGAGGTGAAGGAATATCCGATGCCGGAATCCGCCGCGACGGATCCGCACACGCCGATCTTCGACCAAGGCGGAAGGCTGTGGTTTACGGTGCAGGGCGGCAACCGCATCGGACGCCTGGATCCGAAGACCGGAAAGATCGACCTGGTTCGGCCCATCACGCCCAATGCGCGGCCGTACGGGATCAAGGTGGACTCGAAGGGCGTGCCCTGGACCGTGCTCTTCGGGACGAACAAGATCGCGCGCGTGGATCCGCAGACCATGGCGGTGAAGGAATACCCGCTGCCGCACAAGGAGACGCGCCCTCGCCGCATGGCCATCACGCGCGACGATGCGATCTGGTATGCCGATTATTCGCGCGGCATGATCGGGCGGCTTATCCCGTTCTCCGGCGAAGTGAAGGAATGGCCCTCGCCCGGCGGCAAGGACTCGCAGCCCTATGGCATGGCCACCGACGGGGACATCGTCTGGTACAGCGAGTCGGGCGTCTCGCCCAACACGCTGGTGCGCTTCGATCCCGCCACCGAGAAATTCCAGACCTGGACCATTCCTTCGGGCGGCGGCGTCATCCGCCACCTGGACATGCGCTCGCCCAACGAGATCGCCATCGCGTGCAGCGGCGTGAACAAGATCGGGCTGGTGACCATCCGCTGAAAACACAAAACCGGGACAGACCCGGTTTTCTGCCATGCGGGAAACCGGGTCTGTCCCGGTTTTAGTGCCGCGCCTGCGGCGGGCGGCCGTGGATGCGGCCGGTCTCGCCCGGCTTGTAGAGCGTGCCCTCGGGATTCAGCGGCGGCGAGTCGTAGCTCTGCTTCGTGGTGTATTGCTTGGCCATCCAGTCGGCCAGGCGCGGCATGATCTTGAAGTTCGTGGTGTTGAGCTTGGCCATCGCGCCGACGGTCACGTCGCGCTCCGGGTGCGAGGCGGCATGCAGGATCGCCTGCGCGACCTTCGAGGGATCGATCTGCGGCTTGGGCAGCTTCGGTTCCTTGTCCATGTAGTTGCGTGCGTGCTCGGGGTACGGCGTGTTCACCGCCGTCGGCTGGATCAGCGTGACCGAGACCGGCACCTTGTCGGCCAGTAGCTCGATGCGCAGGCCGTCCGTGAAGCCCTTCACCGCATGCTTGGAAGACGAGTACATCACCTGCAGCGGCACGACCGCGTCCGAGACCTCGCTGCCGATGTTGATGAGCGCGCCTCGGCTTTCGCGCAGGTACGGCAGCGCGACCAGCGAGCCATACACGACGCCCCAGAAATTCGTATCGAAGAGCCGGCGGCTATCCGCATCGCTCACTTCCCACGCGCGACCATACATCGCGACACCGGCGTCGTTCACCCAGGTGTCGATGCGGCCGAAGCGCTCGATCGCCACGCGCGCGATGGCTTCCACGTCCTCGCGCTTGCCGACGTCGGCCACGCAGTAGACCGCCTCGCCGCCCGCCATGCGGATCTCATTGCATAGCTCCTCGAGCACATCCTCGCTACGCGCGGCCAGCACGAGCTTGCAGCCCTTGTCCGCCGCCATCGCCGAGGTGCAAAGGCCGATGCCCGACGAGGCGCCGGTGATGACGATGACTTGCTGGTCGAGGGGCTTGAGGTCGTAATCCATGGCGAGGGCTCCCGCACGAACGATATGCGTTCGAGGCGCGGCGCCCGCCGACGTTCCCGCCCGGATGGATCAGTCGGGACGGCGCTGCTTGCGCGCCTCGCGCTCCTCGCGGACGCGCTCGAGCATCCGGGCAGGGTCGATGTCGTGGAATCCCTCGAGCTCCTGTCGTGCCTCGCCGTTCACCTCGTAGGTGGAACCGGATCTGGTGCGCACCAGCAGGCGTCGATCGACGAGAACGCGGCGCAGTGTCACGTGATCGATGCCATACGGCTCGGTGAAGCTCTCGAGCCAGGCTTCGAGCACCTCGTTCACCTCGCCCTCGGCATAGACCTTCCCCGGTTCGAACCGGGCGGCCGCAAGGCGCGCGAGGATTTCCTGGTCGCCGGGCCGCTTCGGCATCGCTGTCATCGGCCCGTTGGCCAGCATGCGCTTGAGCACTCGCTTGGGATCGTCGTGAGCCTGGATCATCTCGCGGCCGCCTTTTCGGGAGGGGGTGACGGAAATGTTATTACAGGACCGGCGGGCGCTTGGTTGGGCTGCACGTAGGCTGGCGCGGGCTGCCCGGCGGGCCCGAGCGAGCGCACGAAGCGATAGAGCGAGCGCAGGTCCGCGTCCGACATGTCGCGCAACGTGAACCAGGGCATCGGCGGGCGCAGCGGCTTGCGCGCGCTCTTCAACCATTCGTCCTCGCTCATCCCCGCGAGGACGAGGCGCAGGTTCGAAGGATATGTCGTGCCCCACGGCCCACGCCAGCCCACGGGCGAGCCCACCAGCCACTGGCTCTCCGGAACCTGGCCACCGGACATCGCGTAATCCGGCGTATGGCAATCATTGCATCCGCTGATCTTCGCAAGGTAGCGGCCGCGCGCGATCGTCGCGTCGTCTTTCTTGTCGGCCGCGATCCCGTGCAACGGCAGGACCGCGGTGGCGAGCAGCATCGTGGCACCGATGAGGTGTCGCATCACTTCTTCTTCCCCTGTTTTTGATGGCGCGCGCATTCTAGCGCGCGAGCGTCTCGATGCGGTCGACGATTTCATCGGCGGCACGGCTGGCGCGGATGCGCTCGGCGGCACGCTGCCGCGGCGCCGGATCCATCGACATTGCGTCGCGAATCGCCGCAGCAAGCTGGGGCGCGCTGATCTTCTCCATCGCGGTTGGCTTCGGTGCGATGCGCTCCTCGTAGAGCCGCTGCGCATGGTGGTACTGATCGAGGATGAGCGGCACGAGGACTTGCGGCACACCGGCGCGCAATGCGGCCGCCGTCGTGCCCGAGCCGCCGTGATGCACCACGCAGGCCATGCGCGGGAAGAGCAGCTTGTGCGGCGTGTCTCCGATCGCGCGCCATCCGCCCGGCAGGTCGCCGCCGAGGTTGGCCCAGCCCCGGCTCACCAGCGCGCGCCGGCCGAGCGCTCCGATGGCCTCCACGATCACGCGCCGCATGCGCTCGGGCCCGCGCCCGGTCATGCTGCCGAAGCCGATGTAGATCGGAGCCTCGCCGTCGTCGATCCATGCCGAGAGCTCGGGATCGAGGGCGGTGTCGGGCGGCTCGTAAAACAGGAAGCCCACGGGCGGTACGCGTTGCGCGATCTCGCCGTCGATCGGAAGCACTCCCGCATCCACGGCGACGACGAACGGCGTGTCGGTGAAGAGATGCTCGACCACGTCGCCGACCGGCGGCAGTCGATGGCGTGCGCGGGCCCCATTCAGCGCATCGCGCATCAGGCGGTTCCACATGCCACCGCTGAAGCGCCACAGGAGCGCATTGACCCATTTCGGCAGTGCCCGCCATGGCACCACCACCGGTGCATGCTCGCGCGAGGGCAGCACCGCCGTCGTGAAGAGCACGCCGAGCACCGGAATGCCGAGAATCTCGCGCACCGACGGCGCGGTCACGGATCCGCCCCCGAACACGATGGCGTCCGCGCCACGCGCGAGCTCGAGCAGGAGGTCCATCTGCGCCGGCAGCTCGCGCTCGAACAGCTCGCGCGTAATGCTCACGAACTTCATCGCGTTCGCGCCGAGGATGTCGCGGTTCTGCTGCAGGAAGGCATTGACGTCGATGCCGGTGCCCGCGAATTCGAATCCGAGGCCACGGATCCAATCGCCGAAATCCGGCGGCGCGGCGATGATGGGTTGGTGCCCGCGAGACGCGAGCGCCTGCGCCACCGCGACCATCGGCTGCACATCTCCGCGCGAGCCGATGGACGTGAGGACGACTCTCAACGTTGATTGCAGTGCAAAGACACGGGGCTCCTGCCTTCGCCTCGCGAAACGTCAAACCTTGGCCGGGGTCCGTTGATTTACCGTCCCTGGCACACCACATCCACGAGCGCCGGGCCTCCCCGCTTCACCACTTCCACCGCCCGCTTGAATGCCGCGTTGAGCTTCGATGGATCCTCGATCGGCCCCTCGGCCCACACGCCTTGCGCCTGAGCCAGCTTCGCGTAGTCGATGTTCGGGTTCGTGAGCGTGGTGCCGATCCACGACGTGTCGGGCCGACGGTTGTGCAACGACGCCATGCGCTGCACGTGCATCACTTCCTGGTGATAGGCGCGATTGTTGTGCATCACGAAGAGGATCGGGATCTTGTGCGCCGCGGCGGTCCAGAGAATCCCCGGCGAGTACATGAGGTCGCCATCGGGCTGGAAGGTGACCGTGAGCAGGCCCTTCTGCTTGTTCGCGAGCGCGACGCCCAGCGCACCCGGCGCGGCATAGCCCACGCCCTGCGCTCCGGAGCCGCCCAGCATCTGGTGATACTCGGTCGTGGGCCAGAGGCGCCGCGCCGTCGCGATGCGATCGCTCACCGCGAGCGACCACGGCTCGTCCTTGATGACGCCCCAGAGCTCCATCGCGAGCCGCGGTGTGGAGATGGGCGACAAATCCCATCCAACCGCGGCCGCCTCGCGCATCTGTTTCTGGTTCTTCACGTGCGCATCGCCCAGCTTCTTGCCGCGCGCATCGAAAGTGGACTTGCGGCTTTCCCCGCCGCGCCGCACCTCCTCGATGAGCGTGGGCAGGCTCGCCTGCGCATCGCCGTTGATCGAGAGCTCGACCGGCATGTAGCGCTGGAAGTCCTGGTAGTTCGAGTGGATGAACACGTCCTGCATCGAGATGTTGATGATGTGCACATCCTTCCGCGACACCGACCGCAGCTCCTTCCACGGGTCGTTGATCGAGTTGAACTGACCGAAGGGGTCGCCCACCTCCAGCAGCAGCACGACATCGGCCTCGCGCATCAGGCCGCCCTTGCGCTCGTTGTGGCAGAGCGGGTGCGTGGTCGGAAAATTCATGCGGCCGCCCAGATCGACCACCGGCGCCTGCAAGGCCTCCGCCAGTTGCACGAGCAGCTTCACGCCCTCCGCATTGCGCGCGCAGCGATCCGCGATGATCAGCGGGTTCTCGGCGTTGACGAGAAGCTTCGCGGCCTCGGCGAGCGCGGTCCGATCGCCCTGCGGCGGACGCGAGCGTGTGATCTTCGGGATGACGAGATCGCCGTCGTGGACCGCTTCTTCCTGCAAGTCGATGTCCGCGGTGATCAGCACCGGCTCCATCGGCGGCGTGGTCGCGATCTTGTAGGCGCGGATGGTCGACTCGGCGAAATGCTGCAGCGACATGGGATAGTCGTCCCACTTCACGAAGTCGCGCACCATGAGCGCCGGATCCTGCACCGAGTGGCTCCATTCCGTGCCGGGCCGGCGCTTGGTGGCGTCGAGACCGTTGCCCGCGAAGATCATGATGGGCACGCGATCGACCCACGCGTTGTAGATCGCCATCGAGGCATGCTGGATGCCGACCGTGCCGTGGATGAAGCAGCCCATCGGCTTGCCCGCCGCCTTCGCGTAGCCGTGCGCCATGGCGATCGCGGCTTCCTCGTGCGTGCACGTGAGCAGCTCCGGCTTCTTGTTGCCGCCGTAGTTGATCAGCGACTCGTGCAGGCTGCGGAAGCTCGAGCCCGGATTGGTCGAGACGTAATCGAGGTCGAGCGACTTGATCACGTCCATCATGAAATCGGAGCCGGGACGGTCGATCGCCCGGTCGCCCTTCGCGGCTTTCTCCTTCTTGCCTTCCTTCGCCGCATCCGCCGCGACCGCGCCGCCGGCCGCCGTCGCGCCGACCGTCGCCGCGGCTGTTTTCAAAAACGTGCGCCGATCGATCGCCGCCTTCTTTTCCTCGTCCGCCATCGCCGCCTCCGTCGCAAATCCGTCGCGATTCAGAATAACATTGGGGTTTGCCGCTGGAACGTCGTTCCCCCATACGGGAAACCGGGACAGTCCCGGTTTTCCGCTCCCCGGAATCTATGAACAAGCACATGTCGTTGAAGGACGCGGTCGCCCGCTTCGTGAAGGACGGGCAGACGGTCGCGCTGGAAGGTTTCACCCACCTCATCCCGTTCGCCGCGGGCCACGAGATCATTCGACAGGGCCGCCGCGACCTCACGCTGGTGCGCATGACGCCGGACATCCTCTACGACCAGATGATCGGCATGGGATGCGCGAAGGGGCTCCAATTCTCGTGGGGCGGAAATCCCGGCGTGGGATCGATCCATCGATTCCGCGACGCGATCGAGAACGGCTGGCCGCAACCGCTGCAGGTTCAGGAGCACAGCCACGCGGACATGGCGGGCCGCTACCAGGCGGGCGCCTCGGGCCTGCCCTTCTCCGTGTTGCGCGGCTACGTCGGCAGCGATCTTCCCAAGCACAACGCCAACATCAAGTCCATCACGTGCCCGTTCACCGGCGAGAAGCTGGCCGCCACACCCGCGATCAACCCGGACGTGACGATCATCCATGCGCAGAAGGCGGATCGTGAAGGCAACGTGCTCATCAACGGCATCGTCGGCATCCAGAAGGAAGCGGTGCTCGCGGCAAAGGCCGCGATCGTGACCGTCGAGGAAGTCGTCGACGATCTGCAGGCGCCGATGAACGCATGCCTTCTCCCGCATTGGGTCTTGGGCGCCATCTGCCACGTGCCCAATGGCGCGCATCCGTCGTACGCGCACGGCTACTACGGCCGCGACAATGCCTTCTGCAAGGCGTGGGACGCGGTCTCGCGCGATCGGGACACCTTCCGCGCGTGGATGGACAAGAACGTGATGAGCACGAAGGACCACGCGGAGTTCCTGAGATCCGCGGGAGTTACACCACCGAGGTCCGTCACCCCGGCGAAGGCCGGGGCCTAATCGCCATGCCCGACACCAACACCACCACCGAATACACCGCCACCGAGATCATGACCATCGAGGCGTCGCGGCGCCTGAAGGACGGCACCGTCTGCTTCGTGGGCATCGGCATGCCTTCGGCCGCCGCGAACCTCGCGCGCCTCACGCATGCGCCCGAAGTCGTCCTCATCTACGAATCGGGCACGATCGGCGCGAAGCCGGACGTGCTGCCGCTTTCGATCGGTGACGGCGAGCTCGCCGAGCACGCGGACACCGTCGTCTCCATTCCCGAAATCTTCCGCTACTGGCTGCAGGGCGGCCGCGTGGACGTGGGCTTCCTCGGCGCGGCCCAGGTGGACAGGTTCGGCAACATCAACACGACGGTCATCGGCGGGAGCTACGAGAAGCCGAAGGTGCGGCTGCCCGGCGCGGGCGGCGCGCCCGAGATCGCGTCGAATGCGAAAGAGACGTGGATCATCATCAAGCAGGGCAAGCGCACGTTCGTGCCGAAGCTCGACTTCATGACGTCCGTGGGACACCTCGACGGGGGCGACTCGCGCCAGAAGTCCGGCGCGCGCGGCAAGGGACCCACCGCCGTCATTACCGATCTCGGCGTGCTGACTCCGGACCCGGTCACTCGCGAGCTCACCCTCACCGCGCTGCACCCCGGCATCACCGTCGATCAGGTGAAGGCCAACACCGGCTGGGATCTCAAGGTCGCCGACACGCTCGCGACAACGCAAGCGCCCACCGCGGACGAGCTACGCGTGCTGCGGGACCTGCAGGAGCGCACCGCCAAAGCCCACGGCACCGTCTCCAGCGAATAACCGGGGACAGACCTCGATTTCCCGCATGGAGGAAATGCACGCGAGCGCCACATCCCTAATCGCGATTGACGACCTGAAAACTTTGCCGGACGTGGCCGGCAGCGTGCGTTCCGCCACGCGGGAAATCGAGGTCTGTCCCCGATTAGTACCCGATTAGTACGGCAGCCCGACGTAGTTCTCCGCGAGCGAGGCGGCCGCAGCGCGTGAGCTCACCACGTACTCGAGCTGTGCGCGCTGCAACCGGCGATGGAAGCTGTCGTCGTCGGGGAAGCGATGCAGCATCGCGGTCATCCACCATGAGAAGTGCTCGGCCCGCCACACGCGCTCGAGGCACGTCGCCGAATAAGCGCGCAGGCCCGCATCCGAGCGACGGGAATAGAAGTCGACGAGCGCTTTCGCGAGCACCCGCACGTCCGCCACCGCGAGGTTGAGCCCCTTGGCGCCCGTCGGAGGAACGATGTGCGCCGCATCGCCCGCGAGGAAGAGATTTCCGTGCCGCATGGGCTCCGCGACGAAGCTGCGCATGCCGGTCACGCCCCGCTCAACGATCGGCCCTTCGTTCGCTCGCCAGCCATCGTCGCCGCGCAGGCGTTCGTGCAGCTCGCTCCAGATGCGGTCGTCGCTCCACGCCTCGAGCGATTCGTCAGGAGCCACTTGCAGATACAGGCGCGTGATCTTCCGCGAGCGCATGCTGAAGAGCGCGAAACCGTTGTCGTGGCTCGCGTACACCAGTTCGTCTCGATTGGGTGCGGCATTCGCGAGGATGCCCAGCCACGCGAACGGATATTCGCGCTCGTGAACCGTGAGCGATCCCGCCGGCAGCGACGCGCGGCAAATTCCATGGAAGCCGTCGCATCCGGCGATGTAGTCGCAGGCGAGCACATGCGCTTCGCCGCCATGGGTGAAACGAACTCGGGGCGCATCCGAGTCGATGCCCTCGATCGCGACATCGCTCGCTTCGAAGTGGATCGGCGCCCCGCTCGCGATGCGCGCCGCGATGAGGTCCTTCACGACCTCCTGCTGCCCGTACACCGTGATGGATCGCCCGCCCGAAAGCTCGTGCAGGTCCAACCGATGGCCGCGCCCGGCAAATCGCAGCTCGATGCCGCGATGCACGAGGCCCTCGCGCTGCATGCGCTCACCCACGCCGCTGTCGAGCAGCGTATCGACCGTCCCCTGCTCCAGCACACCCGCGCGGATGCGCTGCTCGCAATAGGCACGGCTCTTCGCCTCGACCACGACGGACTCGACGCCCGCCCGATGCAACAGGTGCGCGAGCAGGAGCCCCGCAGGGCCCGCGCCGACGATCGCGACCTGCGTGCGCGCATGCATGGGCGGTAAAATAACACCATGACCGAAGCCTTCATCTGCGACGCGATTCGCACCCCGTTCGGCCGCTACGGCGGCGCCCTCGCAACCGTCCGCACCGACGACCTCGCCGCGATTCCCATCGCGGAGCTGGTCAAGCGCAATCCGAACGTCGACTGGGCCGCGCTCGACGACGTGATCTACGGCTGCGCGAACCAGGCGGGCGAGGACAACCGCAACGTGGGTCGCATGGCGCTGCTGCTCGCGGGCTTGCCCGTGGAGGTCCCGGCCGCTACGGTGAATCGCCTGTGCGGCTCGGGCATGGAAGCGGTGGGCCAGCTCGCGCGCGCCATCAAGGCCGGCGACTCGCAGATCGGAATCGCGGGCGGCGTCGAGAGCATGACGCGCGCGCCCTTCGTGATGCCGAAAGCGGATAGCGCCTTCTCGCGCGCGAACGCGATCTACGACACCACCATAGGCTGGCGCTTCGTGAATCCGAAGATGAAGGCCAAATACGGCATCGACCAGATGCCCGAGACCGCCGAGAATGTGGCACAGGATTTCAAGGTCTCGCGTGAAGACCAGGATGCGTTCGCGCTGCGCTCGCAGCAACGCGCGCTCGAGGCGCAGAAGAACGGCTCGCTCGCACAGGAGATCGTGCCGGTCACCATTGCCGCGAAGAAAGGCGATCCCGTCGTCTTCGCGAAGGACGAGCATCCGCGGGAGACTTCGCTGGAAGCGCTCGCGAAGCTCAAGCCCATCGCGCGCGAGGGCGGCACGGTCACCGCGGGAAATGCCTCCGGCGTGAACGACGGCAGCTGCGCCCTCATCGTCGCGAGCGAAGCGGCCGCGAAGAAGCACGGCCTCACGCCGCGCGCAAGGATCCTCGGAATGGCTTCCGCCGGCGTGCCGCCGCGAATCATGGGCTTCGGGCCCGCGCCCGCGTCGAAGAAGCTCCTCGCCCGCCTGGGACTGAAGATCGACCAGATGGATGTGATCGAGCTGAACGAGGCGTTCGCCTCGCAGGTCCTGGCCGCGCTACGCGATCTCGGCGTCCCCGACGACGCGCCACACGTGAACCCGATGGGCGGCTCGATCGCGCTCGGTCATCCGCTGGGTGCATCGGGCGCGCGGCTCGTGGGCGCTGCGATGTACGAGCTCGGTCGACGCAAGGGCCGCTATGCGCTGGCCACCATGTGCATCGGGGTGGGCCAGGGCATCGCGCTCGCGATCGAAAGGGTCTAGCCGCCTACTCGCTGCGCCACCACGCCTCGGCGCCGTTGATGTGGATGAGGATATCGTCGGCGCGGTAGGAGCGGTCCGCGGCTTCCAGTCGGATGCCGGGGTCGTGAAGCTCGGCGTGCACCGCTTCCCAGTCGTCCCACAGGGCGGAGTCGTCTGCCTCGTTCGCCCGGAGCAGACGCAGCTCCTGGTCGAAGAGGTCGCGAACTTCCTCGAAATCCGCCGACGGCTGGAATGAGCCGCTGCGCCACGGAAGGTCCGCATCGCCGGGCTTGACCTCGATCGCTCCGAGCAGCGCGTCGCCACGGAACAGCTGCAATGTGCGAGGGAATTCCTGTTTTGCCACGCTTGCTCCTTATGGACTTATCTGGCGCGATGTGCGCGAACGAATCGAATCCTGGTCAGCCGCTCGTGATCCCACACGAAGTATGAGATCCCTTCATTCTCCGCGCGGCCGTTCGGCTTTCCGAACAGGACGAGCAAACGGCTGTCGGGCCGATAGCGCAAGGCGCCGAAGTCCTCGCGGCGCTCGCCTTCCCTGATGTCCACGAGCACGTCGGGATCCACGCCTTCGATGTGATTGGCACGTGCCTCGGGAGGATGAAATACCTTGCCCGTCATCGCGTCGATGATGGCGATTTCCGTGCAGCCCGTTCCGCAACCCCACGTTGAGAGAATGTAGTGGCCTGCGAAGTTCGCCTTCTCCCGCGCCCAGCTCGTGAGCTGGGTGCGGTACCGCTTCGAGCGCGTGTCGCTGCCGACGTCGGGAGCGGCGTTGGGGCCAGCAAACGGTTTCGCGGGATAGTCGCTGAAGCGCGGTGCGTCTTTGGGAATGTCCGAGGGCTTGACCGTATGCGCGTCGGTTGCCTCGTCGTGCGCGCTGAAGGCGGGTAGCGCGAGCCACGCAAATGCGAGTGCGTATGCGAGGCGCCTCATCAGAGAAGCGCCGGGTTGCCGCGCCACACGGCCCAGGTGAGCGCCGACGCGAAGGCAACCCACAGCAGGTACGGGATCATCAAGGCGGCGGCGAGCCGGCTGCATCGCCAGAACGCCACGACCGTGGCCACGATCGACGCGAGGAGCACCAGCACCTCGATCGCGGCGAGCGCGCCACGATGCCAGGCGAAAAAGAGCCAGGACCAAAGCGCATTCGCCACGAGCTGGGCGGCGAACACGCCGAGTGCCGCTCCCGTGGGCC
>Ga0207705_10003108_pt1 | contig 12663 bp, 9 predicted proteins | sample KBSC13metaG_FD_184314 | JGI IMG/M metagenome (GOLD analysis project Ga0207705, IMG submission 184314) | Corn rhizosphere microbial communities from Kellogg Biological Station, Michigan, USA - KBS C1-3 metaG (SPAdes) (version 2) | ecosystem: Host-associated > Plants > Roots > Rhizosphere > Soil ...
CAAAGTTGTAAGCTGGACGCGCCGCACGGCATGCGGCATGGCGAGGCGGCATGTGGCAGCTTCATTGCTTTCCCCTTTGTCCGTTCAGCCGCAAGGTCCGCCTCGCCCTCAGCGAGAAAGGCGTCCCTTTCGAGATCGTCCGTGAGAACCCGTGGGAAGGGAGCGACGCGTTTTACGCGCTCAATCCGGCCGGGCGCACCCCGGTGCTGCGCGACACGGCCAGGCGGCTGACGCTGATCGACAGCCAGGCGATCTGCGAGTTCTTCGAGGAGACGGTGGACAAGGCGCCGCTGATCCTCGGCACCGCGGTCCAACGCGCCGAAATCCGCCGCCTGGTTTCGCTGTTCGACGAGCAGTTCTTCGGCGACGTCACCCATCCGATGCTGCACGAGCGGATGAAGAAGCGCCTGGTCCTGCGCACGCCGCCGGATTCGAAGCTGCTGCGCGAGACGATGCGGCTGGCGCACGAGCACCTCGACTACATGGACTGGCTGATCGACAACCGCCGCTGGCTCGCCGGCGCGCAGATGAGCCTCGCCGACTTCGCCGCCGCCGCGCAGATCTCGGTCGCCGACTATCTCGGCGGGATCGACTGGGCCGGGCACGAGGAAGCGCACGGCTGGTACCGGGTGATGAAAAGCCGCCCGAGCTTCCGCCCGCTGCTGACCGAGAAGATGGACGGCATTCCTCCGCCCGCCGGGTATTCCGATCCGAATTCCTGACCCCATATTGGCCGCGAAGGAGCCGCCTCATGGCTGAAAAGATGAACCTTACCGACGCGCAATGGCGCGAGCGGCTGACCCCCGAGCAGTACGCAATCCTGCGCCAGAAAGGCACCGAACGCGCGTTCACCGGGCAATACGAGAAGAACAAGGCCGCCGGCGAATACGTCTGCGCCGGGTGCGGCCAGCCGCTGTTCGAAAGCGACGCCAAGTTCCAGTCCGACTGCGGCTGGCCGAGCTTCGTCCGCCCGGCTGAGGCCGGCGCGGTGGAGGAAAGCCGCGATCTCTCGCACGGCATGGTCCGAACGGAAGTGGTGTGCTCCAAATGCGAAGGACACCTCGGACACGTGTTCCCCGACGGCCCGCGCGAACAGGGCGGCTTGCGCTACTGCATCAACAGCGCTTCGCTCGAGTTCAAGCCGGAGGATAACTGATCGTCGCACAGCCGCGCGCCGTTAACGCTGCGTTGTGATTGATCTATGCAAGCGCCGTCGAGACACCGGGCGGCGGGACGCGCCCACAGGCTGATGGGGCCAGATGGCTGACAAGCGGGGCTCGCGCTCCAGGCAGAGACGGGAGAACGAACGCCGGCAAGCCGCGAAGGCCGAACGGGCCGGCGGCTGGCGCTTGTGGCTCAAGCGGCTGCTCGTGTGGACCGGCGTGATCGCCCTGCTCGGCGCTTTCGCGCTCGGCTGCGCTGTGTTCTTCGCGGCGCGCTCGATGCCCGGCTTCACCACCTTGATGGGCAGCCAGAACGGCCAGACCATCGTCGTCCGCGCGCGCGATGGCAGCGAAATCGTCCAGCTCGGGCCGAGCTACGGCCAGTGGCTCACCTGGAACCAGATTCCGCGCTCGATGAAGAACGCGATGGTCGCGACCGAAGACCGCCGGTTCTATTACCACATCGGCGTCGATCCGATCGGCCTGGCGCGCGCGGTGTACATCTGGGCGACCGGATCGAAGCGACTCCAGGCGACTTCGACGATCACCCAGCAGCTGGCGCGCAACCTGTTCCTCAACTCCAACCGCACGGTCGATCGCAAGCTGCGCGAGGCGGTGCTGTCGATGGCGCTGGAAGCCAAGTTCTCGAAGGAGCAGATCCTCGAGCTTTACCTCAACAAGGTCTACTTCGGCGGCGGCGCTTACGGCATCGATTCCGCCAGTCGCAAGTTCTTCAGCCATCCGGCCACGCACCTGTCGAATGCCGAGGCGGCGATCATCGCCGGCATGGTCAAGGCACCGAGCCGCTTCTCACCGACCGCCGACGTCGATGCTGCCGTCGGCCGCGCCAACGTCGTGCTCGGGCTGATGCGCGACCAGGGGATGATTTCCGCCGAAGAGGCGTCGGTCGATCCGAGCACCGTGCACCTGAAGGACGAAGAGGGGCAGAACTCTGTTCGCTACTTCACCGACTGGGCGCTGCCCCAACTCGACCTGCTGGTGCCGGATGGAAACACCGAGCCGATCGAGGTGTGGACCACGATCGACCTCGGCATGCAGAAGGCGGCCACCGCGGCGATCGACAACAACGTGCCCAAGGGCGCGCAAGGGGCGCTGGTAAGCATGGACAGCGACGGCGCGATCCTGGCCATGGTGGGCGGCACCGACTACGTGAAGACCAACTACAACCGCGCGACCGAGGCGATGCGCCAGCCAGGATCGGCGTGGAAGCTGTTCGTCTATCTCGCCGCGCTCGAGGCTGGCTACAAGCCCGACGACAAGGTCAAGGACGAGCCCGTGACGATCGACGGCTGGAGCCCGCACAACGACGGCGGCTACGCCGGCGAGATCGACGTGCGGAGCGCCTTCGCGTACTCCAAGAATACCGTCGCGGCGCAACTCGGCAACGAAGTGGGCTTCGGCGCGGTCGCCTCGATGGCCCGGCGCTTCGGCATCACCACGCCGATCTCGACGTACCCCTCGATGGTCCTCGGCACCAACGAGGTACGGGTGCTCGACATGACCCGGGCCTTCGCCGAAGTCTCGGCCAAGGGGCAGTCGCTCGAACCCTACGGCATCGTCAAGGTCACCACTGCGCAGGGTCGGGTGCTGTATCAGCACCAGGCGCAGGCCAGCTCTCCGCTGGTGCCCGATTATGTCGCGGCCGGCATCACCGACCTGCTGCAGACGGCGGTCAATACCGGCACTGGCCGCGCGGCGCAGATCGGCCGGCCCGTCGCCGGCAAGACGGGAACCACGAATTCAAACAAGGATGGCTGGTTCCTCGGCTTCTCCAGCGGCATCACCACCGGCGTGTGGATGGGCCGCGACGACGCCAAGCCCGTCGGCGGCCTATGGGGCGGCACCTCGCCGGCGCGCGCGTTCTCCGAGTACATGAAGTTCGCGGTCAAGGACCGCCCGGTGGAGAATTTCGAAACCCAGGTGAAGCTGCCGGACTGGCAGCTCAAGCCCGATGACGAGCAACTCCAGGGCGACCCTCAGGACTACTATTTCATCGACGACAAGGGCAACCTGGTCCCCCCGCCGGGACCGGATGAGCCCCGGGGCAATCTCTACCCTCCGGACGCCACCGAGCCCAGCCGCCGGCCGGAGCCGGGCGGGCAGCCTAATTCGGGCCCGCCGCCGGCCGCCGCGAGCGACGATTTCCTCCGGCGGGCTACGGGCGGCGCGGGGCCCCGCGACCAGGTCCCTCGGCGAGCGATGCCGCCGGTTCCGGCGCGCAACGCTCCGCCGCAACAGCCGTATCAGCAATAGAATGCGCTCCTCCCGCCCGGGAGGGAGCGACTCACGCCGTCAACGCTATCATCAGCGCAGGCGGATCGGTATCGAGATCGCCGGGCCGCCACGCGCCTGAGCGCGTAGCAAGACCGCCGTGCGGCCGGCCGCCTGCGCGCTCTTCACGATCGCTTCGAGCTGCGCAGCGGTGGTAACCGTCTGCCCGTTCGCGGAGAAAATCACCGTCCCGCGGTCGACACCCTTCTGGCCCGCGTCGGAATTCGGATCGACGTCGGTGACGACCAGGCCATTCAGTGTCTGACTGAGGCCGAGCTGGCCGGCGATCTGCGGCGTTAGCGGGATCGCCCGGATGCCGAGCGATTTTTCCAGCAAGCCGCTGCCGGCGTTGCCCTGCGGCACCGCGTTGTCCTTGTTGTTCTTGGAATTCGGATCGAACGTCTGCTGTGCCAATTGGTCTTCGCTCGGCCTGCGAGCGACGGTGGCGGTGACGGAGACCCGCTTGCCGTTGCGCAACACGACGATGGGGACGCGAGTGCCGGGTGCCAGATTGGCGACGATGTACGACAGCGTCTGATCGGGGGTGACGTCCTTGCCGTTGACGTTGAGCACGACGTCATTGACCATCAGGCCCGCCTTTTCAGCCGGGCCGCCGGCTTCGACGGATTGAATTAGCTCGCCGCGATGGTCGGAAATGCCGAGCGCATCGGCGAGGTCTCCGGTTACCGGCTGGATTCGCACGCCGAGGTAGCCGCGGAGAATTTCCTCGTGCTTGATCAGCTTGTTCACGATCGGCGCCGCCGTCTCCGCCGGGATGGCGAAGCCGATCCCGACGCTGCCCCCCGTCGGGGAGTAGATCGCGTTGTTGATGCCAATCACGTTCCCCTGCATGTCGAACAGGGGGCCGCCCGAATTGCCGCGGTTGATGCTGGCGTCGGTCTGGATGTAGCGGTCATAGGCTCCGCCGCCGGTATTGCGCAACACCGCCGAGACGATGCCGGCGGTAACTGTACCGCCGAGGCCAAAGGGCTGGCCGATGGCGATCACCCAATCGCCGACGCGCGCCTGCCGGGAATCGCCGAACTTCACGAACGGGAACGGCTTGGCGCCCTTGATCTTGAGCACAGCGAGATCCGAGGCCTGGTCGGCGCCGACGAGCGTCGCTTCGTATTCGGTGCCGTCGGAAGTGCTCACGGTGATCTGCTCGACCTTGCCCTGGCCGTCGGCGGTGATCACGTGGTTGTTGGTGACGACGTAGCCGTCGGCCGAGATGAGGAAGCCCGAGCCGAGCGACTGGGCCTCGCGCGTGGTCGGCTGCGCCTGTCCGCCTTGCTGATTGCCGAACAGATCGGCGAACGGAGTGCCGGCGAATGGGTTGTTGTTACTGACGGTGATCTTCTGGCGCGTCGAGATATTGACCACCGCGGGCATCAACTGCGCCGTGAGGTCCGCGAAGCTCGCCGGAGCGCCGGCCCGCGGCACGACATGGGCGATCGCTCCAACGTCGTTTTGGGCGACTTGCGCGCCAGCCGGATAGCCGGTGGCAAGGGAGATCGCCGCTCCGCCGAGCAGCAAGGCCGAAGTGATGGCGTAGGAATAGCGCACGGGCTTCACGTCCTCTTGATCCTCTCGTCGTGGGCGCCGGGGGCGTCCATAATTACAAGTGTGGCCGTCTTTCACATCCGCTAGGCTGAACCCGGCTTTAATGTGACCTCAGTGGCCACGGAATTGGCGTAAATACTCGTTGTCGGGCGAGATGATCACCTGGCTGGAGCCGCTGCCCGAGCCGAACGTGACGTCGTAGCTCTGCATGGCGCGGTAGAAGTCGTAGAACTTTGGGTCCTTACCGTAAGCATCGGCATAGATCTTGGACGCCTGGGCGTCCGCCTCGGCGCGGATGATCTGAGCGTTCTTGTTGCCCTGCGCCCGGATTGTCGCCGCTTCCTGCTGGCGCGCGGTGCGCATCCGCGCGAAGGCGGATTCGAGCGGCGTGCCGTCGGGCAAGTCGGCCCGCTTGATGCGCACGTCGATCACCTGGGCGCCATATTCGCGCGCCTGGGTGTCGAGCAACTTGCGAATGTTCTGCATGGTCGTTCCGCGCTCCGCTGTCAGGAGTGAAGCGAAGCTGCGGCGGCCTAGTTCCTGGCGCACGACCGAGGATAGGATGGGGGCGAGTTGGGTCTCGACGTTTTCCACCGTCCCGGCGGTCTGCACCATCTTGACGGGGTCGATGATGCGATAGCGCGCATAAGCGTCGACATTCAGCCTGAGCTGGTCGGTCGAAAGAACCTGTTGCGGCTGCATGTCGAGTGAGAGCACGCGCTTGTCGATATATTCGACGCGATCGAAGAACGGGATGCGCCACCAGATGCCGGCGCCGGTCTTGCCAAAGGTCTGGTTGGGCTTGAACTTGTTGACCACCGCGACCGGCTCGCCGGTGCGGATGATGACCGCCTGCTGCGTCTCGGGAACGACGATAATCGTCGAAAGGGCGACGACCACCAGCACCGCCAGCGCGATCAGGCTCATTTTGTGGTTTTGCCAGAACGCTTCCATCTTACTGACCCGCCGCGCTGTTCACATCGGGCGCCTGATCGGCTTTGCGCTTGAGTTCGGGCAACGGAAGATAGCTGGTCACTCCCGGCGCCTCGATCACCACCTTGTCGGTCTTGCGCAGCACGCGTTCCATCGTTTCGTAGTACATTCTCTGGCGAGTGACTTCCGGCGCGAGCTTGTATTGAGCGTAAACCTTGTCGAAAGAGGCGGCGTCGCCTTGGGCGCGGGCGAGCACCTGCTGGGCGACGGCTTCGGCCTGGTTGACGTATCCCTGGGCTTCCTGCTGCGCGGCCGAAACGTCCTTGAACGCGTCCATGACCTCGCTCGGCGGGTCGGTCTTCTTGATTTGCACACCCTGGATCGCGATCCCCGAGCGGTAGGCGTCCAGCACTTGCTGCATGCGCGTCTCAACGGCGTTTTCGGTATTGGCGCGACCGGCGCCGGAGAAAATGCTGTTGAGCGATTCCTCGGCCACCGAGGCGCGCATCGCGGCTTCGGCTACTTCCTTCACCGTGTCTTCCGGATTGAGCAGCTGGAAGCGGAATTGCTTCAGGTCCTTGATGTTCCAGCGGACTACGTAGCTCAGGTCGACGAGATTCTGGTCGCCCGTGAGCATCAGCCGCTGCTGATTTCCCTGGGGAATGGCCTCGATGCGGAATTCGCTGACGTTTTCGATATCGACGTGCTGGATCGGCCAGGGCAGTGTCCAGCTGAGGCCCGGGTGCAACGTGCTGCTGTACTTGCCGAAGGTGGTTACGATGCCTTCTTCCTTCGGACCGATCTGATGCGTCGTGGTGATGCCCAGCCACAGGATCACGATCGCGCCGATGGCGAGCGGAAACCAGCTCTTCCCGTCGGGCCGCTGGGGGAGGCGGAACCCTCCGCCTCCGCCGCCCCGGCGCGGGCCGTTGCCGCGATGACGGAAGATGTCCTCGATGCTTGCGGAACGGCGCTTGCCCTCTTCCTCGCCGCCGCCTCCCGGCAGCCAGGGATTGCGCGGGCCCTTGGGCGCTTCGCTCGACGGCGGCGCAGGCGGCGCTTCGCCTGATTCGTCGTCGTTGCCTCCGGAAGGCCCCTTGCCCCAGGGGCTACGCTTGCCCGCCATCGCCAGCGCGATCCTCTCGATCAGCCCGCCCGTTCTTTCCATCGGCCCTCTATAGGGACCGCCCCGCGGGAAAAACAGAGGCCGCACCCAAGTTTTCGCTGCGCGGCGGCGGCTGGTGCGCTAGCAGCGGCGGCGATGACCGAGCAAGAAATCAGAGAGGCCTTGCCGACCGAAGCGGTCGGGCGGGTCAAGTCCGTTAGCCTGAAGGATGCGACGGCCACATTGGTGGTCGATGCCGCGGGTTTGTCGCGAGCGCAGGCAGAAGGCCTCGAAGCGGCGATCCGCGCCCGGATCGAACGGCTCCCAGGCATCGACACGGCCCGCATTGCGCTGATGGCGGACAAAGTGACCCGCCAGATCGTCGCCGTCGGATCGGGCAAGGGCGGCGTCGGCAAGTCCACCCTCACCGCCAACCTCGCCGTCGCGCTCGCGCGGATGGGGCGCAAGGTCGGCGTGGTCGACGCCGACATCTATGGTCCCTCGCAGCCGATGCTGCTCGACGCGACCGACCTGCGCCCGCAAGCGCGCGAGAAGACATTGCTGCCAGTCGAAAGCCAGTTCGGCGTCAAGCTGCTCAGCATGGGCCAGCTGGTCGAGCCCGGAAAGGCGATCGCCTGGCGCGGGCCGATGGTCGGCAGCGCGCTCGGACAGATGATGGAGGCCGACTGGGGTGACACCGAAGTCCTGTTGGTCGACCTGCCGCCCGGCACCGGCGATGTGCAACTCACCATGCTGCAGCGCTTCCGCCCGGCGGGCGCGGTAATCGTCACCACGCCGCAGGATCTGGCGCTGATCGACGCCACCCGCGCGCTCAATCTGTTCAAGCAGACCGGCGTTCCGATCGTCGGCGTGGTCGAGAACATGGCCGGCTACGTCTGCCCGCATTGCGGCGAGGTTTCCGACCCGTTCGGCTCAGGCGGCGCTGAAGCCGCGGCGCGCGAGCTGGGCGAAACGTTCCTCGGTCGCGTGCCCCTGACGATGGAAATCCGCGTGGCCAGCGATACCGGCCAGCCCCCTGCGGCGAAAGAGGGTGCGCAAGGGCAAGCCTTCACCGCGATCGCCGAGCGCCTCGCTGCCTGGCTCGACGGCGGAGGCCGCTAGCCCATGCGGGTTTCGCGGCGGGGGCTGCTGATCGGCGGGATCGCCGGCGGCGGACTGTTGGTCGCGTGGGCCCTGCTGCCGCGCCGCTACGACGCGCCGCTGCCGGTCGAGCCCGGCGAGACAGCCTTCGGCGCCTGGCTGACGATCGGCAAGGACAGCGTCGTCACCGTGGCGGTGCCGCAGCTCGAGATGGGCCAAGGGGTGACGACGCTTTTGCCGCAGATCGTCGCGATGGAACTCGGCGCCGACTGGCGCCAGGTCGCGGTCGAACCCGCGCCGATTAGCGGCGCTTACGCCAATTTCCCGCTGGCGGCGCGATGGACTCTGCTGTGGCGGCCAGGGATACCCTTCCTCGCCGACGATGCCGATGACCTGCTGCTCAAGCGCTGGGCGCAGGACGAAGCGTTCACCGCCACCGCCGACGGCACTACGCTGGCCGCCTACGAGCAGCCGTGCCGCGAAGCCGCGGCTGCGGCGCGCGCAATGCTGTGCATGGCCGCCGCGAACCGCTGGGACGTGAAGTGGCAGGAATGCGACGCCAGCGCCGGGCTGGTCAGCCACCAGCGCAAGAGCCTGACCTTCGGCGAGCTCGCCGCCGAAGCGTCGGCTTACGATCCGCCGCATCGGCTGCCGCTGCGGCCGGAACCGCCCGCTGAAAAAGGCAGCGCGTTCGCCGATCCGGAGGCGCTGCAGACTGCCTTTCCACGCCTCGATCTGCCGTCGAAGGTCGACGGCAGCTATCTCTTCGCCGGCGACGTGCGCCTGCCGAACATGGCCTATGCGGCCATCCGGCACGGCCCATTAAACGATGCCGAGTTGGCCTCGTTCGACCGCGAACGCGCCGCCACGCGCGGGCTGCTGAACGTCGTCAAGGGCAAGCGCTGGCTTGCGGCGGTGGCCGAAACCGGGTGGGCGGCTGAGCAGGCGCTCGACAAGATGGAACCGCGGTTTCGTGTCGCCAACGTGGTCCAAAGCGGCCGGATGGACGCGGCGCTCGATCGCGCTCTGCGGAGCGGCGAGCCGACCCCGATCGCTCGTCGCGGCGACGGTGACAGCGGTCTCGGCCAACCGACGATGGCCGTTCGCTACGACATCGCTCCGGCGGTCCACGCGACTCTCGAGACCGCGAGTTGCACCGCCCGGTTCGAAAATGGCCGCCTCGAGCTGTGGCTGGCGAGCCAGGCCCCCGAACACGCCCGTCGGGCAGCGGCCAAGGCGCTCGGCCTCGGCCTCGAGCACGTCGTGCTTTACCCGATGCCCGCCGGCGGCAGCTTCGATCGGCGGCTTGAGCATGACCATGCGATCGAGGCCGCGCTGATCGCGCGCGAGGCCGGGAGGCCGGTCTCGCTCGTCTGGTCGCGCTGGCAGGAGCAGCTGGCCCTGCGTCCGCGGCCCCCGGCGGCGGCGATGCTGGCGGCCAAGATGAGCCCGGACGGCTTGATCGAGACCTTCCGCGCGCGGCTGGCGATGCCGCCTTCGGCACTCGAGTTCGGGCGGCGGCTGTTCGACAACAAGGCGAGCTGGGCGGCGATCGAAGCGGTCGAGGGCAAAGCAGACGCGATGGTGACGGAAGGCCTGCTGCCGCCTTACGCGATTCCCAATGTGGCAATCGACCACGTGCCGATTTCTATTGGCCTGCCGACCGGCCGCCTGCGCGGCAACGCGCACGGTTATACCTGTTTCATGGTCGAAAGCTTCATCGACGAACTCGCCCGCGAGCGCGCCCAGGAACCGCTCTCGTTCCGGATGGCGATGCTCGGCCAGAACGTGCGGCTTGCGCTGTGTCTTGAACGCGCGGCGCAGCTCGGCACCTGGGGCGGCGGGTCGGGCGGAAGCGGGCAAGGCATTGCCTGTCATCAGATGGACGCCGCCGGTTCGAGCGGGCGCATCGCGCTGGTCGCCACGGCGACGACTGGCGAGGGCGGGATCAAGGTTAGCAAGCTGGCGGCGGCAGTCGACATCGGGCGGGTGGTCAATCGCGATCTCGCGCTCCAGCAGATCGAAGGCGGGCTGCTCTACGGGCTCGGCCTCGCGCTGGGCTCGGCGACCGACTACCGTCACGGCCTGCCGACAAACGGGCGCCTTGCCGCCTTGCAAATACCGACGCTGGCCGATTGCCCGGAGATCGCCGTCGATCTGATCGACAGCAACGAGACCCCGTTCGACCCCGGCGAGATCGGGCTGGCTCCGGTGGCCCCGGCGGTCGCCAACGCGCTGTTCTCGGCGACCGGGGTTCGCCTGCGCCGCCTGCCACTGCTATCGGAAGAAGCATGACCGATCGCCCGGCTGACCACCCGCCCGTCGAGCACGGCGCCATCGGCGTGCTACTGGTCAACCTCGGCACGCCCGACGCGCCGGATGCGCGATCGGTGCGCCGGTACCTGGCCGAGTTTCTCTCCGACCGCCGCGTGGTCGAGATCCCTCCGCTTGCGTGGCAGCCGATCCTGCGCGGCATCATCCTCAATACCCGACCCAAGCGGAGCGCGCACGCTTACGGGCAAGTGTGGACCGAAGCGGGCTCGCCGCTCGCCGTCATCACCGCCGAGCAGGCGGCTGGGCTGCAGGAGCGGTTGGGCGAAGGGGTCAAAGTCGCCTACGCAATGCGTTACGGCAATCCGGGCATCGAGGCCGAACTGCGCAAGCTCACCGAGGCCGGTTGCGAGCGCATCCTCCTGGCGCCGCTTTACCCGCAGTATTCGGCGGCAACGACCGCAACCGTGTTCGACAAGGCGGCGGATGTCCTGCGCGCGATGCGCTGGCAGCCGGCGCTGCGCGCCTTGCCGCCTTACTACGACGACCCGCTCTACATCGACGCTTTGGCCAAGGATCTGGCGCACCAGCTCGACTCGCTCGCCTTCCCGCCGGAGGTCCTGCTGCTGAGCTTCCACGGCATGCCGGAGCGTACGCTGCGCCTTGGCGATCCGTACCACTGCCAGTGCCGCAAGACCGCGCGGCTGCTGGAAGCCGCGCTCGCCCGGCCGGGCTTGCGGATGGTGACGACGTTCCAGAGCCGCTTCGGGCGGGCCCGGTGGCTGGAACCGGCGACGGATGCCACCCTCGTCGCCGAGGCGATCCGCGGGACCAGGAGGCTGGCGGTCGCCGCGCCGGGTTTTTCGACCGATTGTCTCGAAACGCTGGAAGAGCTGGCGATTCGCGGCCGGGAGCAGTTTCGCGCCGCCGGAGGCGAGGACTACGCCGTGCTCGCCTGCCTCAACGCCAGCAAGGCGGGAATGGCCATGCTCGAGAGCCTGGTCCGGCGAGAGCTAGCCGGATGGATCGCCTAGAAATCGACCGCGATCCCGTTTCGGACCCAGTCGCCGTAGCGCGTCGGGCTGAGTTCTTCGTCCGCTCCGGCGAGCGGCTCCGGCTTGGGCGGGGGTTCATTGCTCCAGTGCGCCGGTTTGACGACGTCTTTCGGCCGTTGGTTCGCGCGCTTGCTCATGGTTGGAACATGGGGCGGGTGGCGCGCCGATGCAATCGCGGATAGGGCGCGCTCATGCGCCAGCCCCCCGGAGTGCCAGCGCGCCGTGGTGCGCTCAAGCTGCTCGACGCCGTGCTGCGCCGGGGCGAGACGCTCGACGTGGCCGAAGGCGCGGCACTGCGCGGCGTCGATGCGCCGGCCGACCGTGCACTTGCCCGCGCCATTGCCGGTGAGGTGCTGCGCTGGCTCGTCGATCTCGACGCGCTGATCGACGGTGCGACGAAGCAGCCCCTGCCCGACGATGCCAAGCCGCGCATGGTCCTGCGCATGATGCTTGCCCAATGGCTGCGGCTCGATACCCCGCCGCATGCAATCGTCGCCACGTGCCTGCCGCTGCTTGACGGCGGGCCGCGGCGACTGGCGCACGGCGTGTTCTCGACCTTGCACAAGCGAGCCGCTCCACTGCCGCCGGCGCCGACCTTGCCGCCCGAAACCGCCGCGCGCTGGGGTGATCGCGGCGAGGCCATCGCCGCCGGTCTCGGCGGGCCGCCGCCGCTCGACCTGACCTTGCGCGATCCGACGGAGACGGCCGCGTGGGCCGAGAAGCTCGGCGGCATCAGCCTCGCTGCCGGCCATCTCCGCCTGCCGCGCGGCACCGCCATCACCGATCTGGCAGGTTACGCCGAGGGAGCGTGGTGGGTGCAGGACCTCGCCGCGTCGTTGCCCGCGCGGTTGCTGGGCGCGGGCGCGGGCCGGCGCGCGCTCGACCTGTGCGCCGCGCCCGGCGGGAAGGCACTGCAACTCGCGAGCCAAGGCTGGGAAGTCACCGCGATCGACGTCAGCGACAAGCGGCTCGACCGGCTGCGCGAGAACCTCGCTCGCACCAGTCTCGCCGCCAAGATCTGGATCGCCGACGCCCTCACCTGGGAGCCGGCCGAACGGTTCGACGCGATCCTGCTAGACGCGCCGTGCACCGCCACCGGCACCTGCCGCCGCCACCCCGACGTGCTCCACCGCATCGGCCCACGGCAGATCGCCGAGATGACCGAACTGCAGGCGCGCCT
>Ga0207705_10003110_pt1 | contig 12661 bp, 11 predicted proteins | sample KBSC13metaG_FD_184314 | JGI IMG/M metagenome (GOLD analysis project Ga0207705, IMG submission 184314) | Corn rhizosphere microbial communities from Kellogg Biological Station, Michigan, USA - KBS C1-3 metaG (SPAdes) (version 2) | ecosystem: Host-associated > Plants > Roots > Rhizosphere > Soil ...
ATGTCGTTGGCGGCATAGGGCTTGCTGTACTGGATCGACTTGGCCCGCTCGGCTGTCATCGACATGGTGGCAAACAGCACATCGACCTTGCCGGTGACCAGCGCCGGAATGCGGTTGGCGACGGCCAGCGGCACGAATTCCACCTTGACGCCGAGTTCCTTGCCGAACAGGGCGCCGACATCGGCATCGTACCCGTCCTGCACGCCACTCGAATTGACGAAGCCCCAGGGCTGGTTGTCGCCCTGGATGCCGATGGTGACGGTGCCCTTTTTCTTGACGTCGGCAACGCTGGCGGCGAGTGCCGTGCGCGTGCCGAGCAGCGGCAACGCGATAAGCGCGGCGCCGCCGGCCAGCACGCTGCGCCGGCCGAAGCGCTGGTTGAAGAAGTCAGTCATGAGTTTTCCTCCATTGTTATCCCCTCCGGGGTCGTTATCCGCCCGCCACGACGCCTATTGCGCCGCGGCCAGCCGATGCTCGAGCCGGGCGCCGTAGATCGACAGCGGCCAGCAGATGACGAAATAGATGGCGCCCACTACACCGAAGACGATGAGCGGCTTGTAGGTCTGGTTGGAGACGATCTGCCCCGCCCGCGCGAGCTCGATGAAGCCGACGATGGCGGCGAGCGAGGTGCCCTTGATGAGCTGCACCAGAAAGCCCACCGTCGCCGGCAGCGACAGCTTGAACGCCTGCGGCAGCACCACGTCCTTCATCCGCGAGACGTAGTGCAGGCCCAGCGCCTTGGCGGCTTCGGTCTGCCCGTGCGGTGTCGCCTCGATGGCGCCACGCCAGATTTCCCCGAGATAGGCGCTGGCGTGCAGCGTGAAGGCAATTGCCACCGCCAGCCACGCATCGACGTTCAGCCCGATCAGCGCCACCCCGTAATAGGTGACGAAAAGCTGCATCAGCAGCGGCGTGCCCTGGAACACCGAGATATAAGCCGCCGTGACGCGCCGCAATGGCGTGTTCTCGGCGGTGCGGGCGAGCGCGATCAGCAAGCCGAAAACGCCCCCGCCGACAAAGCCGATCACCGACAGCGCCAGCGTCCATTTGAGGCCTTGCAGCAGGAACAGCAGTTCGTTCGGTCCGAGCGGTCCCATGCCTCAACTCGCCGGGTAGCTGAAATAGCGGCGCGAGATCGCCGCAAACAGGACATTCATCAGCCACGAGATGACCAGGTACATCACCGTCGCGGTGAAGAAGACCTCGAAGCTGCGGAAGGTGTCGGACTCGATGCGGTCCGCCACCGTGGTGAGTTCATAGGCGGCGATCGAGGAACAGATCGAGGTGGTCAGCGTCAGCAGGATGAACTGGCTGGTGAGCGAGGGATAGACCGCCCGCAGCGCCGGCTTCAGGACGATGAGCCGGAATACCTGCGGCCGATGCAGCCCGAGCGCCAGCCCAGCCTCCACCTGCCCCTTGCGAATGCTATCGACCCCGCCGCGGATAATCTCGATGGCGTACGCGCCACCATTGATGCCAAGCCCGATGATCGCCGTGATAGTGGGGTTGAACCGCAGCCCCATCAGCGGCAAGGCAAAGAAGATGAAGAAGATCTGCACCAGGAACGGCGTGTTGCGCACCACCTCGACAAAGGCGATCACCGCAGCGCGCAGCACCCTGAACCGGGAACGCCGCGCCGCCACCCCGAGGACGCCGATGACGATCGCCAGCGCCATGCCGGCAAGCGCCAGGCCCAGCGTCATCACCGCGCCCACCAGCAATTCGGGCCAGCGGGCGAAGACGACGCCGAAGTCCAGTGAATAGCCCATCCCCCCGCTTTCCCTGCTCAGCCGATCGGCGTCATGCTGCACGGCGCGCCCGCTACGAGGCGGCCGGCACCCCGGACGGCTATCCCGTCGCCGGGGAGATATTGCTGCACAGGAACCAATGGATGCGCCCGTCCTTGTCTTTGCCTCGCCCACCCGGTACATGCCCGGCACTTGACTGTCCGAACAATGTACGAACCAGTTAATTCAGTCAATCGGCAATCGAGCGGACCGAAAAATGGATGCCACGACCAGCAAGCGCAAAACCGGCAAGGGCAGCGGCAGGCCCCAGGATCCCGAGGGCACGCGGCGCAACATCATCGAGATCGCGTCCGAGGAGTTTGCGCTGAACGGGCTGGCGGGGGCGCGCATCGACGAGATCGCGGCGCGCACGAGTTCCAGCAAGCGCATGATCTACTACTACTTCGGCGACAAGGAAGGCCTCTATCGCGCCACGCTCGAGAACGCCTATCGCGAGATTCGCGAGGGCGAAGGCAAGCTGGACATCGAGGGCCTCAGCCCGATCGAGGCGATGCGCCGACTGGTCGAATTCAGCTTCGACCATCACCAGCAGCACGATGCGTTTGTCCGGATGGTGATGATCGAAAACATCCATTATGGGCGCTACCTGGAGCGTTCCGAGGTGCTGCGTGCCCTCAATGAACCGGCCATCACCCACGTCGCCTCGATCTACGCGCGGGGCGTTGCCGAGGGATTCTTCCGTGCCGGCCTCGATCCCATCGAGCTGCACTGGCTGATCAGCGCCCTCTCCTTCTACAGCGTCTCCAACCGGGTGACGTTTTCGCTGATCTTCGGCCGCGATTTCGGCAGCGGCGAAGCCCTTGCCTCGGTGCGGCAAAACGCCGTCGAGACCATCCTGCGCTTCGTGACCCGCAACGAAAAACTGCCGCCCGATAGCGAGCCGCCCGCGCGCGCCTGACCCCGATTCGCTTCCCGGCAATGCCGGGCCAGCTTCGATCTTGCCAGCGCCGGAAGCGTGTCCTAACAATAAACGAACCGGTTCGTACATTATCGAGCTGTCTTCCGCACGCCCAATGCAACCCGGCAAGTCGGCAAGATATGTCTGGTACGGGGCCGCGTGCCGCCGCCGGGGAATGGGAAAACCGCCATGAAGACGTCCATCGCGACCGTATCGATCAGCGGCGACCTGGGTGAGAAGTTGGCCGCCATCGCCGCGGCGGGCTTTTATGGCGTCGAGATCTTCGAGAACGACCTGCTCGTTTACGACGAGACGCCAAGGACCGTCGGCCGCATGGTTCGCGACGCCGGGCTGGTGCTGACCCTGTTCCAGCCGTTCCGGGATTTCGAAGGCATGCCCGCGCCGCTCCGCCAGCGCGCCTTTGATCGCGCCGAGCGCAAGTTCGACATCATGCAGGAACTCGGCACCGACCTGATGCTGGTCTGCTCCAGCGTGTCGCCGGCGGCACTCGGCGGCATCGACCGCATCGCCGCCGATTTTGCCGAACTCGGCGAGCGGGCCGCCAGGCGCAACCTCAGGGTCGGCTACGAGGCGCTCGCCTGGGGCCGCTATGTCAGCGACCACCGCGACGCCTGGGAAGCCGTGCGGCGCGCCGATCATCCCGCCGTCGGGCTCATCCTCGATAGCTTCCACACGCTGACGCGCAATATCGACGTCGCCTCGATCCGCTCGATTCCCGCCGACCGCATCTTCATCGTGCAGCTTGCCGATGCGCCGCGTCTCAATGTCGACCTGCTCTATCTCAGCCGGCATTTCCGTTCGATGCCCGGCGAGGGCGACCTGCCGGTCGGCGAGTTCATGCGCGCCATTGCCGCGACCGGCTATGACGGGGTGATTTCACTCGAGATCTTCAATGATCAGTTCCGCGCCGCCGCCAATCGGCCGGTGGCCCGCGACGGCCAGCGCTCGCTAATCAACCTGATGGACAGCGTGCATCGCCTTGAGCCGGAAGCGCCGATGCAGGTCCCCGCCCTGCCCGCCCCGATCGCGGTCCAGGGCGTCGAGTTCATCGAGTTCGCCGCTGATGAAACCGCCGGCGCCCATCTCGAGAGACTGCTGCGGCAACTGGGTTTCCGCCATACCGGCAGGCATCGCCACAAGCACGTCGATCGCTTCACGCAAGGTGGCATCAACATCGTCATCAACCGCGAGACGACGGGGCTGGCGCATGCGAGCTACATCACGCGCGGCCTTTCCGCCTATGCCATGGGGCTGAAAGTCGATGACGTCGAGGCCGCCATGGCGCGGGCAACCGCCCTCGGCGCCGAAGCGTTCACCCAGCCCGGCGGCACCGGCCAGTTGCAGGTGCCGGCGGTGCGCGGCGTGGGCGGCGGGCTGGTCTACCTGGTCGATGACCAGCCGGGCCTGGCGCGGCTCTGGGAAGTCGAGTTCGAATCCCGCGACGATGCCGCCCCGACCGCCGGCCTCAAATCGATCGACCATGTCGCCCAGACCATGGCCTATGACGAGATGCCGACCTGGCTGCTGTTCTACACGTCGATCTTTGCGGCGCAAAAGTCCGGCATGCTCGACATCGCCGACCCCTCCGGCATCGTGCACAGTCAGGTGGTGGAAAATCCGAACCGCACGCTGCGCATTACCATGAATGGCGCGGAGAACCGCTCGACCGTCGCCGGCTATTTTGTCGCCGAGGCATTTGGCGCCGGCATCCAGCACGTTGCCTTCGCCACCGACGACATCTTTGCCACCGCAGCGGCGCTGCGAACCGCAGGGCTGGCACCCCTCGGCATTTCGGCCAATTATTACGATGACGTCGAGGCCCGCTTCGGGCTGGACCCCGCTTTCGTGCAGCGCTTGCGCGACAATCAGGTGCTCTACGATCGCGACGAAGACGGGGAATACCTACAGCTCTATAGCCCGATCATCAGCGACGCATTCTTCTTCGAGATCGTCGAACGCCGCGGCTACCAGGGCTATGGCGCCGCCAACGCTATCTTTCGCATCGCCGCCCAGCGGCGCCTGCTCCGTCCCCCTTCCCTGCCGCGCGACGCCAACCCGCGATAGTTTCGAGCACCTTCAGGAAGAGCGCACGGCCGTTTCTGGCTCAGAAACGTGGGCTGTTCAAAGGGTTGGAGCCACATCTTGATTCAAATCGAGATGAGCAGTTTCTAGCGGTCCGATACGCCGCGATCGGCCGACAGCCCCGACTCGACAGCTCTCAGGACTTGCAGGAATTCGTGAAGGTCACCACCGGCCAACGGTTCTGGCGCATCGTCAGCTTGCGCAGCCATCCCGTGACATTGCCGAATTTTGCTTCGCACCAGGGTCCATCCGAAGCCATGGTGCACTGCTGCACCTGCACGCACGTTCCCTGCTTCGTCGCGCCCACCAAATTCGCGTCGGCGCGTGGCTCGCTGTGCACATTGAGATTGACCTGCAACTCGATCTGGGTGCGGCCGTCGGCCCCCGGGCCCGGTACGGCCAGTTCGCTGCGGGGCGCGCAGGTCTGGGTATAGCCGAGATAATAGCAGCCGCTGGCATTGTAGGCGGCTTGCAGCGTTGCCGCATTGCCGTCGCCACCAGCGCGCTCCAGGATCACCGGCAGGCCGCTGGAAGTAGCGCCGGTGATACGCTTCTGGTTGCCACCGAGCTTGATGATTTCCGCGTTCTGCGCGTCGTCGAGTACCAACTGACTGCCCTCGATCGACCAGGTCTGCACATTCGCCAGCGGTGCCTTGCACCCTGTCGCCTTGACCGGCAGTCTGGCACCGCCCGTTCGCGAAAAATCCAGCTCGCACAAGGCCGTCCCGGTGGCCGCCTGCTGATCATAGACCTGCCACTTGCCGGAGAACGCCTTCACGAAATCCGCCTGGGACTGCGCCTGCACCGGCAGCACCCCGGCCGCCGCCAAAGCGACAAGTGCAATGAACGCCCGTTTCAATCAACTACCCCTTGGCAAATGACATAACGGCGCCAACCGCAGCGCCAAACTAAATCGGTCTTGTCGTCAGAAACTGTAGTGCGTGACGTTGACGGAACTGGTGGTCGTGATCGACACCGGATCGGTTGGCGAGCCATGAGTGCCATTTGCGCCGACCTGGGTGTAGGACGATGACGTTCCCGCCGTGGCCAACACCACCAGCCCGGCCGTATTGTTCAACCCAATCTGGTTGAGCGCGAAGCTGGCCGGCGCCCCGGAGCCGAGGGGCGTTACGCTGAGGCTGGCCGTATTGCCAAGACCGATCTGGTTGATCGAGGCGCTGGCGTCCGTCGCCGAGACGCTGGCGTCATTGCCGAAGCCGTATTGCGCCACGCTCGCAGTACCCCCGCCGGTCACCGAAACGACCGCGCTGTTGCCACCAAATTGCGAGTTGAGCCGATTCAGAATTCTTCCCATCCACCCGCCGCCAGCGTCTGCCAGGGCATTCTGATAGTCGTTGCTCTGCGTGAGTGCCGCATGCCCGCAATTATTCGAGACCAGCGTGCAGGAACTGTCGATGGTTATCGAGGCTGAATTGTCGTCGCCGCTCTGGGTCGCCGGACGAAGCGGGGTGCCGATGGAAGAATTGATCGACAGATGCTGGTCGGACTGGAACGATTGCCCGCTGGTGCTGCCGGGTGACGTATCCTGCACCAGGTAAAGAACGTTGCCCTCACCGGCAAAACCGGCCTGCACAAAGCACCCTGAGGCTAGCAACGCCGCCGCGGCAATCGCAACGACCCTGCCGAATCCGACTCTCATTTCCGAGTCCTCCACGCGGCTCAATTTCCGCGTCTGTCACGACCGCTGAACTACCGTCAGCCTGTTGCCGTTACCGTTTTGCGTAAACGACAGACTGTTCCCCGAACCCGATTGCGACACCACGGCCTGATTGAAATTGCCGGTCACTGTCGAGGTTACCATATTGTACGAGCCGACCTGCGAAACTGCAAACAAGTTCTGCGAACCGGTTAACGTAATCGACATCATATTATTGTGGCCGCTCTGCAAGAGCTGTCCCGCCACCAGGCCCGTCACTGCCGGCATGCCCTGGAATGCTGATTCGAGCGGGCCGCCATTGAGAGCGCCGGTAATGTCGATACTGAGCGAGTTGGTGCCTCCGGCGCGATCGAAGCTCTGGCCAAGCCACAGCGCATTGTCATCGCCGCGTATCGCGACGCTCGCAATATTGGCCGCATCCGCAGCGTGATAGTCGGAGGTCAGGTAAAGACCGTCGGCACTTGCCTGCCCCGCGATAAGACTCGCGCCGGCGACGAGAATTACTCCGAGTACAAATTTCATTTTGGATGCCCCCTGAAACCGGAGACATCCTGTTCGGCACCACTGAAAGTTTGCCCTGCACCTTAGCTAAAATTTGAAGCAATTCTTCCGCATCGCCCCGGGGACAGACGGGGCTAGTTCAGCAACTCGCCATCGGCGCCCTGTGCCGGCGGCGCCGCGTGCGGTGCGGGAACTGCGTCTCCCCCCGCGGACGGTGCGCCACCAGTGGGCGCAGCATAATGCTGAACCGTCGCCACCGGCGCGGGCCTTCTGCGTATGCTGACCGGGATCGGCTGCGTCTCGACGACCGACGCGGCATTGCGGGTGATCGGCAGCCCCGGAGCCGCCGGGTTGGGGCTCACTCCACCGTCGTATTTCTCGCCCTCGTATTGGGCCAGCAGCGCCGCGCCGGCCGCCTTGTCCTTGAACGACCAGATCTGCAGCCGTGCGCCTTCCATGATCAGCGACATCACGGCCTTGTCGATCGCGCCCTGCACGGCAATCTGCTTGGGCTCATTGGTGGTGATCCCGGCCTCCGCCTGCAGCAGCTTGTCGAGCTGCACATAGCGGAACGCATTGCCGTCGACCGCGACCGAGGCGATCACCTTGTTGACGGTGACGCTGGCCAGCACTTCGCTGGTTTTGGCCGAGACGGCGCGCAACGTCACGGTGATCGTATCCTGCGTCCACTTGGTATTGCCGCCAATGCCGAGGAAATTCGCCCCCGAGCCACCTGTAAGCGTATTCGTGTCGTAGCCGACGATGCCGCCCTCGAGCACGATACCCGCATCCTGCAGCGGTGGCAGCACGGCCGGGTCGATATTCTGCTCGCCGCGATACACCTTGCGCATCTCGGTGACGATCTGCCGCTCCTTCAGCAAATCGTTGAGCGAGGCGCGATCGAGGACCGTAAACCAGTTACGCTCGCCGGCATCCTGCAGCGCCTTGATCAGCATGGGCGCGCCGCCCTGCGTCACCGCCTTCGACAGCGACTGGATCGTATCACTGTCCTTGAATTGACCGGTGAGGTCGGGAAAGTCGTAAACCGCGACTATCGTGCGCTTGACCGGCACCGGCAGTGCCCTGAGATCGGCGTCGAGTGCCGTCTGCGGCGCCACGACCGGCCGATACATGCCGCTGCTCAGCGACGCCTGTTCGCCGAACGGCAACGTCGCACACCCGCTCAGCCCCGCCACGACCGCCACACCGGCCAGCGCCGTAAACAAGTGGCGCGCCAGCGGCCCGGCCGCACCCTGCAATCCTTGAATGGCAATCACGTTGAAATATCCCGGGTTCAAGGCGAGGCGACGAGCTGCGGCACAGTAATCACCGTCACCCCGGTCGGGTCGGTGATGGTCAGCGTGATGTTCGTCCCCGTATTATCGAACACCACGGTGGTGGTGCCGAAGGTGACCGTGCCGTGGCTCTGCGGATCGGGGCCGAAGATGGCATCGGTGACCTGGCTGGCGAGAGCCGACAGCAGGCGTCCTTGCAGTTGTGAAATGAACAGATCGACATTGCTCGTCGAGCCCGCAGCGCCGGTGCCGGTACCCGTTCCGGAGCTGCCGGAGGCCGCATTGGCATCCGATGCCGTCGCCGTCTTCTGCGCGCCGGCGATCGCCAGCAGATGGGCCGAATTGCCGGGATTGCCGCCAAAGGTCGGATTGATCGGGGTATAGACGAGATCAGCGCCGGCGGCCCCGCCCAAGCCGAGCATGGCTGCTGCCATCGGCAGCAGCATGAACCGGCCGGCCAACCCAAAAATCTGCCTCAAAATATCCCCCTCCAACTCAATACATACCACTTCAACATTAATTTTTCGGGCCTTAGCCCTGCGGCGCTTCCCTGGCCGTAATTGCAGCCAGACCCGTCACCGCTCTCCGGTAATACTATTGCGGCCTATGATGGCGCAATGACCGCAAGTCAATCTCTTAAGCGATCGTTAATGGGTGCCGAAGTTTTCAGCCGCTGTGGCTATTCGGGCACACCGACCACCGCCTCGCCAGCGGCCGCGCTCCGCAGCAGGCGGCCGGCAACCGGCCCGTCCAATACCTCGCCCCCGAAAGAATCTGCTGCACGGGCAGATGGATACTTGACGCCGGTTTACTATTAATGAATCATTCACCTTGTCGGTTAGAGGTTTGTTGATAATGTTTTTTCGGCGGCAGTAGCCGGCCAGTTGGCGACGCTGATCAGCCGAGGGGCCCCGGGCCGACACAATACTCGTCGGCGCGGCGAGACTAACCGGCCACTCTTCTTTTGCGGGGAGTGCGCGGCCGGCATAGGGAAAGGAAGCCGCAGGGAGCGTGGGGCCCCTGCCATAGACCTCCGGAGCGGGCCGGAGTGACGATAATAGCCTCAACTAGGCAGTCGGCGAGCGCCGGTCTCTGCGATCGGCAGCAATTCTTGATGTCGCGCCGGTTTACGCGAAAACCGGCATCGAACGCGATATTTCGGCGGCCGATCAACAACTGGGACGGCGGCGATGCCGCGCATTTTTGGAGAAAATGGAAATGAAACTCAACCTTATATTCGCAACTGCTACGGCGGTCGGTTTGTTGATGGGCTCGGGCGCCGCTCTGGCGGCCGGCGGCAACCAGACCTACCTCACCCAGACCGGCGACGGTCAGAGCGCCGTGATTACCCAGAGCGGCGGATCGAACAACCGGGTTGGCAGCTCGGGATCGCCGTTTGTTCAGGAGAACGGAGCAGGGTCGACCGGCCAGAACGCTCTGACCATCGACCAGAACACCGCAAGCGCGGGGTCGGGCAACCTGGCCACCGGCTGGCAGTCGGGCACCAAGAATAATGCCGATATCGATCAGAACGGCAACAACAGTTCAGTCAACCTGACGCAACTGGGAGCGCACAATGGCGACCCGACCAGCGCCACTTGGTTCAACGATCTTGGTCATGGCAATCAGATCGTTCAGGACGCGACCGCGAACGGCAGCAGCGTCGACCTGCAGCAGTCGAACTACATCGGAGCCGACAGGGGCAACATCTTCAACATCGGCCAGGGCGGCAGCAACAACCATGTAACGGCCACTCAGACGGCCAACAGCGGTCAGTCGACCTCCGCCCGCAACGACCTGTGGATCCGGCAGGGAACAACGGCGCCGGATCTGTGGGGCTGGACAAACGGCAATCCGTTCTGGACGACCGGGTATGGTTTGTCCAACAGCACCATCACCGTCCACCAGGATGCCGGGACTTTGAGTGGCACGAACTATGCCGCCCTGGGGCAGGGCGCCGGCAGTGGCAACGCGATCACCGCCTCACAGACCGGAGCGTCCAACAACGTCGACGCGAACCAGGTCGGAAGCGGCAATATCTTCCAGTCGCAGCAGAATAGCGCCGACGGTAACAACGGTTGGAACTTCGTCGGTGGCGAGGCCGGTTGGCCGAGCACTGGCGCTAACCCGCTCGTTTCGTCGAATGGTGACTGGCAGCCCATTACCCAATGGGGCACAGGCAACCAGTATTACAGTGTCCAGTCGGGTACGAACCTGCAAGCCTTCGGCAACCAGATGGGCAACTACAACTTCCTGTCCAACACGCAGTCCGGCGATCTGAACAAGCTCTTCAGCGCGCAGTTGGGGGACAGCAACACGATCTACTCCACTCAGAGTGGTGACAGTAACACTACGACGGTCAGCCAGAATCTTAACGGCAATACCTCGGTCACCTCGCAGAACGGCACCGGCAATACCGCGACGATCTCGCAATAACAACCTTGGGGGCGCGCATCGCGCGCCCCTTTTTCGTCCCGCCGGCAGCGTGGGACGGGCTGGTCGTTTGGTTATTTTCAGCTGTTTTGTGCCGCCCCGGCGTCTTTATCATCGTGGGGCTCGCAACCAAGTAATCTACTCTGCGTGAGGGGCGTCATTCCTGTCCTGCATATGGGTACAACAACCAGGGATCTGCGACGCTTCTCGGCAAGGACGCTCAGGCTCATGATGGCATTGGGCGCAGGGCTTATGTTCGGCCCGGCCCAGGCCGCACCTCCCGTACAATGCGCGGTCGCCACCATCCAGGTGGAACCTGGGGCTGCCGGCATCACCCTGACGGGACGGGCAGTCGCTCTTGCCCGTTGCCAGTTCACCGCCAGCCTGACCGTCGAGCGCTCGGGACAGTCGGGACACATCAAGACGAAGCAGGGCGGCGAGTTCGCCGTCGAAAAAGGGCGGGTAGCCGAAATCGCGACGCTTGCGATTTCGATGACACCGGAAGACAGCCTTGCGGTGGAACTGACCCTTAGCTTTGCAGGGCGGCAGATCGCGACGAGTTCGTTGCGCGTGGGACCGTGATAATGGGAGCCAAGAGATTGAAGCGCGACGCACAGAGTATTGGCAGGGCCGTGGAAGGGTATCGCAAGACTGCCCCCTTTTCCTCTGTGAGGCGGCTGGCACGGGTCTCGGGTCCGACCGCTCTTTTCTTCAGGAATTCTGCCGGACTGGCAGGTGGCGCGTGGCCACAATTGGGTGAGTCGCTCGCGCTCATCGAGAGGAGCTGAGATGCAGTCGAGGCTCTTCCGCGCCCTCGTCCTGGCCGCTGCCGCTTCCCCTTTTCTCCCCCCGGCCCTCGCCTTCGCCGACAACAATTTCCTGAACATCATCCAGGACGGCGATACGCATAATGGCGTGGTGACGCAGACGGGCGTCGGCAACCAGGCTGGCACCACCGACCTGCCGGTGCATCAGGAAGGCGTCTTTGACGACCTCATCCTGACCCAGTCCGGTGACAACAACAATATCGGCACGGCCACTCCCGGCCGCGGCCTCCTGCAAAATGGGACGGCCTCGATCGATGGCAGCGCGGCCAACGCCGCCACCATCGTGCAGAACTCGAACGGCAACCACATTGGCGAGCTGGTGCAAACGACGCTCGGCACCCATCCCATCACCGGCAACACCCTCGCCGTCACTCAGGATTTCGGGGCCAATGGCGGGCCAAGCGGCAACAACACCATCGGCTCGATCGAGCAGGTGCAGGACAACGGCCAGTCGGCCAATTTTGCCGCGATCGTCCAGACTGGCGCCCGGAACTGGCTGGCCGGGCTGTCCCAGCGCACCACTTCCGGCGATGGAGACAACCGGGTCACCGCGACATTCACCGGCAACGATAACGGCAGTGCTCCCGGCAACAGTCGCGCGCTGAACGGCGTCGGCCCCCTTGCGGTGCTCGCCCGCAGCAGCGGCGCCACGGCCAGCAGCATCCTGCAGGGCGACGACCTGAGCGGCGGGGCAGGAAATGCCATCGATCTCGCCGTCACCGGCGACTACAACCAGTTCGGCCTGACCCAGCTTGGGACGGACAACAGCGTCGGTGGCGCCATCATAACAGGTAGCAGCAATTCCCTCGGCACCTACCAGTCCGGCGACCACAACCAGATTACCTCGGGCGGCATCGCGGGCGACAGCAACGATCTGGGCATTCGCCAGGTCGGCAGTGCCAATCTGATTTCGGCGATCCTCAACTGGTCCAGCAGCGATAATTCCGTCGGCATTGGCCAATTCGGCCAGGGCAATTGGGCCAATTTGGCGCTGAAAGGCAATGGCGGCATTGTCGGGCTGAGCCAGAACGGCGCCAACCACTTGGCGACGATCCAGACCGTCGGCAACGGCAATCTGGTGCTCGCCATTCAGGACTATGCCGGGCTGAACCGCAGCA
>Ga0207705_10003114_pt1 | contig 12655 bp, 12 predicted proteins | sample KBSC13metaG_FD_184314 | JGI IMG/M metagenome (GOLD analysis project Ga0207705, IMG submission 184314) | Corn rhizosphere microbial communities from Kellogg Biological Station, Michigan, USA - KBS C1-3 metaG (SPAdes) (version 2) | ecosystem: Host-associated > Plants > Roots > Rhizosphere > Soil ...
GCTGCAGATCGTCGATCACGTAGTCGGTGCGCATCACCCGGTCGACGTTGAGCATGATCCGGTTCGGCGAGCGGCCTTCGAGCGCGAAGATCGCCTCGCGCGGGCCGGAGAGGATGCCGGCGCCGCAAATACGCAATCCCGCCGCCTCCTGGATCAGCCCGAATTCGACGGTGTACCAGTACAGCGCGCCCAGCGCCTTCAGCCGGTTGTAGCGCATCGCCTTCCAGCCGGCTTTGCCGTATTCCTGCATGTAATCGGCAAACACCGGATCGGTCAGCAGCGGCACGTGGCCGAACACGTCGTGGAAGACATCCGGCTCCTGGATGTAGTCGAACGTCTCGCGCGTGCGAATGAAGTTGCCGGCGGGGAAGCGCCGGTTGGCGAGATGCCAGAAGAATACGTGGTCCGGGATCAGCATCGGCACCGGCACCAGGCTCCACCCGGTCAACGCGCCAAGCTGTTCCGACAAGCGGTCGAAGTCAGGCACTCCGCCGCGGCCGAGATGCAGCTTTTGCAACCCGGCGAAAAATGCCTCGCACGCGCGGCCGGGCAGGATTTCCATCTGCCGGTCGAACAGATCGTTCCAGATCGCATCTTCGTCGGAGGAGTACGCCCGCTGGCGCGGCTCGAGCCAGTCTTCGCCAACCCGAGCCGGGCGCTGGAGAGGCGCGGTAAACACGCCCTCCGGAACTTCGGGAATAGCGGCAAAGTCGCCATCTGAGGAAGCGATCGAGGCCATCGTTTCAACCGAAACCTCTAGCACGCCGGAGCGGTTCCGCCAACGCGATCGGGGCGCGAGCGGCCAGCCCGCGCCCGCGCGCGCCTTACTGCGTCTTCTTTTCCGCGGCGCTGGTCGCCGCGTCGGCGGCAGCCGCGGCATCGTGCGCGGCGGCTTCGGCGGCATCGCCCGCTTCGGAAGCGGCGGCGCTGGCCGAGCTCGCCGCCGAGCTGGCGTCGCTCGTCGCTTCGGCATCGGCGACCGGTGCGGCGGCGGTGGCCATTGCCGAATCGGCCGGCATCTCGACGTTGTCGGCCGACGCTTCTTCGGAGGCATCGTCCGACTTGCCGCAGGCGGACAGGCCGTAAACCGCGAGGGCGGCGAAGGCGACGAGGGCGAATTTCTTCATGGCAAGCTCCCTTTTGAGGTGGGGGTGGGGTCGGCGGCCAGTGCTAGCGGAGGCCAACCGCCAGGCAAACCCCGCAAATAACTCCAAGATGAGCGGTTCCGCCCGGCCGCCCGATCTGCCACAGCAAGCGCATGGGCCCGGCCGCCGCACGAATGGACGAAGCGCGCGATGTGCTGCGCCGGGTGTTCGGCTTCGAGCACTTTCGCGGCGTCCAGCCGAGCGTCGTCGAACGGGTCCTCACCGGCCGGTCCACGCTCGCCGTGATGCCCACCGGCGCCGGCAAGTCGCTGACCTACCAGCTGCCGGCGACGATGCTGCCCGGCACTTGCGTGGTGATCTCGCCGCTGATCGCCCTGATGCACGATCAGTTGCGCGCGGCTCGCGCCAACGGCATCCGTGCGGCCACGTTGACCAGCGTCGACGCCGACTGGCGCGAAACGATGGACGCCTACCGCGCCGGCGCGCTCGACCTGCTGTACGTCGCGCCGGAGCGCGCGAGCCAGCGGCCATTTCGCGAGTTCCTTTCGGCAGCCCCTGTCGCGCTGTTCGCGGTCGACGAGGCGCATTGCGTCTCCGAATGGGGCCACGATTTCCGCCCCGACTACCGTCAGCTGCGCCCGCTGCTGGACAGCTTTTCCGACGTGCCCCGGCTGGCGCTGACCGCCACCGCGGACGAGCGGACACGCGCCGACATCCTCGAGCAACTCGGGATCCCGCCGGAAGGGCTGATCGTCGCCGGCTTCGACCGCCCCAATATCCGTTACACGATCCGACACCGCGAAACCGCCGTCCGCCAGCTCGAACGGCTCATGGCCGAACAGCCGGGACCGGGGATCGTCTATGCGCCGACGCGGGCCAAAGTCGAAAGAATCGCCGCGCAACTCGCCGAACGAACCGGCCGGCCGGTCCTGCCTTATCACGCCGGCCTCGATCCGGCCGCGCGCGCGGCCAATCAGGCGGCGTTCGTTTCTTCCGAAGAGATGGTGATCGTCGCCACTGTCGCCTTCGGCATGGGCATCGACAAGCCGGACGTTCGCTTCGTCGCCCATGCCGGCATCCCCAAGTCGATCGAGGCTTATTACCAGGAGACCGGCCGCGCCGGGCGTGACGGCGACCCGGCGCAGGCGGTGATGCTGTGGGCGGCGGGCGACTTCGTTCAGGCGCGCCAACGGCTCGGCGAAGTCGACGCGGAACGGCGCGAGGGCGAACGCGCCCGGCTGGACGCGCTGGCACTGCTGGTCGAAACCCCGGGCTGCCGCCGCGCGGTGCTGCTGCGGCATTTCGGCGAAGAACCGCCGGAAGCCTGCGGCAATTGCGATAATTGCCGCGAAGCGCCCGGCGTGATCGACGCCACCGAGCTGGCGCGAAAGCTGCTGAGTGCCGTGTACCGCACGGGGCAAAGCTTCGGCTTCGGCCACGTGCAGAAAGTGTTGACCGGCGCTGCCGACGATCGCGTGCTCCAGCGCGGACACGACAAACTGAGCGTGTTCGGCATCGTCGGCGTGGACGAGGCGCGGCTCCTCCAGCCGCTTAGCCGGGCGCTGCAGGCGCGCGGCACGCTGATCGCGACCGAGCACGGCGGCCTCCGGCTCGGCAGCGACGCCAAGGCTATGCTCAAGGGCGAGCAGCAGATCTCCATCGTCCAGCCGCCGCCAAAGAGCGAGGGCGCCGGCCGCCAGGAGCGCAACCGCGTGGCGAATCCAATCGGCGACCCGCTGTTCGAAGCGCTGCGCGAACTGCGCCGCGAGCTCGCCGCCGAGGCGCAATTGCCGCCCTATGTGATCTTCCACGACGCCACGCTGCGCGAGATGGCGGCGCTTCGCCCGGTGAGCCGCGCCGACCTGGCGCAAATCAACGGGGTCGGGACTCGCAAGCTGGAAGCTTACGGCGATGCCTTCCTGGCATTGATCCGCCGCCACGGCTGAGCGGCCCAGGCCCCCGAAAGGTCCGAATGTTCGCAGTGGCCATGAGGGCGGGCTCTTCCCCCGCGAACCACGCCTCCTGATCTCCGCCGAGGCGGAGCCGAGGGCCATACCGGCAGGAGAGAGAAAGGCGCGCATGGGACGAAACTTAAAGAGGACGGGGGTGTGTAGGAAAGCGATTTCACCCACGGCTCGCGCGCCCCGTTCAGCCGGGGATACTGCGGCTTAGCGTGTCCTTTACCGATAGCCGCTACATGCCTTCGGCCATGAGACGCCGATTTGCCAAGCGCGCGGGCGCGATTGCCGCTGTCGTTCTCGCGGCGCTGCCGGCCTCTGCTGCGTTCGCGCGCGAGGGCGCGGCGCCGTTTACCGTGCTGGAAACCGGCAAGAGCTACGCGAAGCTGCAATCGGCCGTCGATGCGATCGGCGGTGGCAAGGGCACCATCGCCATCGCGCCTGGCAGCATCCGCCAATGCGCGGTGCAGACGGCCGGGGACGTCGCTTATCTGGCCGAACAGCCGGGTACGGCGGTATTCGACGGGGTCGCCTGCGAGGGCAAAGGCGCGCTGGTCCTGCGCGGGCGATCGGCCGAGGTTTCCGGCCTGGTGTTCGAGAATATCCGCGTGCGCGACTTCAACGGCGCCGGCATCCGCCTCGAGCACGGCAACCTCACCGTGGCGCAAAGCTGGTTCCGCGACAGCCAGCAGGGGATCCTGACCGGAGGCGATCCGAACGGCACGCTGGTCGTCGACCGCTCCACCTTTACTCGCCTCGGCACTTGCGAAGGAGCCAGCGGCTGCGCACACTCGATTTACGCGGGCGAGTACGGCCAGGTGCGGATCACCCGCTGCCGCTTCGAGGAAGGGCGCGGCGGGCATTACGTGAAAAGCCGCGCTCCGCGGATCGAAATCGCCAGCTCGAACTTCGACGACACACGGGGCAAGGCCACCAACTACATGATCGACCTGCCCGAAGGCGCGACGGGCCAGATCAGCAACAACCTGTTCGTGCAGGGCCGCGACAAGGACAACTACTCCGCGTTCATCGCCATCGCCGCCGAGGGCAAGGAACACCCGAGCGGAGGGCTGTCGATCGTCGGCAACGTCGCCCGCTTCGACACGGGCGTCAGCCGCAGCAGCGCGTTCGTGGCCGACTGGTCGGGCGATGCGCTGGCGATCGGTGTCAATCGCCTCGCCGAAGGCCTCAAGCGCTTCGAGAAGCGCTGATCAGTCGAACGCGGCGGAATAGCTGACTTCGCCGCGAGGCGGTTCGCCGCGCAGGACCAGCCGCTGGAAAGACGTCGGCATCGCGGCGCTTCGGTAGATCAGGGCCGGATCGTGGGCGAAGCCGAAGCGCGAATAATACTCCGGCTCGCCAAGCACCACGCAGCCCGCGGCATCGAATCGTTGCAAGTCTTCAATTCCGGCGTTGACCAGCGCCGTTCCTATGCCTCGCTTCTGCCACTGGGGCAGCACCGCCAGCGGCGCCAGTCCGAACCAGCCGATATCGTCGCCGTCGATTCTTACGCGAGAAAATGCGACGTGGCCGACCGGGCCGCCGGATGGAGTAACGGCGACATAGGAAACCTCAAGATCGAGGTCGTCGCGCAAGCGCTCCACGATGCGCGCTTCGCTGCCATCGGACCATTGGCGCCCGGCAAAGGCCGCTGCGATGACTTGCGCGATCGATGCTTCGTCGCCGTCCCGCTCGCGGCGGATCGTCCAGACGTTCACGGCAGCAAATGCCCGGCGCGGTCGCGCTTGGTGGCGAGATAGCGGGCGTTGTGCGGATTGGCCGCCAGGCTGTGCGGCACGCGTTCGGCGACCGTCACCCCGGCCGTTTCGAACGCCGCAACTTTCGCCGGGTTGTTGGTCAGCAGGCGAATCGCACGGACGCCGAGCAGATCGAGCATTCGCGCGGCGACCGGAAAGTCGCGCGCTTCGGCGGGAAAGCCGAGCCGTTGGTTGGCTTCGAGGGTGTCGAACCCCTGGTCCTGCAGGCGATAGGCGCGCAGCTTGTTGATCAGGCCGATGCCGCGGCCTTCCTGGCGTAAATACAGCAGCACGCCCCAGCCGCCGTCCGCCGCTTCCTCCGCGATGGCCGCCAGCGCAGCGTCGAGTTGCGGGCCGCAATCGCATTTGCGGCTGCCGAACAAATCGCCGGTCAGGCATTCGGAATGCAGCCGCACCAGCGGCGCGCGGTCGGCCGACTGGGCGCCGATGATCAGCGCGACGTGTTCGCGCAAGTCGTCAGGGCTGCGAAAGGCGACGATCTCGGCGGCTTCGCTCGCGGCGATGGGCAAGCGCGCGCGGGTTGCGATTTCCAGCCGGCCGCTGTCGCGCAGCGCGGCGACGTCCTCGACCTCGACCGAGACAGCTTCCGCCGCCGGTTCGGGCGCTACGAGGAAGGCGGGCAGGATGCCGGCGTGCAGCGCCAGAGCCATCGCCGCTTCGGCTTCGTGGCGCCAGGGGAGCGCTTCAGCCAGAAACGGCCCTTTGAGCGGCGCGGAAAGGTCCAGTTGAGGATCGGCGATCGGCCGCGCGGCCGCGAGATCGAGCGGCTCGGCGGCGCGGATCAGCACCGGCGCGTGCGGGTCGGCCGCCTCGCGCTGGTTGGCCAGCTTGAGCGTCGCCGCGCGGGCGGCGGAAATAAGCGCCAGGCCTGACGACGCCGCACCGCCCGGTGCCGTCTCGACCGGAAGCAACAAGGGCGCTCGGCCGATCCGCAACGGCCAGCCGTGGCGCAGCGCGTCGATCGCCTGCGCCGCCCGCCGCGATGGCGCCGATTGGCTTGGCGGGGTGTTCAGAAGGTGAACTCCGTCACCACCGGCACATGGTCGGACGGCTGCTCCCAGCGGCGGGTTTCCTCAACCAGGCGGTGAGCCTTCGCCCGTGGCGCGAGCTCGGGCGAGGCCCACATATGGTCGAGCCGGCGGCCCTGGTCCTTGTCGCGCCAGAACGCGCGATAGGACCACCAGGTGTAGTTGCGGGCCGGCGCTGGGATGAACTCGCGCCCCAGATCAACCCAGCCGTGCGCGTCCTTGAACAGGCCGAGCGTCTCGATCTCGACGGGCGTGTGGCTGACGACCTTGAGCAGCGCCTTGTGATCGTAAACGTCGCATTCGAGCGGGGCGACGTTGAAGTCGCCGACGATCAGCGTCGGCCGGTCGAGCTTTTCGGCCCAGCGGGTCATCCGCCCGATGAAATCGAGCTTCTGGCCGAACTTTGGGTTTGCTTCCCGATCCGGTACGTCACCCCCGGCTGGGATATAGACGTTTTCGACTACCATTCCCCCCAGCGAGCCCGCGCCCGGTCCAATCAGTTCCACGCCCACATGCCGCGCCTCGCCGTTGTCCTGCCAGTCGTGCCGGCCAAGCTCGCGGAACGGGATGCGGCTGACGGTGGCGACGCCGTGATAGCCCTTCTGCCCGTGCACCGCCTGGTGGACATAGCCGAGCTCGGCCAGTGCTTGCGCCGGGAACTGATGGGCCTGGCACTTGATCTCCTGCAGGCACAGCACGTCGGGCGCTTCCTGCGTGAGGAAACGCTCCACTTGCGGCAGGCGCAGGCGCACCGAGTTGATGTTCCAGCTGGCGATCGTGACCATGGGGAGACGGATTAGGGCGCGGCAGTCAAAGCGGCAAGGATCGAGCCAAGGATATCGGTCCTCGGCTAGCGGACCGCAAGGCCGAACGGCCGCCCGAGCTTAGGCGAGGAAGCCAAGCGGCGCGGATGCGCCGCGCCCGGCGTTTGAGGGGGACGTTAAAGAGAGAAAAACCCCCGCCGCGGGGGCAATGCGGCGAGGGTTCATCTTGAGCGTTCGTCACGCTGTTACAGAGCGGGCGCCTAATGAGGCCAGGGCAACAGGGGGGAAACCCACCTCCGCCCGTCCTGTTTTTGTAAATTACGCGTCGGCGGCTTTCTGCGCAATGAATGGCATGGCGCGGTTTACCGCAGATGGAGGGCGAATTCCCGGCGAACCGTTTATCAGTGACGATGACCTGAAGGCGTGGGGTCGCGGTAGCTGAACGCGCTGTCGGGAACCGCGACGCCATAGCGCTGGTTAGTCAGGCGCACGGTGGTCCGCTGATTCTTCGAATCGAGCGCGACCCAACTGGTCAGCTTGAGGCCGCCGGGAGAGGCCGCATCCTTGATGAAGATCAGCGTGATCACGCCGTATTCGGGCCGCTTCGGGTCGCGCACTTCGATGCTGTAGACGTCGGGATTGCCGGTCGGCACAACCCGCCCGAACTTCTTCACGTCGCGCGTGGGGTCGAGCAGCGCGCCGAGGGGGGAATTGCCGATCGGCCAGCGCTGCTTCTGCTTCACGTCGTAATCGATGAACGTCAGGGCCTTGCCGTCCGAGACCAGCAGCATGTTGACGCCCTTGTCGTACTGGAAGCGGATCTTGCCGGGCCGCTTCAGCGTCAGCACGCCATGCACCGTCCGCCCGTTGCGGTCGGTCTGGGTAAAGTCCGCCGTCATCGTGCCGATCGCGCGCAACGCGCCGACGGTCTGGTCGAGGACCTGGTCGGTGGACTGCGCAACGGCGGGAGCGAGGGGCGCGACGAGCGCCGCCGGCATGGCCACGACAAGCGCGCCCCAGAGGACATCGCGCAACGGTTTGGTTGGAAACGGCATCAGGTCGGTCATGCTCCGGGGGCTAGGATCGGAGCATTGAACCGCCTCTGAACCCCGATGGTTCCGGCGGTTCAGCTTACTTGATCTTGCCTTCCTTGAACTCGACGTGCTTCTTGGCGACCGGGTCGTACTTGCGGAAGCTCATCTTCTCGGTCGTGTTGCGCGGGTTCTTCTTGGTCACGTAGAAGAAGCCGGTGTCGGCCGTCGAGTTGAGGCGGATCTTGATCGTTGCGGGCTTCGCCATGGTCTATTCCTGAATTGTCAGCTGGGCTCGCGAGCCCGAAACTAAAGAGGCGACGCGCGCGGCGCCGCCCATCAGGGCGCGCCTCTGCGGCAGGGGTGGCGAAAAGTCAACTACCAGTCCACTCGGCCACGGTTAGCCTTGACCGTCCCGCGCGCCTTCTTCGATTGCAGGCGCGCCTCCTTGCCGATCCGGTTGAGACGGGTCTTCGCTCGCTTCTTCGGTTCGACCAGCGCCTGCTGGATGAGCTGTGCGAGGCGTGCGCGGGCATCCTCCCGATTCGCTTCCTGCGTGCGGTACTTGCGCGCCGTCAGGACAATCTCGCCGCTCGCCGTCATGCGGCTGCCGGCAAGCGTCTTGAGGCGCTGGAACACCGTCGGCTCAAGGCGCAACGCGAAGACATCGAGCCGCAACTGCACCGCGGTCGCGACCTTGTTGACGTTCTGCCCGCCCGGTCCGGAAGCCGCGATGAAGCTTTCCTCGACGGACTCAAGCGCGCGGGCGACCAGCTCATCCATCGTCGAAGCCGAGCGTGGCGAATTCCGCCGGCCACGGAGCCGTCGCGACGATCGGTGGCTTGCCCTCGCGCGCCACTTCCAGCGCCACGGCGTGCAGCATAGTCCGCCAGGCTCCCTTTCCGTCGCCGTAAACCGGATCGCCCAGCAGGGGGATGCCGATCCCCGACGCCGCATGCACTCGCAGCTGGTGCGTGCGGCCGGTCACCGGGCGAAACTCGACCAGCGCGCGGCCCTCTGTTTCGGCCAGCACCCGCCATTCGGTCAGCGCCGGCTTGCCCTTTTTCGCCGGGATCATCCGCCAGCCCTTCTCGGCGCTGCTGATCTTGCTGAGGGCCAGTTCGACGGTGCCTTCCTTGAGCTGCGGAACGCCGGCCAGGATGCCGAGGTAGCGCTTGGTCACTTCCCTTGCCTCGAAAGCGGCGGCGAAGCGCTTAAGCGCCTTGGGATTGCGCGCCAGCAGCAGGCATCCCGAGGTGTCGCTATCGAGCCGATGGACCGGCACCGGCGCGCGCTGGAAGCCGAGGCGCAGATCGTCGAGATGGTTGTCGAGCGAATCGCCACCCTTGCGCGGCCGATCCATCGGCAGCCCGCCCGGCTTGTCGATGACCAGCGCCTCGCCGTCTTCATAGAGGATCGGAATATCCATGATCCCTTCCCCTAACCCGTTCGCCCAGAGCTTGTCGAAGGGCGAATTGGCGCGAGCGGTGGTGATAAACGCTCGACAAGCTCAGCACGAACGGCGTTGCGATCAGTTCAGGGCGGCCGCGATCCGCCGCAGCGCCTCGCTCAGCGCCGCCTCGTCGGCCGCGAAGCTGATGCGGAAGCCGTCCTTGCCGCCGAAAGCGCTGGCCGCCACCACCGCAACACCGTGCTCCAGCAAGTGCAGCGCCAGCGCGCCATCGTCGTCGAACCGGCTCATCAGCGGCGCGGCATCGACGAAAACGTAGAATGCGCCTTCGGGCACGGGGCAAGAGAGGCCGGGGATGGCGTTCACCGCCGCCACAACCAGATCGCGCCGAGCGCGGAGGCGATCGCGCCAGCCAGCCAGGAAATCCTGCGGCCCCTCGAACGCCGCGACCGCGGCGGCCTGACTGATCGACGCAGGATTGCCGCTGGTATTGCTCTGCAGCCGGCCCATTGCCTCGATCAGCCAGGTGGGCCCCGTGGCGACCCCGATGCGAAACCCGGTCATCGCGTGGCTCTTGGAGACGCCCGAGACCGTGCAGATGCGGTTGGCCAGGTCGGGACACAAGTTGGCCAGCGTCGCGTGCGGCGCGCCGGTGTAGATCAGGGGTGAGTAGATGTCGTCGCTCAGCACCATCACTTGCGGATGGCGACGGAGGATCTCGCCGATCGCCAGCAGCATCTCGGCCGGGAAGACCGCGCCGGTCGGATTGCCCGGGCTGTTCAGCAGCAGCCAGCGCGTACGGGGTGTGATCAGCGCCTGGAGCGCAGCGGGCTCGAAGCGAAAATTGTCCTGTGCCCCAGTTTCCAGTGGCACCACCGTTCCGCCGCAGAACCGGACCATCTGCGGATAGCTGACCCACCAAGGAGCCGGAATGATCACCTGATCGCCCTCGCCGACAGTCGCCGCGAGCGCCTCGAAGATCGCCTGCTTGCCGCCGGCGGTCACGATCACTGACTTTGGTTCGGTCGCGATGCCGAGGTCGCGCTCGAAATGCAGCGCGGCGGCGCGCTTCAGCCGTGCCGTGCCGGTGACCGGCGTGTATTTCGTATCGCCCGCGTCAAGCGCCGCCTTGGCCGCCTCGATCACATGCGCGGGCGTGGCGAAGTCCGGCTCGCCCACCGAAAGCGAGATCACGTCACGGCCCTGCTCGCGCAGCGCGGTCGCGCGATCGGTCATCGCCGTGGTCGGCGAGGCTTCGATGCGGCGGAGCGCCTCGCTCAGCTGTTCCCGGCTCATCGCGTCAACCTCGCCGGCAGCAGCCCTCGCAGGCCGTTGCCGATGAAAAAGCCGGCGGCCAGGTCGTCCAGCGTCAACTCCGCTTCCAGCGCCCGGCCTTCGGCCAGCAGCTCACCGCGCAGGATGCCGGGCAGCAGGCCGAGGGCGACGGGCGGCGTCAGCAACTTGCCGTCGCGCTCCACGAACACGTTGGTGACGCTCCCCTCGGTCACCAGGCCGTCCTCGCGCACGAACAGCGCCTCGTGCGCGCCCCGCGCTGTCGCGATCGCGCGGGCGACCTCGTAAAACCCGCGATCGGTCGTCTTGTGGCGCAGGCGCCAGTCGCCGGGCACTACCGGAAGGGGCAAGGGGATACACTCGCTCAGGCCCTCGCGCGGCAACGGCAGGGCGGAGCTTTCCAGGGATATCTCGCCGCCGCGCGACAGCAGCAGGCGCAAGCGGGTCGGCGCTTCGAGTTCGAAGCACAGGGCCTGCACCTTGTTGCGCGCCTCGTGCCGGTCGAACGCAAAGCCAAGTTCGGCCGCACTCCTCTTCATCCGTTCGAGGTGCCGCTCCAACCGCGCGACGCCGGTGTCGGGCTCGAAGCGCATCGTCTCGATCAGGTCGTGCCCGCCGGCTGCCTCGCGGACGAAGCCCGCCTTGATCAGGCATTCGCGCCATTCGCCCATCCCGTCGCTGTCGGCAACGATCGCCCCCCCGACGCCAAGGACCGCGCGGTGCTTCTCGTTCTCGCCGGGCGTCAGGCGGATCGTGCGGATGGCGACGTTGAACGCCGCATCGTCGCCCTCGCCGCCCGGGTTGGGCCCGATCCGCCCGATCGCGCCGCAATAAGCCCCGCGGGCGTCACGCTCGACTTCGTCGATCAGCTCCATTGCCCGGATCTTCGGCGCGCCGGTGATCGATCCGCAGGGAAACAGCGCGCGGATCATGTCGACCGCGCCGGTGCCCTCACGCAAGGTCGCACGGATGGTCGTGACCATCGAATGGACGGTGGGATAGCTTTCGACTTCGAACGGCTTTTCGACCCGCACGCTGCCGGCGTTGGCCACACGGCTGAGATCGTTGCGCAGCAGGTCGACGATCATCAGGTTCTCGGCCCTGTCCTTGGCCGAAGCGGCCAGCTCTTCCTTGAAGGCCTCGTCTTCCTCTGGCGTGCGGCCGCGCGGCCGGGTGCCTTTCATCGGCTTGGCCTTGGCCGAGCGGCCTTTCAGCGCGAAGAACAGCTCGGGGCTGAACGAGAGCAGCCAATGGTTGCCGTCGAACACCAGCCCACCGTAACCGGCTTGCGCCGCGGGACGGATCGCGGCGTAGAGCGCGACTGGATCGCCGCGCGCCGCGCCGGCGAGGCGGAAGGTCAAGTTGGCCTGGTAGATGTCGCCCGCTTGAATGGCTTCCTGCAGCCGGTCGAAGGCGTCGAGATAGGCCCCGGTGGAAACTTGCGGGTCGAGCGGTCCGATCGAGGTGGCGCCGCCCTGCGATCTGTCGGCGAGCCATTGCGGGACTTCCGCTGCGGGGATGATCGCCGGCTGGTCGAACAGGCCTAACCAGACGAGCGGACCTTCGGCGCCAGTGCGCGCGGCGGCCAGCGGCTGCAATTTCGCTTCGAGCGCGAAGCCGGCTTCGTAGGCGATGTACCCTGCCAGCGTGCCGCCGATTTCGCGGCGCGCGGCGTCGGCTTCGGCCAACACCCGGTCGACTTCAGGAGGCGTGCGCGCGACGAAAAGCTGGCGCGGCTTTTCGAACAACTGCGCGTCGACCGCGCCTTCGCTGCGCGCGTCGTCGAGAAGGATGAAAGGCTCGCCCGCCATGACTTCGCCTTAGAGGCTGCGCGCGCAAAGTCTATTGCTTGACCGCCCCCGTGGCGCTGCGCCACATTTGCGGCCGGGCGGGACGAAGGGAGCGCGTATGTCCGAGATTTTCATCGGCCTGGCGGCGAACGGCGAGCGCGAAGTGCTCGAACTAAGCCGCGCCAATCGTCACGGCCTGATCGCGGGCGCCACGGGCACCGGCAAGACCGTGACGCTGCAAGGCCTGGCCGAAAGCTTCTCGGCCGAGGGCGTCCCGGTGTTCCTTGCCGATGTGAAGGGCGATCTGTCGGGCATCGCGATGTCCGGCTCGCCGACTTTCGCCCACGCCGCCGACCTCCAGCAGCGGGCAAAGGATCTGGGCATGAGCGACTATGCCTATTCCGACAACCCGGCGGTGTTCTGGGACCTTTACGGCCAGCAAGGGCACCCGATCCGCACGACGATATCGGAAATGGGCCCGCTGCTGCTCGCGCGC